>Ga0209700_101442_pt1 | contig 49345 bp, 37 predicted proteins | sample SiratroredBW_FD_187528 | JGI IMG/M metagenome (GOLD analysis project Ga0209700, IMG submission 187528) | Root nodule microbial communities of legume samples collected from California, USA - Siratro red BW (SPAdes) (version 2) | ecosystem: Host-associated > Plants > Roots > Nodule | place: USA...
TTTATATATATATATATATATATATATATATATATATATATATATATATATATATATAGAGAGAGAGAGAGAGAGAGAGAGAGAGAGAGAGAGAAAATTTAGTATTTATAGAAAATTAAGTTTATGTAACATTTTAAATTATATCTAACATTGTAAATTGAAAAAAACTTTATTGTTTTATTTGATATTGTAGGTAAATCTTACAAAAAAAAAAAACTGTTAGAATAAAAAAAAAAAATCTAAGATCAATCTGCTTCTGTATTTACTAACTGATTAATTGAAATTATTATGTATACCGAAAATTGATAGTTTTATAATAACTATTTAAAAATTTATATTTATAATATTTTATTAATTGACATTTTAAGAATTTTTAAAGTCACAATGTATATAAATTAAAGTAGAATTTTGAAATGTCTATACAATTATTAATTCAAAGTTAATTTTAGGATATGTCTTTGAATAACTTTATATTTTAAAATATTAATAAATAATAATAATAATAATAATAATAATAATAATAATAATAATAATAATAATAATAATAGCATTTTATCGAAGTAGATTAAGCATTTCCCCCATACAAGTACTAATGAAAGTCAGATAATAAATATTTATTATTAAATTAAGAGAAGTAAAATAGAAATAAACATAAAAATGATAGTAAAAAGAATTTCTTGTACAAGTAAAATTACTATAAAAGACAAGACTTGGTGTATGAATAGGTTCACTCTTAAATCTCACCATAATTCTCATTCTATTTTGTACCCACATATTACCCACATAAGGTAGGAGGAAAGTGAAAATTGAACTTTATATATATATATATACTTAATCCATGTCGATTTTTGGAATTGTTTTTTCTTAACCTATTTTTTTCAATTTTTCTTTTGAAAATTGCCACAAATTAAGAAGATATTCAGTCTTTTTTTTTTTTTTCAGAATTTCCTAGGTCGATTTTCTACTTTTACAAAAATATAAAACATAAATCCAGAAATCAGCCTACTCACATTCTAACACAAACACAAGTCAATAAAAATTTCATGGATAAGTTTTACTTAATGAGATTATCTAAACTATTTTTGTTAGAAAAGTACTAAAAAGCCTTCAAAATCACTTTAAAATGTTTTAAAACGAAGAGTAATAACTTTAAAGGGCGTGAGGTAACCACAATAATAAAGATTCTTATTTTTCATAAAAGAAATAATAATTTTACAGTAAGTTGTGTAAATTACAAAAGTCAATATTTCTCTTTAAACAATCAGAGTCAATTATTAGAAGTACCATTTTTTTGTATTTTCCTAAAACACCGAATGGGTCACACTTTGCCTTCTTGTTCTTCAGAAAAATCACTTGTAATTGGTTATAAATAGGTCCTTAGGAAGATAATCAAGATACAAAATTTACATTTTCCAATTTCAAGTTAGTTTAGTTAGTTTTCTGTTTCTAGTTGTATACTTTGAGGGCGTTTAATATTTTATGTTCCCAATTTATTCTTTTTAAGCTATTCTCTCTCATGATGCTCTCTTCTTCTTTCTCCGTTCTTTGTTATCTTTCTTTTTTCTGTTTTTTTCTTTTAATCGCAGTTCATATTCCTTTACGTTTATTTCTGCAATTTGTTTTTATAATTCACGATCTATGCTGTATGAATTTTTTTATGAGTTTTGTTTAATCTCATTTCACATTTGCTACTTTTCAGTTTTAGAACTGCGAATTGTAGACACAAACGGAATGATCATGTTTACTTCACATTGAAAGAAGTAAAAAATGATATTCTTCGCATATAAGAGTGACCGATGAATTGGCCAAAGTTCATAGCTAATTTTTTTTTTTATTGTTGGATTTCAGTTATGTCTCTGTTCATATCTGGTTTTCAATATTAAAGTTGATGCTTTCATTCTAAAGGATTTATACAAATAGTATAATTATGATTTCATGTTTTAGATTCATTAGTTTGAGAAAAAAAATATCCACTGGTGTTTTCAATAGGTCAATTTTAGCATGGAGTGATAACGTACTGCAAGTCACAACCACTGCATCTAAGTTTTATGGACTATTTAAGGATTGACAAGAAGTTTGAAAAGCTGGTTAATTTGTTTTCTAGTGTAAAGTTATGCAGTGAACTATTTCTAGACATTTTCAAAGACATTTTCAAGAATAAATACAACTAAGTATTAATTGTAATAAAGTGAAAGCGTTACTTAAAGAGATTATGTAAAGATAAACTTGTGATTGTAACCCTCCAAAATTTTTGAAGTGTTAATGGAATGACTAATTACATGTGTTAGGATTTTAAGTGAGTTTGGTCTTGAAAAGTATTATAAAGAAATAATATTTATATATCTATTGTCTTAAGGTTTTTGGTTAAAAATAGTGTCTTGAATTTCTTGTATGAAATTATCATGGCTCATTGGTATCAAATCTTTCTAATAAGAACCTGACAAATTTAGTTAGACGATTAAATAAGAAAGTAACAAAAAAATAACACAAGAAAGAAATGTTGAATCATATTTTGAAATTTTTTATTTTTTTATGTGTGCAAGTTTCACTAGTGAAAAATATCGAAAGAAGTAGTCTAGTTGAGACTTGACTATGTTGGAGTAGTTGTTAATGTTGTGTTTCTTTAGCCACAAATTATGATGTTTTAGATTGGAATGTGCTAAATTTGTGAGTGTACCTTTGATAATACCTATACATATTTTAGAGTTCAATACAACTTAGATTTATTAGAAGAAGAAATATATGTCACATGTTCCTTATACTAGTTAATAGAGAAGTCTTATGTATATATGGTGTGCACTAGACTAAACTTGGCTCAAGTTGTTACTTTGGCAAGCACGTATGAAAGCAAAGCAAACATAGGAAGGAGAACTAGCAAGCAATGAAAAATGATCCTAAGCTACTTAAAGGAGATAAAAGACATTAGACTTATCTTCAAAGGTAATTCATAGTGTGTTATGGTAGGGTTTTCATACTCAGACTTTGTCGTAGGACAAGATGCTAAACAATTTATTACTTGTTATGCTTTCATAATTGGAAAGTTATTCTCCAACTTGATGGTGGTTTTTTTTACCATGAATGCAAAGTACATTATGTTGGTGGAAGCAAAATAAGTGGGCATATGGTTGAAGGGTCTGAAAGGTGATCCAAGATTTGTTGGTCTGAGCGTTTATCACTAGATCGAAAGCTAGCATAATTCTTTCTATTTAAGAGCTTAGTAGACTAAGTATCATGATTCGATTATGACTTGACTCACCTACTTAAGAGCGTGTTGTGAAAAGTACGAAAAGGGAGTTGATGATTTCTTATAATTTGCTTGCCAACATGGAAAACCTATCAATGGGACATATTATTGTTGTTGAATATTAAACCGTCCAAAGTCTCTTTAGATGATCAAATCACCAGGTAAAGTTTTGATGATAACAAAATTCAAGTGTACATTTATATTTGATGATTTATATACTTTGTTAAGTTAACTTTATTATTAAAGAGCAGCAGACACATGATCTATGAAGAGATAAGTTTTATTACTATTTATTTATGTTATTGATTTGATTTAAATTGATTTTATAGCATTATGTGCTTTAACGTTCAAATTTGTTCATAATAGAAATTATTCAAATTATTATGAAGTATTTAAATGTGATTAATTGATTTATATCATATTGTGCTTTAATGTTCAAATTTGTTCATAATGGAAATTATTCAAATTATTGATGAGTATCTCAAATATAATTTCTTTATGTTATTTTAAATTATTTTCGATACATAATTAATCAAGTTTAACGCAATATGAAAATTAGAAAAATATTTTCAGTTTGAGCTCCATACATAAGAATGTCAAGATAGCTCTGTTCAAGCATCCCAACGGCTAGTTTCTAAAACGCTGCATATAGAGGAGCGAGTTCAAGTTGAAGAAAATGAGAACAAGAAAAGAAAATACTTACAAATACTTTGAAGAATTAGAGTAACTAATGAGTGTTTGTCAATCTACTATTGAGAGCATTTAGGATTGTGTGAAATCATTGTGAAGTAAACCCTTGTGAGCTTTCATTGTTTTCTCTTTTGAGAGTGTTTCTTTCAATCTTTAATGGTCTTGAACTCAGGGGAAGATTGAGACTGGTATAACCTAGAGAGGTGAAAGAAACTGTTTTGGCTGAAATACAAGAGGGGGGGTGAATTGGATTTCAAAATCTTTTTCAAAAACTAGTTGACCTTTTAAGAAATTCAAAGTTGTTTAATAAACTGGAACTTTATTGACTTTACTGAGCAAGACAGTAGAATGAACCAGTAAACAGAATTATCAGAATTTAAATGTAAGTGCGGAAGCAATTTAGTTAACTGCACATAAACAGAATATAAGTTAACTACACAGAATGAATTGATCAACTCTGATTCAATCAACAGTTCGAATTATAATGAGTCAATCAAGAAATAAAATTCTTTTTATTAAAGAAACACTTATTAAAAGATGTTTAAGTCTTAAATCAATTATAGTTCAATTATAGATTCTGAAAACAGTTTTATACAGTGAAAGATTTAGTTTTCTAGAAAAACAAACTGATAAACAGTAAACCCAGCAAATTGCAAAAATGCAAATTTACAAGAAACTGATATACAGGTTATTAACAGATTCAAGCAGTTTGGATTAGACTGAGTTAAAATGGAATAAAATTTTTTAGGTTGTTTCTAAAAATGCTTTCAGAAAATAATGAAGCTATTCAAAGTAAGATTCACTTAATTATGAAAAACTCAAGAAATTCAGCAAGAACAAAAAAGAGAGAGCAAGAGAGAATAAGGACACAACAGATTTTTATGCTGGTTCACCCAATAGCAGGGCTACGTCCAGTCCCTCACACACAGTAAGGATTTCACTAAAATGATCAACCTGATCCAATTTACAACACTTGCCTACAGCAAGACGACACTGCACTCTGTAGCCAACCCCTACTGACCCTACAACAGAATAAGAAACACCACAGAATCCACTGTGTGCTTCAAGAACTCCCTTGCTGAAACCCACAGCAAGTAACGTTATACAGAGCCCACTGTATAACCCAGAAACGTCTCACTGCAACCCGCAGTAGACCACTGCTGATCCCACAATAGAACAGGAAACCACACAGAAACCCACTTTGTGTTTCACGAAGACCCTTGCTGAAACCCACAGCAAGTCGCACCCTGTACAGAACAGAATTACCAACCCAGGCAATTCAAGAACTCAGAATAAATGTCAAAACAGATGATGGACGAACAAGGTTACTGCAATACAAGCACTTCTATACAAAGAATGACAAAAGTAATAAGAAAGGGTATAGAAGGCTTAGTCTTGATGATCAAATCAGCGAAGAACAGTCTCAGTCAAATGATAGCTCCAACAGCAGTTCAAGAAAACAATTCTTGATGAAAACTTTGATTGATCTTTGATGACAAGACTCGCAGGCACATTTGCTCTCTTTGCTCTCTTTGGAATCTCAAATTTTCGTGCTCAGAAAATGTGTAAAATGATTTTCGTTAACTTTCAAAAATTTCGTACCAGCTATTTAAACATAACTGTCATTTAAAAATTCAGTCGATTGAATCTTCAAATAGTCAACTATTTTTCTCCAGTTAGTTAAAACAGTTATTTAAAACGCAAGTTTTGATTTTAATGATTTTTCAAAACTTTTGTTAATTCAGAAAATATATTTGGAGCTTATCATGGATTAAGATTGCATGCTTCAATAATTAGACCTCAACCTTACCCCACAACACAGACTCCTACGTTCTAGACCAAGTCTTCAATCTTCATGAAGTCTTCATGCATTCCACATATGCTCATAAGGTCTTGAACATCTTCACTTGGTTGGCTTCATCAAATCATCATAGTAGCCCACTGGTGCTAACAAGAGGTTTGTGTACTCGTTATAACCTGGAGAGGTTTGTGTACTCGTTATAACTTGGAGAGGTTTGTTTACTCGTTGTAACCTGGAGAGGTTTGTATACTCGTTGTAACCATTTATGATATAGTGAAACCTCTTGAATGGTTTGTTCAAGGGAGAACTGGACGTAGCCCAAGAGATTAGGGTTAACCAGTATAAAACTGCTTCACATGTTCTTATATATTATTGCCTTGGACAATCTAGCTTGGTGATTTCTATTTATACAAGATTGAGTTCAGGCTCTATTCAATCCCCCCTTCTAGAGCCAGTTGTTCCTACAATTATCCTTTCATTCGTTGTTTGAATTAGAAATGTTAGGATTTGGGGGAGAAATATGAACTTGTTTAAAGGAAAAAGAACTATTAGATATTCTTATATGTTAAGAATAACAAAAATTTTTGAAGAATGGACGAACAATCATTTAGTGAACATGATACATAATATTGGTGAATATTAAAATAGAGAAATAGGTATAGGATTAATTCCTTTGTGTGTAAATACACATAAAGGGATATTTATTTATAGATGATAAAAATAACAGAAATAGTAACAAAATAGCAGAGAACATGGGCTAAGCCCGTTATATTCAACATTCCCCCTCAAGCTGGTGCATATAAATTGTATGTACCAAGCTTGTTACAAATATAATAAATCCTAGGAACCCTTAAAGATTTGGTGAAAATGTCTGCTAATTGATAATTCGAATTAACAAACTCGATCTTGATGTCTCCAGATATAATTTTTTCTAGAACAAAATGACAATCAACTTCAATATGTTTAGTCCTCTCGTGAAAGATGGGATTTGAGCTAATATGAAGAGCAGCTTGATTATCACATATGAGTGTCATTTGAGTGACCTCTCCAAATTGCAATTCTTTTAGTAACTGTTTGAGCCAAATAAGTTCACAGGCAGCTAAGGCCATGACTCTATATTTAGCTTTAACACTAGATCTTGCTACAACATGTTGTTTCTTACTCTTCCAAGATATCAAATTACCACCAATAGAAACACAATATCCGGAAGTAGATCTTATATCTGATGGAGATCCTGCCCAATCCGCATCTGTATAACATACAACTCCAGTATGGTCATTATAACCATATAGTAGGCCTTTTCCAGGAGAACCTTTAATGTACTTCAATATACGAGTAACCGCATTCAAATGATCAACACATGGAGAGTTAAGGAATTGACTCACCACATTAACTGCAAAAGAAATATCAGGACGAGTAACAGTAAGATAATTCAGTTTTCCAACTAATCTTCTATACTTCTCAGGATCTGAGAGGAGCTCCCCCTAACTAGGTAGAAGTTTGGCATTAGGGTCCATGGGTGTCTCAACAGATTTTGAATTCAGTAACCCAGTTTCTCCCAAAAGATCCAATGCATACTTTCTTTGAGAGATAACAATACCATGATTGGATTGTGCTACCTCAATCCCCAAGAAATATCTAAGTTTACCAAGATATTTGGTCTGAAAATAGTGACAAATATGTTGTTCAAGTTGAGAAATGCCATGCTGATCACTACCTGTAAGAACAATGTCATCAACATAGACAATTAGATAGATACACCCAGCATTCGAATGACTGAATGATCTGCCTCACTGCGAGTCATACCAAATTCTTTAACAACACTACTAAACTTTCCAAACCAAGCCCTGGGAGACTGTTTGAGACCATATAAAGATTTGCGAAGACGACATACCAATCCAGAAGACTCCCCCTGAGCAACAAAACCTGGAGGTTGCTTCATATAAATTTCTTCCTACAAATCCCCATTAAGAAAATCATTTTTGACATCCAATTGATAAAGAGGCCATCTTTGAAGAGCTGCCATGGCTATAAATAGGCGAACAGACGCCATTTTTGCCACTGGAGAAAAAGTATCACCATAGTCTAAACAAAAAATTTGAGTGTAGCCTTTAGCCACAAGACGAGCTTTGAGATGATCAATAGTGCCATCTGGACCAACTTTGATAGTAAAGACCCACCTGCAACCAACAACAGATTTCCCAGAGGGTAAAGAAATGAGTTTCCAAGTTCCACTGTTCTGAAGAGCACTGAGTTCATCAAGCATAGCTTGACGCAAACCAGGATGAGCTAAAGCATCACCTACAGTTTTTGGAATAGACACTGAAGAAATGGATGATAGACAAGCATAAAAAGGTTGAGATAGTCTATGATAGCTCAAGGCAGTATAGTGTGGAGATGGATTACGGGTAGAACGTATACCTTTACGAATGGCAATGGGAAGATCAGGTTCAACTGTTGGAGTCGGAGGGGGCGGAATATCTAGTACTAAAGGAGAATCACTTGATGGATGTTGGAAAGTTTGACGACGACTATAAACCTTAAGAGGTGGTGAAGGAGGCTACTCAGTAGGAACATTAGACATGATAGGAGAATCACAGACAATTGGAATATGTGTTTGATTAGATAAAGACACAAGAGGAGAAGATAAAGACTTAAAATAAAAAGAAGATTCAGTAAAGGTAACATCTGCAGAAATGAAATAATGATTAAGCAAGGGTGAAAAATATTTATATCCTTTTTGAGATCTAGTGAACCCTAAAAAGACACATTTATGTGACCGAGCAGATAATTTATCAAGTCCGGGACTAAAATTGTGAACAAAACATGTAGACCCAAAAACTTTAGGTGGTAATAGATGGAGAGACTCATGAGGAAGCAAAATAGAATGAGGAATTTTATTTTCTAAAACTGAAGATGGCATACGATTAATAAGATAACATGCACTAAGAATAGCATCACCCCAAAAATATTGAGGAACCCCACCATGAATTAAAAGAGTACGAGTAGTTTCAACAAGATGTCTATTTTTGCGCTCAGCTACCCTATTTTGTTGAGGTGTATAAGCACAAGAGGTTTGGTGAAGAATGCCATGTGATTTCATAATAGTCGTAAAAGACTGAAAAAGATACTCACGAGCATTATCACTCTGTAAGATTTGAATTGAAACACCAAATTAATTTTTAATCTCATTAAAAAAAGATTGAAATATTGAAAACAACTCAGAACGATTTTTCGTTAAAAATGACCAAGTACATCTTGAATAATCATCAATAAAAGTAACAAAATATTGAAATCCTAAATTAGACTTAAGACGCAATGTCAGAGTGAACTAAGGCAAATGGGGACGAAGCACGTTGAGAGACACTACTGGGAAAAGAATTGCGACTATGTTTCCCTAAAAGACACGACTCACAAGACAAACTGGACAACTTAGATAAACTTGGAACAAGTTGCTGCATCTTGGCAAGACTAGGATGTCCTAACTGAGCATGAAGAAGAGATGGAGAGTCTATGACCATGCTAACATGAGCAGATGTTCGTAAACAGTAAAGACCATGAGACTCACATCCGGTGCCAATCATCTGCCCCGAACTCCGGTCCTGTAAACAAACAGAATCTTTGGTAAAAGAAATAATACAATCAAGAGAACGAGTGAGACGATTGATAGATAATAAATTAAAAGGTGACCCAGGGACATAAAGAACATTGTCAATAGGCAAAGAAGGGAAAAGATGAACAGTACCAACACCATGGGATGAGACCTTAGAACCATTAGCCATGGTGATGGAGGGTAAATGACCAGAGGTAGACAAAGAAGAGAAAAGGGATTTATTACCAGTAATATGATCTGTGGCACCTGAGTCTAGAACCCAAGGACCAAGAGAATTGGAGTGGGTGAGCCCAGCAAAAGATACCTGTATGTGCAACAGATGCAGTGGAACCAGAGTTATGACGATTCTCATACCATTTAAGAAATTCATTGAAAATAGCCGGTGGACCTGAGATATCAGATGAAGTAGAATCCATGGTAGAAGGTGGCATAGGAGTTGCTTGGACAACCGCAGCAGTTTTAGGTGGACGGCCATGTAAGGCATAACACCTGTCAATTATGTGACCAAGTTTGCCACAATGGTCACATTTATGACGCCCTTTGTTCGGCTTACGAGAACGGGTGCGATCATCATGTTGAGATATTAAAGCAGAAGAGTCATCATCTGAAATAGATATATCAATATGGGATTTATCTAGTACACGCATAAGGGTGGAAGAAGTAGAAGTAAGCGTGGGCACAACAGGAGATCCCAAAATCTGATCACGAACAGGAGAATAATCATCAGGAAGTCCATATAAGGCTAACAACATGAAAAACTTGGACCATTGCTCTATCTCTTGAGACGGAGTAGATGCAGGAGGCAACAATTCATTAAAATCATGAAAAAGAACATGAATTTTACCAAGATACTCAGACATTGTACCATCAAGACGTTTCGAAGCAACATGAAGGAGATTTTGACATACTCCATAAAGACGTTGAGTATCATTGGTATATAATAATTTGGCATGCTCCCAAATTTCTGAACATGTCTCATAAGAGCGAAAAAATTGTTTCAAAGACGAGTGAATGGTCGATTTGAGAACCATGCATAATTGAGCATCAATTTTCAACTAACGAAAAACCTCATTCTCAGGAACATTAGCAACAGACGTTGTAAGATGATTAACGTAGCCTTGACTCTTAAGCCATAACCTAATATCCGAAGCTCAAGTATCATAATTTTTACCATCTAATTTGTCAATTGACAAATGAACATTGACATAATTAGCATAGTGCTCCGATATAAGAAAAGTAGAGGAGGCGTTGGTAGTTGCAGAAGAATCCATGGAGGAGAGAGAAAAAACGCAAAAAAATCAAACGTGCTCCGATCAAAATAATAAGGACAGATCCAGAATGCTTGCACGACGGCGATCACAATGGCGGTAATCGCCACCGGAAAAGTCGCCGGACGTGCCGCCACGCGCGGTGGCAGCGGTGACGGTGACCGGAATTAAAACGGCCACTGCAGGCGCGTCGGTGCTCCGATTGACCCGATTCCAAAGGCACAGTAATCGCCTGGATGAGACGCTTCTGATGGTGGTATCACCGACCCAATCGGCGGCGACGGCGGCGGCAGCGGCGACGACGGCTGCAGCAGCGGCGACGACGGCTGCAGCGGCGACGGAGGCACTTGAATGAGACGGTGAACAGTGGGTTCACCGGAAAAATTTAACCCTAACCCTAACCCTAAGCTCTAGATACCATATTAAAATAGAGAAATAGGTATAGGATTAATTTCCTTGTGTGTAAATACACATAAATGAATGTTTATTTATAGATGATAAAAATAACAGAAATAGTAACAAAATAACAGAAAACATGGACTAAGCCCGTTATATTCAACAATTAACTAGATATAGCCTTTTCCTTGTTCACACTTGGTATTCCTGATGTAATTTTTCTATAAATAACATGGATTGGCCACGAGATAAACAATCTCTTAATCCCTTTTTATCATCTCTTCAGTCTTAAGTGGTTTCTTTCTATTGGCATTGAAATCAAATATTAAAAGCAGGCAACAACATATTACCCTGAAGATGTAACTAGCGGCATTAGGTTAGCAAGGAGTGTGAAAGAGGAGCTACAGAAGCAATATAGTGGGAAGAGCACAAGGATTCAAAATCAGGAGCACCAAGAGTCAGTCTTCAAAACTTACATCCCTCTAAATAGTCAATGATGGGGGGAACTTAGTAATCAATAAATAAATAATCAGGTGTAAACCAGCAGTAATAGATCTGTGACAGTACCAGAAACTTGGCGACTAATGTGGAACAACAAAACAGTAGCAGGAATTGGGTTAGAGCTTATGCCATTTCAGGAGTGTCTCCAAAGAAGAGAGGAAGTTTGATGCTTTCAGTGTGGGTTACCATTTAGATCTACTCATATATGCCCAGAAAAAAAAAATTTGAGGGTATCAATTTGAATAATTTTGATATATTCAACCACTAAATAATCAAAGTTTATTCAGGAAGAAAAGGTAAAATAGAAAATCAGATTCCATTGCGCATGGAAATTCAATATTGAACGAGAGAATATAAATAACGAGGATTCTTGAAAAGACAGCTGAAATAAACATTAAATCAGATAAGGCATTTCCATCATTTATAACAAACCTTGATTAGGCGATTTTTGTGGTACACATTAAATCCAGTAACCTTGATAGAAGCAGCCTCCTTTATAAATCCAATGGTTGTCTTTGTCTCTGCTATGGCCTAAGACAATCCAAACTCATTAATTTGAAAATCTAAAAGAAAAAAAGAATATCCTACTCAAAGTTCGTGAATGATAAAGATAACTGAAATGGTACTAGTTGGAAAAACACTGATTTATAAATATCTCTTCTGACACTGAAATGGAAGAAAATCAGTAGAAGAAAGAAAAAGATACATGAATAAAACTGAAAAAAAAAAAAAAAAAAGGACAATGCAGATCTTCAAGGGTCTATCTCCCCAATCACCAAATCATTTCACCCTTCTCTCTTTCAACTTATCAAATCTATTATGTTCCACTCATGTTGTATCAATGTGAGAGATTGTGTTCTTTCTGGTAGAATAATTTATATTGATCATATAACTTGTTTAGATAGGTTAAGTAGTTGGTCCTAAAAAAGCTGCTTTGCTTATTAGCATTAATTACCTCTTGGTATTCCTGATGTAATTTTCTCCTTGTACCTCCTGGTATTCTTAATGTAATTTCCCTCTATAAATAACAAGGATCAGCTAAGAGATAATCAATCTCCTAAGCTCTTTTTTCATATTTTCGGTCTCAAGGTTTATAATGCCAAAATTATGAAAATTATTATCAGAAAAAATATTCCAAGTTTTACTAACAATAACCACTCCTCTGTTTATTCAATAAAAGTTTTTTATTTAACTTTGGAGCATAACAACCACACAAACATGTTTCATGTCAAGAAGACTTCTACCTAGTTCATGCATATCTTTATTATCAGGAATATGTAGCCATAAAAATTGCTTTGAACAATTTTGAATTGATATTCCATATCATGGATCCTACCTCACTTGATGCAATGGCTAGCTGAGGCCTATATGGAATTACTTTTGAATGTATCAAGTCATCTGCTATGTTGAACTGATCCACAGGTTTACCCCTTAGTATGATTTTGAAGTTAGAAAATTTTCTAAGGTACAACATCGAAACATATGCCTGAAACATTTAAAGTGTCAATCAGAATACACAACAAAAATAGGAAACAACACCAAAAAAATACAATTGATATCTCAAGTGTCACCCGTAAAGAATAACGAATGCGGTAAGAAATATGTGACTGAAGCTGAACAGTTTTTTTGGTCAATTTTTTCTCAGCCCCATGGTTGGCCTCATCTCTCAGCATAATATCCTGTGCAAAAGACCAAAGATGTTCATAACTGCTATCAAAATGATGAACGATGTCAAGTAATTGAAAAGTTATAGAAACACCATCTAGCAAGATTACGCATTGATGTGCTTGAAACATCACACACATACACCATAGTATATATGCCAGTAGCTCAAATTATATTAACAGCAAGACTTTGTGATCAGACAAGAAAAATTGGCCAAATATGGTAGTTGGTAATTGGTACTACCACCAAGCATTGACATACGTACTTAAGATGCAGCAGAAAATGTTCACAATAACAAAATGAACAAAAAAGATCATACTACATAAAATAAATCAAGTTAGTGGCTTGCTGAAATTTTGACTGAGAGTTTATTTCCATCATAAATAACCTGTATAAATCCTAGAATTGAGCATTGTGCAGTTCTTTAGTCTCTTGAGTTTCCCAAATTAGATCTAATATAGCCCATCTATAAGAGTGACAATCATCATTTGTAAGTATCCGAACAAGAAATAAACTTCAGCTGTTCCATTTAGACTTCTCAGTTTTCAGTTTCGAATAAAGCTCTCTATCCAAAAGCACACCCTGTTTCCGCATTTCAACAGCCTTAATGACTGCCTTGGCACCTCTTTGTGCCCAGCAAGCTCCAAAAATAATTAAGCATATAATATAATGTACAAGTCCAGCTGAAAATGCTTGAAAAGGATTAATGTGAATAAGAGAAGATTTTATTCAATTCATTGATTTGAAATAGCACATCAGCATCTATGTATAGAGAACTCTAACCCTAACGTCAAGATAACAAAGAGATCTCCAGAACTTTTTAATAGCTTCTAATAACACACTTAATACCCTATTGTAGCTTACTATCGATATTTTCTTCATAATCAACTCTCTCCATCAAACTGGTGAATGGATATCTATCCTTCCCAAATTTCGTGCCAGATTAGGAAATCATTCAATAAGTGATAAGACCACTTTCCAGTTTTTCTTTAATATAGTGTCGATCTATCTCTATGTGCTTGGTCCTATCATGCTTAATTGAATTGTGACCATTGTTAAATAGTTGATTTAGTATCACAATAAAGACTCAGACTCTTCACATCATTATAAGATCATTCCGCATTATTCTCAGCCATAAGAATTCACACACCCCATGGGTTGTAGCTCAAAATTCAGCCTCTACTCTAAACCTTGCAATAACATTTCGCTTTTTACTTCTCCAAGTCACCAAATTTGCACCCAAGAACATGCAATATCTTGAGGTAAATCTCCTATCTACAAGAGACCCTGCAAAAACTACATCATTATGCACCTTCACTTTTAATTCTTCATTCCTCTTGAACAACAATCCCCTTCCGGACTTGTCTTCAAATATTGAAGGATTTTGTTCACAACCTGTAAATGTCGCTCCCTTGGTTCATGCATGAACTAATTAACTATACTCACCACATAAGCTATGTCAAGTTTAGTGTGGGCTAATAAATGAGTTTTCCCACAAGTATCTAATATTGGCCCTTATTCACAATAGAACTACCTTCATCAGATCCAACCTATGATTTTGTTCTATGGGAATTCAAATGGTCTTGCAATCAATCTTACATTTTTATTTGAGAAGACTAAGAACATACTTTCTTTAGGAGAAAAAAATGTATTTCTTCGAGTAAGCTACTTATATCCCAAGGAAGTACTTCAATTTTTCGAGATTCTTTTTACTCAAACTAAGCACTTTCTTTCAAAATTTGTTTCTCATATTTATCATCTCATGCAACAAACATGTCGTCCACATAAACCAAGAGTAGAATACTTGATGAACAAGGTATGGTCACCTTGACTATGTCTATACCCCATGGAGATCATAAACTGAATAAGTCTGCCAAACCAAGCATGTGCAACTACTTGACTCCATACAAAGTTTTCTTCAACATACACACTTTATTCCCTTCTTCAATAGACCTAAAACCTAGACGAATAGATATTCATGCAAGAAAACAATTGTCACATCAAATTGTTGGAATTCCCAACCAAAATCAATTGTCAATGAGAAACTGATTCTAACAGTAGTCACCTTTGTCATTTTTAATGCCTCCTCATAATCAAGACCATAAATTTGAATAGGAAAAAAAAATGCTTTTACACCACTGTTCATAAAAAATGTCTACCCTACAACTACTTTTTATAATAGATTATTATATTATGATACAATAATAATTTATTTAGTCATTAAGTGAACGTAAAATACTATTATAGTTGTCAATGTATCAGTGCTCATTTGAGTATACCCTTTACCAACTAGCATCACTTTGTAGCAATCGAATGTGCCACCAAATTTATACCTTACTTTATAAACCCACTTGCATCCTAGTATCGTTTATCATGTGGCCTATCAACAATCTCCCATGCTTGGTTCTTTCCTAAGGCACTCATCTCTTCACTCATGTTTTAAACCCCATTCTCATCCTTCAACGCTTCTTGAACTAATGTAGGGACTTTAACTACATCAATAGCAGAGAGGAAACTTCGATGCTTCATAAAAAAAGGTTGTGGACACAAAATGAAAAATAGGATACCTACTACTAGATCGAGTTCATTTTCTCAAAGCAATGGGCAAGTCATCAAGGTTAGGTTTCACAATTATTATTCAAGTATCTTCCAATAGTTCTAGAGTGTCGGAAGAATGAACACTTAGTTGTGGCTCAGATGATTTGAGAAGTTCTTATAGATCAAGTTAGTTGCTTTTGTAAACGCAAGAAACTCTCTAGACGGCTAATTTTCGGAGTTGATCCTAACTTTGGAACAAAGTTGCCCTTGTTAAGAACAACTTCAGAGGCATCCATGTGAGATGTGCAAGGAGAAGTCCATGAGTACCAAGAGTAGTATCAAGATGAAATGGTTCTTGTATGAAAGGGACAAAGGACGAGTTGAGAGACTCAAAAAGACACAGCTTCTATACAACTCTCCCCTGAAACAAAGGATTCATGTTAAAGGACTCAATTTCATCAAAAGTAACATCCATAATGGTAAACTACTTTTGACCCACGGGATGGTAACAACGATATCCCTTTTCATCAAGAACAACCAATGACATGCATTTAACAGCTCTAGGATCTAACTTCCCACGGAACTGACAATGAAATGGACAAATACAACACATCCAAAAATCCAACTATGAAGGCTAGAGAGAAAAGCAACATACAAAAACAAAGACATAGACTCGATAATGGTAGTCAAAATCGCATTCCTGAGCGTAAGATCATATGCCTCTACAATCTTCTTCTCCCTCTCCAATCTCGCTTAGCCAAAAGGTCACGATTTTGGTGGATAACATTGGATCGCCGTTGTAAATCACAACTCACGTGGGAGGGGTGTTTCTTGCGATGCAGGTTTGATGTTCCTCTCAACAACGCCTCTCATGAGCTTGACATTCCTCTCAACGGCACCTTCGCCACCTCAATGTTCGTCATAACCACGCTTCTCACAACCTCAACATTCCTCACATCAATGCCTTTCATGGCCTCAACGTACCTCATTGTGACATTTCTCATGGTGATGCAAATGTCATGTGACTCACTCCCTTCCGTAGTTGAAAAATTGTTCTAATCTACTCTCCCTTGGTTAAAATATGTTCCTTCACCAAAACACAGAAACTTCCACTCTTCCTTCAACTATTTAATTTCACTTCCAGACTCTAATTACTCTTATTCCAATCCATCTTGCTCCCTCTTTGTTTTGTCACCATAACATTGGACCACTTTGTTCTTCATTTACAATAAACTAAACTACATTGCACCCAAATTATCACTTATCTTTGTCAAATTTCCTAATCAATAAAATGATTCCAAATCCTACTTGAAACTCCTCTATACCAATTGCCCCCAAAAATGCTCCCACAAATAGGAATGGTACAACTTGGAAGCATGTATTTCAGTTGTTGGGGATACTAGGAAACTTCAATGCAAATACTGTCAAAAGGTAATAACAGGGGATTTTTTTCGGTTGAAGCACAACTTGCCTCGTACTCAAGGATGTTGGAGCTTGCAAGGGTGTTACTGATGAAGTGAAGAAGGAAATATGGGAAATTGTTGGTCTGCAACAAAATTTAATAAACAAATCAAGCCCTTAATATGGAGGAAACTAAAGATTGTGAGAAAAAAAAAACAATGAAGCATTGGGGAACAATCCTATACATACTTTTAAGAGGGTAGTTAGCACACAAGTGACAATCAAAATGTTTAAGGGGTGAGGCTAGAAGTGTGTCAAGCAGTTGTTGGATTTTTCTACAATAGCATTATACCTTTCAACATGGCAAAGAGTAAAGAATTCAATGCTATGTTTGATTTGGTTTTAAGGCATGGCTTTGGATTTAAGCCTCCATCCTATCATGAGATTAAGGTCAAATATTTGGAGGAAGTTAAAAATACATCACTTGCTTTACAAGCACATAGGAATGAATGAAGAAAATAGAATGTACTATGACTGATGGTTGGACCGCTAAGAAAAGAAGGAAAATAATAAATTTTTCTGGTAAATAGCCCAAAAGGAATTGTGTTTTTGGAGTCCATAGATGCATATGGTATATCCAAAACAGCTAAGAAAGTTTTTGAGATGATGGATAGCATTGTTAAAGAGGTGGGGGAAGATAATGTTTTTCAAGTTGTGACAGATGATACATCAAACTACAAAGTTGTAGTTCAAATGTTGATGACAAATAGGAAAAGACTATTTTGGACACCATGTGTTGCACATTATTTTGGACTTAATGTTCGAGGATTATGAGAAGATCCCAATTCATGAGGAGACAATTCCAAAATGCAAAAAAATGACAACATTAGTCTATTCAAGAACTTTTCTAATTTCTCTATTACAACACTTCACAAAAGGAAGAGATTTGGTCAGGTCAGGTACTACTTGCTTTACAACATCTTACTTGACATTAGGGTGCCTTCACAAGAAAAGGAAGCTTTAATTAAAATGTTTACTAGAAATGAATAGAAGTCTAGTGGGTTTGTTAAAACAAAGGTCGGAAAAACAGTTGAAGATGTGATTTTAGTTAAGGATTTTTGGAAGAATATCATAACTTGTTCGAAGGGTTCGTTGCCTCTACTTGAAGTGCTTTGAATGGGTGATTTGGATCAAAAGCCAACCATGGGTTACATTTATGAAGCAATGAACAAAGATAAGAAGATACAAAAGGCTTTCAATGTTGTAAACTAAATAAGACTACGGCCATCGAGAACCCGAGAGGGTAATCAATTGATAAGATGCCTACCAATGAAGACAACCTCTCTCCAATGAGATTTAGGGCCAAACATTTGAAAGAGAAGGGTTTGTGTCACTTCGAGAAGTTGTATGTTTTTTCTTTCCGCAATATCATTTTGTTGTGGTGTATCCACACATGTGAATTCATGTACAATAGTAATCTCGAAAAGGAATTTGGACATGTTATTATTTACATATTCCCTCCCATTATCAGAACGCAAGCATTAATTGACTTTCTAAATGTGTGTTTATCCAACGGAAAAACTTGATAAATAAAGTAAAAACTTCATATTTTTCTTTCATGAGGAAAATTCATTTGGCATAGGTACATTCATCAATAAAAGTGACAAATCATTTAACACTAGATATACTAGAGTTTGATGCGTGCCTCCAAACATTAAAATGAACCAAATCAAAAGGATGAACATTTTTTGTATTACTAGAAAGATACGTGGCACAATGGTGATTTGCAAACTGACATACATCACATTTGAATGACTCGATAGACTCTTTGGAAATAAACAAGGAAATATAGACTTTAGGATTTAAAAAGATGCATGTCCTAGACCACAGCGGAGAAGCCAAATTTGAGAGGACTTAAAAGTAATGCAAGCCAAATTTGAGAGGACTTAAAAGTAATGCAAGACTGGAGACAAGAAGTAGTTGTTTATCTACTGATATTTTCTTCAGTTTCCTAGTCTTCAAGGCAATACAACCCATCCTGTACCTTAACAGTTCCAATCATCCTCTCCATGGCAAGATCTTGAAAAACTCAATGAGAAGGAAAAAAGATTACAGAACAATTAAAGTCTTAAGTAAGTTTTTGAATTAAAAAAAAAGTTATTAAGGACATTTTTAAAGTTGAGGGATGGAAAAAGAAAAATTTTCCCCGTTCGGTTATTAGGATATGGTTCCAATGGCAACAATAATGTTGTTACCAAAAAGAAAAGCATACAATGTTAAAAGAGGTGAATGAAGGGTCATATTGTTTGTCACCCAGAGTGTAGAACCTTAGAGTCATCACATAAAGTGTTAGAAACATTAAAAGAGGAATCAAAGTTCTTAACAATCATAGTTAGAGAGCAAGTATCAACAGATGGCTTATTGATAGAACCATGAGAGTTGAAACTTCAACTTCAACACGTAATACAGGCATTCCTTTTTCACTACTCTAGAATTCTTAGAATTTCAAGTTGCTTGATAAACCTTCCTTGAGGGCTAACCTTTTAGTTTTACCAGAGTGAGAGTCTTCTCCTTTCCATATAACTTGATGCAAGTCTCTTTAGTGTGGCAAGATCTCTTATAATGAGAGCACCAATGATCCTCCTTGCCTCTTGAGTTGAGTTTCATACTCCCAAGGTTTGAGGTCCCAGTATAGGAAACCTTTCTAGAGAACATGGCAAATCCTTTAGTGGAAGGCTCATTAACCATGATCATTCGACGAGTCTCCTCACCCGAAATAATGTAAAAGACTGCAAAAAGAAAGGGAAGTCTTTCCTTCCTAAGAATGTATGTCCTAACAAGGTCATATTTAGGATTCAATCCTAATAGGAACTTAAATATTCGAGATCTTTCAACAAATTGAGCATAAGTGACAGCATCCCTCTTAGTATTTTGTAGTATTCTATTATAAAGGGTGCCCTGTTTGGAACCAAGGATCTTGCTTTCTTCTTTTACATGTAGAGATGTCCTATTGCATGGAATAAGTATTTTCAAGATCTTCCCAAAATTCGTGAGAACTGGAATAGAATATATAACTTCTACAAATTTCAAAAGTCACATATCCCCATAGCCATGAAATAATCTGAGTCATCATTGTCCCAAATTTGAAGATTAGGATTCTCCTAAGATATGGCCTTGTGAGTCATCATTGTCCCAAATTTGAAGATTAGGATTATCCTAAGATATGGCCTCCCCTTCAATATGGTTGAGCCTACTTGTAGCATTCAATGTGCATCTAATAAATTGAGCCCATTGGGGATAAATTCAACCATTAAGATAGTTATCATCGGGCAAATATGGAAGATCAACAAGCCTAGTGGAGTGGTCATGCCAAAACAGAAGACTCCTTAGGCTTTAAAAAAATAAAAAGATCAACAAAAAAAAACAAAAAAACATAGAACAATGTTGTGAACAGTGCTCTTTCAAAGGAGAGACACACAACCTGAGACGAAAGGGCAACACAATGCGCCATTACGCACTAGAAACATGTGGCACGTGAAGCCCACGCACAATGGGAGACGTATGTGCAAGCATGTGACTGTTGTGATAGCAAAACGCCTCCAGGAGCTAGCATATCAGAGGACGACAAATTTCCTAGTGTGGTCGTTGATCAAATTGGAGGCTCCAATGACCACGATGGCGATGAGGGTGACGGCAACGAAACAACAATGCCAATGACAATGGCCATGAAACACAAACTAGGTGCATTTCAAGTAACTCGATAAACAAATAATGGTGCACTTTAGGCAAGCCTAAGAAAAAGGAGAATGCAACCAAGATGGCAACGTAAAAAAAAAGAAAGCAAGCAAAGCCCACAAGATCGGGAGCTCTAATGCCAACTTGAAAAATGATTAAATTGTACGAAAGAAAAAATTTTATTGAATTAAATCAGTGAAACAATACATAAGCATCCATATATAGAGAACTCTATCCTAAAGATATGATTACGAAGAGATCTCTAGTACCTTACAACAACACACTTGTAATGATTACAATATCCTATTGTAGCTTATCAAAACATTTACTCCTAACTCAACATGAAATTTAGGTCAAACTTAACCTTACAAAATCAACTTGCAAAATAAAGTTTGTCCCAACTTACACACTACAATTTGATCATAACTCTAGTCAATATGGAATCATCAACAATTTTCTAGTTTATTTTATCACAATGGAACCCTATTAATATATGCCCTCATTACCTACTTTTGTTTTGGAACATACTTTTCATACTCAAACCTTGTAATTTCAACAAATACTAACACCATTATATATCTCAATATATCCTCCAACAGTAAAGAACAACTTAAAATGCATTTCCAAAACAAACTTACAAATGAATAAAGTTTGTATAACAGTGAAAGAAAAATACAACATACCTCAACATCATCATCAAAACTTAATTCATATATCCCTTCATCATTCAACCACAAATTGTATATTAAAACTTTGGTTCCATGTGATCCTATATCATCAAACTGAAAAGTATAAACAAACTGGTCAATGAAAGGAGTCCACAATGCATCAACCTTTTAAATGAAAGAAGAGTTATCAATGGCTCTCTACAATACATTCGATTTATTATTACAAACATCAATTGGGAGTGCGTTACATGCTAGTGTTTTGGATAGTTGCTAGAATTGATGTCAACAAATAGAAAAAGTTAAGAAAATATGTAGACCTAGTAATGGTAAGGGTAAAATTAATCCTCTACCTAAAGTGAGAAAAAATCTGCTTTTAACCCATAACTTCAACTTCAACAAGCCTCATGGGCATGCTCAAGAATGAATTTCCCCAACAAACAGAGCCATTTAGTGCCAAAAGTTTAGAACGTATACAAAGTTCCACGTGGTTTTGGTAGGTAGAAACTAACGTATTGCAGCAATGTGCAATTTAAATTGAATTTGTTGCACAACTTGGAATATAATTAACGAGATTTTTATGGCATAAAAAATTATTTGAGATAAGATTAGACATTTCAGCTTCTATTTGGTATAAAGAATACAATCTTTTAAAGGAAAGACTGTTTTTAGGCATCATGCCCTATTTCTCAACCAACTTACCCAAATAACTCACTAAACAAGTCTCTCAACTAACAGACCTATCAAATGTGATTCATGTTTTCTTTTTCTTAGCTGTTTTGTCTTTAACTGTTCATTGGCAGATGATTTCAGACACTCATCAAAAGAAAAAATTACACAGCAATCAAGGGAGCTCAGAGATACACAATTAATGAGTGCATAATTTAGACAATGAATCTGGGAAAATTACCCAAAGACATTCTCAAGGATAAGCTATTCTCTGCAGGCAAATAACCACTCGAAACATTACCAAAAATCAAAATAACTGTATACAAAAAAATTTATTTCTGATCATTTCCAAATTATAATTTTTTTGTCATATAATCAATTGAAATGGACCTGAAGCATGAGCTCCTCCTTTGATGTGAACGGAGACCAATCAAGAATTGTTTTCAAGTTCGCAGACCATTCATCCTGTGAGCTATAAATAATTGGCTCAGCCCAATGGCCAGATGTGTCAAAATCTATCTGCAAGGAAAAGGAAACTACATAAAAATATGAAAGCAAAAAATTTTTTTATCATGTATTTAAACATTAGAGGAAGGAAATATCACCATTGGAACAACTACGTCATCTTGCCCAGTTCTACGCAAAAAGGTATAGGATAGTAGACCCACACTTTGTGTTGCCCGGCTGAAAAATTAGAAGATTTAGAAATTAGAAGAACAAAATCTTGGCCAAAACTAAAAGTTACAAATTTAACTCCATAAGATGAAGAACTTTACATACGAAACCCAAAAGGACAAGGTCAGAATGAAAAATATGCCATCAAGAATAAAACTAGCACAACCATGGTATATGTAGAAAACTAAACAAGGCATTTACAACGAGAATTTTGAAATCTTGAAATGAAGAGAAAGTGGAAAAGGAGAATTTTGAAATTTTGTTTCTAAAATACCACTTTCCTTTCTTTAACCAAACAACACAAAATACATTATTGTCCGTATTTATCTCACTTTTATACTACTTTTCCTCTCTTCCAAGCATTGTGTTATAGTTAGTTCACTAGGGGATACTTCAACTGCACGTTTATAATTATAGAAATAAAGAATTGGTCCTATAAGATCAGAAATGTTAGAATAAGGAGTTGATCCTATATAATCAAGAATATTGGGATTATATATGTATTATTAAGGAAATTTTTATTTATTCCCATATCATATATTTGTTATTAGAGGATACCAAATCTCCTCTGTTTATTGTATTGATTTATTTTTCTCAATATAAATAAAACATCTATGTTGTCTAAGAAACACAGTTTTGGCACTAAGATTGTTTTGTTTTTCTGATTGTATTAAAAACAAAACAAACTATTGGGACGCAGTCATACGAATCCTAAAATATATTAAGAAGGCTCTTGAAAAAGGCTTCACTTACAAAGATAAGGGAATAAACAAATTGTTGGGTATTTTGAAGCTGATTGGGCAGGGTCACCAAGCGACAAACACTCTACTTCAGGGTATTATGTTCTTGTTGGAGGTAATTTAATATCATAGAAAAGTAAAAAACAAAATGTTGTGGCAAGTTCAAGAACAGAAGTAGAATACAAGATAACGGCATTAGTCACTTGTGAGCTTATATAGCTAAAACAAATCCTCAAAGAGCTTAAATTTAAAGAAAGTTACCAAATGCAACTTGTATGTGACAACTAAGCAGGCATTACACATTGCCTCTAATCCATACTTTCATGAGAAGACCAAACATATTGAGGTGGATTATAATTTCAAAAAAGAAAACCGGAGTTTGGAGACATCACCACTCGATTTGTCAACTCTAATGAACAATTGGCATACATATTCACCAAGTCTCTAAGAGGACCAAAGATTGATTATATTTGCAACAAGCTAAACACATATTACCTAGGTGCTCCAACTTAAGGGGGAGTATTGTAATTATTAGAGTTGATCTATATAATCAAGAATATCAAGATTTTATATGTACATATATATATATATATATATATATATATATATATATACACACACACATTATTAGGAATATTTTTATTCATCCCCGTATAATATCTTTGTTATTAGAGCATATCAAATCTCTATTTATTGTATTGAGTTCTTTTTCACAATATAAATAAAGCATCCATGTTGTCTCAGAAACAAATGGCTTCAGCTCAATGTTTCTCTCTTTTTTATACTTTAACATACGAAAATAGAGAAAAACAAAGATGGAAGGCATATTCAAAGAATTAGAAATGTGTAGAATGGGGCAACAATCAAAATAGAATCCTTTCTCCTATTCTTGAATGTTTGTTTCCTTGCATCTCATCAATTTCCCATTTCTCTTTCATAGGTTCATGAGAAATCTACTAGAGACGAATCTAACAGAGTTGACAGGTGGTCGCATGACACAAGGGAGGAGGGCATGGGTAACATTGGGATGGAGGGAATACGACAGATAGGTAAGCTGAAATAGAAAATAGTACTGAATCTATGCAGGGCATATTTTGCTGCTTACATCACGGCAGGGTAGCTATCCGTGCTTGCTACCATCTTCCTGTTATTTGTTACTCAAATTAGAGCAGTGCTCTATTTTTTCATATGTCCCAATGTTCGTAACATGATGTATCAATTACAGAAACAATGAATTGAGAGATGTACTGGTTCTCCTTCAGCCTATATACACTAGAGGGTTACCTTCTTTAAAAAGATTAGGCCCTAAGGCCCAATGATCATACTAGGGAAATCTTTCATCAGTCACCAAGAAAAATTTCTTTCAGTTTAAAAGTCATCCTCTCTATTACATTAGGCCGCAAAACAGGCTTCTTTTGCAGCTTAAACAAGTGTGCCCAGTGAATCAGGAACTTATTCAAAATAAAATAAAATAAAAAACATGATAGACGCCACACCTACACCTCAATATCAAAACATGCCCAAATTAAACCCCTATTTTACTGTAACTAGTAATCTAAAATAGATGCAAATCATATCAACCATGGCCTGCAGCACAAAGGAATAAAATTATTAGGTATTCTAATTAATAATGCAAACCTTCAACCACTTTTGTTTGTCAACACTACTAGTTCAGCATGCTACCGTTGCACCCGCACATATTTCCCCATACAGTTCAACTGAATAGTTAACATCCAAGGGATAAAGAAACATTCAACAAGAAAAACAGGAAATTTGAGAAAGTTAAAATAGAATATCAGAAATCAATTAAAAAATGTACCCTGAATGCCTTGCCCTACTGAAAACAATAACATCAGCACCCAGCCTCATGGTACTCGTCTTGAATCCATTGCCATCTAGCATAAAACAAGATGTTACTTAGAAAGAAACAAGTAAAGTATATCAAAACTAACAACATTCACCCAAAAAAAATGGCTTAATTATACTTTTTTGGCTCCTATAATTTGGAATGGGTATGATTTTGGTCTTGCAAATTTTCTTAGTCAATTAAGTCTCAATTTTTAAAATCTGTGAGAATGAATAATTTCTGTGTTCAAGTTGCTCCAGTAAGTTAGTCAGCGTGACAGCTGTCACTAGTGTTCTTAGTAGTTATTCTAAGCAGTCAACTGCTATGGAGCACCAAAAGCTCCGTAGAACAGCATCTCCCACACTTTTAAAACACTACACTTGCCAAACAAGCTTTCGTCAGTTAAGCTAAATGGTTTATAACCATAACAGATGACTATACTCAAGTGACTTGGATTTTCCTATTGAAATGGACGCCTAAGGTTAGCTTCATATTTTCAATTTGTCCGAATGATTAAGAATCAATTTGGAGTCAATATCAAAAGAATTAGGTCAGATAATGCAAAGGGCTACTTTAATCTTGTGCTGAAATGTTTATGATAAAAAGAAAGGATAATCCATGAGTCTTCATGTGTTAACACACATCAAGAGAATGAAATTGCATGAAGAGAAAAATGAGCACTTACTACCCCAACTAAAGCTCTACTTTTCCAAAATCATGTTCGTGAGAAATTTTGGAAGAGTCCTTCCTACTGCCACCTACCTACTCAACAGGTTTCCCTCCAAAATTTTAGAATCAAAAAGCCCCATGAAAGTTTATCCTCTTTCTACCACACCTCGACTCTACAAATTAACTCCAACCTAAAATATTAGGTGTGTATCCTTTGTGCATGTTCATAGCAACAAAAAGGGAAAATTGGACCTAGAGTAGTCAAATGTGTATTCTTAGGATACTCAAACACACAAATGGAAAACAAATGTTTCCACCCCCATTAAAAGATTCTTTGTCAAGGGATCTCACCTTCAATGTACAAGAAGGCTACTTCAGACAAGCTCATCTTTAGGGGGAGAATGTTAGAGAGGATGGTGAGCCTCTAGGCTTTTGAATATGGCATTTGGCCATGAAAATGAGAAAAGAACAAAACTTGCATCGAAACCTCTTGAACCAACAGCAAGAACTACACTTGCCCCTGCACCTACAGCAAGACTTGCACCTAATGAGGATGGAAGATTTGGGGAAAATCTGGTTTAATCAAGGAGAGAAAAGGTTATTCTAGAATTCTTCTCGTCCATGTCTAATAAGAATTCAACTCACCATCATTACATGAGTTTAACTCTTTTCAATCCTATAAATTTCAATAATTCTAATGAGTTTGTCTTTGAAAATTCAAAAGCACAGGTTGACCAAAACCTGGACCTTCCCATTGCCCTTAGAAAGGGAACCAAAGCATTCACCCATAATCTCTATCTTTCATATCCTTTGAAAAAATTTCACCTACACATAGAACCTTTCTCACAAATCGAAACTCTTAAAAGCACACTTTCCTTTGTATCTTAAGCATTATTTGACAAGAAATGAAAACAAGCCATAGATGTAGAAATGGAGGCATTAAACAAGAACGGGACCTGGGAAAAGTGGGTATATGTCGTAAAACTGACAAAATCATTGAATGTTACAAGACAAGGTTAGTGGTCAAAAGATTCTCTCAAACCTATGGAGTGGATTACTAGGAGACATTTGACCCAATTGCTTAGATGAACACGGTAATATTGTCAGTAGCAACACGTCATGATTGGGAGCTACAACAGTATGATGTGAAAAATGCATTCTGACATTGAGACCTTGAAGAAGAATATCGAGTTTCCCCTGATTATGAAGGACAAGTTGCTACAAAACTGTTTGCAAGCTAAGAAAGGCTCAATATGAGCTAAAATAATCCCCAAGAGCATGGTTTGAAAGATTCACAAAAATTATGACAGGTCTGCACTCCAAAGATCAAGGGAATCACACTTTATTTATTAAACATTCAAGTTCAAAGGAAGTAACAATATTGATGGTGTATCTAGATGATATTATAGTAACTAGGGGTGACAAAAAGGGACATTAAATGTTAAGTCAATGCCTTGCCATGGAATTCAAGATTAAGACATTAGCGAGACTTAAATATTTGTTGGGGATTAAACTGGTTCATTCCAAGAAAGGAATCTACATATCTCAACTAAAGTATATTACTAACTTGTTTAAAGAAAGAGGTAAGACAGTTTGCAGACTTGTTAGTACTCCAATTGATCCGAATATAAAGTTGGGAAGTGCAAAGGAGGCATTTGTTGTGGACAAGGAAATGTCTCAAAAGACTCGTGGGCAAGCTTATTTACTTATCTCACACTAGGCCATACATTACTTTTGTTGTGAGACAAATTAGCCAATTTTTGCACCAACCAAAGGAAGCACATTTACATTTACAAGTTGCTCTTAGTATTGTTCAGTATTTAAAAGGGACTTTAAGAGAGATTTTATTCAAAAAAAAAAAGTAAGAGTGTAAGTCTTGAAGCATATAGAAATGTAGCTTATGTGGGGTTAGTTGTAGATAGGAGATCAACTACTACATATTGCACCTTCCTTGGTGGAAACCTAGTGACTTGGAAGAGCCAAAAACAAAGTGTAGTAGCTAGTTCAAGTGCTGAAGCAAAATTACGAGCAACGACCCATGGAATTTGTTAACTTACATGGCTGAAGATTATATTGGAAGACATGAAGATAAATTGGAATGAATCTGAGATTATATTGCGACAATAAATCTGCAAATAGTATAGCCCACAACCCAGTACAACATGATAGAACTAAACACATCAAGATGGACAAACATTTTATCAAGGAAAAGCAAGATAGTGGCTTGATTTGCATCCCATATGCATCCACTCAGAGTCAACTTGCAGACATCAAGAGGCTAAACTGCATTAATTTTGAATTAATTATATCCAAGCTCGAAATGGAGAACACTTACTCACCAGCTTGAGGGGGACTCTTTGTGCTCATTGTGTATTTTACAAAGTTTTATATTTTATCCATCTGGTCATTTTACTATTTCACTATTAATATTAGGTTTATGTATTTTAAAAAAATCTCATAATCATAGGGATTTGTCTCCTTAGAATCAATTTTCCATATTTCCTAAAATAACCTGCAGGTTCATCTATTTATAAGCATAATGACCTCACAATTGATACAATAAAGTAAAGTATTATTCCTTCTAAACTTGAGATGGTATTAGAGTTTATCCAAACAAGATTTGATAAGCCTGTTGCGCCACAAATTATCGAGGCACTATCAAACCACCTATAAATATCTATTTCCATACTTGAGATGATCAATTTTTTGTGAAGGAATTGCATTGAAGATCTCACATTGACTAGAGATAAGGTCAAATTATAATATATAAGTGGAGTGCAAACTTTATCTTACAGGTCGTTTTTGTAAGGTTAAATTAGGCTTCAACCCCACTTCCTAATATTTTCTCATGTATTTTCTTAATGAAAAAGGATGTTGATCCATCCATCAATTTTCTTCTATCTAGCACCCCCAAATTCACATTCTTTATCCAAATATTTAAAGGTTTATGATAAATTTAAGATGTGAAATAATTTATAAAGGTTTAAAGGTATGAAATTTAAAGGAAATTTGTTAAAGATGAATTAACTTTGTGGGATGTACGACTAAGGTTTGGAGGGAGAAACTTTGATACTTTTTTTTTAATTTCAGGTGTAATTTTATGTTCCGGTTTAGTAAATGAGATTCTCAAGGATTTAGATATGTTGGAGATCCTATATTGACGAGGAATAATGTCATCTCATAGTTATGTTACAAGCTGGTTTTGTAAGATTAAGTTAAGCTTAAATGATGGTATCAAATTCATTTAGAATTTATCCTAAATATAAAACATAGTGCATATATCAACAAAAAATTAACAAAAAACAAATTGAACACTTTTTGAAAGGGATATAAATGTATATGCAAATATTAATGTATAGAGTTATTTACATCAGGTGCAGAAAAGGTTAAAGAAATGAATAAAATAAATTCAGATACATTGTCCAATTGTTGTCTTTGACTTCTTTGATGAATAACCCAAGCTCATGCATTTTCGAATTGAGCTAGGATCCATTCCACCACCATCATCTGCATCGGAAACATGTGCTCCATTAAGTCTTTGTGGCCAATAACTAACATCAAACCAAAAAAATTACTATTGACAGTAAAGAATATGCATGTTTGGAATTGGATAGCATACCTAGGAAACATAATGCTGGTGAATTATCCTTCTTGACATCAAACTTGTCAATCTTTACAAAAGTTGCCCCATTTTGAATCTTAAATACAGAGCAAAATGCAGTATTCAGTAATACTCATGTTCTATAACAATTCCAAAATATCATATTAATAGTTCCTCATAGACAGGACTTTGTTGGAGGAAAGTTTTGCAAGCATGCAAGTGATTTCCCAGTTCTACAGCCAAACAAATATGACTATTATTAAGATATTGTTGATTCAAATTCAAAATATTCATGATCCTTTTAAACCTAATTCATACGTTCCATTCAAACTAAAATATTTTCGTTTGCGAAGTAGTGATCCAAGGCAGTGACTCAGGGCACTAAAGGCATGTCTAAGAGAATAGGATAGTAGGACCAGAAAGGAGAAGGTAGAAAGCCACTCATAGGATTACATGAAATATCCAACTCCAAGTATTTGTTCTTCCAAGGAGGCTATTCAACTAACCCTGGGCATCAATTGATTTCCCAAGGAGGAATTATCACTCAATATGACTACCAGTCAAAGGGTTTTCAAACCCATGCACATAGAGAATACAAATTTTTATCCTCATCAACCAGGTGAGCCAACCCTTGTTGGTAAACCAACTTTGAAATGCCATAATATAAAGTCAATCAAAAGAGCACTTAAACCATAGTAGCTCACCACAAAGCTAAAAGTCCTCAACAATATTTTCTTCACACTGACTAACTAGGGTTATGTTACTTCCTAGAAAAGAGTAAAATACTTTTTACTGGAATCATACCTCATCAACAGCATTATCCACTAGCTCAGCAATTGCTGCCAATTAAGAAGGCCATATATTATGAATAAACAAGTAATGCATCATATATGAAAAATATTTAAAACAAGAAGACTTCATTCAACATTTAAGAGAAACATTTAGATATTCCAAAGACTCTTCTTGCGATCCAAAATTATGTTAGAAACATATCAGCTTTATTACTAAATAAAAACATCCTAAGTTGTAGAAACAAACACAGACAACAACTTGAGACTTCAATTCAATAAGATAAAAAGTCTTTCAACATATTGGATCCATACGAAGAGAGTCTACAATTTTTTCTATTTGCCCAGTTAACGCTTCATAAAGCCTGAGAGCATAAGTTACATCAGGCTCTAGCTTCGCCAAACAACCAAATTCATGAGTGGTAGCAACTTGCAGCAGTTGCATGAAAGATCTAGCCGGTACCACTATATTCCAACTTTATTGAACCTTTAATTTGCTTCACGTATCCAAAACCAACACCCTTAGATACTTCACAGATACACAATTGTATCCATAAAAAAAATCTGTCCAATACAACTACATGTGAGACATAGAAGCGTGTATAATATAGAAACATAGAGGCATTGTCTCTTAATGAACCAAAAAGGGAAATTGTCACACTTCATAGACGATTTCAAGAGAAAATGAGATTGATATGATTCCTACGTGTAGTGTAGACAATCACAATCACAATAGGAAATTATCAATGATGATAACGATTTATAAATTTTTACTTTTAGTATGTTAATTTAGATTTGCAAAATTGCAATTATAATGAGTTATGTTTTGTGAATTTTATACGTATCTAGATAAGTTTCTTACACATACTCTATCCTATATCTTCAGAATAATCATATTGTTGTATCATAAACGTATCATATTTGTACTCCATTGATTCCAACTAAACAAAACTACAAAAGCAACAATATGTATCTTGGGAAACAGACAATTACATTCCAAACCAGGAAGAAAATTACCAAGTCACTCAATAGAAGTAAATTTTACACACAAACCAGGCCAAAAAGGTAACATTTTTGGAGTGTAATTACAAAAACTTGCACTATATATCGGACAGATTATGTATATCAAATTTCATGCATGGAACAACTTTGAATAAAGTAATTTCGTTTAATGCATTTACTTGGAATATGTTCGATAGTAAACCTAATAAGAGAAAAAAAAATATTAAAATTATTAAAACTAAAATCAAACCAAATCTATACAAACAATTTGAATCAAAAGGATTTCAAAAGTAAATACAATTCTTATCTTAACTCTTCACACAACGAATTTATTCTATAAATCAAACCAACTCAAAATTTGTTCAAATACAACAGAGGCAAAGGAACCACACCTCCAAAAGCCCATTTATGGGAAGTTGCATTAGAATGCAGAAACTTGGGGTGCACCCGAGCATGTTCTAAGTGACCTGCAATTGGAGGGATAACAGTTAAGGGTATACCTGAAGGGCAGGCTTTAGAGGAAAAGAGAAATAAGGATTAAGTTTTGAACCTGGATCAACAACTTAATAATAAAGCCTTCATACATCACAATATTAAGAAGGAACCAAATGCCCCTTAATCTATAACCAATTTTTCTTTCTAAGTTGTTTTTTATTGCTATGGTTGTTGTACTGTTATATCTTCATGCGTGGATGTTTTAATTCGGTTATAGACACTCAACAGAGATCCAGAGATTAGTCTCTTCCACTTCTCTCTCTATTTGACTCTTCACAACCTATACATGTAAACACTTTTCAAAATGAAAAAAATAAAATAAAACCAGGTTTTAAAAAATGATCAAGGACCGCAATTTTGGCCGCAACTTCAAGGTTCATGGTTTTATGCATTTGTCTGCAATTTTCCACAATATCAATAATTGCGACAAAATCACGATCACGATCACAGTTTAAAACCTTGCATGAAAAGGTTAGCATGTAACTTTCAGACCATCAATCATCCAATTCTTAAAATATCATATATACACACACATACACATATATATAACTCTATCAACCATTTCCCTCCACACACTTTCGTCAAATATAACCTAAGAGAACTGTGTGAAGAATGAAATTAAATTTTGGAGGAATGAAAAAAACTAAAATGACATAGGGCTAAATGTGCAAAACCTTGAAAGGGAGCTGGCTTCGAAGAGGGACCAACAGCGTAATCCCCGGCTTTCCAGAAACTTCTGACCAGGCCGTCGGGGACCCGAAGAGCGGAACTCGACATAGGGGTTTCTTGCTGCACAAGTTCGACTTGATGCGATGGAATCTTCTGCAAGAACTTGTCTTTTATGGCGGAAACTGTGGCGACGCCGTCGTTGTTGTCGCTATCAATGTCGACGACGGGGACGGGGACGGGGACGTCGTTTTTCTCAGTTTTGGGAAATAGGGACATGGAAGCGGAATAGAGCACACTCGGAAATGAACTGCTCGGGTTCTCGATAGTGAAAATAAGGAGAAGTAGGAGTAAGTTTAAAAAATAAAGATAAATAGTAAATTTCGTGGCATGAAAAAATGTCAATTTAATAATTTAACTTGAAAAAAAATTATATAAACATATGAGAAGTAAATTGTGTTTCCCATTAAGTAAAATCTGTTAAAATTAATACCTGTGTTTAATAGGCACATTGTCTCTGCACCGTGACCGACCGAAGTTATACAAGTGAACGATATTGTCTCTATTCAAGTTAAGGATACTGTCTCTTTCAAACCTCGTGTTATTTTTAATTTAGTGTTTCATGATTAACCACTTAATATTGTATTATCTTGATATATAAAAATAAATTTAAATTTATAATTAAGTCATATATTATATAGAAAGTATTAACAAAAAAGTTTGGATGTTTTTCCCTTTCATTTCTTTAGAATGGGTTTGAGTATGTTTTAAAGGATTTCTAATTGAGAAAAATACAAAATAAAATAAAATTATTTTTTCTTAAGTTTAAATTAGTTTATACAAAAGTTAAAAGTAAAAATTTTGAGAAACTATATAAAAAAACTATTATAATTAGTTTGTGTTAACTTGTTTGATAAATCAAATTGTTTTTTTCTTATATTATCTCTTTTATAAGTGTTTATAAAATAGTCAATTCTAATAAGCTTGTTGATTTCCGTATTTTTAATCTTTTTTCTCACACATTTTAAGTTTTATTATGACTTTTACAATTTATAAGTTTAATAATTTATCATATTGTTATATTATTGTTTATGGCTTACAAAGTCAATTTTTATTTTCTTGTCAGGTTATCGGTATAGTAGTTTTCCAAATTTAAAAAAAATAAGTGATGAAGAATCTAGAACTTGTTAATGTTATTAGGTGTTGTGCATAAATAATGGATCTTATAACATTTCAAAGATCAAGGATTGCACTCTAATAATTGTCTAATGAAAACGATTTAGCAATTGGTAGGGATTATGATGGTTGATGCCTCCACTTCATTTGTATATAAATAAGTAGTGGGATCATATTATAAAGGGACCATGTTTTAACATAATCAGATATTTGAAAAAGAAGAAGAAAATGTGTTTATTAGAAGATGAGGAAAGTATTGTTTACAAAGATTATTTATAATACAATGTATAACAACATAAATGTACAAAACTGTATAACTATTATATCTATTTATTTACTAACATTCCCCCTTAAACTTATGATAGGATTACATTCCACCTTCAGTTTATGTCTAAATTTAATAAATGAGATAGTTGATAGAGGTTTAGTAAGAATGTCAACAACTTCAAATATTCCAGGTAAGTGAACAAGATGAGTTTGATGTTGTTGTACCCGATCACGAAGAAAGTGTAAGTCAAGCTCAAAATGCTTTGAGCGAGAATGCGTGATAGGATTTGCAGCTAATAAGACAACACCTAAATTATCTGAGTGAATAGTTGGAACAATAGAAGGAAGACGGAGTTCATGTAGAAGAGACGAAATCCATATAATTTCAGACAACACAGCAGCAATACTTCGATATTCTATCTCAGTACTACTACGTGAAACAACTTTTTGCTTCTGGGAGTTCCAGAAAATAATATTGTTTCCAAGATAGACACAGTAACCTATTGTAGACTTTCTATCATCCAAATCTGATCCCCAATCAGCATCACTAAAACCTTTTATAGAATAATTTGATGAAGGAGTGAGTTGTAAGCCATGAGTAATAGAACTAGCCTTTCAGTAATGTTGTTGAGGTTGATGCATATATTGACAAACTTTGTTAACAGAGTATGCAATTTCTGGTCTTGTAATGGTAATATATTGAAGAGCTCCTACTATTGATCTATACAAAGTGTGATCCCCAAAGGTTGTTGAACCATCTTGAGTAAGGCGAAGGGAAGACATCATTGGAGTAGGTTGCAATTTTGCTTCATGCATATTGGCATGTTGAAGAATCTCTTTGATATATTTGGATTGTGATAGATGAAGTCCACCATTAGATGTCCATGTAGCCTCTATGCCAAGAAAATAATGTAATGAACCAAGATCCTTTAAAGCAAAAAAAATTATTTAAAGAAGAAATAACATGAGCTATAGCAGCAGATGAAGATCCAGTTATGATAATATCATCTACATAAATAAGTTTGAATATAGTAATATCATTTGTAAATTTTGTAAAAAGAGAGGGATCACTTTTGGTTGCTGAAAAACCCATATTGTTAAAAGTAGAACTTAATTTTTAAAACCATGATCTTGGTGCTTGCTTAAGGTCATAAATAGTTTTATTAAGTTTACAAACTTGAGTTGGATTAGAGGATACAAAACCTGGGGGTTGTTGCATGAAGACATTTTCTTCTAAGTCACTATGCAAAAAAGCATTGTTGATGTCTATTTGATGTATAGACCATCTTGATGTTATAGCATGACTAAGTATAACCCTGACTGTTGTAGGTTTAATTACTAGGCTGAAGGTTTTATTGAAGTCAAATCCATGTTGTTGGTGAAAGCCTTTTGCTACAAGCCTTGCTTTGTAATGTTGAAGACTCCCATCAGCATTATATTTGTTGCGAAAAACCCATTTACATCCAACAATAATAACACCAAGAGGAGGATTCGTGAGTGTCCATGTGTTGTTAAGGACAAGAGCATTGTACTCCGATTTCATGACATCATACCAAACAGGATTAGACAAGACTTCTTTAAAATTTGTAGGTTCAATTTCAGATGCAGAAATAGAGTAAATTTTTGGTTTAGAAATACCTGATTTTGCCCTAGTAACCATGGAATGAGTATTTTGAATTATTTGAGGAGTATCCTCAATTTGAATAGGCATAGTTATTGAAGCAAGACGCACAACAGAATTTGTAGCATTGGATGTAATAGCCGAATTTATAACATCAGGGTTTGCAACAGGTTGAGCAGAATTTGCAGCATTGGATGTAGCAGTAGAGTTGTTTCCATGGGAGACAACAGTAGTACGTGTAGGTGTAGAGTGAGGTGCAGTAGTAGTAGTAGCAAATCGTATCAAAGTTAGGGGATTATCATAAATAGAAGGTATGCAGGTTTGTTTTATGCTTGTATGAAAAGGATTATCCAAAAGAGTGAAAGGAAAAGTTCTTCATTAAAGACCACATGTCTCGAGATGTACCGCTTACTAGAAGTATAAAGACAGATGTAATCCAACTATATCTTGAATAAGCATATAAAAATGAAACATAATATCTTTCACAATTTGTACTAGAAATAGGAGTTGGTCCCCATATATCAATGTAAACAAGTTCTAAAGGATGAGAATAAATCGTTGTAGATTGGTGAAAAGGCAATTGATACAGTTTAGATTTAACACAAACATCTCAGAAAAGTTTAGCAGAGGATTTAGGAAAAGGTATATTACAATTGTGTGTAAGATTTGTTTGATAGTATGAAATGAAGCATGACCAAAACGTGAATGCCATAGACGTAAACTGTTGTTTACAGAGGCGGCAACAAAAATAGTGTTAACATTGAGATCAAAAGAGTGTTGTAAAGTAGGAAAGACATAAAAGACCATCTTTAAGAAACGCTTTAAGGATGATCTGAATTGTGTCCTGCTTTTTAACATAACAACAGTTAACATGAAATTCAAGATAAACATGATTATCTTTGGCAAACTTTGAAACATTAATTAGATTTTTGAAATATTAGGAACATGTAAGAGATTTGATAATAATAAGCACGTATTGTTTTACTCTAAGGAGAATACAAAGAAGATGTCACATGTGAGATAGGCATACCTGAACCGTTACCCAATTTTACAGTTTCATTGCCCATGTAAGTTGTCTTGGAGGTGAAATTGTGTGGATCATTCGGTGGTGAGAAGCACCACTATTCGGATACCATAAGGGATCAGTCACAGTGGAAGGAGTGCCCAGTAGAGACGATGTGTCTGAATGTTCTGGAGACAGGCATTGAGAGTGATTAGCAGAAATAGAAGTTTAACTACCATATTCATACCTATGCCAACAAGTTAACACTGTGTGACCAAACTTGTTACAAATCTGACATTGGATTTTCAAACCGTTTGAAGTTGAAGGTGTTTGCCAAGATGAGCAATTAGGGTTCTTGAAACCAAAGGATTTGGGATTTCTGTTTGGGGTTTGATTCTTGTAATAAGATCAGTTATTACTTTTATTGAAAGAACCAAAAAATTGGTTTCTTGGAGTTTTTGTTAAAAAAGAAGAAGCAGAAGATAGATTTACTCTCAAACTTTCAGTAATTTTGAACTTTTCAAGACGCTCTTCTTGAGATAGTAGCAAAGCTTCGATTTTCTCTACTGTGTACGGATCTACACGAGTTAAGACAAGAGTGATGAAGGCTTCATACTCTTCTGATAACCCATCTAAAAGAACCTCAATGTGTTCTTTGGTTGAAATAGGAGCTCCTATAGCAGCTAACGTGGCCACAATCTTCTTTGTGCCAAGAATATAGGCGTTGATGGTGCGATTGCGTTTTGGTGTGCGGAGTAAAACTTTGAGCTTCTTGGTTTTTGCTCTTAACTGGGAGGCATAGTAGGTGTGAAGTTTTTCCCAGATTTGTGATATGGAAGACAATCCTACCATCTTGGTAGGAATGGACGTGTGCATTGAGGCTAAAAGCCATGCCACCAAGAGCTAATCTTGTTGTTCGTAAGCAAGAGACTCTGGATTAACAGTGTTGCTTGAGACGTTTTCAGGAATCGAAACCATCCAAGAACTTCATTAGTTGCAAACCTTTCACAGTAGCAAGCACTTGTTGCTGCCAAATCAAAAAATTGTCATCCTGTCGTCTAATTTGAGAGAGATAGGGGTATTGAAGGTTTGTCGGAGAAAGTAAGAAGTTTTTGAAGAATTTTGAGAAGACATGGTGGGAGAAGGAAAAAAAAATCAAAAGGTAGGTACAAAACCTCTGGATACCATATCAGATATTTAAAAAAGAAGATGTGTTTATTAGAAGATGAGTAAAGTATTGTTTATAGAGACTATTTATAATACAATGTATAACTGAAATGTACAAAACTATATAACTATTATATCTATTTATTTACTAACAATCTTTTATCTTGAGTGTTTGACAATTTTAGTATCTAACTCTCATTTGTTTATGTTGTCATTAATTTTTACTATGTAAAAATATCCTTTTTATGACTTTTGAGGAGGAAGCTAATGAGAAAACCAAAGGTGATTTGTCAATAAAAAAAAAGTTACAAATGGACAGATCCTAATATGAGGAAATATTTCTCCAAATATCGGTGTTTTCGATATTGTGTGTTTTTGTCAACAATGTATTATATTGAAGCACCAAAAGATGGACGAAATTATGATCATTCAAAAATATCGTAAAATTGACCTTGTTTTCCATAGTTAAAAATGTTCTTTAGATGAGTTATAATTTTATTCTTGTCTAATAACTAACGTTGATGTTTAATTCCTTCTTGACGTGTTTACCATGGAAGTACTGTGAGTGTTGTTCTAAAATAGTTGCACCCTAATTGGACATTAATGCACGTTTTCCGGATTTTGTGCATAACTCCACATGTGAGGGTGATGCCTAAGGTGTTTTTGCATTTTTACAGCATAAGGTAAGGCAACTTTGTTGGATGATTATCACTAGTTGGCCAACCATGTACATCTTTGCTTGTCATCTTCACTTCATTTTATAGAAATTTCAATGGTGACTTTCTTAAAGTGTTGGTAGATCTATTAGAATGTCAATATTTTTATGGTAACACTAAAAAAAAGTTTCCATTCTATTGGACTAAAGATAATGTAATGCGACCAATATTGATGATTACATGTGAGGATTTGGAAATGTTGTTGTGTTAGATCATCTTCCCAAAAAAAAAAATCCCCCATCTTTAGCAACTCGTATAAATTTTGGTTAAGTCTTGGGTCACACATACTAAACTCATGATCCAACCCGTATAAGAGTGTGTTAATTTGGGTTGGCTCAGGTTTGACCCAATCATAAAAAAGAAACTCATTCCAATCTAAGTGGATTGGATTGGGTCGAGTTGGATCATCAGGTAACTAGACTCAATAAACACCCATAATTCTTTAAATAGATCTAGCTCTACCCTTAAGCATTGTTCATAACAAAGATATTTTTTTGTAAATATGTAAGGTTGTAAGGATTTCCCTCTATTGTTGTTTGAGAAATGCATTTATAAGCCTTAAATGCTTTAAGTAACTCCTTGGTTTATTTGACCTTTGTAACTCTTAATCAATTCTTGAGCTTTACTAATATGACTTCGTTTGCAACCTATGATTTCCCATTTAACTCCTTCTTTCATTTGACCTTCATAACTCTTAACCAATTTTTGAGCTTTACTAATATGACTTCGTTTGCAACTTCTGATTTCCTATTTGCCCTTTGACAAAGTGTGTGACATGACAAATGATGGGTCCCTCAAAATTTTCCTACCCCTTCTTTTTTCCTCCACTAGGCCTTTTTTTCGACACATAAAATGTGCATCTTTGCACACAGATTTTGTGGGAAGATGACCTTTAGATCAATTTCTTGCATGTTTGTGACTTCAAGTAAAAAAAGGTCTCTATTTTTTGCTAGAACAATAATTATACAATTTTTATGCATTCTAATCAAATTTCCCCTATTGTTGTGTTTTGGTCTTATTACATTAACTAACAGGGGGTGGTATACCCTCTAATTTAATGCAATTTTCATCATTGATGCATGGGTTAAGACAAACCATCATGACCATTACTGTTTGTGTCAAACGCCCAAACCTACAAGAGGTGTCATGGGTGTTATCGCAGTACAACACTCCCTTGCAGTCCTTTGGTCAATATACACTATTATCATTCTTCTAATAATGGATGAGAACTTTGTGGCCAAGTGAGGTGTCAAAACTATGACACTGAGTTCATTCAGAGGCGATCGTCTAAATAAGATATACAATGAATTAATGTTAATGACAAGGTATTAGACCTTAATTATTTGATAATCCTTATTGCATTCTCTAAAGTTATTGTAAAGGTCAACTAACCTTGGGTATCTACCCATTCTCTTTAAAAGTCGACAATGTTTTCATTATAAGGCTTAATGGTGTCCACAAAAAGTTTTATGGGTTTTAACATCTTCCAATAAAGGATGTTTATCAAAATGCCCTAATTTACTAGGGTCTTTATTAATGTGAAGTTAGCTACTTCAACCACCATCACCATATAATCATCTTGCTTGGTGATGTAAATAAGAATCAGTAAGAACTTGTCACTATAAGAAAGACTGAAATTATGGACAAAAATTTACTAACGGATTTGTATGTGATAAAATGTCATTATCGATAAAAAATTTAGCAGTCAATTGTTTGACGAATTTACTGACGGATGAAATTTGTTAGTAATTATTGACAAAAAAAAATTTAACATCAAATTATCTATCGAAAAATTGACCGTTGATTTACCGACAGATTAAATCTATCGATAAATTTACCACTAGTTTTCTGACGGATTTATTTCGTTGTAATAATAATAATAATAACAATATAGTTGGTGTTGTCTGTGAAAGTTGAACTATATGTTAGGACTTTAGAAATGTTGTTATTATGGTGCTTTCACTAGTATGAGATATTCTCGTATTAGTGTCCCACACTTGGTGCTATATTTGAAAGTCAAACAATGTATTAAGTATACTTATCAAATTGGCTTAGCTCACATGGCTTGGCCTAGACCCACATGATTCAAGGCTAAAATGCCAACAAAATCCATGAGCCAGGGTTAACCTATGGGTTATTTTGTAAATTAAAAAAATATTATCTAAAAAATGGAAAAAAGAGTTTTTAAAAAATATCTTTATTCACATGAAAAATATTTACTCAATCCAAATCCAAATTCAGTATAAGCAACTTAAGTCAAATTAGGTTGGACAAACATCATGTTAGATGATAGAGATGGACCCAAGTCAGGTTGAGTTAGATTAAGTCTAGGTCAAACCGAGACAAATTGATCCACGTCAAGTTGAATTACGTCTAACCCAAGTCGTGCCGAGTCAAGTCAAGCACTAGTTAGGACAAGTTAGGTCAGACTAAGTCTAAGTCAGGCTACTTCTAGTTTTAAGCAATTCAAATTAGGCTGAGACAAGCGTGGCTTATATCTTTCTAAGTCAAGTTGAATCCACGTTGGTCAAGTCAAGTCGCACCCAAGTAAGGACAAGTTGAGCAGAGCCCAGGTTTGCTTGAGTGGGTCCCAAGTAAGTATGAGCGCAATTGAGTCAGGCCTAAGTGAAGTAGATCAATTTAGGTTAGGCCAAGGTCAGGTTGCATCCAAGTCAAGGCAAGATTGATTGAGTTTACATTGTTTTGAGTTGAATCAAGCTCACATTGGGCCAAGTAGAGTTAGGTCCATGTTAGAGTGCATATAGTTGGGCCCAAGTCGTATCTCCATGTTGGGCCAACTGAGTTGAGTCAGACCCTCAGTCGAGTCAAACTAACATTTGATCGAGTTGAGTTGAATCTATGTTGGGCTGAGTTATATTAGTCGCATGTTAAGTAAAGTTGAGTTAGACTATATCAAGCCAAGTCCAGTTGAACTATATGAAGCCGAGTTAAGTCAGACTCACTTTGAGTAGAGTCGAGTTATGTTATATCGAGCCAAGTCCAGTTGAACTATATGAGACCGAGTTAAGTCAGACTCACTTTGAGTAGAGTCAAGTTACGCTATATCGAGCCAAGTCCAATTAAACTATATCAGACCGAGTTAAGTCAAACTCACTTAGACACAAGTCAAGTCGAACCTATATCAGCTAAAATTCAAATCAAACCAGATGGAACTAAATTCTTTCCAAGTTATGTTGGATCGACCTAATCAAGTTAAAAACCTTTTAATTAAAGTACAAATAATAAAATTTAATTAAAAATCAATTTATAATTAATAAAAAATATTTATGACGTCAAGCCGTGTGGTCACCTACTTAGTAGTTTTAGAGTAATAGGTTAGATTTAGATTTAGATTTTGGGAGTTGAAACTTTTTCAACCCATCCATCCAAATGAGACTTTTTTTTTTTTTAGGAATAGGTTGAAATTTTGGAGGTTGGAACTTTTTTAACCCACTTATTATAAAAAGAGACTTTTGGAGTCTTTTTATAAAAAGAGACTTTTGGAGCCAATAAAATGAGACTCTTTCTAAGAGTAGGTTGGGACTTTTGAGGTCGGAACTTTTTCAATCCAGATTTTGATTGGTTCATGAGTCATGTATCAAATTGATACAGTAATTACATTTTTACTATGAGTAATCTGAATATTCTCATGTTAGTGTCCCTAAAAACCCTATACCAAATAATTTTGATAACACATGTAGAAACTAAACTTCCTTCATGTCACATTATAGTTTGCATTATCATATAGAAAAAACAGATTGATGTAGCAACTAAAATGGAAAAGAGGGTAGAAAATAAAAAGTACCTTACAGTAACTACTTGGGAGGCAAAGTAGACAAAATATTGAACTTCTATAAATCTCATCAGACATGGTTACAGTAGGACCCCAACCCAACTTGAACCTGGTTTGTGGCATGTCTCACCTCATTAATTTAATACAAAGTTACAAAAAAGAAACACAAATCACACCAACATAAATGCCTCGCTTCCCAGTGCCCATATCCGGTTAAAAAGGTCGGGGACTGGTTCACTCTAAATTCACACACAAGGGTCCGAATTTCAGACCGTTGGTTTCACTTCACCTATCTAACTATAAAAAATTTACACAAGCCCCGTTAACCCCACCAAATAAAATTATAAACGACGTGCCTTCACACCACCCATATTTCGTCACAGAGCTACTTCCACAATATGCCACTAAACCTACTCTTCAGCTACACAACTACCTTTAACTTTACCAATGCTCATCCCTTTTTCTTGCGCTTTAAGTCACTGCACACTAAACGTAAAAGGGTGCTTCCTTGTCATATCAACCCCTCCAATTTGTAGCACTTGGAGCGCAAACGGCTTCAACTGATAACCGCTTCAACACGTTTGGACATGGGTCTTGGCCGAAGTTGCTGTTTGACACACTGATTGTGCATCTTGATTTTCCTACACATCTCTGAAACATGAAACAGAAAGAGAGCAGGAATTAAGTATATTTCCTAGGAAGAATTTATTACAAGTTAATGTATTATGGAGGTAAAGTCTATCAGAAAGGACTAGTCTTTTATAACGTGACAGATTAATGCTCACCTTCTCCAATGTGGCATAGGATGCTGGAGAATGGCAAGCTCCTTGTACGTAGTTCCCACATGTACCCAAAGGGGTTCCAAAGCTGGCAAATTTAATGGAAGAGATGGTTTGGCCAGGGCTGCAGTGTAAGTGAACCTTCGGTGGACGGAACTCTTCTGACTTACCATAGCTCTGAATGTGCCAATTCTTAATATTTGGGTGGTACTCAGACACATCACCACAGACACTGCTCACTGATCTCTTCACTAGCGAGATTCTTGAAGGATCGCCCCCGAGTTCCTCGAAAATAACCAAAAGATTTTGAGTTGGCTTCAACCAAGATCGAGGGACATGGTACCTGAAACATTTTGTAAGAAATGAAATGCAATATAAGATTTGCACTGCCTCACACTGTGTTCACTAATATAGTAACATTGCAGAAGCTACAATGTCATTGTTAGTATTACTCACCATCGCTGGGTTGGTTGGCCACAACCAAGTTGGCACTTTGGAGGTCTAAATGAACCAGCATAATTACAGTCATTGCAATTTCCAGTAGCAAAAGCAGTCCAGTATCTTCCAATACTCTGGCCATTAATCCATATCTGACCTTTACCCATTCCCTCCATGTCCAATGCCAATGGTTCGTCTCCTTCGGGAGCATCAAAAGAAGTCTGCACGTTTTACAGATTAAGTTTATCAGTTTTTAAGCTAATGTTACATTTTCAGTCAAACTTAGCACATTTTGTCTTTCATTTTATACCCTGTGCCATGTCAATGGCTGGTTTCTTTGTACAACTATTGCTGACTGCATCCACGCAACATTAGAGATACCATTTGGAGAAGCAAGATCCATGGCCTCTCCTTTCAAGCCAACCTGTTTAGAAGCATGTTAGTGAATTTTTCTACATGGAAAATGAACCAACTTAGGTTTCTAAAGTAAGGGTATGCAACCTGATAAGTCCATCTTTGCCCTGACAGGTCCCATTTTCCCTGGTCAAGTCCATGGAGTGCAACTGGACCTAGGATTCCTGTGCTCCATGACTCAAAATGTTCTCCTACGTTCTTTGACAACAAAACGCAGAAAAACATTTGGTCAATAATATTAGTTATTAGGAGGAAAAAAAGTGAGCCATTATTGATATTTTTATTTCTTGCCAAAATTAGCTGACAGTTAGTAGGCTTTCGTAATCATACAAAGATGGAAGTGGTGAATGAACTTGAGCACAAACCAATAACTGCTATTTATGGATACTAAACATTTACTGACAGTAGGATTTGGAAAGTAAAAGAGGAAAAAGACTTACGGGAAGTCCAATGGCAACACTGAGCAGAGCTATTCTGTTTGTTCCAGCACGAAGGTTTACCTTGCCAGTGTATGTGAATCTTCTATATTCCCTCGTTCCAAAGGCAGAACCTGGGTTGAAACATATATCGTGTTAACTTATACCAATAAGCCACAATGGAGTCTAATGGAAAAGCAAGAAAATTTATATACCAGAAAGTTGACCATTGATGAAAACATGCACAGCATGGCCCGTAGACTGAACAAGGAGAGTGGGTAGTTCGCCTCCATGTAGAAAGGATTCGGATGAACTTATATCAATACTGCGGAAACACAGACATAAAATGAATTACAGATTAAGTACATTCAATATGGTTTCTATCCCTCTACACTTAGCAGCTGGAGCAAGGGTAAACTTAAAGAATCTGAAAAGTAAAGTACTGTGAAAAAGTTATGCAAGGAGCATATTTGGAATGCCTAAAAATCAGGCTTTACCTTGTTATGTACCAAAGATAATCACTTTCATCCTTTGTTACATTTATCTGTTCCAAGAGACCTGGAGCAGTGATTGCCGAGCTGTCTTCTACAGAATAAATATCTTCATCAAAACTTTCCCATGAGAACAATTGAGTATTTGTCGGCGACATTTGCATCTGAGATGTTTGCACTCCAACCTAAACAAAAGAAGCAGGAGTTCATTGGTTTGAATAAATTTTCAGTCACTAAATCATGTTGATTGGACACGTTGAAGGCACAAAAGTTGTCGTCAGAAGGATGGATAGAATAACTAAACACAATACATGATACCAAATATGCCAAACTTTTGTTACATACTTTTGCTGTATTGAAGACAACATTTCTACAATCTGGGAGGATGCTGACGGACCAAGGAGGCAAGCTATAGTGCATATTATTGAACAACACTCTAACAGAGGATTTTGAATCATAGTTTGAGAGAAAAGCAGCACATTCTCCAGATTCCGTAGTGTATACATGTGCCTGAAAAAGGAGCACGTTAGCTAGTAGGATCAGTGAACAAAGCTTTACACGTGAAAAAGAAAATAGCATTGAGTTGAGTCAAAACCTGTTGGGATTCCCCTAATGAAGTAACAATGGGGTCAGTCGAAACCAAAGGTCGCTCACACATCTTGATAGCCCTATGAAGCTCCTTTAGATGACCATATTTCGGTTCCCTAATCAAACCTTCAATGTTTTATTGCAGAAATAGTCAGATAAGAGGGAAAAAAAGGTTCTGGATAGGAGGAAAATATTTGTGGCTTTCAAAGTAGTGAAAAGTAATAAGCTTTTGGACATAAAAATTGACAAAAATTCATGCATATGAGGTTACTAAGAACTAGAACGGTAGTGACTGGTAGTTACCTAATTTGCATATTACTATCTGCCAGAATTCTTCAAGAATTCTGGTTTAGTTGTTATGGGGTCAATAAGCACTATAAATGACATAGAAGGCATAGAATTTTCAGTTCTCACCATATTCATCCAGTGGAGCATCATAGTCATAGCTGGTGGCGATGAAAGGGCCTCCAGCTGTTCGTCCAAAATTGGTTCCTCCATGATACTACAGGTAAATGCAAGACAACCTAGGCTAGTTACCAGAGTACGTGCCATCATAATCAATTTATAAATCAGCTTAAGCCAACTAAACTAACCATGTAGTAGTTTACAAAGGACCCTCCTCTTATTATAAATCGAGCAGCTGCAAATGCCAAATCCTGGACAGGCCTTTTGTGGATTGGACCTCCAAATTCTGTAAACCTTCACATTTAACAGAAAGTTATGCCACAATTTTATTTCTCCATTTCTAACTTTTAATGTCACAGCAAAAAGAAAAGCTTACCAGCCACTCCATGCCTCTGTCCAAATCAGAGGCTTATAAGGTCTGTTTGGAGTAAACTTATCACAATAGAAGCCATTACACGTGTTTATCTGTTACCCCACAAACAGATTGGTTTAGTGAAATAAATGAAGTAAACGCAATTATCTGAGTGCTGCATTTAATTTTCCAATTTTTTAAGGTTACAAGTGTCTGAAAGTTAAAATAATCATCGAATAATCAAAAAGAAAACCTAGGCATGTTAATGTGGATTGCATTTTATATTGTACAGTTTTCAAGAGGAAGAGTAAGAATGCTTACCACTGGATCTAAAGAAAACCTAGGCATGTTAATGTGGATTGCATTTTATATTGTACAGTTTTCAAGAGGAAGAGTAAGAATGCTTACCATTGGATCTGGCGCATCATCTTCCTTGCACATCACCCAAGGCACTCCAGTTCCCATCTCCACAGCCATTTTGGCAGCCCAATTCACATAGTTTTGACCAGCAGCCCCTTGCAACTTACTCTGTGCCCCATACTCATTCTCAATCTAAAACAACACACAGTAAATGTTTCACTATTCAAACTAGATCTAGAGTGAAAATTTCATAGCCACTGGCGCTTTGAAATGAAAGACCCAGATGATCACCTGAGAAAGTATAATGGGGCCACCCTGAGACTCAAATAGCCGCTCACTCTTCATCATCCCCACAATCTTCTCAGTGAATCCTTGCATAGCCCTCTGCAACACAGTTCATGACTCATCAGTAAAAGTCAAAGCACCCAAGAGTTTTATCATAAAACATTTTTGAAAAAAAAAAGAGAGACCTTGAAAGGTTCATTGTCTGTTCTAAAGCTTATCCCCGGAACATACTTAAGCCAAACAGGAAATCCTCTGCACATAAAACAATATAAGATCAAAAACTTAAGATACTAAGCAGTGAGAAGAGTGTGTCTAAAAGAAACATGACAAACAAGCTTTAAAAGCACAGTCTCCGACTGCTATTTCTGCAGCAACATAAGGCTTATAGCGTCTCTACGACCAGAATTGTGGCCGCATTGACCACAAGTGTAATGAAACCGCAATTTAAAACCTGTCGAGAAGGGAATTCCATTGCCATGCTAGAAAAAAAAAAAAAAGTTACCCGAAATTCCATTCTGCACAGACATAAGGTCCAATGCGGAGATGAGCGTAAAGCCCTGCTTTTTGTATAGTCTTCACGAATCTCACCAGATCATACCTCCCTTCGAAATTGTACTGAATTGAGTTCCATGCAGTAACAGAACAATCGACCAGAAGCTCAAATTAGAGGTCAAAAACTGAAAACACAGCTAAACCAAAAAACAAAAGAAAAATGAGAGTAAAGAATCACATTGCCAGGAGAAGGCTCATGAACGTTCCAGAAGACGTAGGTTTCAACCACATCAAGCCCTCCCTCTTTGGCCTTAAAAATCAGATCTTCCCACATCTGCACCGACACCATTTCCCAACAAACTCAGAAAAAACGACAGGAAAGTAAAAAAAAAAAAAGCTGGTAAAGTCCAATGATGTTTTTTTTGCGGCTTACATCAGGGGTGCTTCTGGGGTAATGTATGGAGCCGGAGAAGAGGATTCTCCTTTGGCCATTGATGAGAATGGCCTTTCTGTCGTAGGTGACAGTGGCGTGAGAACAGAAAGACGAAGAGGCAAAGAGAAAGAAGAAGAGTAAGATGGAAAACGAGGTGGTTTCCATGAGTGGTGGGAAGGAAGTGCAGGAAGAGAGAAAGTGAAAATGATTATTCTAAGAATGGGGTGACGGTGGAACGGTGAGAGTAGGAGTAGGAAGAAGAGGGTCCATTCCTTAATAGCAAGCAGAGTGGTGTTGTTCGGTTGCAGCTGGGAGAGGATGGCAAATTATTTATAACTGTGTCAAGTGTCATACTGCAACACAAAAGTACACTCATACACATCACACAAAGTAACTGTAAGAGAGAAGCAGTAAACCAGTAAACGGTGGAAACTGATTCTCGACTTGTCTTGCAACCCAGTAATAATAAGTGTATTAATGAACTTGTGTTATGTTATGTTAATTTATTTTATTAAATCAATTGTTATAGTAATAATTATTATTATTTTACATATTTATGTTTATTAATTTTAAATTCAATATATATTTTTCATATATGTTTGTTTATATAACTTTTTATGTTAAGCAAAGAATTTCAAGTCATAATTTATGTAAAGAAAAAAGAAGACATAAAAGCATTTAGAACTTGGAAATTGAAAAAATAAATAAAAAGTGAGATAGAATAAGATAATTATTTAAAAGGGAGCTGATAATTTAATATTTGAAAAAAAAATAACCATTTCACAACCAGTGTAATAATATTTTAATTATATTTTTTATTTTTAATTTTATATATATATATATTAAAATAAGTTGTAAAAGGATTTTCTTTTATTTTCTTAAAAGATCTCAATAATGGAGAACAGAAGAATTGACTTATAGCTAACAATATAAAGAAGGAATTGTTATTTTTTGTTTTAATTAAATTATTACACGACAGATCAATGACGAGGTAGTGGAAATAGAAGTTTTGTGTATATATGTGCATTTTTATTACGTTATTTTATTTTGATGAATTAAATTTAATGTATGTATATTAATTTTAATTTATTGTACTTACAAAATTAAATTAATTTTATTTTAAAATTTAAAAATGTATAACATATTATTGGTTTTGCTCACCACAATCACATTTTCATGTTATTTAATATAATATTTATCTTCTACATCATACAATAAAATTATTATAAGTAAAGATAAGATATGAATATAATTTGTCTATAAAAAATAGAATTTACTAAACACATCATGTGTATTCATATATATATATATATATATATATATATATATATATATATAATTTTATTATTTTTATTAATAATTAATTAAAAATAATACAATTTAAATACATATGTACATATTTATATATACGTATATAATTTTGTAAAAATAGTATTAAAAATTTTATGTAAACATTATCTTTCAAAAGAAAAATTATTTAT
>Ga0209700_101443_pt1 | contig 49345 bp, 50 predicted proteins | sample SiratroredBW_FD_187528 | JGI IMG/M metagenome (GOLD analysis project Ga0209700, IMG submission 187528) | Root nodule microbial communities of legume samples collected from California, USA - Siratro red BW (SPAdes) (version 2) | ecosystem: Host-associated > Plants > Roots > Nodule | place: USA...
CCGTCTCGTAAAGGCATAGACCGCAGCAGCATACCGACGGCCTGACGCCGCCGGCTTCGACCTCAAGGGACGCTAACGCCCCTTGAGGTCCATGCCGAAACAAACGAATTGGCTCACAGGCTCTACGGTCTTCGTGGTCGCGGAGAGAGCCCCTACTCCGACATCGGCTTGTCGGAGATGTCCCAGTCCTTGCCGGTGAACGTCGAGATGAACAGCGTCTTCATCGGCGTGTAGTCCGCGGGCGTGTAGCTGTAGGTGACGCCGTCGAGGAAGTAGGGCGAGTGGAAACCGTTGAGGTTTGATGCCTGCTTCAGCACGTTGGCGCGGGTGAGATCGTCGCCGCAGCGGCGCAGGATCTCGCCCATGGTCACGGCCTGGCCGTAGCCGGCGAAGGCAATGGTGTTGTCGGGATCGATCGCCGGCGTGTACTTCTTGCGCAGCTCCTCGAACGCCATCACGTCCGGATCCTTCTCCCATTTGGGCAGGCCGACTTCCTTGTTGTAGCGGATGGCGACGATGCCGGTGGCGTTCTCCAGGCCCGCGGCGCTGAGGATGGAGCGGCCGGTCGAGCCCGCCGACAGCAGCTGCAGCGGCTTCCAGCCGAGCTCGGCCACTTTCCGGATCGACTGCGACGATGCCTTGCCGGTGGAGATGTTGTAGAAGACGTCGGCGCCCGATTTCGAGAGGTTGATGAGCTGGGAATCGACGGTCGGCTCGGTGAGATCGTAGGTCTGCTCCATGATCACCTGCGCGGTGCCGCCGGCGTCAGTCAGCACCTTCTTGAACGGACCCAGGAAGTCGCGGCCGAAATCGTCGTTCTGATAGAGGATGCCGATCTTGGCGTTCGGCTTCACGCTGACGACGTGCCGCGCGAGAATGCGCGCCTCGGTCGGATAGAGCGGCAGGCCCGCCATCGTCCATTTGAACTCTTTCGGGTTATTCCACTTCGACGCGCCGGTGTTGAGCAGGAGCTGCGGCACGCCCTTGGAGTTCAGGTATTTGTGCACGGCGGTCTGCGGCGCGGTGCCGAGCGAGCCGTACAGCGCCAGCACCTCCTCCTGCTCGACCAGGCGCCGCGTCGCCTCGACGCATTTCGGCGCGCTATAGGCGTCGTCCATGGTGAGGAACTTGATCTTGCGCCCGTTGATGCCGCCCTTCTCGTTCAGCATCTGGAAATAGGCTTCGCCGATGCGGCCGAGCACGCCATAGAGCGAGCCGGGGCCGGAATGCGGCACGGTCTGGCCGATCTTGATCTCGGTGTCGCTGGCGCCCGCATCGTATTTCTTCTCCGCGGCCCAGACATATGGCGCGGGCAAGGTGGATGCGGCGATGGTGGCGAGCGCGACGGCGCTGAAATCGCGCCGCGATGGATTCTTGGTCATTATTATTTTCTCCCTGGTGCGCGCATTGTGCTGGCATCGCAGCACGGCTCGCAAGTGGGAAGTCGCAGCTTTGCGACGCAATGACGCTCAAATTACTGGTTGGCTAGCGCCTAGACTCAAGTTTTCTCGGCGACGACGACGAGGCCGCGTACCGGATCGTTGTTTTCGTTGCGCGGCGAGGCCGACTCCAGCGTGAGAAGTTTGAGCCCGGCCTTTGCGATGGCGCCGCGCGCATATTCCGCGGAATGGGCATAGCGCAGGCCTTCGCCGAGCACGATGCCGCTACCGTCATGCGTCTCCAGCGTGAAGGCGAGCACGCCGCCGGCTGCAAGCACGCGCTTTATCTCGGTGAGCACCGGCGCAAGATCGGAGAGATAGACGAAGGCATCCGCGGCGACGACGAGGTTCGCGCTCGCATCACTCTTGCCGCGCAGGCCATCGATCATGTCGGCGACTTCGAGCTCGGCATAGAGGTTCGTTACACGCGCCTGCTTGATCATACCGGGCGACAGATCGATGCCGATGAAATGATCGACCTGATTGGCGAAGGCGGCGGCGGCGAGCCCGGTGCCGCAGCCGAGATCGATGGTACGCTTGAAGAAGGCGGGCTTCTTGGCGGCGACGCGTGAGGCCAACACCGCCTTGAAGATCAGGCTCGGAGCGCGATAGCCGAGATCGTTGATCAGCGTGTGCTCGAAGCGCGGAGCATATTGGTCAAACAGCGCCTGCACATAGGCCTTCGGCATCTCCGCGATCTCTGCGTCGCCGAGGCGCATCAGATGCAGGCCGGCGCCATGCTGATCGCCCGGATCGGATCGGCGCGCTTCTCGAAACGCCGCGATCGCCTTGTCGCGTTCGCCGAGCTGCTGCCGGATTTCGCCGAGCGTGAACCAGGCCGAGGTGAAATCAGGCGCGAGCTCGATCGCCTGCTCCAGCAGGTCCGCGGCCTCCGGCAGATCACCCTTGAGCTGGAGGTCGCGCGCGAACTCGAAGCGACGGTCGGCCATGAGATCGCCGGAGGTCAGGAATAGGCGCAAGGGCATCTTGGAACCAACACTTATCGTGCCGGGTCACCGGCAATCGATCAAAAAAAGCACTGTTTAAGTGGATGGATGCGTGGGTCAAGCCCGCGCATGACGGATGAATATCGGAGCACCGGTCCCTATATGACCACCATGCGCCCGCAAGATATCCTGCTGCCAGTTGCTGCCGGCCTGTGCTGCAAGCCCGGCGGCTTCCATATCGACCCTGTGCGCCCGGTCGAGCGGGCCGTGATCACCCACGGCCATTCGGATCATGCCCGCGCCGGCCACGGCGCGGTGCTGGCGACGCAGGAAACCCTGGACATGATGCGGCTGCGCTACGGCGAGAATTTTGCCGGCTCGACCCAGACGATCCGCTATGGCGAGGAGATCCGGCTCGGCGACGTCACCGTCAAGTTTCACCCGGCTGGCCACGTCTTGGGCTCGGCGCAGATCGCGGTGACCTGCAACGACACCTGCATCGTTGCTTCCGGTGACTACAAGGACGCGCCCGACCCGACCTGCACCCCGTTTGAGCTCGTGCCCTGCGACGTCTTCATCACCGAGGCCACCTTTGGGCTGCCGGTGTTTCGTCACGGCGATGCGGCCGACGAGGTCAAGAAGCTGCTGGCCTCGGTCGCGCTGTTTCCGGAGCGTGCGCATCTCGTCGGCGCCTATTCGCTCGGCAAGGCGCAGCGCGTGATAGCGCTGCTGCGCCAGGCCGGCTACGACGCGCCGATCTACCTCCATGGCGCGATGGAGACGATCACGCATTACTATCAGAGCCGCGGCATCGAACTTGGCGAATTGCGGCCCGTGAAAGGCGTGAAGAAAGCGGCGCTCGCCGGCACCATCGCGCTGGCACCGCCGTCGGCGACATCCGATCTCTGGACACGGCGCTTTCCCGATCCCGTCACCGCCTTTGCCTCGGGGTGGATGCGCGTGCGCGCTCGCGCGCGGCAGCGCGGCATCGAACTGCCGCTTGTGATCTCCGACCACGCCGATTGGGATGGCCTCACCGCCACCATCGCCGCGACCGGCGCCGGCGAGATCTGGGTCACCCACGGCCAGGAAGATGCGCTGGTGCATTGGTGTCAGAGCAAAGGCCTGAAAGCGCGGCCGCTCGATCTCGTCGGCTATGGTGACGAGGAGGAGAGCGAGACGCCAATTCAAGACGAGGCCGAAGCATGAACCGCTTCGCCGAGCTTCTGGACCGTCTCGCCTACGAGCCCGGCCGCAACAACAAACTGCGGCTGATCACCGGCTATTTTTGCGAAGTCGGCGATCCCGATCGCGGCTATGCACTGGCCGCACTCACCGGCGCTCTGAGCTTCAAGCACGCCAAGCCCGCGTTGATCCGCGATTTGATCGCGGCGCGCACGGATGAGGTTATGTTTGGATTGTCGTACGATTATGTCGGCGATCTATCGGAGACGGTGGCACTGATGTGGCCGAAGGCGGCGATGACCGCTCACAACAACCCGCCGCCTCCGACCCTGACCGAAGTCGTCACCACACTGCGCACGCTCGGCAAGATCGAGCTGCCGAAGCAGCTCGAGCGCTGGCTGGACGAGCTCGATGAGACCGGCCGCTGGGCGCTGCTGAAGCTCGTCACCGGCACGCTTCGCATCGGCATCTCCGCGCGTCTCGCCAAGACCGCGGCCGCCGCGGTCGGCGACAAGGACCCGCATGAGATCGAGCTGATCTGGCCCGGCCTTTCGCCGCCGTATCTCGACCTGTTCGCGTGGCTGGAAGGCCGCGGCGAAAAACCGGTCAATCGCGATCCCGCGCCGTTCCGGCCGGTGATGTTGGCGCATGCGATCGAGGACATGGATTTCGCTGCACTCGATCCCGCCGACTACATCGCCGAATGGAAATGGGACGGCATCCGGGTGCAAGCCGTCGCAGGGCGTGATGATCGCGGCCACATCACGGCGCGGCTCTATTCGCGCACCGGTGAAGACATCACGGGAAGTTTTCCGGACCTCGTCCCCTCGCTGCACCTGCCTGGCGCGATCGACGGCGAGCTGCTGATCCTGCGCGAGGGCCGCGTGCAGAGCTTCAACGTGCTGCAGCAGCGACTGAACCGCAAGGTCGTCTCGCCAAAGCTGATCAAGGAATTTCCGATCCACTTGCGCGCCTACGATCTGCTCGGCGACGACGAGAACGATCTGCGCGAGCTGCCGTTCGCGGAGCGGCGCGAGCGGCTGGAGACCTTCATCAGGAAGCTCGACGATCCCCGCATCGATCTGTCGCCCACCGTCCCGTTCGCAAGCTGGGAGGCGCTGACCGCTGCGCGCGCCGATCCTGCCAGTGCCGGCGCCGGCGGGGATGCCGACGCGGTCGAGGGCGTGATGCTGAAGCGGCGCGATGCGCCTTATCTTCCGGGGCGGCCGAAGGGCCAATGGTGGAAGTGGAAGCGCGATCCGCACATCATCGATGCCGTGCTGATGTATGCGCAGCGCGGTCACGGCAAGCGCTCGTCCTATTATTCCGACTACACGTTTGGCGTCTGGACCGAGGGCGATAGCGGCGACGAGCTGGTGCCAGTCGGAAAGGCCTATTTCGGCTTCACCGACGAGGAGCTGTTGCAGATCGACCGCTTCGTCCGCCGCAACACCACGGAAAAATTCGGCCCCGTCCGCCATGTCGTGCACGAGCCGGACAAGGGGCTGGTGCTGGAGGTCGCCTTTGAGGGCCTCCAGCGCTCACCGCGGCACAAATCCGGCGTCGCCATGCGCTTTCCCCGCATTAGCCGCCTGCGCTGGGACAAGCCGCCGCGCGAGGCCGACCGGCTGGAAACGTTGGAGAGGATGTTGAAGGCGGAACCAGCGGAGATTGAGGCGTGAAACGTGCTGGACTGAGGCTCGCTTAGCGCCCAGGCGGAGATGCGCCCCCTCTCCCGCCTGCGGGAGAGGGTTGGGGTGAGGGTTTCTTCGCATTGGGATTCCCCAAGAGGATAGAACCCTCACCCGCGCGCGGGACGATGCTTCGCATCGCCCGGGGCGCGACCTCCCCCGCGAGCGGGAGAGGTTGCACCGAGCCCGAGGCCAGCCGCGCGCCACTATCGAAGCTCTGGCGTGCTCACCCGAATTAAAATGCGGTAAGCTGATTGACGCATGGTTGCGGGTTCCCCATGTGCCCCGCCGTGACCTATAATGGGGTTGAATCCGCCCAAGGAGTTTGCGATGGCCCACGACGTCAGAGATTTGCCGGCCGGCCGCGGCGATGGCCTGAACCGCTTTCTCGGCGGCACGCCGCTGGCGGTCGCGTTTCGCCTGGTCCTGCTCTCGATCCTGGTCGGTGTCGTGCTGGCCGCGATCGGCTTCGACCCCTGGAATATCATCCACAGCATTCGCCTGTTGTTCCAGCGTCTCTGGGATCTCGGCTTCGATGCCGTGAACTGGCTGTGGCGCTACTTCCTGCTCGGCGCGGTCATCGTGATTCCGATCTGGCTGCTCTCGCGCGTGTTCGGCGCGCCGCGCGGCAGGTAAGGATTTGGGAGTCCGCAGCCGATGCAATTACGCTTTGTCGGCTGCGGCGACGCCTTCGGCTCAGGCGGCAGGCTCAATACCTGCTTCCACGTCGCGGGGCGTGAAGCCCACTTCCTGATCGATTGCGGTGCGTCGGCGCTGCCGGCGCTGAAACGGCTCGAGATCGATCGCAACGACATCGACCTCATCCTCATCACGCATTTCCACGGCGACCATTTCGCCGGGCTGCCATTCTTCCTGCTCGACGCGCAATTCTCGCGGCGGACGCGGCCGCTGACGATTGCGGGCCCGCAAGGCATCGAGATGCGGCTTCGTGTCGTGATGGAGGCTCTGTTCGAGCACTCCTCAAAAACCAAGCAGCGCTTCGACCTCAATGTCGTGGAGGTCGCGCCTCAGCAAAGCCAAAGTTTTGGCGCGGTGACGGTGACACCCTACCCGGTCGTGCACGGCGAATCCGGCGGGCCCTTCCTGGCCTATCGCGTCGAGGCCGAGGGCCGCACGCTCGCCTACAGCGCCGATACCGAATGGACGGACACGCTCATTCCGCTGGCGAATGGCGCGGACCTTTTCATTGCGGAAGCCTACATGTACGAGAAGGTGGTCAAGAACCATCTCAGCCTGAAGACCTTGGAACAGCATCTGCCCGCGATCGGCGCCAAGCGGCTCGTGCTCACCCATATGAGCGACGACATGCTGTCGCGCCTGGATGACATCGAGCATCTCGCCGCCGAAGACGGCATGGTGCTCGTGTTCTGACATGCACGCGCCCGTTCATCCCAGGATAGGCTCCCGCCAGGTGTTCGCCATCGCAGGTCCCGCGATGGTCGCGAACCTCACCACGCCGCTGATCGGCGTGGTCTCGACCACGGCGATCGGGCGGCTCGACGATGCCGCCCTGCTCGGCGGCGTCGCGATCGCGTCAGTGATCTTCGACTGCCTGTTCTGGCTGTTCGGCTTCCTGCGCATGAGCACGCTCGCCTTCACCGCGCAATCGCTGGGCGCGGGTGACACGCGCGAGCCGACCGCGATCCTGGCGCGCGGCTTCATCGTTGCTGGCCTGATCGGCGCCGCGCTGATCGCACTGCAGCTGCCGCTGGCCGCAGTGCTGTTCGACCTCATGGGCGGCAGCGAGGGTGTGACACGGGCCGCGAAGACCTACTTCAAGATCCGGATCTGGTCGTCGCCGTTCGCGCTCGCCAACTACGTCATCCTCGGCTGGCTGATCGGCCAGGCCCGCGCCAATTCAGCTCTGTTGCTTCAGGTCGTCATCAACCTCGTCAACATGGCGGCGACGATCCTGCTGGTGCTGATCTACGACACAGGCATCGCCGGCGCGGCGATCGCCGCGCTGTTGTCGGAAGCGGTCGGATTCGCGCTCGGCGTGATCGTCTGCCGCCATTATGCCGACAGCGGCTTCGCAGTGCCGTACGGTACTCTGCTCGGCCGCGAGAAGCTGTTGCGGATGCTGGCGGTGAATTCCGACATCCTGATCCGCACCGCGGCACTGATCGCCGCGTTCCTGTTCTTCACCGCCAAGGGCGCACAGGCCGGCGACGTGACGTTGGCCGCCAACTCCGTGCTCAACAACTTCCTGCTGGTCAGCGCCTTCTTCCTCGACGGTCTCGCCAACGCAGCCCAGCAACTCTGCGGCCGCACCCTTGGCGCACGCGATCCAAAAGGATTTGCCGATTCGACCCGGCTGGTGCTGCTGTGGGGGCTCGGCTTTGCAGTCGTCGTCGCGGTGCTGTTCGCGCTGTTCGGGCCGGCCCTGATCGACTTCATGACGGCGAGTGACGACGTCCGCCGTACCGCGCGCGAATTCCTGCCATTCGTCGTGCTCGCACCCATACCCGGCGTCTTCGCCTTCGGTTTCGATGGCATCTATATCGGCGCGACCTGGGCGCGCGAGATGCGAAATTTGATGCTGGCCTCGCTCGCAATCTTCCTCGGCACCTGGTGGGCGCTGCAATCGTTCGGCAATGCCGGACTGTGGAGCGCGCTGATGGCGTCCTACGTCTCGCGCGGCGGCTTGCAGGCCGCGCGCTATCCGGCGCAATTCAGGGCGACGTTCTCCAAGCGCTAGAAGAATCGTAGCCCGGATGGAGCGAAGCGTAATCCGGGGTCTTCGTGCAGGTGGGCCGATCCCGGATTGCGCTTCGCTCCATCCGGGCTACGCAGCTCGCTCACATCCCCGGCCAGTCTTCCGCGGTGAGCGTCGCAGCATCCGCGCCGACGATCTCGGAGAGTGAATCCCGCCCTGTGCGGAGCAGCGTCGAGGTCAGGTCGCGCTTGATCTCGTCGACGAGACCGAGGCCCTTGTAGACCAGCGACGAATAGAGCTGGATCAGGCTGGCCCCGGCGCGAATCTTGGTCAGCGCGGCCCCGCCCGAATCGACGCCGCCGACACCGATCAGCGGGAAGGCGCCCTCGACGCGCACATAGGTCTCCGCGACCATGCGCGTCGACAGGCGGAATAGCGGCCGTCCGGACAGACCGCCCTGCTCCCTGGCGCGCATCTCCTCGCGCAGCGTGCTCGGCCGCGCGATGGTCGTGTTCGACACGATCATGCCGTCGACCCGGCGCGAGCGCGCGACCTGCACGACGTCGTCGAGCTGCGCGAGGCTGAGGTCAGGCGCGATCTTGAGCAGCACCGGCGTGTCGCCGGCCTTCTGCCGCACCCGCTCGCGCGCGTCGATCACCCTGGCGAGGAGATCGTCGAGCAATGCGCCTTCCTGCAAATTGCGCAGGCCCGGCGTGTTCGGCGAGGAGACGTTGATGGTGAAATAGCTCGCGACCGGCGCAAAGGTCTCGATCAGCTTGACATAGTCGCCGACGCGATCGGGAGAATCCTTGTTGGCGCCGATATTGACGCCGACGATGCCGCCATGCTGCGCGCGCGCAGCTAATCGGCGCAGGGCGAGATCCGCGCCGTCATTGTTGAAGCCCATGCGGTTGATGACGGCCTCGTCGCGCTCCAGACGGAACAGCCGCGGCCGCGGATTGCCGGCCTGGGGTTTCGGCGTCACCGAGCCGATCTCGACGAAGCCGAAGCCGAGCCGCAGCAGCGCATCCGGCACCTCGGCGCTCTTGTCGAAGCCCGCGGCCATGCCGATCGGATTGGGGAAGTTGAGCCCGAAGGCGCGCACCGCGAGCTTGGGATCGTCAGCGCGCGGCTTGACCGGCGGCAAAAAGCGCAGGCCCTGGATCGCGAGGCGATGCGCGTCTTCCGGATCGAGCCAGCGCAGCACCGGTAGCGAAAAGGCGTCGAAAGCGCGGATCACGGCAGCAGCTCCGGAACATCGTGGCTACCGTCGGAGCGGATGTTGAGGTTCATCACCGCGATCACCGCGCCGAGATCGAGCTCGCCATAGAGATGCGGAAACAGCTCGTCATTGCGCGAGCGCTCCCAGCGCAATTCGCTGCCGAGCGCATCGCCGTCGACCTCGACCAGGAACAGCGCGCGCTGCCCGGCATAGTGCTTGCGCAAGGTCTCGGGAACCTGGGCCGCGGTCGAGAAATGGATGAAACCGTCGCGCGCATCGTCCGCGCTGCCGCGGTAGACACCCTGCCGTTCCGCCTCGCGCCAGGCCGAGGCCGGACAGATTTTGTAGATCTTGACCACCGCTTACGCAGCCCTGTTTGCTCTTTGAGTCTTTTGGGTTTTTTCGTCTCTCGCGGGTCCTTAAAACCCGGGCGCGACCGTAAAGGCGGCCCCTGCCGAACTCAAGACCTAGAGCCCTTTCCGTTCCGATGAAATCGGAATGGGGCTCTAGATTCCTGTTTTGACGCGTTTTCTTGACGCGAACCGGTATCCACTTCGCTTGAAAACGCTTTCGTCCGCCGCCTCTTGCACGGAAAGCGGAAAACCGGTTGATTTGAGGACAGTTTTCCTGAGTTGCGACGGGCTGGACCTTCCATGGTCAAACAGGCCAAAGCGCAGAGGATGCTGACTCACGACCAGATCTGGGGCGCGCTGGATCGGCTGGCTGCGCGCGCCGGGCTGTCGCCGTCCGGCCTTGCCAAACGCGCCGGGCTCGATCCCACCACCTTCAACAAGTCCAAGCGCGTCACCTCCGACGGCCGCGAGCGCTGGCCCTCGACCGAATCGATCGCGAAGGCGCTGGCGGCGGCGGGCTCCTCGATCGACAGCTTTGCGAGACTGATCGACGAGGACGCCGGCGACGATCGCTCGGTGCCGCTGCTCAGCTTCGCACTCGCCGGTACCAGCGGCGCTTTCGACGAATCCGGCGTTCCATCCGGCAAGGGCTGGACCGAAATCGCGCTTCCCACCGCCGAGGACGGGCACGCCTTTGCGCTGGAGATTTCCGGCGATGCGCTACAGCCTGCCTATCGCAACGGCGATATCATCCTGGTCTCGCGCGGCACGCCGATCCGCAAAGGCGATCGCGTGGTGGTGAAGACCAGAGCGGGCGAAGTGGTGGTCGCGACGCTGAAGCGCCGCACGGCGAAGGCGCTGGACTTGCAGCCGCTCGATGCGTCACGGGCGGAGCGGACGATCGCGATGAGCGATGTCGCCTGGATCGCGCGGATCGTCTGGGCGAGCCAGTGATTGCGTCGCGCCCGGCGTGGGTGACCAGGCGATGACATCACCCGCGCCGCGTTTCGCAGCGGGCGACCTTGCGACTCACCGGCCCTCTCGCATAGGTTGCGTACCGATTGCCGATCAAATTCATCTCGGGGGAGTACGATGAATCGCCGTCACGCATTGAAGGCCCTGGCGGGTCTCGCGCTTTGTCCGCTCTGCAAGCCGGCCTTCGCCGCCGAAGGCGTGCATTGGAGCTATGAGGGCGCCGGCGGTCCGGCCAAATGGGGCGATCTCGACGCGGCCAACAAGGCCTGCGCGGTCGGCCTGCAGCAATCGCCGATCGACATCGAGGGGGCGATCAAGTCGCAATTGCCCGCTCTGAAGCTGAACTGGGCCAAGAGCGCCGACACCATCGTCAACAACGGGCACACGATCCAGCTCAATTTCGCCGAGGGCAGCACGCTCATGCTCGGCAACGTCAAGTACAAGCTGCTTCAGGTGCACTTCCACCGGCCGAGCGAGCACATGATCGGCGGCAAGAATTTTCCGATGGAGGCACATTTCGTCCATCGCAACGATGCCGGCGGGCTCGCCGTGATCGGCGTGCTGATGGCCGAAGGCAGGCCGAACGCAGCCTTCAGCAAGATCGTCAAGACTATGCCGGCGGCCGAAGGTCCCGCGGTGAAGGCCGATGCGACCATCGATCCTCACGCCATGCTGCCGCAGCGACTCAGCTATTTCCGCTATCCCGGCTCGCTGACGACGCCGCCCTGCTCGGAGGCGGTCGAATGGCTGCTGCTGACCGACCCGATCCAGGTGTCAGCCGCCGATGTCGCCGCGTTCGCAAAGCTCTATCCGATGAACGCGCGCCCGGTGCAGAAGGACAACCGGCGTTACGTGCTGCGCTCGATCTAGGCGGGCGTCACTCGGCAACTTCCCTACATTGTTCAATGTCATTCCCCGCGAAGGCGGGGAATCCAGTACACCGCGGCCTCTCGGCTCTATCACAACCGCCTCTGGAATACCGGATCGCCCGCCTTCGCGGGCGATGACAGCGGGAGTGCGCTCACGCGCTTCGCGCCAGCGCGCCGTCGATCATGTTGACTGCGTTCTGGATGCCGTACACAGCGACGAAGGAGCCGAAGCGCGGGCCCTTCTCCTGGCCGAGCAGCACCTGGTAGAGCATGTTGAACCAGTCGAGCGTGACGCCGGGACGGCCATCCTTGCCCTTCTTGACCTGGTCGAGGAACGGCTCGCGGCGGCCGACCTCGTAGACGACGTTCTGGATGTCCTCGGCCGATGCGTCCTGCGGCAGTTGCGACAGCGCATCGCGCAGGTCCTGGAGCGCGGCGCGCTCTGTGTCCGTGGGCACGCGGAACTGCTTCGTGGGCGCGACGAAGTCGCGATAATAGTTGATGGCATAACCGACCATCGCATCCAGCTTCGGATGCGTCTGCGGGCTCACGCCGGGGCGGTAGCGGCCAATAAAACCCCACAGCGTCTCGGCATTCTCCGCGTTCGACGACGACACCAGCGTGAGCAGGAGCTGGAAGGTGACGGGCATATCGCCCTTCGGCGGCTTGCCGTTGTGGATGTGCCAGACCGGATTGCCGAGCTGCTGCTTGCCGTCCTGCTTGGCAAAGCCGTCGATGAATTGCTGGTAATCGTCGACATTGCGCGGGATGACGTCGAAATACAGCCGCTTGGCCGCCTTCGGCTCGCGATACATGAACAGCGACAGCGATTCCGGCGAGGCATAGCGCAGCCATTCGTCGATGGTCAGGCCGTTGCCCTTCGACTTCGAGATCTTCTGGCCCTTCTCGTCGAGAAAGAGCTCGTAGTTGAAGCCTTCCGGCGGCGTGGCGCCAAGCGCCCGGGCGATCGCGCCGGACAGCTTCACCGAATCGATCAGGTCCTTGCCGGCCATCTCGTAGTCGACGCCGAGCGCGACCCAGCGCATCGCCCAATCCGCCTTCCATTGACATTTGACGTTGCCGCCGGTCACGGACGTCTCGACTTCCTGGTTGGTATCGGGGTCGACATAGGTCACCGTGCCGGCGGCGACGTCGCGGCGGATCATCGGTACCTGCAGCACGACGCCCGTCGTCTTGCTGATCGGCAGGAACGGCGAATAGGTGGCGCGACGATCGGGGCCGAGTGTCGGCAGGATGATGGCCATGATCTTGTCGTAGGCGGCCAGCATCTTGAGCAGCGTCGCATCGAAGCGGCCCGATGTGTAGTAGTCGGTCGAGCTCGCGAACTCGTAGTCGAATCCGAAATGATCGAGGAAGGCGCGAAGCCGCGCATTGTTGTGATGCCCGAACGAGGGGTGTTCGTTGGAGAACGGATCCGGCACCCGCGTCAGCGGCTTGCCTAGATGCGCGGCCAGCATGTCCTTGTTGGGGACGTTGTCGGGCACCTTCCGAAATCCGTCCATGTCGTCGGAGAAGGCGAGTAGGCGCGTCTTGATCTTGTCCTCGGTCAGCACGCGAAAGGCATGCCGCACCATCGAGGTGCGCGCGACCTCGCCGAACGTGCCGATATGCGGCAGGCCGGAGGGACCGTAGCCGGTCTCGAACAGCACCTCGTCCTTCGGGCTTTTCTTCAGCCGCGCAACAATGGCCTTCGCCTGCTCGAACGGCCAGGCGTTGGATTGTTCGGCGAGCGCACGCAGGTCGCTCGGGTTCGCAGCAAGATCGATAACGGACATCAGGGGCCTCCGGGCCGCGGAAAATAGCGATTTCCGGGCAGAATGCAATTTTGTAGGCGGTATTGCCTCTTGCACCGTCATTGCGAGCGAAGCGAAGCAATCCAGACTGTCTCCGCGGTGACAGTCTGGATTGCTTCGTCGCATCAGCGCAAAATTGCTGCGCAATTTTGTCGCGAGCTCCTCGCAATGACGGCGGAGGGAGCAGCGACGCTAGTTAGAACGGGCTCACCGAAAAATACCGCAGCCACAGATCGGTGTAGCGGCCTTTTTCCCAGACGCGGAACAGGGCCCAGTTCAGGGCCTGGCGCAGCACGTCGTTGCCCTTGCGCACGGCGATGCCGATGCCCTCGCCGAAGAAGCGGCTCTCGACGAAGGGGCCGCCGGAGAAGGCGCAGCAATCGCCGGAATCGGTGCCGTTGATCCAGAACGCGAGCGAGATGGCGTCGCCGAAGATGAAATCAACCTCGCCCTTGCGTAGAGCGCTGCGGAGCGCATCGTCATTGGGATAGGCGTGCAGCTCGGCGTCGGTGAACATCGCCTTGAGATACGCCTCGTGCGCGGAGCCGGCGATGACGCCGACCTTCTTGCCCTCGAGATATTCGGGACGGATCTCCGGCATCACTGCGTCCTTGCGCGAGACGAAACGCGCCGGCACCCGGTAATAGGGATCGGTGAAGTCGACGCGGGCGCGAAGCTGCGGGCTCACCGCCATCGAGGCGATGATGGCATCGCCGCGGTTCGAGGTGAGCGCGTCGACCAGCGTCTCGAAGCGGCGCATCTGCACCGTGCAGGTGACCTTGATCTCGTCGCACAGGCTGCGTGCGAGATCGACGTTGAAGCCGGCCGGATTGCCGTCGGCGCCGGTGAAGTTGAACGGCGGATAGTCGGTCTCGGTCAGGAAGCGGATCACGGTCAGGCGCGACAGGTCCGGCCGCTCCGGCCGGCGCCGCGGGTCCCAGAAGCCCGGCACGGCCTGTGGGGCGGCCTGGGGCGCGGTTTGCGGCGTGGCCTGGGGCGCCGTGGGCGGCCGCTTGGCTGGTGTCTGGGCGTTCGTGGCACCGAGCCCTGCGAGCAGGCAAGCACCGATGGCCAACCCCATCAGCAAGCCACGGGCAGATTTAGACGATTTAGCCTGTTGCGATGGAGCCATCGGCCGGAAATGAACGAATTGCGTTGAGATCGGAGGGCCTTATAGACCATTCGGCCCGGAACGCGAGCGCCGATTGTGGCCGGTTGCGCTCCCTCCCCCGCAAGCGGGGGAGGGTCGGGGAGAAGGTGCCTCCTTTGGGCGAGAACCCCCAAGAGGAGAGAACCCTCACCCGCGCCTTCGGCGCGACCTCTCCCGCAAGCGGGAGAGGTTGCAGCGGAGTTCGCGGCGGATTGATCGCCTCTCAGAGATACCGCTTCAGCTCGGTCGCGGCCTCTTCCGGCGTCCGCTTCAAATTGAACGGCGAGACGAAGCGGCCGTCGCGGTCCATCAGATAGATCAGCGCGGTGTGGTCCATGGTGTAGTCGCCGTCCTTGGTCGGGACCTTCTTGGCGTAGACGCGGTAGGACGTGATCACCTTGGCGACCTCGGCGGGATCGCCGGAGAGGCCCTCAAGATGCGGATCGAAGCTCGTCAGATAGTCCTTCATCGCCGCCGGCGTGTCGCGCTCGGGGTCGACCGAGATGAAGATGGCATTGACCTTGTCGGCCTCCTTGCCCATCGCACGCAGCACTTCCGACATTTCGAACAGCGAGGTCGGGCAGACGTCGGGGCAATGGGTGTAGCCGAAGAAGATCAGGGTCGGCTTGCCCTTCAGGCTCTTGTCGGTGACGGCCTTGCCGTTCTGGTCGGTGAGCTGGAACGGGCCGCCGATCGCGGCCGGTTGCGCCACCTTGCTCACGCCGCCCATGGCCCAGAACATCACCAGCAGCCCGACAATGAGGCTTGCGGCGAAGGCGGTTGCGATCACCAGCGGACGGGCGATGGGGCTCATTGTCGGAACACTTCCTATCGGGATCAGAAGCAGGCGGCGAAGCCGGTCCTGATCATTTCGAAGAACACCTGGGTGCCATAATGGAACCAGAGCGCGAGGGCGCCGACCACGACGAGCGCGCCGAAACCTGCGCCCGCCCACAGCAGCACGGACGGCATCCGGCCGGCAGTGGGAGAATTGTCCGATACAGGATGAGCCGGATGCAGTGGTTGAGCCATGGCAATGATCGGGGCGAAGGCCCCGATTCCCAGGCTTTCAGATAGGCTTTGGGCCGCCCGCGGACAAGACGCCCGCGTCGGCCCAAAAGGATCCCATCATGCTGCGAAGATCAGTGAAGCAGCTGGCCCCGAGCGGATTCGAGTTGCTCCGCTTGTGGGAGAGATCGGCGCGACGGCCTGTTGCTCGAGGCTTGCGCGTCCAGGTAGCAGGGCTTGTACATGGCCTCGAGCTGCTTGCCCCTCAGGAAGAGCATGCGTGGGGTCAGCCCGCCCCGCTGGCCGATCCAGCGCCTCACCTGCGAGGGATACATCGCATAGAGCATCTGGGTCGCTTCGGGATTGGTGACGGCGCGGCCATTGCTGCCGAAATCCCAGGCGGCGTGGAAACCGAGCGTTGCATGCGAGGTCACGCAGATGCGATCGCGCGGGATGGCGCCGAGGACGATGGTACAGGCGGAGGCGCAGAGGCCGTCGATAATGACGGTTTCGCCTGACTGACGCAGGTCCTGGTACCTGTCGACGTAGGTTCCGATCCTGCCGCCACGGTCATCCGCGATACGAACCACCGCGTGAGAAGCCCCCATGCCGGCGATCAGGAGAATCACCGCAAGCAACCCCGTCAGAAACTTCATTGTCCCCCGCCCCAGTCGGATTCGAATCTGCGTGTCAGGTGGTGATGCACGGCTAGCGTCTGTCGACTCTGTGGTTTTGTCTAGGCGCGCCCGCTCTGTCAAAACAAATTCAAATACAGTGTTGCGTCCGCGCTGCACTTGGCCAGTCTCTATCCCGAAGTGGAACAAGTTAATGTTGTCTTACGGGCCGCGCCCTTGATCCCAGTTGCAACCGCTGGCTTCAATCCGGGTAACTACAGGGGGGAACCCGTGGAGGGGGAGATACATGGCGGAAGAAACTGACGTCATCGTGGTCGGCGCGGGACTATCGGGCCTCGTGGCCGCAACCGAGATCGCGGACGCGGGCAAGCGCGTGATCGTGGTCGACCAGGAGGGCGAGCAGTCGCTCGGCGGCCAGGCGTTCTGGTCGTTCGGCGGATTGTTCCTGGTCGATTCGCCCGAGCAGCGCCGGCTCGGCATCAAGGACTCCTACGAGCTCGCACTCCAGGACTGGATCGGCACCGCCGGCTTCGATCGCGACGAGGATTTCTGGCCACGGCAATGGGCCGAGGCCTATGTGGCGTTCGCGGCCGGCGAGAAGCGCGACTGGCTGCGCGCAATGGGCCATCGCATCTTTCCCGTGGTGGGCTGGGCCGAGCGCGGCGGCTATGACGCGATGGGCCACGGTAATTCGGTGCCGCGCTTCCATGTGACCTGGGGCACCGGCCCCGGCATCGTCGAGCCCTTCGCGCGCCGCGCGCGCCAAGCCGCCCGAAGCGGCCGGCTGACCTTCAGGTTCCGCCATCGCGTTGATGCGCTCTCCATCACCAACGGCACCGTGGATGGCGTCAGCGGCGCCGTTCTCGCCCCCGACACTATCGAGCGGGGCAAGAGCTCGTCACGCAACGTCGTCGGCGAGTTTGCGTTGAAGGCGCAAGCCGTGATCGTCGCCTCCGGCGGCATCGGCGGCAATCATGAGCTGGTGCGGCAGAACTGGCCGAAGCGGCTCGGCGAGCCGCCGAAATTCATGATCTCGGGCGTGCCCGAGCATGTCGATGGGCGCATGATCGGCATCACGGAAAAGGCTGGCGCGCGACTGATCAATCGCGACCGCATGTGGCATTACGTCGAGGGCATCCAGAACTGGAATCCCATCTGGCCGCGCCACGGCATCCGCATCCTGCCCGGCCCGTCGTCGATGTGGTTCGACGCCACGGGCACGCGGCTGCCGGCGCCGCTATTCCCCGGCTCCGACACGCTCGGCCAGCTCAAATACATCATGTCGACGGGCTATGATTATTCCTGGTTCATCCTGACGCAGAGCATCATCAAGAAGGAGTTTGCGCTGTCGGGCTCGGAGCAGAACCCCGACCTCACCGGCAAGAGCTGGCGCATGACCTTGCGCCGCGCCACCAACAAGGGCGCGCCGGCGCCGGTGGAGGCGTTCAAAAGCCACGGTGTCGACTTCATCGTGCGCGACAAGCTCGATGAGCTCGTTGCGGCCATGAACGAGCTCGCCGGCAGCGATCTCCTCAGGCTCGAGCACATCAGGATGCAGATCGAAGCGCGCGACCGCGAGATCGCCAACCCCTACGTCAAGGACGCGCAGGTGATGAACATCCACAATGCGCGCCGCTATATCGGCGATAAGCTGATCCGCACCGCCTCCCCGCACAGAATCCTGGATCCCGCGCATGGACCGCTGATCGCGGTGAAGCTCAACATCCTCACCCGCAAGACGCTGGGCGGCTTCGAGACCGATCTCGAGTCGCGCGTGTTCGGGGAAGAGGGCAGCGTCATCCCCGGCCTCTATGCCGTCGGCGAAGCCGCCGGCTTCGGCGGCGGCGGCGTGCACGGCTACCGCTCGCTGGAGGGCACTTTCCTCGGCGGCTGCCTGTTCTCGGGGCGCAATGCCGGCCGCTCCGCGGCGAAGGCGGTGGGGTGACCGACGAGGCTGGCGGGTGCGCGGCGGCGCATCGGCCTCAGCCGCGGCGAAGCATCTCCTGCAACAGGCGTTCGGTCAGCGAGAGCTGATCGAGCCGCAGAGACAACAGCTCGTTCAGCTCGGCCATGTGGGCTCGAAGTCACTCGGCCTCCGGCCCGTCATCGAGATTTCGGACAAGGTCGCCGAGCGCCCTGAGACATTGCTGCATTGTCACGATGCTTTGCTGCAGCGATTTGCAGTCTCTCCTGGTGTTGGCGACCAGGCTGGTTGGGTTGAGCGGCAACGCGATAACGTTATCGATCGTGCCCGCTCGCGTTTCTTTCTTGATTCGATCGGCCATCGCGTTCCCTCATGCGGACATGGCAGGACACTCGCCTATTCGAGTCAGGCGGCGCGCACGGTGGTCAGGAACTGCTCGACCTCGGAGTGCAATCGCGCGCTGTCCTTCGACAGCATTTGCGCCGAGGCAAGCACCTGGGTTGAAGCCGAACCAGTCTCCGCCGCTCCGTGCTTCACGTCACTGATGTTGGCTGCGACCTGATCGGTGCCTTGCGCCGCCTGCTGGATGTTGCGGGCGATCTCCTGCGTCGCGGCTCCCTGCTCTTCGACTGCCGATGCGATCGCCGAAGAAATCTCCGAGATCCTGCCGATTGTTCCGCTGATCTCCTTGATCGCGACCACGGATTCCTGGGTGGCGGCTTGAATGTCGGCAATCTGATGACCGATCTCCCCGGTCGCCTTCGCTGTCTGCTCGGCCAGCGCCTTGACCTCGGACGCAACCACGGCAAAGCCGCGCCCCGCTTCGCCGGCTCGCGCCGCTTCGATCGTGGCGTTCAGAGCAAGCAGATTGGTCTGCCCCGCGATCGTGTTGATGAGTTCGACGACGTCGCCGATGCGGGTGGCCGCCTGCGACAGCTTGTTGACCCGATCATTGGTCCTCTGCGCCTGCTCCACCGCCGCGCCGGCAATTCTGGCGGCGTCCTGCACTTGGCGGCCGATTTCGGTCACGGATGAGCTCATCTCTTCGGTGGCGGAGGCAACCGACTGAACATTGGTCGATGCTTCCTCGGAGGCGGCAGAGACGACGCTCGAGAGCTCCTGGGTGTTCTCCGCGGTCTTGCTCAGCGTCCGGGCCGCCGCTTCGAGCTCGGTCGATGAGGACGACAGCGTCCTCACGATGTCGCCGACCGCGTCCTCGAACTGACCCGCGAGCCTGTGCATGTCGGCCTTGCGTTGAGCGGCCGCGCGAGCCTCCATTTGTGCCTGCTCGGCGCGCAGACGATCGGCCTCGATCATGTTGTCTTTGAAGACCTGGACCGCAATGGCCATCTCGCCGATCTCGTCGGTACGGCCCACGCAGGGAACGTTCGTGGAGGTGTCGCCGCCGGCGAGCTTGCCCATGGCAAGGGTCATCCCCCGGATCGGAGCGGCGATCGAGCGGGACGTGAACAATGCGATTGTCCCGCCGAGGCCGACTCCCGCGGCCAACAGAGTCCACAGGACCAGCTTCAGCAGCGAGATGCTCTCCTGCACGCCGCGCGTCTCCTCGACGAGCATCCGCTTCTGATTGGACTTGATGCCTCCCGAGCGGGTGCCGTCGACGCCCTTGGGCCCGTCGAGCAGGTCGAGAATCCTTGCGGCGCGCGGCGCGGCTTCGGTCACCAGCAGATAAACCGGCGCGTTCCAGTCCGGGGACTCGCGAAGCGCGAAGATCCTTTCATAGAGGCGCGCGAACTCGCTTTTCGCCTTTGCGATCTTATCGAAGGACGCCTGTTGCGAGACGGTGAGCAGGTCCTTTCGCGCATTGACTCCGGCATAGCCTCTCTCAAACGCCTCCCACGGCTTCACGAATTTTTCCTTGTCGGTCTTTTCGCCCGAGAGCAGGTACATCCGGAGCTGGGCCGTGGCAGCGGCAAAATTGCCCCGCGTATCCGCCATCGCCTTGAGCAATTTCTTCCGCTCCGACGTGGCTTCCTGTGCCTCCTCCTGATCGATCATCTTCGTGATCTCGGAGAAAATCACGTCTGCGCGCGGGCCGGCCTCGCCGACCATGAGCTTGGTCGCGGGATAGGCGTCAGGGGTGAAAGCAATCGCTTCGGCCTTGTCCTGCGCCGCGCGAAACTCGGCGAGCAGCAGCTTGGCTTGCTCCCATTTTTGCCTGTTCTCGGGATTGGTGAACTGCGCCGCCTGCTCGTCGAACGCAGCCACTGTTCTATCCATCTCCTTCCACATCGACATGCGATCGAGCTTGCCTTGCGGATTCCCGCTGAGCAAATAGCCGCGCAGGGTCGCGAGCGTGGAATAGAGATCGCCGATCAGCTCGGTGCTCGCCAGCGCGACCGGCGTGCGTAGGTTCGTCATGCGATCGACCGTCGTTGAAATGCGCCCGACCTCGAACATGGTGTAGCCGACGGAAAGCGCGATGATGGCGCAGACTGCAGCAAATCCCGCGATCAACCGGCCACCGATACGAAATTTGAAATAAGACATTGGCAAATACTCCGCAGCTATGGCCGCTATGGCCTAAGACGTCGCATGAAAATTCCCGCGTGGCGATGCCGCAGACCGAAACGATCGTTTGACATGACCAGATCGGGCGATACCCCACCATTCCGATCGCGACAGCATTGGCGCACCCGGCTGGCAATGATCCCAGACAGATCGACGCGCGCGCCGCTTGAGCAATCCTGACGACGATGCAGCGCCCCGTTACCCCGCTACTACCGTCAGTTTTGCGCCCCTCCGACTCTCACTTTGACGTGTGTAGCCAAGGTGACCAAAATTGCTTATCGCGACATTAAGAAAAATTTGTTCGCGAGGTCTCTCAACGCGCAAAAATTGAGCGCTGCTTCTGCAGCCGGAATTAAAGTGCGAGGCCTTGCCAGGATCTTGTTGTCTCTCAATCGACAGAGCGCTGCGCCAACATCAAAACTGGTGAGAAGTGGGCTCGACCTCATCTCGATCTCCGCAAAAATCGATGGCGGTCGCGACTGGCTGCTTGACGATTATCTCGGCCTCACGCCAGGTTTCCCGGCTCCGAAGATGAACTCGATGCCCGCAGACGAGAGCGTGGCGCAAAGGGTCGTCAATGTCTCGTCGGGCAGGCGCAGGAGACCGTTCTGCTCCTCAAGCCGGCGAATCACGGCAGCAGAAATCCCGGTTCGCGCGGCGAGCTGTTTCACCGACCAGTTCAGCATGCCGCGGGCGGCGCGCAATTGCGCACCCGTCAACCTCCACGTCGCCACGTGTTGGGTCGAGGGTCGCTGCTCGTGCACGTCCGTGGAGATTCCCAACCACTCCCGAACACTACCATCCGCGTCCGGGACCGGCACAGCCCGGCAATGGTACCAGCGGTAGGAGCCGTCGGACTGGCGCAGCCTATGCTCGACATCGTAGGGCTGTCCCGTTTCGGCGGCAGCCGCCCAGATCCGCAAAGCCGTTTCGCGTTCCTCTTCGGGAAGCAGATCGAGCCAGCCTTTGCCGAAGAACCGGTGCGCGTCCGGCTTGTCCTCCGCGTTCAAGAGCGCGGTAATCCGGCCGTCCTGACTGCCGACCCACAGCAACCCGCCTGCGACCTGCGTCAGCGCCGCGTAGCGACCCGCATCTGTCTTGAGAGGCTGCAGCGATCTGCGTTGTTCGGTGATGTCGATGGCGACGCCGACCACGCATTCCGGCTCGCCGGCCGAGTTCAAAAAAGTCTCGGACTGGATACGGATCCAGCGCAGTGCACGATTCGGCCGGATGATGCGAAACTCGCCGTCGAGCAAAAATCGGTCGAAGGCCAATTCGCGCGGATCGCGCTGCGGACGGCGATCCTCCGGATGAATTCGTCTCTCGATCTCCGCATAGCTGGGCGCGACGGCATTGGGATCGAGACCCAGCAGGCCGTAGAAGCCACGCGACCACTGCATCCGGCCTTCGGCATCGCAGCGCCAGACGCCAGTCCCAAATTTTTCTTCTAAAAAACGAAGTGTCTCGGAAGGGTCGGGGTAGTTTTCCAGGTGGCTCAATTCAGCCCCGTCGCGAAAATTGTCTCAACTGTTAATTGTACTCTACCTCAGTTCCTCTCCTTGATGCAGCTCAATTTGCGATTGCTGAAAATATTTGTGCCATCCGGCAGGTATGTACATGCGGTCGAAGGTCGCGCCGAGATCTTGAACTTGGTTACGTGCGTCGAAGCGGCTAAACGCTATCGATGGTACCGATCATGGCCTGGATGATACGACCCGCCTTGCGCGTTGCCCCGTTCTGGCTGGCGGTGATCTGCTGCTTCTCTCCTGCATGGGCCGACACTATCGACGTCAACGGTGTGAAGCGCTCCTACACCGCGCAGCTGCCGGCGAAAAAGCCGGCACCGCTCGTCATCGTGCTGCATGGCAAGACCCAGCGCGGCGCCGACCTGGTCGCGCGGACGGCGTGGCCGCAGCTTGCCAAGCGCGAGGGGCTTGCGGTCGTCTTTCCGGACGGGCTCAACCACGCCTGGGCCGATGCGAGGACCAAGGCGGGACCCGCGCTCCGCGGCCCACCCGATGGCACCGATGACGTCGCGTTCATCGCAAAGCTGGTCGAGAACCTGGTGGCCGACGGCACTGCCGATGCGAAGCGCGTTTATGTCACCGGCATCTCCAATGGCGGCGCCATGGTGATGACGCTGGTTTGCGCCCGCGCCGATTTGTTTGCGGCGGGCGCGAGCGTGATCATGAACCTCACTGAAGAGGCCGCCGTCACCTGCCATCCGTCGCGGCCGTTGCCGATGCTGCTCATGAACGGCACCGCCGATCCGCTCGTCCCCTACGAGGGCGGGCGCGGATCGAGCTATTATGCCGCAGACGGGTTCTGGTCGACGGACGAGACGCTGGCATTCTGGCGCAGCCTCAATGGCTGTGAGACCGATGACGCCGAGGTGACCGAGATGCCCGACAGGGCGCCCGCAGACCAGTCCACCGTGACACGGATCAGCTCGCGCTGTCCGACCGGGCACGACGTCGTGCTCTATCGCATCAACCATGGCGGCCACCGCATGCCCGGATTTGCACCGGATGCGCGTTTCCCGAAAGTCGCGACCAAACTGCTTGGCCCGCAGAACGGCGACATCGACGGCGCCGAGACGATCTGGGCTTTCTTCAGCCAATTTCGCTGAGCGGCGCATCGCGCGCTGGCAACGCATGCGTGCCTGGCAACGCATGCGTGGCTGGCAACGCATGCGTGCCTGGGGTGGCAGAGCGCGGGTCGCTGGGCTAGACAGGGCCGCCCTTCCACCAGGAGACCCCAAATGAGCATTCAGCGTTTTGAAACCGGCCCGCGCATGAGCCAGGTCGTCGTGCACGGCAACACCGTCTATCTCGCCGGCGTCGTCGCGAACAAGGCTGCCGGCGAAAGCGTAACGAAACAGACCCAGGACATCCTGGCGACCATCGATGGCCACCTCGCCAGGGCCGGCACCGACAAATCGAAGCTGCTCTCGGCCACGATCTACATCACCGACATGAAGACGTTCGGCGAGATGAACGCGGTGTGGGACGCTTGGGTCTCGCCGGGCAATACGCCGGCCCGCGCCACCGTCGAAGCCAAGCTAGCGGCGCCGCAATACACCGTCGAGATCATGGTGACCGCGGCGAAGTGACGCCCGCATGAGATTGTGCGTGCGCCTGAGGCGCGATGAAACATCGTCGCGCCTCATTTTTTTTGCGCATGGTCTGATCGGAAAACCGCTCCACACTTTTCCGGATCATGCGCATGACCTCCGAGGTAATCGATCGGCGCGCGCATTCCTTCGATAGTCGCGGTCAGCCGGACAACACGGCGCCATCGAAGGAGAGTACCATGACCGACCCCGTCACCATCGCCCGACGCTACATCGAGCTCTGGAACGAACGCGCCGCCGGCCGTCGCCGCGAGCTGCTCCGCGAGAACTGGACGGCGGATGCGAACTATGTCGATCCCCTGATGAAGGGCGACGGCCAGGACGGCATCGACGCGCTGATCGCCGGCGTGCAGCAGCGCTTTCCCGATTTCAGATTCAAGCTGATCGGCGAGCCCAACGGCTACGGCGACCATGTGCGCTTCAGCTGGGGACTCGGCCCTGATGGTGTCGACAGCCCGATCAAGGGCACGGATTTTGCCGTGCTGAAGGACGGCCGGATTAGGAGCGTGACAGGATTCTTGGATCAAGTGCCCGCGGGGGCATGAGGTCTCTTACCCTCCCCTGGAGGGGGAGGGTCGGCTCACATTGAGCGCAGCGACAATGTGAGACGGGGTGGGGTGACAGTCTCTCCACGGCAGCGGTGCCCGAGTGGAGAGATCACCCCACCCCGCTCGCGCTACGCGCGCTCGACCCTCCCCCTCCAGGGGAGGGTAAGAAACAGGCCGCTGCTTCGCTCTAACTGGCAACCGCCAACCGATACGCAGCCATCGCGTTCACACCAAACGCCTTCTCCCTCACCTGCGGACCAAGCTTCATCAAGCACGCTTCCAACGCACCCTTGATCTCGCCGTAGCTGCCCGCAAGCAGACACACCGGCCAGTCCGAGCCGAAGATCAACCGATCCTCGCCAAAGCATGTCGCGACATGTTGAACGAACGGAAACAGCCGCTCCGCATCCCAATCACCCCAGGCCGCTTCCGTCGCTAACCCTGAAATCTTGCACCAGACATTGCCGCAGGCGGCGAGCGCTTTGATGCGATCGGCCCATTCGTCGCTTCCACCATCGGCGATCGGCGGCTTGCCGGCGTGATCGAGCACGAAGCGTGCTTGCGGGAAGGCCTGGGCGGTTGCGATGGCCGAGGGCAGCTCGCGGGTTCGAACGAGGAGATCGTAGGCGAGATCGCGGGCGAACACCGCCGTGAGACCGCGCTGGACGTCTTCGCGGAGCAGCCAGTCGGGATCGGACTCGTCGTGCACCTGGTGGCGGATGCCGACCAGCTTGTCGCCACCGGGGGAGGCTCGCAGGCGATGAAGCGTCTCGTCAAGCGCACCGTCCGTCAGATCAGCCCAACCGACGACACCGATGACAGAGGGCGTCGCATCCGCGATGCGCAAGAATTCCTCGGTCTCCTCCAGCGCGGAGCGGCATTGCACCAGGATGCTGGCGTCGATGCCGTTTGCTTTCAGTAATGGTGCGAGATCGCCAGGACCGAAGGCACGGCGGATCGGCGCGAGCTCGTCCGCCTCCATCCAGGGATAATCGGCGCGCGCCGGATCCCAGAAATGCTGGTGGCCGTCGATGATCATGGCTCACGCTCCGCCCGGCAGCGGCGCCCGCGCATCGACGAGGTTTCGCGCGCGCAGCTCCTGCCAGAAGGCTTGTGGCACCGCCGCCTCCGACAGCGCGATGTTGTCGGCCACCTCGGCGGCATTGCGCGCGCCCATCACGGCGACTGTCACGGCCGGATGGGCCATGCAGAACTGCAGTGCTGCGGCCTTCAGCTCGGTGCCGTGCTTGCGGCAGAGCCCGTCGAGTTCGAGCGCCTGCGCGACGAGCGCGGCATCGGCGTCCTGATAATTGAACTTCGCGCTCGTGTGCGGATTGGCCAAGATGCCGCTGTTGTAGATGCCGCCGAGCAAGATGCCGATGTTCCTGGCTTGGCAGGCCGGAAACAGCGCATCCAGCGCGCCCTGATCGAGCAGCGTGTATCGGCCGGCGAGCAGAAAGCAGTCGACCGGCACGGCGTCGGCAAAGCGGACTGGCATCTCCGACTGGTTCATGCCGGCGCCGATCGCCTTGACCGTGCCGTCCTCGCGCAGGCGCTGCAGCGCGCGGAAGGCACCGGCGACGGCATCGTCATAATGATCGTCGGGATCATGCACGAGCAGGACGTCGACACGGTCGAGCCCGAGCCTGGCGAGGCTTTCCTCTACCGAGCGCATCACGCCGTCATGGCTGAAATCGAACACCGGCCGCTCGCGCGGCGTGCCCTTGTAGTGCTCGTCCTCGGCGGCACCGCCCTCTGGCGCGCGCAAGAGACGCCCGACCTTGGTCGAGATCGCATAGGATTCGCGCGGCTGCTGCTGCAGGAACGCGCCAAGCCGCCGCTCGGCCAGGCCAAAGCCGTAAAGCGGCGCGGTATCGAAGAAGCGCACGCCGAGCGACCAGGCACGTGCGATCGTCGCTTCCGCATCGGCATCGCTGACGGGGGTGAACAATCCGCCGAGCGGGGCGGAACCGAGGCCGATTGAGGTGACGTCGAGAGAGCCGAGGCGCGACCGTTTCATTCCCATTGCCTTCCAGGAGTCTTCCTTCCAACGGTCCAAATCATCTCCCCCGCTCGCGAAAACCGCAAGCGGGGGAGGCACGCAGGAGCGCGGGGCTGGCGGCGCGCTCCTACTTCAACATCTGCGCGACGTTGTCCTTGGTCACGAGGTCGAGGCCGGTGTAGACGATCTCCGGCACCTTCTCGCCCTTCTTGATGGCGAGCAGCGTGTCCATCGCCTTCTCGCCCATCTCGAACGGACGCTGGCCGACCAGTGCATTGGCATAGCCGTCGCGCAGCAGCTCAAGCTGCATCTTGAGTGTATCGGCGACGACCAGCGTGAACTTGCCAGAGTCGATGTCTTTCTTGTTCCTGGAGGCGAACGCCTTGAAGCCTTCGGGCGCGAACATTGGCCAGCCGCCGATGGGAACGATGGCGGCTAGGTCCGGCGTTGCGGTGCGCATATCCGTCATCTGCTGCACCGCCAGCGCGGGATCGTCGTTGCAGAAGGTCGGCGAGCCCGCGACCTCGGTCCATTTGGAGCCCTTCAGCGCCTCGCGAACGCCGTCGACGCGTTCGGCGAGGTTCTTGGCGCCGGGACCGCCAGAGACCATCGCGTATTTGCCGCCGTCGGGCCGCATCTTCAGCAATTGCTTGCCGAGGGCTAAGCCGAACTCCTTGTTGTTGGTGCCGATATAGGCGATGCGCTTGGAGCCCGGCGCATCGGCATCGAAGGTGATGACGGGAATGCCGGCGGCGGTCGCCGCCTCGATCGACTTGGTCATGGCCGCGACGTCGGCGACCGAGATGGCGAGACCGTCAACCTTCTGCGTGACGAAGTCCTGGATGATCTGGGCCTGCGTCGCCGGCTCATGCTCGACCGGACCTTTGTAAATGCACTCGATATTGCCGAGCTCCTTGGCGCGCTTCAGGCAGCCGTCGCGCGCGAAGTCGAAGAACGGATTGTTCATCGCCTTGGGCACGATGACGAAGCGGTAGTTCGCAGCGAACGCCGGCGTTGCCATCATTGCAACGGCGATGCCGGCAAGAAGAAGTTTCCTCATTGTCTCCTCCACCCTTCTCTTGCGCCTATCCTCTCAAAGAAGCGTCCGGGAAGCGGATAGGCGGCATGTTCGTTGCCCTCCCGAAACGACGTCACCTCAGCTCATCCGCGAACGGATCCGGTCGACCAGCACGGCCAGGATGATGATCACGCCCACCAGCGTCTGCTGCCAGTAGGAGCTGACTTGCGCCAGCACAAGGCCGTTGCGGATCACCTCGAGCAGCACGCAGCCGACGATGGCCCCCAACGGACCGCCGATGCCGCCGGCCAGATTGGCGCCGCCGATGACGGCCGCCGCGATCACGTTGAGCTCGTAGGATGTCGCCATGTTGGCGGGCGCCGATCCGAGCCAGCCGGAGATGATAATGCCCTGGAGCCCTGCCGCGAGCGCGCAGATCACGTAGACCTCGATCTTCACCCGCACCACCGGAATGCCGGTGAGCTCGGCCGCCTTCTCGTTGCCGCCGAGCGCGAAGACGTGACGGCCGAACGAGGTGTGGTGCAGCACCACGGCCATCGCCAGCGCGAGAACCACGAGATAGATGAAAGGCACGGGCACGCCGAGCACGTCACCCGAGGTGAGCGCATAAAAATAATCGGCGTCCGGCCCGCCCGGAAAACTGCCGCGGCCGTTGGAGACGACATAGCCGAGCCCGCGCACGATCGAGAGCATGCCGAGCGTTGTGACGAAGGGCGACAGGCCGAGCACGGCGATGCAGAAGCCGTTGACGAGACCGGCGATCAGCGCGACGCCGAGGCCGGCGAGAATCGACACCAGCAGGATCAGGCCCGGCACGTTGGCGAGCACGGTCTTGCCGTCGGCCGCCATGTGCACGAACAGCGAGCCCGCCGGCGAGCCGGGCGCCGACAGCTCGGTCATCACCATCGAGGTGATCATGGCGGAGAAACACATCATTGAGCCGACCGACAGGTCGATTCCGCCAGTGATGATCACGAAGGTGACGCCCAGCGTCGCAATGGCGATGAAGGAGAAGTTCTTCGCCACGTTCTGCATGTTGCCTTCGGTGAAGAAGTATGGGCTGGCGAAGTGCATGATCACCAGCAGCACGGCCAGCGCGAGCAGGACATAGCCCGTCTGGGAGGCGAAGATGCCGCGCTGCCACCATCTGATCCGGCCGATATTGGTGAAGCTGATCGGGGATTCCATGGGCATGGCCATCACGCCGCCTCCTTCGCGCCGGTGATGAGAGCGGTGACCTCCTCGGGGGAGGTCTGGTGGATCGGCTTGTCGGCCCGCTTCTCGCCGCGGCGCATGACGACCACGCGGTCGCACACCGCGAATACGTCGGGCATGCGGTGCGAGATCAGCATCACAGCGACGCCCTGCTCCTTCAGCCGGTGGATCAGGCCGAGCACCTGCTCGACCTGACGCACCGAGATCGCGGCGGTCGGCTCGTCCATCATCACCAACCGCGCATTGGAGAGCCGCGTCCGCGCGATCGCGACTGCCTGGCGCTGGCCGCCCGACATCTGCTTGACGAGATCGTCGGGCCGCGTCTCCGAGCGCAGCTCGCCAAACAGCTCCAGGGCGCGCGCCGCCATCGCCTTGTGGTCGAGCAAGGCAATGGGTCCGAATTTGCGCTTCAGCTCGCGGCCGAGGAAGACGTTGGCGGCCGCGGTCAGATTGTCTGATAGCGCGAGGTCCTGGTAGACGACCTCGATGCCGACGGCGCGGGCATCGACCGGCCGGTTGAAGTGGACCGCGCTGCCGGCAAAGCGGATCTCGCCGTGCGTGGGGCGGAAATTGCCGGCGATGATCTTGACCAGCGTCGACTTGCCGGCGCCGTTGTCACCCATCAGGCCGACCACTTCGCCCGGGAAGACCTGCATGTCGACGTCGTGCAGCGCGCGGATCGCGCCGAACTCCTTACCGATGCCGGTCAGCTCCAGGACCGGGGTCGCGTCAGCATTTGCCATCAGCGGACTTCCTCAGACGTAGCGGTTGACCAGGGATTCCAGATATTCCTGCCGCCCCGAGCACGGCTGCGGGTCGAAGCCGGGGCCAAGCGCACGGTCGGCGAGATCGGCGAGCGAACGCTGGCCGCCAAGAATGGCCCGGCCCTCGGGGCCGGCCCATCCCTCATAACGCTTCGCAAGCGGCGTGGTGAGCGCGCCGGCGTCGAGCATGTCGGCGGCGGCGAGGAATGCGCGCGCGCAGGCATCCATCGAGCCGACATGGGCATGGATCAGATCGTCAGGATCGATTGACTGCCGCCTGATCTTGGCATCGAAATTGAGCCCACCCGTGGTGAAGCCGCCGCGGTTCAGGATCTCGTGGAACACCAAGGCGAGCTCCGGCACGTTCATCGCGAACTGGTCGGTGTCCCAGCCGAGCAGATCGTCGCCGCGGTTGATGTCGAGCGAGCCGAACACGCCGAGCGCCTCGGCGAGCGCGACCTCGTGATGGAAGGAGTGGCCGGCGAGGATCGCGTGGTTCTGCTCGATGTTGAGCTTGACGTCCTTGAGGAGATCGTAGCGTTCGAGGAAGCCGTAGCAGGTGGCGACGTCGAAATCGTATTGATGCTTGGTCGGCTCCTTCGGCTTCGGCTCGATCAGGATCGGGCCCTTGAAGCCTATTCTGTGCTTGTGCTCGACGACCAGCGAGACGAAGCGGCCGAGTTGGTCGAGCTCGCGCTTGAGATCGGTGTTGAGCAGCGTCTCGTAGCCCTCGCGCCCGCCCCACAACACGTAGTTCTGGCCGCCGAGCCGATGCGTCACCTCCAGCGCGGCGCGGACCTGGCCAGCGGCATAGGTGAATATCTCGGGGTCCGGATTGGTCGCGGCACCCGCCATGTAGCGGCGATGCGTGAACAGATTGGCGGTGCCCCAGAGCAGACGGACCTTCGCGGAGGCCATCTTCGCTTCGAACAGATCGGCGATCGCGTTGAGATTGGCGACGGATTCGGCGAGCGAAGCACCTTCCGGCGCCGCATCGACGTCGTGGAAGGTGAAGAACGGCACGTCGAGCAGGCGAAACAGCTCGAAGGCGGTATCGGCCTTGGCCCGCGCCAGCGCCATCGCATCATTGCCGTGGTGCCAGGGTCGCAGGAAAGTCTCACCGCCGAAGGGATCGCCGCCCGGCCAGCAGAACGAATGCCAATAGCAGACCGCAAAGCGCAAATGGTCCTCCAGCCGGCGGCCATGCACGAGGCGGTCCTTGTCGTACCAGCGGAAGGCGGGGGCGCTTCCTGCATCCTCACCGCCGAAGGTGACAGGAGCGCTTGCATCGAAGAATTTGGCTGACACGTTCACTTAAAGAGACTCCTTCAATGCAGGATAAAGCGCGCGCCACCGCAGATAGGCCTCGTCATAGGCCGCAGTGACGGACGGGCGGGGTGTGAAGCTCGCGAGCCGCCGCGGGGGTTTGCAGACCTCCGCCGGAGCTTCGCCGGTCGCGGCGATGCGGCCGAGACGCGCAGCGCCGAGCGCGGCGCCCACTTCACCTTCCTCGATGCGGTGGACGGGAATGCCGAGCACGTCGGCGCAGATCTGTGCCCACAGCGGCGAGCGCGAGCCGCCGCCGACGAGATCGACCTCGGCAAGCGGCCCACTCGCTGCGCTCAGCGCCGCCAGATTGTCGCGCGCGGCAAAGGCGACGCCTTCGAGCACGGCCTGCACGATCTGCGCCCGCGCGGTCGCGCCGCGCAAGCCGACGAAGGCGCCGCTGGCGGCGGCATCGTTGTGTGGGGTGCGCTCGCCATCCAGGTACGGCAGGAAGGAGACGGGGCTCGGTCCGTCGACGCGCTCGCCGAGCGGCGCCAAGAGCCCTGCTGCCGGCGTCTCCATCACGCCTGACAGCCAGGCGAGCGAGGCCGCTGCCGACAGCATCACCCCCATCTGGTGCCAGAGGCCGGGCAGCGCGTGGCAGAAGGCATGCACGGCCGAAGCAGGCGCCGGCGCGAACCGGTCGGTCACGCGGAAGACCACGCCGGATGTGCCCAGCGACAGGAAGGCATTGCCCGGCGCGATCGCGCCAAGCCCGATCGCGCTCGCCGCATTGTCGCCGGCGCCGCCGGCAACCACGACATTCCCGGTCATGCCCCAGCGCTGCGCCCATTCCGGCGCGAGCATTGCGCTCACTTCGCTGCCCTCGACGAGGCGCGGCATATGATGCAGATCGAGTCCGGTAGCATGCAGCAACAGAGCCGACCAGCGGCGCAGACCGACATCGAGCCACAGCGTGCCGGCCGCGTCCGACATATCCTCGACCATTTCGCTGGTGAGGCGATAGCGAACATAGGCCTTGGGCAGCAGCACCTTTGCCACGCGGTCGAAGATTTTTGGCTCATGCCGCGCGACCCAGAGCAGCTTCGGCGCGGTGAAGCCGGGCATGGCGAGATTGCCGGCGATCGCGTGCAACGACGGACAGCGCCGCTCCAGCGCGACGCATTCGGCCTGCGAGCGGCCGTCGTTCCAGAGAATCGCGGAACGCAGCGGCCGGCCATCCTCGCCAAGCAGGGTTGCGCCGTGCATCTGGCCTGATAGCCCGATGCCACGGACCGCGGCGACTTCGCGCGGATGGCGGGCGGCGAGATCGTCGACCGCGCCGATCGCCGCATCGGCCCAGGCATCAGGGTCCTGCTCGGACCACAGCGGCGCGGGATGCGACAGCGTAAGCTCGCGCGCTGCCGTCGCGACAATCGCGCCGGCTTCGCTCACGAGCACCGCCTTCACACCGGACGTGCCGATGTCCACGCCGAGATACACGCCATCCTCCCTTTTGCCTGTCGCGGTGCGCGATCTTGACGTCGCGTTCACCGCAGCGGACCATTTCGAAATCCACTGCCGCTAGGGCAGATTGTCCCGCATCACGATGTCGATCCTGATCTTCTCCTGTTCGCGCAAGATCGGCTCGCCGCGGGCGAGCGCGAGCAGAACGCGCACGGCAGCACGCGCTTCGTGGCCGGGGTTCTGCGAGATCGCCGCATCCATCACGCCCTGCAACAGCAGCCGCCGTGTCAACGCGGTGACGTCGTGTCCGACGAACACCACCTGCTTGTCGCGGCCGGCATCGGTCAAAGCCTTGGCCACGCCTTGCGTGCCAGCGCCGACGTTATAAAGGCCGACAATGTCGGCATGCCTGCCGAAAAGCCGCGCCAGCAGTTGCTCCGAACGCTCGTCCTCGTCGCGCCCTTCCAGCACCGGCAGCACGCTAAGATCGGGGAATTCCGTCGCCATCACCTGGTTGAAGCCGAAGATGCGCTCGGCGTGGTCGCGCAGGCCCTGCGAGCCCGCGACGATCGCGACCTTGCCGGACCTCTGGCCGACCAGCCGCCCGACCAGCGCGCCGGCGGTGCGACCCGCAGCGATGTTGTCGATGCCCACATAATGATGGCGGCCCGAGGACGGCACGTCCGAGACCAGCGTCACCACCTTGGTGCCAGCATCGACGAGATCGTTGATGGCGGCGCGGACGCCGGGATGGTCCAGCGCCACCACGGCGATGCCGTCGTAATCGCCCGAGAGCGACTCCAGCGAGGCGGCGAGCGCGGAGGGGTCGAACACGTCGGTTGCGACCATCTCGACGCTGAGGCGGCGGGCGGACAGCCAGGCCGACATTTCACCGAGATAGGCTTCGATCTGCTGCATGAACGGATTCGGCCCCGACGGCATCACGAAGGCGAAGCGCCGGACGCGGCTGCGGGCGAGCTCGGCGGCGGCGACGTGTGGCTGGAACGCATTGCGCTCGATCGCTTCCCTGACGCGCCGGACCGTGTCCGGCCGGACGCCCGGACGGTTGTGCAGGACGCGGTCGACCGTCGCCAAGCTGACGCCCGCCTCGCGGGCGATGTCCTTCAGCGTCAGCGCAGTCGGGGTGAGCGTCTCGGCCATGGCTGAAGGCTAGCAGAGGTGTTTTGAGGTACGCAACTCATTTTGAGGGATGCTGGTCATTTTCCTCCCCGCCACAGCTCTCACGAACAGTGCGAACAGGTTGAGGCTGGATGCGCCTCGCGCCGGTCGCAGGCTGAGCCGGTGGTCAGGTCGAGCGTCAGGAACAGGCTGTTGGGGTCCTCGACATAGAACTCGAACGGGCCGCAGGCGACGAAGCCGTGGGCCTGGTAGAGGGCGTGCGCGGGCTTGAAATAGTCCCAGGAGCCGGTCTCCAGGCTGAGCCGCGCCATGCCGCGCACACGGGCTTGCGTGATGATGTGGCGGAGCATCTGGCCGCCGAAGCCGCGCCGGCGCGTGGTCTGCAGCGTGTGCATCGACTTCACCTCGCCGTGATCAGCCGAAAGCGTCTTCAGCGCGCCGGTGGCGACCAGCGTCTCGCCGTCCCAACCTGTCCAGAACGCGATATCAAGCGCGCGAAGCCCCGCGAGATCGAGTGCATGGGCGCTGCCAGGCGCAGTCTGCGCCCGCGCCGCCGTGACGTGATGATCGAGCAGCGCGATGACGCGCGGATCAAAGGTGTCGCCGGTGCGGATCTGCATCGTCAAGGCTTCACTCCAGCATCTCGGATCGCGTCAGTGCCATCACATCTTTCCGTAAGAGGCGCCGCGCCGCGTGATGATGACGTAGCGTGCATCCTGACGGGTCTCGTTCTCGAACATCACCGCGCGCATCACGTCGAAATCCAGACAGTCGCCCTCGCGCAGCCGCACCGCCTTGGCGTCGATATGCACGGCGATCGCGCCCTCCAGCATCAGCAGTTGCTGGGTGAAGGCGTTGCGGCCCCAGGGACTATAGGAAACACGGGCGCCGGCCGGCAGGTCGACGACGATGATCTCGATGCCGCTTGCCGCATCCGGCGGCGAGGCGTGACGCCGCCGGTAGCCGCTGTCGGGATCGCGCCAATGCGGCTGGTCGGCAAGCCGCACCAGCCGCTCCGGCGGCTTCTCGGCCAGCGCGACGACATCGCTCAGCGACACGTCCAGCGCCGCGCAGAGTTTTCCGAGCAGTGCGGCCGTCGCACTGCTCTGCGCCCGCTCCACCCGCCCGATCATGGCCCGGCTGACGCCGGACCGCGCCGCAAGTTCGTTCAACGTCATGCCCGCCTGCGTCCTCAGCGTCTTCAGGCGCCGACCGATCGCGCGATCGAGTTTCTGCTGGTCCATTTTTTCAGCCCTGGCCTTCATCCAAGCGTTGCCCGGCGCAACGACTGCATGCCGCCTGGGCAAGAGCCTAAGCTGGGCGAGAGGCGAACGCCGGAAGCGACGGTTCAATATATTAGAATCTTTGCGCAGCCTGGAGGCCCGATTAGGATGCTCCCAACAATCATGTCAGGGAGGCGACGACATGGGCGAGCCGACGCAGCGGACGATCAAGGCCAACGACATCAGCCTCAACATCGCCGAGCAGGGCGAGGGGCCAATGGTGCTGCTCTGCCACGGCTTTCCGGAAGGCTGGTACTCCTGGCGCCACCAGCTCGAGGCGCTGGCAGCGGCCGGTTACCACGCTGTCGCGCCCGACATGCGCGGCTACGGCAAGAGCGACCGGCCGGAAGCGATCGACCAATATACGATCTTCCATATGATCGGCGATCTGGTCGGCGTGCTCGACGCGTTCGAGGCCAAGGACGCCGTTATCGTCGGGCATGACTGGGGCGCGACGATCGCCTGGCACACGGCGCGCCTGCGTCCCGATCGCTTCCGTGCCGCCGCCATCCTCAGCGTACCCTATCGCCCACGCAGTCCGGTGCGGCCGACCAGCGTCATGCCGCAGACGGCGGATGCGCAGTTCTATCAGCTGTACTTTCAGGAGCCGGGTGTCGCCGAAGCGGAGTTCGAACGGGATCCGCGCGCAGCGCTCGGCGCCATGCTGTTTGGCGGTTCCGGCGAAGGGGTGGCGGCGATCCGCGCCAATGCCGAGCGCGCCGGCAGGACCGCCGGCGTCGGGATGGTCTCGCGCAAGGACGGCATGTTGCCGAAGGTGCAGGTGCCGCTGCCCTCATGGCTGAACGGCCCCGACCTCGACCATTATGGCGCCGAATTTGCCCGCAGCGGATTTCGCGGACCGCTCAATTACTACCGCAACATCGATCGCAACTGGGAGCTGATGGGCGCCTTCGAGGGCGTGAAGGTGGTCGTGCCATCGCTCTTCATCGCCGGCGACCATGACATGGTCCTTGCCTTCCCCGGCGCCGCCGAGCATCTCGCCAACATGAGACAATGGGTGCCGCAGCTACGCGAGATCAAGATGCTGCCGGGCTGCGGACATTGGACGCAGCAGGAGCGGCCGGCGGAGGTGAACGCGGCGCTCGTGGAATTCCTGCGAAGCCTGCCGAACTGAAGCTTGGAGCGGGCGAAGGGAATCGAACCCTCGTATGCAGCTTGGGAAGCTGCCGTTCTACCATTGAACTACGCCCGCGGATGCGCAAGCCGCGCGCCTCCTGATTAGCCGAGACGGCGCCGCGCGCCAAGCGCTTTGGCGCGGCCGCGCCTGACGCTTCTTAACGTTTTGGCAAGATTCCAGGTGCGCCGGATTGTGGCGGTGTTATGATCGCCGGTCTGGGGAGAAACGTGCACTGAGTGGGGCGTGTGCATGGTGGGGCGTGCTTACGCGATATTCGACACGGCCATAGGGCGCTGCGGCATCATCTGGAGCAGCACCGGCGTGGTCGCCGTGCAATTGCCCGAGGCGCGGGAGATCGACACCCGCCGCCGGATTTTTGCGATCCATCCCGAGGCGCGCGAGCAGCGGCCGTCCGAGAACGCCGAGCTTGCGATCGAGGGCATCGTAGCTCTGCTGCAAGGCAGCGACCCTGATTTTTCCGACGTCAGCCTCGACGCCGGCGGCGTGCCCGGCTTCAACCGGCGCGTCTATGAGTTCGCCTGCACCATTCCGCGCGGGGAGACTCGCACCTATCACGAGGTCGCCAAGGCGCTGGGTGCCTCCGGTGCCGCGCATTCGGTGGCGCAGGCGATCGCGAAAAATCCCTACATGCTGATCGTGCCCTGCCATCGGGTGCTGGAGGCCGGCAACTATACCGACCGGCTCTCGCCTTACGGCGGCGTGATCTCCAAGCGGCGGCTTCTGGCGCTCGAGGGCGCTCATCCCGTTGCCAGCAAGACCCTGTTCGAGGTGCTGCTGCCTGTTGTCCCGCCGCGTGCCCCCACCTAGATAAGGCGGCATGGACGCGACCACGCTGCTGACGACACGCTCGATGACCGTCTCCGAGTTTCGCTGCGATGCGGGACCGGACGACACGCCGTTTGCCGAATGCCGCACCGGCCATTCCATCGCCTATGTCCGTTCGGGCAGCTTTGGTTGCCATTGCCGCGCCGGCTTCTTCGAACTGGTGGCAGGCTCGATGCTGGTCGGCGCCCCCGGCGAGGAATACACCTGCACGCATGAGCACGTGTCCGGCGACGTCTGTCTGGGCTTCTTCCTCAGTGAGGACCTGGTCGACGCTCTTGGTGGACGTCGCGAGGTCTGGCAGATCGGCGCGACGCCCCCGCTGCCCGAGCTGATGGTGTTCGGTGAACTCGCCCAGACGGCGGCAGATGGCAACAGCGACATTGGCCTCGACGAAATCGGTCACATCCTGGCCGGCCGCTTTATCGATGTCGCCTCGGGCAAGGCGCGCAAGCAGACACCACCGACCGCGCGCGACCGACGGCGCGCGGTGGAAGCTGCGTTGTGGATCGACGACAATTCGCGATCCGAAGTCGGCCTTGAACAGGCCGCGCGGCAAGTGGGCCTTAGCCCATTCCATTTCCTCCGACTGTTCTCGAGCGTGCTCGGTGTCACCCCGCATCAATATCTGGTGCGCTCGCGCTTGCGACATGCGGCGCGGCTACTCACTGATGAAGACATCGCGGTCACCGACATCGCTTATGACGTCGGCTTTGGCGACCTCTCCAACTTCGTCCGCACCTTCCACCGAGCCGCGGGCGTGTCTCCGACCAAGTTCCGTCAGGCCTCGAAGGGGGAACGCAGCAATTTTGGGGAACGCCTCGTCCTCAACTGAGACAGGCCCGGCATCGCAGGTAACCGTCTGTTGACCAGACAGGCGCGACGCGCTGGCGCCCGCGGCACATCGCGCTGTACTACAACCGAAGGGCGAATCAACGCCCCGTCAATGCGGCGAGCCGGCAGATGGACAGTGCCTCGGGTAACGTGATTGCGGCCACGCTGATCGCGCTTGCCGTGGGGCTCGCCTTCATCGCGGGCTGCGCCCTCTATTACGGCCGCCAGATCAACTCGCGCAAGATTCCGATGCAGTGGGGCCCCGATGGGGAGCCAACCTGGTTTGCACCACGCCTCATCGGGCTCTGGTCCAGCTTTGGAGTCACGGCGATCCTGTCCGCGTTCCTGCTCGTCCTCGCCCTCCATAAACCGCACGAGCTCACGGCATTGATCGTCGCAACGGTTAGTGTGATCGGAGCCAACATGTGGGTCCAGCTGTATCACCTAAAGCGGGTGATCCGGTGGCAGGCGGAGACGCCGGCGACCTAACCGGCCACCGAGCGCAAGATTTTCCAAGAGCGTCCCACCTCCCCTCGACTAGCTTCGGCTCCGGCGCGCGCCAGTTGCGGCGCGCTTTGCAAATGGAGACGAATATGTACGACCACATCGGATTGCGCGTTGCCGACCTCGACGCTGCCACGCGCTTCTACACCGCGGTGCTGGCGCCGCTCGGCCATGTCCTGTGCTCGAGCGGCGACGGCTATGCCGGCTTCGGGCCGAAGGGCGAGCCGGCGCTGTGGCTGCACCTGAATAAGGGACGCAAGGCCGACGGCGCCCACATCGCGTTCCGTGCCAAGGACCATGACGCGGTGAAGGCGTTCCACAGCGAAGGCCTGAAGAACGGCGGTCGCGACAATGGCGGCGCCGGCCCGCGCAAGGACTACAGCCCGACCTATTATGCGGCGTTCTTGATCGACCCTGATGGCAACAATGTCGAGGCGGTTTGCGTGTGAGCTTTAGCCGCTTACGAGACTTCGTAGGGTGGGCAAAGCGAAAGCGTGCCCACCAACTGCTCGCGACAATGCCGACAAACGGTGGGCACGGCGCTATGCGCCTTTGCCCACCCTACCAATACTGTCTCCGCGGAAAGACTCTGGGTTGCTTCGCTACGCTTGCAATGACGGTGTTTGTGGCGATCACCTATTGAATCAAGGACACCTCCATGGCCTCCATCCACAATGACATTCCCCTTTCCGCCTCCGCGCACGATGTCTGGGACGCGGCGCGCGATTTCGGCGCGCTGCATCAGCGGCTGGTGCCGGGCTTCGTCACCGCCTGCACCCTCGATGGCGACGCGCGCATCGTCACCTTCGCCAATGGCTCGGTGGCACGCGAGGTGCTGGTCGATTGCGACGACGCGCGACAGCGGCTGGTCTACGCCATCAGCAACGAGCGGCTGAAGCACTACAGCGCCTCGGTGCAGGTGATTGCCGATGGTGAGAAACGGTGTCGCCTGGTCTGGATCATCGACATGCTGCCGAACGAGCTTGCGCCTTATATTCAGGGGCAGACCGGCGAAGCCGTGACCGCCTTGCACAGAGCGTTTCCGCCCGCGGCGGCCTGATCATCCTCCGTGAGTTTTCTCACAGAGCTCCGCCCTCGCCAGCCATAACCATGGCGACGTGCGCCCGGTTGGTTCCGCTCTCCCGGCGGAGCCACGCACGCGAGGAGCATGCCATGAGAGGTGCGGACAAGGTGATCTGTCAGGCGGCCGCCGTGCTGCTGTTGTTGTCGATCGCGAGCTCGCCGGCGAAGGCGCAGTTCGCAGGTTTTGGCGGCGGCGGCGCCGGCGGCGAGGACATGATGACCCAGATGGCCCCGATGCTGGAAATGATGAAGGCAAAGATGGGCAAGCGCCGCTTTGCCATGCTGATGCAGACCATGGGCCCGATGATGAGCCGCATGATGGAGAATGGCGGCGGCGGGGTCGGCGGGATGATGGGCGGCGGCTTCGGTGCGCCGAACTACGGCGGTTACATCCCGATGGGTGGAGGCGGCTATATGCCGACCGGGCTCGGCGGCATGGGCGGCGGCGACATGATGGCGATGATCCCGCAATTGATGCGGCTCGCCAACACCGGCGGCGGTGGCGGCCATCGCCGCCATAGGCATCGCTAAAGCATGATCCGGAAAAGTGCGCAGCGGTTTTCCGAAAAGATCATGCTCAAACAACAACCTAAAGCGCGATGACGATTCATCCTAATCTCATCGCGCTTTAGTCGGCAGCACCTGACAGAGCTGGCCTGATCGCAGATTTCGTCTGGCGCGGTCCCCAGCGGGTCAGCACCACACTGGAGCACGACAGCAGGCCGAGCACGACCATCGAGCTCGCGGCCAGCCAGAAGAAGCTCTGCGCGGTGGCGTCGTGGGTCGACAGCCACCAGCCGACGGCTGCGATGTAGATCAGCCGCGCGGTCTGCGCCAGCACCGGCCCGATCACCTTCGCGGCGCCTTGCGAGGAGAAATACATCGTCGTTGCAAGGCCGAAGAAAGCGTAGAACGGTCCGACCGTTGACAGATATTGATGGCTCGCTGCGCGCACGGCGACGCTGTCGGTGAAGATATTGACCCAGAGATCGGGGAACATCGCAACGAAGCATGCCGGCGCGCCGACCGCCACGAAAGCGGCAGCACTGGCGATCCAGGCGATGCGCCGGGCGCGCGCGATGCGACCCGCGCCGATCGCCATCCCTACCATTGGCACACAGGCAATGCCGAACGAGAACGCGATCGAGGTCAGCAAAAACTCCAACCGCGCGCCGATGCCGTAGCCGGCGAGGATCGCAGTGCCGAACTTCGCCAGCATGTGGGTGAAGATCGAGATCGTCAGCACCGATTGCAGCGGCGAGAAGCAGGCGATGGCGCCGACCTTCAGGATGTCGAAAAACATCGCCCATTGGACGCGCAAGCCGCGCAGCCTCGGCGCGATGCGGGCCCGGCCGGAGAACAGGTACCAACCCATGATACAGATATTCATGGAGTAAGCGATCAGCGCGCCGGCCGCAACGCCCCGCATGCCGAGCTGCGGCACCGGTCCGAGCCCGAGGCCCAGCGTGCCGCCGAGCACGACCTGCCAAGCCGCCGAGTTGAGGATCAACAGCGACGGCAGCTTCATGTTGCCGGTGCCGCGCAGGACGCCGGCCATGGTGTTGAGCAGCCAGGGCAGCACCGCGCCGCCAAAAAACACCTGCGTGTAGGCGATTGCGTGGGTCAGCACATTGCCGCGGCCGCCGAGCAATTCCAGCAGGCGCGGCCCGAAGATCAGCATGCCCAGCATGAAGACGAGACCGAAGCTGATGCCGATCAGCATCGCGTGCACGGCGAGCGTTCCGGCGCGCTCGCGATCTCCGGCGCCGAGAGCGCGCGCGATGGCGGAGGCCACCGCGCCGCCCATGGCGCCGCCCGACATCGTCATGGTTAGGATCACGGTCGGAAACACCAGCGCCATCGCGGCCAGCGCCTCGACACCGAGCCGGCCGACATAGGAGGTCTCGGCGATCACCACGCACATGCCGGCCGATAACCCGATCACGTTCGGCCAGGCGAGCCCGAGCAGCGTGCGCAGGATCGGGCCGTCGGTCAGCGCGCTTCTGACCGGCCGCGGAGGCGGCGGCAGCGGGCGCTCCTGTGCATCGGCCGGGATTTCGGCGATGTCGGACATGTCCTCTCCCGGGCACAAGCGCCAATTGCGGCGCGGCAATGAACAGGTGTGCGAATAAATCAATTCGCGCGCAGGGCGCGGCAGGAGCTTGTTAGCACGCTGCGCGCCGATTCCTCCTGCGTCAGGTGCAGGAGTGCCCTGCGGCAGCGGCTTTCCTTCTCCCTCTCCCCGTTCTTACGGGGAGAGGGCTGGGGTGAGGGGCTGCTGCGGCAAAGGCAGTGACAGTTGGACTCGTGGAGACCCCCTCACCCGGAATTTGCTTTCGCAAATTCCGGCCTCTCCCCGCAGGCGGGAGAGTCGAAGTGGTGGCGGCCCGCTCGCCTATTCAATCGTCCACACCAGCGCCGCGCGACCGCCCTTCGCGGTGCGCATGTGCACGCCGATGTGCCGCCCGCAGCCCGTGGCCAGCCCTTGGAACAACCCCTCCAGCAGGTTGGTGCAGGCGGGGTGATAGTCGGTGACATCATCCATCAGCTTCCAGCTCTGCTGGCTTGTTTCGAACGCGCCTTCTGATTGCACCGTTTCGGACACATCGTCCTGCGCGGCGAACAGCGCGTTCAGAAACGATGCGAATTCGCGCGCACCGCCGCGGCTCATCGCCAACGCCGCCGCGATCTCGTCGAAATACTGCATGCCGATCAGCTTGCCGGTGAGGTGCAGCAGATAGCCGGCATCTTCCGGACCGAACAGCTGCACCATCACCGGCGCGGCGGTGCGGACATATTCCATCGCGTAGTTACGATAGGCTTTTTCCAGCCGCGGTTTCGGCCAGCTCGCAACCGGCAAAGCCGGCGCGGTCTTCGCATCGAACGTAGGGGCCTCCAGATGCCGCGCGAACGCCAGGCGCTGGTCGAGCTCGAGTGGGTGGTCGTATTGATGGTAATAGCCTTCGAGACCGTCCTGGCCATCGACGCTCTGCTTGGTGCAGACGAAGCCTAAGCGGAGATCGCCGAGCGCGACGCCGTTGTTGGCGTGCCAGCCGCGCAGCATCGCGCGGCTGACCTCGCCGGGCACGCCGCAGATCGCGGTGCCCTTCCAGATCCAGCGCGGCGGCGGATAGCGGATCCAGGCTTTGCGGTCGCTCTCATACATGTATTCGACATGCACGCCGCCGATCCAGTTGGAGAGATAGTGATATTGCGCAGCAGCCACCGCCGGCGGCAGATGACGCAGGCCGAGCTTTTCCAGGCCCGGCAGGAAGCGCTCCTGCTGCTGGCGGCGGAACACGCGGAAGACGAATTCTGCGGCATCCGCCGTGCCGCGCCGCGTGACAACGGTGAGGATCAGGCCCGTGAAGTAGGCGTGATAGAGATCCGCGACCGCGCGCCAGCGTTTCCATTGGGCTTCCTGCGCCGTGACTGATGCGGCGGTCATGTTCGCTCCCGATCGTTGTTTCGATCGAGTGTGTCACTGCGCCCGGTGTCAGGCAACATGACGCGCATGCAGGCCGCCCTGCACGGCGGCCCGTCAATTCCGCATCACGAATTTTGCGCGGCCTTGGCAGCGCGCTCGCGCTCGACGCGTTCCGTCACGTCGCGCGCCATCGCCACCGATCCTTGCACCGCTCCAGCGGCATCGCGCACCAGCGCGAAGGTCATCTCGATGTAGAGCTTGCGTCCGCTCTTGTGCAACGCGCGTGTCAGCGTCGGACGCCCTGCAAGCTTCATCGTGCCGCTGGAAAGCGCAGCCTCGAAACCCTTCCAGTGCGCGGCGCGCAGATGCTCGGGAATGATCAGATCGAGATTTTGACCCAGCGCTTCCCCGGCGGAGAAGCCGAACAGGGCGGTCGATGCCCGATTCCAACGCGTGATCGTGCCGGAGCGATCCGAATAGATCAGCGCGTCCGCGACGTCTTCGATGATGTTTGCGTCGAGTTCGGATTGATCGGTCATCTCGCCACCTCGCCGGAATGTAGCCCGGATGGAGCGCAGCGTAATCCGGGATTGGTGCCACAAGCGAGAGAACTCCCGGATTACGCTTGCGCTCCATCCGGGCTACAGGATCGGGCTACACCCGAAAATGCTTCGATAGTTTGAGGCCCTGCGCCTGGTAGTTGGAGCCAATACGCTGGCCGTACATGGCGTCGGGGCGCGCCAGCATCTTCTCGTAGACGAGGCGGCCGACGATCTGGCCGTGTTCGAGAATGAACGGCACTTCGCGCGAGCGCACCTCCAGCACGGCGCGTGCGCCTTGCCCGCCGGCACCGGCATAGCCGAAACCGGGATCGAAAAATCCGGCATAGTGCACGCGGAATTCGCCGACCAGGGGATCGAACGGCACCATCTCGGCGGCGTAGTCGGGCGGGACCTGCACAGCTTCCTTGGAGGCGAGGATGTAGAACTCTCCGGGATCGAGGATCAGGCTGCCGTCGGGACGGGCCGAGATCGGCTCCCAAAAATCTTCCACTGCATAGCCGGAGCGGCGGTCGACGTCGACAACGCCGGTGTGGCGCTTGGCGCGGTAACCGACGAAGCCGTTCGCTTTTTCGCCCGACAGGTCGACGGAGACGGCGACGCCACCGGAGAGATCGGCATCGTCGATGTCGACCAGGCGCTCGGTGGCATGCAGCGCATCGAGCTCGTCGGCATTGAGGATGGCGTCGCCGGTGCGGAAGCGCACCTGCGACAGGCGTGAGCCCTCGCGCACCAGCACCGGAAACGTCTTCGGGCTGATCTCGGCATAGAGCGGGCCGTGATAGCCGGCGCCGATCATGTCGAAGCGGCGGGTACCGTCGGCGATCACGCGGGTGAAGACGTCGAGCCGGCCGGTCGAGCTCTTGGGGTTCGCGGCCGCGACGATCTCCGGCGGCAGCGCGAGGCTTTCCAGCAGCGGCACGATGTAGACGCAATTGGTCTCGAGCACCGCGCCGTCAGCCAGGCTGAACTCGTGCAGCTTCAATTCGTCGATGCGCTCGGCGACGGTGGCGCCGGGACCGGGCAGGAAGCTGGCGCGGACGCGATAGGCGATGTCGCCGAGGCGCAAATCGAGGCTCGCCGGCTGGATCTGGCTTTCGACGAAGTCGTAGGCGGGCAGGATGAGCCCCGCCTCCGCCATCGCCGCGATCATGCGGTCGGGCAGGATACCATTGGCGTCGGCAGCGACCGTGAACGTCAACCGGGGATCCTCAGCAAGGGGCAACTCATCCCGATATACGGGAAATACTAGCCTTTTACGGCTATCCGATGGACGCCTTGACGGAAAGGGCATTGCGGAATATGAGCATCACTTATCCCGTGGTGATTTGAGCCGGCCGGCTTGCAGCCACGTTAAATAAGTCGCTAAACAGGCCGGGGACCTCTGTGATCCCGGCCCGTGGAGATATCCAGGCCGGTTTTTTTGTGACCGTTCTCGTTCGACGGTCATGTCGGAGGGTCCTATGTCGAAGTCGCCTGCCACCTACCGTCCCGAAACCCGCCTGGTCCATTCCGGGACCCTGCGCTCGCAATATGGCGAGACGTCGGAGGCGCTGTTCCTGACGCAAGGGTACGTCTACAACAGCGCCGAGGAGTGCGAGGCGCGGTTCAAGGGCGAGGATCCCGGCTTCATCTATTCGCGCTACTCCAACCCGACCATCGCGATGTTCGAGCGCCGCATGATCGAGCTCGAAGGCGCCGAGGCGGCCCGCTCGGCGGCAACCGGCATGGCCGCGGTGACGACCGCGATCCTGGCCCCGCTGAAGGCGGGCGACCATGTGGTGGCTTCGCGGGCTCTGTTCGGCTCATGTCTCTATGTGGTGCAGGATTTGCTGCCGCGCTACGGCATCGAGACCACGCTGGTCGACGGGCTCGATCTCGACCAGTGGCAGCGGGCGCTCAAGCCCAACACCAAGACGTTCTTCCTGGAGAGTCCGACGAACCCGACGTTGGATGTGCTCGACATCCCTGGCATTGCCGAGATCGCGCACAAGGGCGGCGCGCGGCTCGTGGTCGACAACGTGTTCGCAACGCCGATCTGGCAGAGCCCGCTCGCGCTCGGGGCCGACGTCGTGGTCTATTCGGCGACCAAGCACATCGACGGCCAGGGCCGGTGTCTGGGCGGCATCATCCTGTCCTCGGAAGCCTTCATCGCCGAGCACATCCACAATTTCATGCGCCAGACCGGCCCGTCGATCTCGCCGTTCAACGCCTGGGTCCTGCTCAAGGGCCTTGAGACCTTGGGCGTTCGCGTGCGCGCGCAGACCGACACCGCGGCGCGCATTGCCGAGGCGTTGGCGAGCCATCCGAAGATTTCGCGGCTGGTCTATCCCGGCCGCGCCGATCATCCGCAGGCAGCCCTGGTGAAGAAGCAGATGCGCGGCGGCTCGACGCTGGTCGGCTTCGAGGTCAAGGGCGGCAAGCAGGCCGCGTTCCGCGTGCTCAATGCATTGAAGCTGGCGAAGATCTCCAACAATCTCGGCGATGCCAAGAGTCTCGTCACGCATCCGGCGACCACGACGCATCAGCGTTTGAAGCCGGAAGACCGCGCCGCGCTCGGCATCAGCGAGGGCTTCATCCGCTTCTCCGCCGGGCTCGAGCATGCGGACGATCTGATCGAGGATCTCACCGCGGCGCTGGAGAAGGCGTGAGCGAGCCAAAGGCTCGGACTCGTAGGGTGGGCAAAGCGAAGCGTGCCCACCATTCACGATCACACTGCCGATAGATGGTGGGCACGGCGCGCGAAGAGCGCGCCTTTGCCCACCCTACGGCACCGATGTTACATCGGCCGATACGCGCGCACGTCGGCCGGCACGTTCACACCGAGCTTGATCTGGCCGACGGAGTGGATGATGTCGTCGCCGAGGAGCTGGGCGAAGCAGGCATAGCCCCAATCGTTCATGTGCAGGCCGTCGGCGATGACGAAGCCCTCGACCGGGATCGCCTGCTTCTCGTGCCACTCGCGCATCACCTCGAAGCGCGGGAAGATGCCGACGTGACGGAGCTCGGCGACCTTGCCGAGCAGCTTCACCATCTTGCCGGCGCTCTCGGCGCGCTGGTTGACCGCCGGCGAATATTGCGGATCGACCAGCACGATGTCGGCGCCGCCCGCAGCCTGGATGCGGGAGATGCCGTCCTCGACCATCTTTGCGGTCTCGCCGGGATCGAGGTTGCGCAGCACGGCGTTGGTGCCGACCTGCCAGATCACCATATCCGGATGCACGTCGATCACCTGCGTCTGAAGGCGCTTCATCATCTCGGGCGCATCCTCGCCACCAACGCCGGCATTGACGACGGTGATGTCGGCAGTCGGATAATGCCGGCGCAGCTGTGCGGCGAGGCGGTTCGGATAATTGAACTCCGGCGAACTCGCACCGAATCCTGCGGTCGAAGACGAGCCGAACGCGACGATGACGACGGGCTGGCCGGCGATGAGCTTGCTTGCGACATGCGGCAGCGTGCCCATCGCCTTCGAGCCGCCCTTCGGCGGCAGGCAGGGCACGCGGCTGAAGATGTCGCCGGCGGACTTTGCGACCTCCTTCACCTTGTCGATGGCGCGCGCGGTGATGCCGCGCTGGTCGGGGGACGTCGCGGCGACGGTGGTTTGGGAGGGCGGTGCGGAAGCGGGATCAGCCGGCTGCACGGGCGCGGGCGTCGCCTGTGCGGCTTGCGTCTGCGCGCGCAGCTGCGAAGCGGGTGCCAGCACCAGCAGCATTGCTGCTGCGGGCGCAGCCAGCCATGACGTCAGACAAAAAGGGCGGAGAGAACTCATTAACGCTAGACCTCAATTTTGCTGCTGGGCCGGCTCCAGATGGGCAGCGTCGATCACGAATTGTGCCAACGCCCGGCCAAGGCAATCATGAACCTGTTTCGCGAGCTCAGGCCCGCGGGAGGGGTTGAACAGGTCGAACTGGCCCTGATCATTCCACTGTCGCATGATCGCGAAACGGTCGAACAGCGGGATGTCGTGCTCCTGCGCCACCACGCGCATATTATCGAGAAAAGGCTGCGCCGCGATCATGGTTTCGGTACGCGGGCTGTACTGCAAATTCATCAAGACGACGTCAGCCCCTGTCTTTTGCAACGCAGTAACCCCTTCGGTTACTGCGCTGCGAAATTCGTCGGGATCGATGGATCGGATAGCATCCACGGTCCCGGTCTGCCAGATGACCAAAGTAGGCGTTTTTGCTTCCATCAGCTTAACGAAGGTGGCGGCGGTCTCCTGTGCCGTCCTCTTGCTCTGTATTTCTACGGAGACGTGCACCGCTTCCGAGGGCGGCAGCTTGTCCTTGAGGCTCACCTCCATGCGCGCCGGATATGAGCTGCTCTCCGAGGAAGGAATCGTGGTCGAGCGGCTGCCGATGACCAGAATCTCGAGCGGCTTGCCGGCCTTGACGGCGTCGGCGACCTTGGGAAGCCGGCTTTCGCTGGTGAGCAGATAGGGCGGCAATTCGCAGGCCGCGGGCGCGGCCGGAGCAGCAGACGCAGCATCGCCCGCGCGCGCCATGGGCGCGGCGAGACCACCGCATAGCAGGATCAGGCTCAGGAGAACCTTCGCCTTCATCAGCCCCCTCCCGCCAGATCGGCGTTGCCGACGGCGTTTTTGGTTTTCGCACCGCTCTTGTCAGCCACGCTCTTGTACCACGAAATGACCCAGGCCACCCCCCACATGATCAGGATTCCGGAGAGACTAATCAACGCATGCATGGCTGCGCCGCCGGAGACCTCGGCCAGGATGAAATGGCCGGCGAAGGCCAGGAAGACGCCGAGACAGAAGATCTCGAGGGAATGCTGCCCACACAGGATCAGCGGCCGCAGCCAGCGCGATTTCAAACCCGGCCAGGTCCGCGGCAGGAAGCGCACGGTGAGTGCGGCCAGCGCCAGGAAATGGGTGAAGCGCAGCACGTCGAGATCGGTCTTGTCGATCGGATACATCCACTGTTCGATGCGCTTCGGCATGAGGTGACCGAGCTGCGGCACGTACCAGGTCAGCGTCACGTAGAACGCTGCGACCAGATAGGCGATCGCAATCCACATCGTCACCGGTGAGGCCAGAATGCGCGACATGCGTCGCGCACCTCCGAGCGCACACCATGCACCGAAGACGAAAAGCAATTGCCAGGCCAGCGGATTGAACGCCCAGAAGCCGTTCGGATAGGCCGAAAAGTAGAGGTCGTATTCCCAGGTCACCGCGTAGAGCACGACCGAGAGGCCGAGCGTGACGTCGGGCTTCCACTTCATCGACCACAGGATCAACGGCAGCGCCAGCATCAGCACGATGTAGAGCGGCAGCACGTCCATGTTGACGGGCCGGAAGCGCAGCAGCAACGCCTGCACGATGGTGACGTCGGGCTGCTTGAGGAAATCCATGATGCCCATCTCTTCGGTGTAGAGCGGGTTTTCGAAGCTGGTCGCCACATAGGAAATCTCGGCGAGGAAGATCGTGAACAAGAAGACGTGGGCGACGTAGATCTGCCAGACGCGGCGCAGGATGCGCGCGGTGGCGATGACGACGCCGTTCTCCAGCATCGCCCGCCCGTAGACGAAGGCGGCGGTGTAGCCGGAGATGAAGATGAAGATCTCGGTGGCGTCGCTAAAGCCGTAATTGCGGATAGTGAACCAAGTCAGCAGGCTGGTTGGCAGATGGTCGATGAAGATCAGCCACAGCGCCAGCCCGCGGAACAGATCGAGCCGGAGCTCGCGCTCGCCGATGGCCGGCAGCGTGATGGCCGGCGCGGCGGCCCGCGGCGTGATGCCTGCGGGTTTGGCATCCGCGGTTCCCGCGATCGTCGATCCCGTCACTTGGTCGGCAATGGTCATCGGGGGCCAAAAACCCTTCCGCAAATCGCGACGTTCAATGGAGTTTACCGGTCCGGCCGTCGTCTCGCAAAGCGGCCAGATCACATAAGGGTGTCTTCCCTTGGGGGAGTCCTTCCCCGCGAATTCTGGCGGGACGATGTCGCCAAAGCCGCCTCCAGGGTTTGGTTCCCCGGGCGGATTTCGGTATGATGGCATCATGTACCGCGCCGTGACCCGCCAGATCGAAGTGACCGTCGAGCCGAACTTTGTTCCGGAGCAGTCGTCGGCCGACCGCTCCCGCTATTTCTGGTCCTACACCATCGTCATCACCAATTCCGGCGACGAGACCGTGCAGCTGAAGACGCGGCACTGGATCATCACCGATGCCTCCGGCCGCCAGCAGGAGGTGAAGGGCGAGGGCGTCGTCGGCGAGCAGCCGATCCTGGCTCCCGGCGAGCGCTTCGAATATACCTCCGGCGTGCCGCTCACGACCGCCTCCGGCTTCATGACCGGCCGCTACCAGATGGTCAGCGAAAGCGGCGAGCGCTTCGAGATCGACGTGCCGACGTTCTCGCTGGACAGCCCGGACTACAAGCGGGTGTTGAATTAGGGGCGGTGCGGCGACGCCCACCGCTGTCATGCCCCGCCACCGAGTCTCGCCTTCGGCGAGCCCGATGACAGGCTCCGGCAAGTACGCCGCGGCCTCTCGGTTCAATCACGACCGTCTCGGAGTACTGGGCGGATTCAACCGCTCGTCGCAACACTCCAGCAAGGAGGTTGCGATGGAGAGCTGTGTGCGGGTGGGTCGTGCTCAGAAGGCCCTGCGAGAGCATTACAGACCGTTCTGGGTCGCGATTGCCTCGGGGCGATCGAGCGAGG
>Ga0209700_101444_pt1 | contig 49339 bp, 18 predicted proteins | sample SiratroredBW_FD_187528 | JGI IMG/M metagenome (GOLD analysis project Ga0209700, IMG submission 187528) | Root nodule microbial communities of legume samples collected from California, USA - Siratro red BW (SPAdes) (version 2) | ecosystem: Host-associated > Plants > Roots > Nodule | place: USA...
CTTACCAAAAAAAAAAAAAACAATTGGATCTTATTTTAGAGAGAATACAATAAAAAAAGTAAGCAGTGTATGTACCACTGTTAGCGAAAAAATATTTTTGTATTATTATCCTATTACAAACTGTTACTTATCATAAATTTATTCACTTTTACAATAATATATTAATTGTTTCACAAGAATGTAATACAGTATGCAACGTACTGGAACTCGGGTAGTGTTATCTTTGCAGTGGTGGCTTTCCTTTTCCATGCATATCTAGATCCATTTATAATTGAAAGAAATTGTCCTTACTTTTAAGCAACATATTATTACAACGGTTTACTTTGTGGCATTAGTGGTACTTTTCTAAATCCCCCAACAATCCTTTCCTCACTGTATTTCAGGAAAGAAAAGTTTTGCTTATACATACATAAATTAAACAGCAAGAATATTCATAGCCTGGCATGCTTCTTGAATGTTTCTCCTGCTTCTTTTACATTATCTGGTTAGACATGTTGGTGAGTAGAGTAACCCTTGATAACGATATCAAAGATCTCTTTTGTTTGTTTGAAGGATCAAGCTTCCACACCTGCTTCTTGAAAAATTTGTTTTAGAAGAGAAAACAGCTAATCTCAATTATCAATAAGGAAGTTAGTGATGACTATTATTGTGTGTATTTGCTTAATAAATCATATTTTTTTACTTTCCTTTTTTTTTCTTTTTTTTCTTTTTGTTTATACTGACAACTCGGCTGCCTATATAGAATTCAATAAGCACTTTAGAAAGTTGTCCATTATTAAAAGATAGTTCGGCCCTTGCAAAAGAAGTGTGTTCCAACTGATGGTATAACATATCGGTTATTGTAATCTTAGAAAAATATATATTTTTAGTCCTTGAGAAATTAATTAGAGTCCATATTTGATTCTGAATTGAAATTAATTTTCAATATATTTTATGTGGGATAAAAAATTATATCGAATTTTACTACAAAACTATTATAATGTGTTTATTTCTTTATAATTTTGTTACATGTTTGGATTGATAATATAAATGTGATAATTTTTTTTTCATATCTTAAAAGACAAAAAACTATTATTTTTATAAGTGACAATTTTTTAAACACCAATGGTTGAGAAGCAAAATATACACAGAAGCAATTTTTTTGGCAAAACTCTATTTTTTTCAACTACCGAACAATTGAGTCCTAATAACTAAACTGAAATAAATAAGTTGCATATAAAATAAAAAGGAATTCCAACTATATTTATTTATTTTAGTTATTGAACCGTTTTTTTCGTTGACGTGCTATTATAACGAGTTGTAGATATTTATTTAGAGTAAATGGGCTTTAATTAAATATCTATTATAAGTTAATAAACATTGAAAATTCATTATCAATTTCAATACTAAAAATAAAATACCAGCTTCACTCCAACAAAAATATGAAGACTCAGAATTATACCCTTGAATTGTTCTCTAAATTATTTGAACTAACTTGTTCACTACTCGAACTAAATATCAGTTTCTTTCCTTTTAACAGATAAATAATGTATTTTACATTTTTAAAAAAATCGTTTATATTGGAAAAAACTTTAATATTTTTTTATTACTGCATAAGTGAACATGTTACCCAAACATAAAAACTGGTACAACAACACGTTAGATAATTAAACCTAACCTTTACCAAATTCCATTATGGTAATTTGACCATTACCAAATTTGTTATCATCCTTCATTTTTTGACATTAAATTAAACCACTTAATGGACCATTTAAATGTTTTCAATTTGTATAAGCTAAATAAGTTATTTTTAAATAAAAATAACTCATCAGAAATTACTAATAATTTCTCAAAACAGATATTTAACAGCGCAAGGGCAAGCATATATCATCACATCATCAACAGAAAAGTGCTATTCAAACCTATAAAATGATGTTTCTATTGACGTTTTCAATTACCCTGTTAAAATTCATAGAATGAATACACCATCCCAACAATATTTGGTTGACCAAAGCATTCCAGTACATTGTAAACAACAAGTAGTTTGGAAATAACATTTTCTTTTTACATTAAAAATATCAGCTTATTGTTATGTCAAATTGCATTTGGCAAGTGAAGAGAAAATAACACCGACAAACTATTGGGTGTCACCCCACCCCACTTCTCAGAAGTTTCTTATTTTAGTGTATAAATAAGCATAAAAAAACACAAGAATGTGATAATGTGATAAATAAATCACATGAGCAGAGAGGGAGAAATTCAATTTTATCTTATTAGTTTGATATATCTGCTCACGGTACCCCAGATTGCACGTGAAGATAATTAACATCACTGTAATTAACTTCAAATTTAGCTAATCATGCATCGAAAGAGACAATAGGAAGTCAACTATTAATTTACATGTTTTTTTTTTCATTCATATAATTCATGAAAGAAAGGGTTCCATGTGTTCTTTCATATTTTATTATTACTTTTTATACTAAATATAAGTTGGCAAAGAACTCATCATTGATCCATGCACAGAAAGATGGAAATACCACTTTCCTTTCATTCACCCGAGACTAAAAATCTGAATTAACATAAATAGTTAAAGATTATACGTTGATAGATACTGATGAAACATTGGATTGGATCCTCAAAATAACCAAACACTTTATTTATTAGCATAATTCACAATTTTCCGTTTTGAAAACATGAAAAATAAAGGGATAAAAAAAAACAGCAACACAGTTACCAAGATCCTAATTCTATGACAAACATAAACCAGTTTTTGGAGTCTTCTGGTGTTGTGGTTCCATTTAAGGTTTTGGAGGATGTGTTGGAGTTGGAGTGGGTGAAGGAGGAGTGAAAATATACCCATTCTTGGGATTGATATTTGGCTGTGGATCAGCATAATCTTCAATCTCATACTCCACTATTTTGCGAGTGGAAAGATCCTGAAGCCAAAAACACAGATTCCTATTTAACACTCTTCTCCATAAGCCCAAAACAGAACGATCAAAACTAACAACAAATTCAAATTTTAATCAATTCTCCATTTTGATCACAGATAAATGCACCCTTTACTCAAAAACGCCAATAGTATAATTTAATAGCAAAATAATAACCAATAGTGCGTTGAATTGTTCTTTAAAAAGATATCATGAATAAAACTTAATTGTAAAGAGTAGTAATTCTGAGACTTTTAACAATACCAAACAGAAAAAACAAAAAGGTTAGAAAAGGAACAAACCGCTGATGCGTGGGTCTCCATCATTGCCACCCGGCCGAATCCTTAAAATTCACAAAAAGATAAAAATATGAGAACAACCATTGAACCAAACAAACGACAACACCAAAACCCAGCACAGAAAGAAAAAAAAATTGATTTGACAATGGTGGGGCGTTAGAAATGGCATACCGTAATCAAAAGAGAGAAAGAGAAGGGAAGAAAGAAGAAGAAGCATGAGAAAACGTGAGTGGGGCATTGATGGTATATGGAGAAGAGACAGAGAGTGAAAAAGGTGAGAGTGTGTGAGAGTGAAGAGTATAAATATGAGCGTAGGAATGCGAAAAGACCAATAATTTTAGGAACCGACTTTGGGTTAGGGTGAGATCCAACCATACTTATCACTTACGAAACTCTCTTCCTTTTCTTTAGTTACTTGTAAATGCAAAAATACAAAATTACAAAAACTGGAAAAGAAAAAAAATTAATGCTAACAAACAAATGTATAGTAACTGTGAGTGAATTCTGCTATTTTTGTGGATTAACATCATTCACGCGGCTTCTATTTTATTATATACATATTCTCAGAAAGACTATTATAATTTTGATTCAACTTTATGATCTGGTTGAATAAAAAAAATGATCTTTCAATGGCATTAATTTTGATTATTTGCAAATTAATATATTTAATTAAGAAGCTAAGTTAAATAAAAGGGGACATGCCACGTGTCAGATGTTCACGACAGAAGGGCATCTGAAGCCCATGCTTGAATCTTGCACCACATACTATGATTCCAATGAGGCAACTTTGAAGGACTTTTAAAAGGTAGCTTCTTCTAAGTTCCTTTACCATACTTTTTAATAAATAAATTTATGAAAAGTAAAGAAATGTAATCTTGGTAGTATTTTAGTTGGGTTTGGAATCCTTAAAACCATTAAATTTAATGGAGATTTGCATTTAACTAATACATAACAATGGGCTACTTTTTGTAGGCAATAAATAAAGGGTTTTTCCACTAACAAAAGTTAGAATAAAATATGGCCTTCACATTTTGGCCCAAGTGGGATTCACTTTCTATAGACTACCTTATTCTTCCACTAACAAAAGTTACTATTCTTTTTTTCAATTTTTTTAGTACTTTTATCTTCTAATTAGTTAAATAAAAGTGCACAATATTCATATTTATTTTTATCAATATGAATATTATTTGATTATGTCTCGATATTAACAAAGAATGTTCAAATTAATCAAGTATAAATAATACTTCGTTTATATAAATCTATATATATATATATATATATATATATATATATATTGTCCTCATCTCTATTTTAAAATAAAACATTCTTATTTTATTTGATATTTTATTTTAAAATTTATATAATTATAACTTTTTTAATTATTACATAACATTGATGAGGAGAAAATGTGTTTTATTTTAATATTAAATTATTAATAGAATCATTCTTTACTTTATTTTTTTATAAAAAAATAATTTAGTAATTTATATTTAAAAACATTAAAATTGAATTTAGAAATAAAAAATAATAATAATTGAAAGATATACAATGTTATTGTAAATGTGGGAAAGGTGATGATATTGTAAAAAAGTTATTAAAGAAATAAATATCCAATAAGAAATGTCTTTTTAGTTATAGTGAAAGACGTGTAGTTTTAACTTGCACTAGAAGTCTGAGTTATTTCACCATCTTGTTTTATTTTTCTAAGTTCATTTTTTTTTTTCTTTCATCACTTATTGAAGAATTTATTCAATCTGACTCTATTTGTATTCCTATATATGAGAAAGTGTATTAAGAGTGATCATGTTGTTGATCATTCGATGTTCTGCTCATGATGAGGGATGAGTTCTGCACCTTTAAGGCGAGCTTCATAACAACATCCAAATTCCTACATAAAATGAGATTTTCTCAACCTCTTGGATACAAATTCTTCAGTTCCTTTGAACCTTAAAAATAAAAGCATTTTGGTTTGTTGTAAGATTAGGCTTCAAGCCCCTTCAAGGAGGTTTTGTGATAAGTCTTTGGATCCGTAAAACTTAAGTCAGAGTACTGTTTCAAACACTATCCAGTCATTTCCCTTTTCTGTCAGTAAAATTTTACTACATGAAGAGAATTTCTTTATGTAACAATCAGATTTTCTGTCATAGAAACGAACCTCCCATTCAATGATAATAATATGTGGATTATAAACAAAAAGTCAATGAAAAGCATCAAGGTTACATTCTGAAAGAAAGAAACCAGAACAAAAAGTTCAATTTGAACTCCCATTCTTATTCTTATTTATCCACATTAAGGTCAAGGAAAACAAACTCACTATACTATGTACTATATATATATATATATATATATATATATATGAACTAAGAAAACCATTTAAATAAAAGGGAAGAGGGTAAAACTGCCTAGATGTGACCTAAGGAAAGGCATGAAGAACCCATCTTTATCTTTCTTCAGTTGGCTGACAACAGAACTAACTCTTCTTACAAACAAGGCTGGTGAACCAATGCGGCTTTACAATTTGAGTTTCCCTCAGAACCGGTTGAACACTGCCAAATCAGTTTGCTGCACCTAAAAACACTTGCTAATTTATATGAGCTACATGGCTATGAGGTCTCATGAAAGTTAAGTGACCTTGACAATGCAGCCGGGTTGGCCTGCAAGACTGGCGAGGCTTGCATTGAATGGTTTTTCTCATCAAGCTTTGAAGGGAAGCCTTTGAAGAGTGTTTCCCTAGGAACTGACTCAACCTTGTCATTTTTTATCCCCAGTGTAGTCCATATAGCGCTTTTTGCGGCTTCTCCTGAGTCATCAAACCTTAGAGTCTTTGGAACCCACAGACACTTCGCTTTGTTGTTTTCTTTGCTGTGTCCATCCTCACCACCACCAGATTCATTTGACTTCAGAGTGCTGTCTTCCCTTGAATGTTTACCCAAGGTTGGTGAGTTAGGGCCAGAGTTAGAAGTTGCACCCTTCGGTGAGGACGGTTGTGCTATCCATGGGATGTTCCATGCACCAGACACGGCACAACCCCAATAAGCTGCTGCAGGATAGAATGGCACGGTGAAACCGGGGGGACAAAAGGGTGGCGGCGGTACCGGAGAACTCCACTGCACTGGATTCCATGGAATAGGCCAAGAGTTACCGGTAAAGTAGGGGACTTGTGGTGGGAAACGATGACAGTTTGGCATAGCTTGTTCTTGGGCTCCATTGGGGCTTGCACCTTCCATTGACTTTGTGGAGGTAACTGAAGATTTATTGGATTGATCATCCCTTTTTTCTCCACTGGCATGTGGAACAGGAATTTTTAGTTCTTCAGGTTTATGAAATCCATTTCCTGCATAGTTGTGCACGGTTTTATCAGCAAGGTTCAAAACCGATGCCATTGGTTCACACAAGGGTGTATCGGATCCAAATGTAAGGACTGCCCCGTTGCATTTCAAGGAAGGATGATAGGCTCCATTTGGCAAGTCAATTTGAGGATTCTGGAGTGCAGCAGCATCAGGAACAGTTATCTGGCGGTAGTGAGAAGTGGAGCTCTTGTTCTTCCTGCGACCGGCACCTACAGGAACATTCCTCATAGTCCCCCCAGCAGTCCAGTATCTCTGGCAATTCTTGCAGAAGTGACGGGGTTGGTTCACATTGTAATTGTTATAGTAGCAGAACTTGGTGTCCATACTATTACAGCGGGGACAAGGAAGTATTTTGTCTGGTTTTTTGAGGTTCTTATCCTGTGATTTACTTGTCTCACTTAGTTCTTCTTCAGTTTTTGAAGTTTTTAAAGTAGTGGTCTCCTTGTCAATGGGTAGAGTAATGGATTCGTCACAGGTTCCAGAGGCTGTATCTGGATTGTTGACCTCTTCTAATGATTGGGTTGGGGCTCCATCTTCCTTCTTTTTATCAGTTGGTTTTTCTCCCAGTGAGTCCTGGATTCATGAAAACCCTACTAAGTATATTTTAGCAGACCAATATATACTGTCAAAAAGATATCACAACACAAACATATTTGTGCCTCTGCAAGTAAATACAATCTTCCCAAGTCAAACACAATGAGCATTAAAAACTAAAACTTACTTATTCCGCAAATTAAAAAGACTTTGGAAAATATAGATGTAACTACATTGAATTGCACTATACATTCGAGGAGCACTGCACTAGAAGAAAACATTGCATGGAAAGCTACTTCATTAGAAGAAAACAAAATTCGAGCAGCACTGCACAAAAAACACACCATGGATGTTACTAGAGAATCGTAGCTCCGGCAATAAATTATATTTCACTATATATATTCCCATCGTCTGTATGGAATCCATGGAGCAACATCAACTGTCAAAATCCATTTTTATTTATTCTATCCGCAAATCAAACATTTTATTCAATTTTCTTAAAAAGGTTGATGCTGGAAATATAATCATCTGATGCATGGATTCAACTGAACATTAGATTTTCTTAATCCCGTTCGGGCCCGTAGGAGAGAAGAAAGAGTAGGTGAAGAAGCGGGGTAGAGTAGTTGGTCAACTCGTCAGGCTCATGACCTGAATTTGGCAGGTTCGAATCCTGCCCCCGCCATGTCTTGATTTCTCCAAGTCTGAACTTGAACCCTAGTTTCCATCAAGCTAAGCACTAGACTCACTATACAGGAGAACCCCTAATGGAACTATTGGCTCAAATCAAGAGAAAAAGAGTGTATGAATGAAATTTTCAAAGTTGAAACTTGCAGAAAAAAAAAACAAGGTGCGGAAATCCTGAGGAGACCACTCGTTGTTCACCTTTTGTGAGACAGAACAGAACAGAAATTCAAATAAGACAAACCACCTAACAATGAAATCAAAGACAGAAAAACATGGGAAATTTACTCATGATGTTTACCGTGGAAGGAAATTAACTCATGATGGTACCAAGGCTATTTCAATTCTTCTTCTCGATTTTTCAAAACCCATACAAATCTCAGAAGTGAAATAGAAAAATACCTTTCACAAACATGCTGTCATAACCAAGTAAGAAGAACCAAAAGAATCCTATGCAAATGAATGATTTATTGTCACACAGATATACAAAGAAAGAAAGAAATACTTCAGTATTGTAAAGCATGGGTGTAACAAGGTTTTGAAATTTTGAAAGCACACAAGAGACTGATTTCTCAAATACGGTTAAATCCATATTCCATCTCAGAACCTGGCAGTGTCAGACTAACCAAACAACTGAAGAACAAATCATAATTTTCATCTCATTAAAACCAATCGTTGCTTCTTCTTCTTCTTCTTTTCAAAACTTTCACTTTCTCGTTTCAAACACAAAATAAACCAATCCGAACACGCACCAAAATTCTCTTGAACCACCAAAAAATCAAGCTTCAGTAAGTCAAAAACAACAGTAGAACCACTGAATGGGATTGAAAACTTGAAACAAACCACCAAATCACTCCCCAGATTGAAACAACCCCCAAAAACCCCAATTGAACACTGAACACCTCAAAAAAACAACAATAGCACAACAAAACTTCAGAAACTACAACACAAGCCAGAAAACCAAGTCAACGGAATCTTCAATGCCCGAGCCAAACCAATACCAACCCATTAATTCTTTCAACATTTCAAACAAAGGGTCACGCTCAAAATAAAAAATTCCCAAACCCCAAAATCTTCATACCTCGTCAACAACACCCTCCTCTCGCGTATGAGACTCCCTGGAGGAGTTGGAGGAAGAAGCATGGCTCTGCTCCACACTTTCATCAACAACATCACCGGAAGACGAAGCCGGAGCTCCGTCGGATCCAGTGGTAACCTCCGACAAGGGGATCGTCTTCCCGAAGAGCTTGATCGTGGGGTCTTTTGGCTCCGACATTTGTGCTAATAAAAAAAGAATCTTTTATTTTTGTATTTGTCCGAAAGGGGAAAAAAGAAAAACTGTAAAAGGTTGGAGAGAGAAAGCGAAAAAGTGTAGAGAGAGAGAGAGAATGGGTGTGACACGTTGTGTGAGAGTGTGGTTGATTGTGCGTTTTGTTGTTGATCCGGTGAAGCAGGTAGGAGTGCCACATCAGAAGCTACCTGCAATTTCAGCCACAAGCTTCTTTGTGGCCTTAAAAAGATCTTTCTTCTTCTTACTTTTTGCTTCTCTTTTCTCTCTCTCCTTTCCTTTCTTTTGCCTTTCTGATTTGCTTAACCAAATGCGCACACACAGACACACACGTTTGGGTATCTATGACTCTGCGTGTCTCTGTCCAGTGCTAGTTTCCACCAACACATTCCATCCAAATACTTCTTTACTTTAACTTCCTTTTCAACTTCTCCCAATCAATAACTCTATTTTATTCATGCACACTGTAAAACCTCAAAAAGTTCTACACAACTTGCACTTATCTTCCAAGGTAACTGCCACTTCTTTTATATCATCTTCACAAGTCCTTTCAACTTTCCAATTTGGATCTGTCAAAAAATATATTAAAAGTTTGATTTAAATTCTGGACTTAAGTGAATTTGAGATCTGTTTGTTTAACCTATTTGTTTCTATAAAATTGTTTTTAAGTTTATCAATTTAGTATTTAATAATTGTTTTAATGTTAGACTGTTATATTTCTTAACTTGGTTGAGGAAAAAAAGCATAACTTATTGCTTATTAAAAGGAGAAGTTTCAAGATCAGTTTAACCAACAATCGTCAATTTAAATATTTTCATAATCAATAAGTTGCTCACGAGTTCTTAATACAGTTTTTTAAGGTTTGGATTTGATTCGTTTAAATATCAAACCTAATTTCGAAGTTGTGTTTGTATATTTATTTAGTTAAATAAGTGAATTTAAACCGATACCTAACGACTTGATCTCGAATCATTTACAAACAAATCGACTTTTAATGTTTGAGTTTATTAAAAAATTTTAAATATAAATTGAAATGAAACGTTTAAAATTATGAGATAAATATAAAGATAAAATGGACTAATATGTCATTCTATTACCTTAATTAAATGAACTACAAACTTTCCATCTCCTTCTCTTAATTTAAACAATCTTATCTTCTATTATCTTTCTCTCTTTTTTTTTTTCGTTATTCAATTTCTTTCAAATAAAAGATACGTAATCACACTGTAAAATAAAATAACGTGTAAAGTCTTTTTATATTGTTGTCCATATATAAATTAGCATATATGATAATTATGTTTTCTTCTGTAACAATAACCTAAAAAATCACGTAAAAATAATTATTGATTAACTGTTAAACAAATTAAAAAAATAGTTAAACTAAATCTTTTCTCAATGGTATTACACTTCTCCAAGCTAACATGTGCAAAACATGATCATCCAATGCTGACTTTGAGTAGCTCTCATAATGTTGTAATCCTTCTCACAAAGTTGTGAGCAAAACCTAATGCAATTTTTTTTTGCTACCAAAAGGTATCATGACTTCAGAAATAGTTTTGTAAAAATTGGTTTTATGTTTAGTTAATAGACCATTTACTTTAAAGATACTTAATTACTTGAATTTGAGGCTACTTTTTAATTTTAAACATAAATAAATAAAATATCCAAAAATATAAGATCATGGGACATATAATGGGCGTGGAAGTAGACTTTACATAAATGGTTTCCTTGAAAAAATAGGAGTTGATTGGTACTTTTATGATAAATATAATCAATGTTTAACTTGCAAAATCTATAACCATTTTTCTAATAAATACATAATATAAAAATTAAAAATATTAAATAATCTAATTCTCTCACACATAGTAAAGAAATACAATTAATATCTTTCTTAATTAAACTTGTTTTTTTTTTATATTTTGAAGATTTAATTAGATGAATATATTTCTTTACAATAACTATTTTTCTCCCATGTTCTAAAGATTCAATTACATAAAAAATAATCAATATTTTTTTACCTTTTTTTAATTTTATATTACACTATCTCTCTTATTTAACGGATAAGAGGTAAAGAAAATCAAATAATTGTCAGAGAAAGAATATTTGTTTCTACTTTAATAATTTATATAAATATAAATTCTATTATGCTATTACACTTATCAATTAATAAAAAAAATTATTATCTTATTTACTTATTAGTTTCTTTAATTATCAAATTTATTTTAAATAAATAAATGTGAGATCACAACAACTAACTATCTTAAAATTTGCAATATACATATCCTATGTGACTTAAAGTGACTTTTGTGTATGAAAGTTAAGGAATCTATGACCCATATTTTAGTCACATGAGATGGATCAAATTTTGGAAGATTTGTTATTCTTGGTTAAATAGGGTAACCTATTTTTCTTGCAAAGCTCACAATATGACCTTAATTAGGAATGTTGGTTATTATTTTATCTATATTGGTTATTGTTTTGCATCGTTTTAGATGTTTCAGAGAATAATTACGAAGTAAAGTCAACCATTAGACTCATAACAAAAGAGTCAGGTTTTAAATAATTTTGATCATTTAAGAACAAACTAAGTTAATAAAAATTGTAGTAATTTAATCAAAAATAGTCATCACAATAGTATAAGATGGACTCGATTAGATATACCTCTGTCTTTAAAAAAAATTAAAGAATACCTTAAGCTAGTTTATCTTAAATATAAATCAAACAAAAAAGTAGGTACAGTAATTATTAAATTAGAAAATGATTGTCTTGATTGGAAAATTTTCTTAACATTAATTTTCACAACATACTCACATAATAGTTATCAATTTGAATTTGAACTTCTCTTCACCTTTTCATTATTTAATTCTAAACTAGTTATATTTCATAAGTATACTTTTATAGTGTATTTGGATAGAAAATTCATAAGAGTATAATTCTTTTGTCAGAAAAAGTTAAAATATTTTATGATAAAACATGTTAATTAGGTAGAAAACTTTAAAAACAATTGAAACTGAACAATTTTATGAGTAACTGATTTTTTTAATATTATATAACTTCAAATTTAAAATAAGATTTTGAAAATTTCACATTTTAAAATTTATATAATTTATCTTCTTATTTTATTACTGATGATACGTAAGAGTTATTTCTTAATTTAAGTGTTCTCCTATAAAATATTAACAGTTTTTTTTAACTGATAACAAATAATTTATTTTTTCAATTTATACAAAGTGATGTTATTTTCAGTTTATATTAATCAAAGTTTGTTTTAACCATTGTTAATTATATTTCTTTTTTTAACAATATAGGTTAAAATTTATTTCTTGATTAACATTAGTTAAAATTGTTTTAAGCAATATTCTGATACCTACTTAATATTGACTAAATTTTTTTTATTGATATTAAAATAAGTTATTTTTTATTTTACATTATTAAATTTATATTGTTGTTATTTTAAACCATTGTTATTTATAATTTAAAATTAGTTATAATTTTTTCTATGTTGGGAGTATTATTTTATTTAATATGTAATATAAATTTCTTTGATTAGCGTTTCTTGTAGTTATTTTTTTTATTGATGTATGCATTGATTATTTTTCTTATCAACCATGCCACCTTTTTAATAATTTATTAGGATTTTTTGAATGTAAACGGAGAAAACTTTCAGCAAATATTAAATAGAATATTTCTTTAATATTGAAAAAAATTCACATAAATAAAAAGGTTGACAAAAGTAACTTTAAGTAACGATATTATAAAAATAACTCTAATCGATTTCAATTTAAATAATTATAATCGACACTAATCGAAAACAATTTTGACCGAAGGTAATTGAAAATTTATTTTTTATTAATATTAGTTAAAAAAAGTTAATCAACTTTAACTGAAAAATAATATAAACCAACAAAAATTAAAAGATCATTAATATTAATATTTTTAATTATTAATAATTTTTTACTATTTTTACTAATTTTTAAAATTTGATAGTAATTAAAATATTTTACTCAAATAAAAAGTAAATTTAAACAAACTTAAATTTTTTTATCAGAATAAAATATTAAAAAATTTAAAATTTAAAATAGCATTAATTTAAATTTAATGTGTTTAAATATTTTAAAATTTTAATTTATTTAAATAATTAAGAAATTACCTATCTAAACACGAGATTAAGTAGTTGAAACACAAATCATAAACTTGAACTATTACATTAAGATTTTGATATTGTGTTTGGCTTTAACGATTTATTATTTTTAATGAAAAATAGGAAAAAAAATCTATTAGATTCTTTTCTTTATTTTTATTTATTTACATTTTTTAGACTTTACATGAGTAATTTATTTGCAAATTTTTTTCTCTATTTATTAAATTTCTCTAATTAATTTAATTAATTTAAGTAGTCCTGAAAATCGAAAGGACTTTCAAGAGAATAAAAAAGGAACAAAAGACAAAAAGGTTCTTCATGATACGAACCTTCAAAATTTATGTGATCTTTCAACTCCAACCAATTTTTAACCAAGACTAATAATGAAACCAAATTTATAAATTGCGGACAAAACCATAGAAAAAAGAACAACAACAAATATAAAACTTTAAAATGGAAATATTATAAGTATCACAATATACGGAAGAATATAGGGAAGATAAGTACTAAAATAATTTATCACTTGAACTTGAAAATCCAAGATAAAAAAACAAAAGAAATTTTCAATACAACATCAACAATCTAGCATTACTAAATTAGGACTAAAAAAAATAGCAAAACCATAAACTAATTCTAGGAAATTAAGATATTATTGTTGCAAGGATTATAAAAAGAGTAATGAATTTAAGATTTGGTCTTAGAACCTTTTCACAGTAAAATATGAAGACAAGACATAAAATTTAAAATTATAAGTCATAAAATTAAAAAAAAAATATTTTTCTATTTTAAGAATATATGTTTCTGTCAATAATATAATGCGACATGATGAAATTCCAAAAAAAAAATTAAGATTTTATAAAATTATTCTTTATAATAAGATGAAATAAGTATAATTTAGAGTTTAAAGTTTAAACTAAGAAATGAATTAGTCTTGAATTAGAAATTACTTTTACTAATTCTTAGCTCTTAAATATAAATCATAATTTTATGTACTCAATTATGAGTTATTAAAATTATTCATTAGATTATATTTAATTCCATAATTATATCTTCGTTGATAATTATATTAGCAACGTTGATATTATTTTTTAGCAAGAATAATTTCTTTTTGTTTTGTTCGTTTCATTTTTTTTTTCTAATTTTTTTTTAGTTTTCTCTAAACTTTTATATTGTTAATTTTCTTTTGTAGCATTTCAAATTTTTTTTTTTAACTTTGGATATTGCGATTTTTCTTTGAACTTTATACTCTCTCTTCTCACTATAAAAAAATTGAATTCAAGTGCATTTTTTAAAATCGAAGAATGCACTATTCAAAACAATAAGATTTTAAATTTTATATTTGTAAGTAGATTTTTGAAAGTACATTTAAATGGATAAGATTAAAATTTATTAATAAACTAGTATTAATTGATATATTATTTAGTATTTCAATTTTATTTTTTTATTAATATTAATATACACATAAATGAATCATGTTTTTAAATAATTAATTTTTATTAAAGAGTATATTTAAAATATAGAAATTATGGTGAAAAGTTATAATTAAATAAATATATGTTTAATTAATACTATATATAATAAATATAATAATAAATATTATTTAAAAAATTATTTATGTATGTACTAAATTGTTATCTACTATAATAATATCTGAGAAATGAATACTGTTATTGTGAAGTATCCACTTCTTGACTAAATATATCAATTTTAATTGAATTTGATTAAATCTAATTGCTATTAAGTTTTGATTAATAGGTATTACATATTTAACTCTCATATATTCAACTATTCTTATTATTATTATTATTATTATTATTATTATTATAAAATTTAATGTTATTATTATAGTATTTATTGATATTTATTTTTCAGTTTTTACTTTCATATTTTATTTAAAGATTCATACAATTAATAATAGTATATACATATATGCATCAAGTTTTAAAATAATTAATAATTTAATAAAATGTTTTATTTAAAGAAATGATGAAAAGTTATGCATTTAATAAATTTATTAATGATTTGTAACATTTTACCATATTTAATAAATATAAAATGAATATTTTCAAATAAAATTACCAAACTAATAATACAATTAAGTACTAAAATAATATTTATATGAAAACCATCATTAATGTAAATTATTTATTTATTATTAAAATATAGTTAAGCCAGCTAAACTTGATTAGATCAGATGGTTATTATAAAAGTTGGGTTTCGATCAATGTTTGTGATGCATTCAAGTCTATTTTTTAAGTATATATTTTATTAAAATCAAAAGAAAATAAAAAAAATTATAAAGTTAATTTTTATTCAATAAATTTTTTTATGATTTGATAGTTTTTCTAAAAAAGCTTGATAACAATTCACAATAATTGGTTAGAAAGGTATATCACATTATCACTTCCCTAGCGTTTACTTTCTACCTTGAAAGAAAAAGTTATAGTCACATTACTTCTATTCTACCATGGCATATATAAATAAAAATTTGAACTCTTACTTAACAATACTTAGTAGAAACCCTTTTTCTTTTTCTTTTCCAAAGCCCATTCCATAGCTTATTAGCACAAGCCCATTCAGTCCAAAGCACACAACTGTGGAACACAAAAGTGTGTTCTTTGCATAAATCCAAACATGTTAATTACTAATTTACTTCCCATTTCCCAATTCATCATCATCATCATCATCATCATCCATCGTTGACCATTTGAGATTTGACGCTCCAAGTGCTTACGAGAGAAAGAAAGGAAGAAAGAAGTGGCATCACCAAAACAAACAACCTATCCACTACGCTTCCCTTTCACAACCAACGAACGTGTCTTCTGCTGCTTCATATTCATAATATTTATACCATCCCTTCCCATCGTCATAACATAACAAAAACAATGAACCAGTGACGCTTCCTCTTCTTCTGCCCTTTCTCTCTTACACCTCTCATTTCTCACTCCCATTTCCCCTTTCTCTATCCATTTTCTTCCATTGGTGTTATTATTATTATTACTGTTACACATCACAGTTGGGCAATTTCCCTGAAGAAGAAAAAAAAACCCTAAAATTTTTGCTGCTTTGGATCCATCCAGGGGCGTCTGCCGGATCTCCAATCCTCTGGATCATTCCCAATTTCTCAGCTTTTTCATTTTTTGCGAAGTGGGTCGCGTTTAGAAGCGTCGTTTCTGATCTGGGTTTGATCCAATTTGGGGGTTTCTAGGGTTCTGATTGAAATGGTCTATTTCCACAGCTCAATCTCTCTCTGCAACTCCTCCCTTGGCCAACCCATGGCGAATTCCCTCGATTTCGGCTCGAAATCGAGACACCGGAAAACCCCGAACTCCCCTCAGGCTCCTCCGTGCCGGCGATCCCGGTCGGCGGTGGTGGACGTGGTGATTTTCGTGGCGGTTGTCGCGGCTTTTGGGTTCTTGCTCTTCCCCTACGCCCAAATTGTGGCGAGTGAGAGTGTCAAAATTGGTGTTGTGATTGCGGATTTGATCAAAGAGGAGGTTTCTGTTGCCCCTTGGGTTTACATGTTCATCGGTGTTAGTGTTACGTTTGCTGCATTGACCACTTGGGTTCTTGTGGCTTGCACCTCAAGGAAGTGTGGGAACCCCAATTGCAAGGGTCTGAGGAAGGCTGCAGAGTTTGACATTCAATTGGAGACTGAGGATTGTGTGAAGAATTCACCTTCATTGACTAAGGATAGTGGGGTTAAGAAGGGGTTATTTAAGCTTCCTTGTGATCACCACCGCGAACTCGAGGCCGAACTCAAGAAGATGGCACCTCCCAATGGAAGGGCTGTCCTTGTCCTCAGAGCAAGGTGTGGCTGTTCTGTTGGTAGGTTGGAGGTTCCGGGACCGAAGAAGAATCGAAAGATCAAGAAGTAGGATACAGAAAAGGGAAAACAAAAAGTCTAATAGGAAGGAGAGGATAATTGGATAAAGTATGTAAGTCCTAAATGGGCAGAGGAGTTGGTTATAGTTATCTGGTCATATTCTATTTAGAATTAGGTTGTCTTTTGAATAAGCCCCTCCACCTTGGCAATAAGTTGTTAGGAACTATGGATCATACACAGTTTGGTTACTTATACCTGGGAATATAAGAATCCTTTGATTTGAATTGAATTACTTCACTGTTCTTCTAACTATTGTGTTTCTGTTTTTCTTTTATTATTATTGTTTCTCATGGTTTCAGTTTCGTGAAAAGTGGATGTGCAGGGTTATGATTTCAATCTTTTTCTACAGGTTATGATTGAGTAAGTGGTTGTTCTGGTCTTATGAATGCACAGATGAATTGAACCTTGTTGAGATCCAATTTTGGAGTTGTTGTTTTGAGGCTTGACTGTTCCACTGCAATTTAATATTCTCTTGTGCTTGATTCTTCTGTACATTTATCTGCACTTTCTCCATTAATTTCGAGAGTTGTTTAATTGTACTGGTTGCCGTAGCAGGCTGGTTCTTCTTGGAGTTGTTGCCTGTGATGTTAACCACGGATTTTGCTCAACTACCACAAATCTTTCATGCAGTTATCTGTAAGCATTGGTTTTCTGTTTGAATTGCTATTCTCTGTTTGAAAAATTGAATCGGGAACAGTAAAGATGCAACTTTGAGGATTATTGTTATTCCCTTTGTTGGTGTCTCATTTTTTAAGTTTGTTGTATGATATCTAGTACCTTGTGCTTGTTAAATGGGCTTTTATTTATCCTGTTGCATCTAGTGGCCTGTTCTTAGGTTCATATTATACTTTCTATCTCATATCAGAAAGACTTAATTGTATACAAGAAAGCAATTTTGGACCCTGAAATTCTATGGACTTCAGCCTTTTGCTCTTTTTATCCATGTAGGTGTCCCTCGCTTTGAAATGTACTTCAATTATTTAAGTTTAAACGTGTTTTAAGTCTCTATTATCCGTTGACTTTAGTTTTAGTTTTTGTACATTAAAAATCAATTAGTTTGGTCCTTGCATTTCTGAAAATTGGTGGAATTAGTCTCTAACCTTAACTTCATTAGTCTTGATTACATCACATGTCAGCTACATGTGACATAACTTCAGGAACTAATTCCACCACATGTTAGAAATGCGAGGCCAAATTCATCCCTTTTAATGTACTGGAGATTCAATGAGCTTACCTTTATTATAAGAGAAAGGGGAACGAAAAGGGGATAGTGCATATGATCTGGTTCTCTAATGTTGGTTCTGAATCTGACTAATTTCTTCTATTAGGATTGCATTTTTCTTAAAGAAACAAATATGTCCCAAGAGGAATTTCATTGCTAAGACTAAGTTGGATGAAATCACGAGGGACTAAGTTACCCTTTAGTTTTATTTCTCTAATATGTTGGCACAGCCTTTCTAGTTATTGTTGGTACTTGCTTAGATTGAATTGGGATCAAATACTTGCACTTCTTGGGGGGGTATTTTAACATATAAAAGGTTAGCGACAAAGCAAATGTCATGTTTGCTCACCTAATCCATCTGATCTGTGTATCATGTGTTGAAATGTGGCTAGATAGCATTACACTGACTATTTTTATTCTTAATAACCCCAAACTCTTGTTATTGCACAAGTGGTTCTCTTTTGTAGTTGATGGATAATTGGAGGGATATTATATTCAAATGTCGCTAGCATTATACTGACTTGTTGTCGTTTGCAGTATACCCAAATTCGTGCTATTGCATAAGTGATTCTCTTCTGTCCTTGATGGATAACTGTAGGGATAATATGCAAATCTAAGATGCTATAACACTGATTTATACAGCTTGCGTGTTTGTTTCTTGTTAATTATAATTCACTGAGCTAAAAATTAGTTAGTATATTGTTCTTTAATTGTTATTCTGATTTCTACTATTTTTTTTAATGAAACACTTACTAAAGAAAACTATGAATTGCCCAAACAGGTTATTTGCCACAAATAATTATAAATATTAATTGAGATCACCTAATAGAAGAAAAGTTAAATGTGACATGTTGGTTAGTTGAGGCTAATATTACGAATGAAATTGTTTTCTTTTTCTTTTAATTTAAACTGATCAATGTGTCCGTGATTCCTTGAAAATTGATTGAATACATATTAATTAAATTAATAGCTAATAGTTATCATAATTTTTAAGCAATCAAATATTAAATATAAAAAAAAACTTACTCTAGTGTACCTAATCAATAAATTCCCTGTCAGAAAATGTGCACTATTAGATTAGATTATGAAAAAGGGAGTGAAGAAAATATGTTAAAATTTTAAAAGAAGAGAAAATAAAAATGTTTATTTTTTTTTTCTGCAGAGTATTTTCTTCTTTTTAAAATATAAATAGAAGTCAAATTTTCAGTTTACCTTCCTCTTCAAAATTTTATTATGTTACATATCTCTAGACATTAGCAACACTTTAAACGTGAAAACTTGTAGTTGTTAGCCTCACATTTGGTTAGGATTATAGTCCATAGAATTTATTCTCTGATCCGTTAATAAAACTCGTATTTCTTTGTAGCATACTACTCACTTTTTTTTTTCTTTTTTTAAGTTTATTGATTTGGACGGTGGTAGATAAGATTTTAACTTATTTTTAGGCAAGTCTTATTCTTTAAGATTAATTAAAAAATTAAGATATGATTGATTACCAATAAGTACATATAGAAAATATTCTTCTTACATAATTTATTACAATCAAACTAAATCAATACATAATCTAGAATAAATATGTTAAAAATATAATAAATACTAATATCAATAATTAAGAAAAAACAATAATTAATTAAGAAAATAAAGAATAATATGAAGGAATGCGAATCTTAATTTTAGCAAAAAAAAAGTTATAAGTTCTCTGATAAAACTTGGAAAATGAACAATACGTTGAGTAATACATTGAGTGGTATAGAAAAAAAATCATCATATCTCTTGGTTAGAACATTTAGGGTTCACCCGTGAGATTTGGTGAAATTTTTTCCAATACTTCATTTTACGAGTAAAAACCTTAGAGTATAATGAAGAATCAAAATAGTTACTATACTATCATGTGGTGTTAATTTAATAAACAATATATATTCAAATAAAGTAAAATAGCATATTGTTTGGAAACTAAATGGAGTATCATTCCAAGAATGTGGAACACAACAAACATACATTTTTACTATAATTAAATTTTAATTATGATTTTTTCAATTAAACACGTACGTGACATTTAGAATTTTTATTTCTTCATAATTTTTTAGGAAACAATGCAATCTGTTAAATTTTATCACATACATATTGATGCAGGAATTTAGACAATGTCGAACGAGTGCTATAAGAATTTTTGTCACATGATTATCAAATTCCTTACATAGAAAAATATCAACAAGTGTTTTAAGGATTTTTATTCCATATATTATCAAATTCCCTACATATAGGAAAAAGGTGAACAAGTGCTTTAAAAATTTTATCTCAAGGATTATCAAATTTCTACATAAAAAAAAAAAAAGTGGACTAGTGTTCTAAGGATTTTTATCTCAAGTATTATCAAACTACTTATATACAAAGAAAAAAGGCAAATAAGTATTCTAGGAATCTTTATTTCAAGGATTATCAAATCCTCTACATTCGAGAAAAATAGTAAATGAGTGCTCTAAGAATTTTATCGTAAGGATTATCGAATCTCATACATATGTGAAAAAGGGCGAATGAGTGTTTTAAGGGTTTTTGTCTCATAGATTATGAAATTCCATACATACAAAATATAGGACAAATTCTTCCTCCACCCTCATACCTTCTTCCTGCACCCCATATAATTTTTTTATTCCATGACTGCCCTTCATGAAATTATATAAATACTCTTATCATTTTTTGAAATTGTGAACCAGATGGAGGTGCATCCGGTTCTCATTTAAAAAAAAAAATACAAACCGGACAACCTCATCCGGTTCTCAACCCAGATCGGAAAATCCTCAAATTCGCCGTCGACAGCCCTTCAAATCCCAAATCAACTACTCTAATCATCAATATCACCTACAAATTGCTAATAAACATCACAAATTGGTTACCTAATGTTTCTATGAAGGATTAATTGAAAGATTTTGAATAACGAACGAAAGTCGCGAATGGCTTACCTAAACCGGATGAAGGTTCTCGTAACCGGATGGTTAGCTAACGAAACGATTTGGCTCACTAGCACAGCGGGGAGAGCTTTGGACGATGTTTATTAGCAATTAGTAGGTGATATTGATGATTAGAGTAGTTGATTTGGGATTTGGGGGGCTGTCTACGGCGAATTTGAAGATTTTTCGATCTGCTGGGTTGAGAACCGGATGAGGTCGTCCGGTTTGTATTTTTTTTGAAAATGAGAACCTGATGCACCTCCCATCCGGTTCACAATTTCAAAAAACTGTAAATCGGATGGCCTGATCATCCGGTTGGGAAGGGGAGGGGTTTTATTAAGATATGAATATTTATGTAATTTCATGAAGGGCAGCTATGGAATAAAAAAATTATATGGGGGTGCAGGAAGAGGGTATGAGGGTGGAGGAAGAATTTATCAAAATATAGATAACAAACTTTTAAAGATCTTATCTTGTAGATGTTGGAAGTTGCATTTCAATCCCTACATGCAAAAAGAGATAGATGTTGGAAGTAGGATTTCGATCCATGTGAATAGATAAGTAAGCATAAGAAGTTAAATTTCAAAGACACAAAATTTAAAACAATTTGCGAAAAAAATAAAAGATTGCATAGAAAATATGAACAAAATAAAAAACACTACCAAGTGAAGAAAAAAAAAACAAAATACATAAATATTTTAAATTGTTCATTAATAATTTTTCATATACAACAATTGTTGTATAGTAATAGGTGGGATTCCGATCCTACTTGAACAAGTCTTAGCAAGACTTGGTATAGTGATATATAGAATTTTGACCTATCTTTACATAAGTCTTATCCTTAAAACTAGTTAAAAAAGTTAAGATATGATTATTAACAAATAAATTAAAATGTCTCACATAAATATAGATAAATTTTATCATAATACGACTATAATAAAGACATAATCTATAACAAATCTCTTAAATAATATAATCAAGATTAAATTGTAAGCCGTGTAATTAGAATCAAATAATAATTAATTAAAAAATACTCAATGATATAAATTAAGAATGGTAGAAGAGTTATATCTTCAAGTACTTGATCATAACTAAAATTGATAAGATCTAAAAAAAAATACCAACGCATTTAATACTTAAAAAAATGCGTCATATTGTTGATTAGAACATTTAGGATAAACTCATTGAAGATTTTATAGTTGTGTTTAGCTTTTTAAATTAGATAATACCTTTAAACCCATAAAAACTTAAAATAAACTCAACCAGAAACTCTTGTGCGTGTCACATTCAAGGTGGATTAAAGCTTCCTCCGTTTCGTTAATATAAAATTTGATATTGTGTGTCACTACTTAGATTCCTTTGTTCTAGAGATCATATGTATAAAAAAGAGGTAAGTGTAACAATGCAATTGGAAAAATGGAATGTGCTATAGAGTTATTAGGAGTTGGAATCTTTCTAACTCCACATAATGTAATTCCCTCCATCTCTTAAATACGAAATTTTTTATCCAATTTTCATTCAATTTTACTAGAATAATTTTAATCTAATTTCTTATAGTAAGAAAAAAAAAATTTCTCCTTATTTAGAACTCTATTTCCTTTGGTGAATTCTGGTTAAAAACCAAGTTATTCCTTAACGGTTCAATTACTCAGTTCTGTTATTTACAATATAATATTTTTCTTTATCATATTTATATTATTTAATATAATAATTATTTTTTACAAAGTTACAAAGTTTTTTATTATAATTTAAAATTTATTATCATAATAGAGATTATAATAAATGAGAAATAAGTTTATTTAAAAATATTTATGACTATAATTAATAAATTCCTTGCATCTAGTAATATAATTATTATTCAAAAAGAGATTTATCAACTTTTATCATGGGTTTGACTTTAAAATTAAAACCTTGGTCAACATAAATAAAAATAGAATCAAAGAAGAAAAATATTTTGTTCTCTCATTCAAAATATATTAATTTATTGATGATTGACACTTGTACCATACTTTAGCAATTCAAAGAGTTGTAAAGGATAAAATGTTGTACTGTTTTTCTTATAGTTCTTAAAACATCTTAATATCGTAATATTGAGAAATATTGCTAAATGTTGACAAACATCATACTATCCTGATGTTTATAAATATTGCTAAATGTCTACTTGATTAATATATCATCAGTTTGGTTTTCAACTAAGTGTACAAAAAACTCTTATAGGTTGTAATCAATATCTGATAAAGAAATTAATATTTGATTGTTAAATTAGAGAATATAATGTGTAGCACTAAAAATAAAATTAATGTAAAGGAAATATTTGGATTGAGAGATTAGTTATATGTTAACAACAAAAATAATATTTTTTAAAACAAATTTTATCATGATTTTAATTGATTTATTAAAAAATAACAAGTACTTTTATTTCTTAAAAAATAACATATATGGTAATTTTGTTATTGATTTATTACCACAATATTTATTCAATTTTTACTTTTATAAAAATTTAATTTTATATAATTTAAAAATAAACTAGATAATTTATTATACGCCTAGGTGTAATTCTTACATTAAAATGTCATTCATTAGTTTATATTTAGCTTAGTCCAATTTTACTTATAACACAGCTAAATCATAAATTCTGCATTGATCAATAAAATAAAAGCATTAAAACAAAATTAGAAACATGTATTGCACAAAATGGATCCATAATCACAATTGTCAACACCCAATTTCGGGGCAAATAAAAATTATTTTTGCAAATATAAAAAAGGAAAAAATAAAATAAAAGAATAAAAATAATAAATTAAAACTTTTTAACATGTGTCGTTTAGTTTATTTGACATTTAGAATAAATAATAAAAAGGAATTTTGACTTTATAAATAAAGTTTGATTAAATAATAATAATAATAAGACAAAATGAAATTTGTAAAAAATGATAAAATAACAAAAAAAATGGGTATTGGGTCTGTTTTAAAATTAATTGAATAAAAAAATTAAGTGAACCCAACTGAATAAAAGAAGTTACTGTTTACACCTCTTTATCTGTTAATTGTGCTTGCCACATAAGTCCTAAGGTTTATAGAAACACATTGTCCATTCAAGTCCTTATGTAACTTTAGTACCTTTTAATTCTTTAATTAGTGCCTAACAAATTTTATCTCTCATAATTAAATTTTCACCTTTTTGCCTTCTCATACTTATCACATTTAGTAATCATGCTTTTAACATTTAACTAATAGTCATGCTTTTAACATTTAACCAAAAATCATGCTTTTAACATTTAACTAACAATCATGTTTTGGCATCTAAACTCCCATAGCCTTATTTAACTCTCATCTCATAGTCTTCCTATACTTATAGGTTCAGGGGCTATTCATGTTGAGGAGCTATTCATGTTTAGTGTCCATTCATGTTCACTGACTATTCATTTCTCTTTTTTATTATTATTGTCTTTTTACTCATTCTTCCTGAAATGTAACCATATGAGTGTTATGGAGGGAGATATGTAACCATATGAGTGTTATGGAAGGAGATGAAGGGATGGACAGACAAAATATAAAGAACTGCTTTTATTTTCAAAGGAGGGAGAGATTTTGAGAAACAGATAATACACAGAAATGATTAGAAATTTAGAAAGAAAAAAGACACTGAAAAAAATATATTGAGAAATATTATTGGATTCTGAAAAAAATCTAAGAGTCCAGTAGAAACCACCAGAAAGAGGAAAACAGAAGCTAAATTGGGAGTCTTCAACGGGTTCGTCTTCTTCCTTTAATTCTGTCTTGTTTCTGTCTTTTTTTTATTTTGTCCAGATTCATGTTTTCATCTGTATTTGTTGTGTCTTGTTTAACCTATGCACTGATGCAGTGTCAATGAGTAATTATTTTGCAAGCATTGTTAAATTAATTTTAATGGTCACAATAAATTATTATATCTACGAGATGATTGCTGTTATTGGCACTATCATGTAGGTGCTTGATACGGTTGGTGTGGTAACCACACCGATCATGAGATTATCTAATTGCTGCATTTTTTGCATGGTTCATTTGGCAAATTTGGATGCTGCTAGCACAGTCAGCAAATCCCAATAACAAAGATATAGTAACATTAGATATCATTAACCAGAGACAGACAATAAACACAAAACCCCAAACCAGAATAAAAAATACCTAAACTCAAAACCCACAAAAATCCTCAGAACTTAATGAATTCAAACACTCACTCAAAAGAATACCAAACAACCTTTTCAAAAATAAAACAGGTTAATCAAAAGTCGGTCCAGAGTTAGTAGCGAATTCAATTCCAGAAAATTAATAATTTCAACTCCATAACACATGATCGAATATAGGATAGCCATAGCCCAAATTCGAAGATTTCAAAACCTTGTACCAAAACATAAATTATTCAGGAACAGAAATCTACCCAAGCAACCCATCCAGAAATACAACCCAAAAGCAAAGAAGCCCCTTTTCCCAATTTAAAAAGCCTAACATCAACCGCCAGTATCTCTCACGAAACCAAATAGCCACATTAAATAACAAAACCAAAATAATCAGAAACAAAGTAATTCAATCGTTTATTTTTTTAGGTATTAGGATTCATTGTTTATTTTTTTTATTAATCCTACTGTTTTTATGTTGTATATGTTTTTTTTAATAACAAAATAAAAGTAAATTAGGAAAAAAAGAATAAAAAAGAACTTTTTTTTAACATAAACTTTTAAAAATAAAATATTAGATTTAAAATAATTTAAAAAAATAATTTAAAAATATATATAATATTTAAAAAAAACATTTAATTAACAGTTTTAATAAAATTTTAACAATAAACAAATATAAACTTTTTTCTTTCAGAAAAACAAGATTAAATCAAACTATCATCAATCAACTTTTAAAATTAGAACTACGTGATACCTGATTTTCCTTTTGAAATAGGACCAAGGTCAATCCTTGTCGGATTCAAAAAAATAAAAAATAAAAATTTGTCTGTTATTATTTGTTTTGTTTATTGTTCATTCTTGAACTGCATCTTTTGTAAATATATATTCATTTTTAGTTGCTGTAATTATTATTTTTGGGGAAAAATAACATTTTGTAGAACCACACTTATTTCTATTCATTTAATTAAAGGTACCGTCTTAGGACCGGCGTTGTGGGGTGCTAATACCTTCCCACACGTAACCGACTTCCGAATCTTGAATCTGGTTCGTAGACATTTTTTATGTTTGGTTTTTCTATAGTTTTCCCATAAAAAGCTATAGGAGCGACTCAATTATCAATTTAAACATTTTAAAAAATAAATTTAAACATTTTAAAAAATAAATAAGTTTGTGATCGTCCTGTCGTGATCCCGGTTGCGACACTTATCCTTAAGCAAAGGTATAAATAATCTAGTGAATAACAATAAAGAGAATAAAGAAAAGATAAAAGAGCCACCATAAAACTCTCAACATTTTTCTTCAATTTTATGTATCAATATAAAAGAAAGAGAAGGAGTATAAAAGAAAGAGAAGGAGTGTGATTTGAAAAGCTTCCTCTATTTAATAAGTCACAAAAGGTTCATCAGATCCTTCCCTTGACATTGATTACAAAAATTTCATTGCCTAACCAGTTTAATTACCGGTTGAAGGAGGAAGTTTCTTGTGCTAATTTCTCGTTGAATAATGATCTTTGTGCATGTGCCAAAATCAACTTTGTTGGGTTTAGGCTTTCCATTTTCAGCATTGCAACTCTCATCATTCTTTATTTCAAAACGTTGTTGACATTTAAATATATCACTCGTGTCATGTGTGTTGGTTATTTATAATTCTCATTATAACAAAAGTCGAACACCAATATAACAAAACTCCAACACCAATATTTCTGAAGAAAATTTATATATCTTTTTTAGAATGACTATTTTAAAAATTATTTTTCTAAAGTTAATTTTTAAAATAAGTCATTCTAGAAGAAATTTGAGATTTAAAAATAATTTTCGAAATAAACCATTAATGATAACTATTGACGGTAATGGCAGTACACAATGACAAATGGTAACTGAAATGTGAAATGTATTGAGGTGGGGATATATGAAGGTGTAGGGTTAGGGAAGGAAAAATGAGTCAATGAAAAATTTAATCAGAGATAATTTTTAGAAAATAAAAAATGCATGGAGGTGCAGGCAGAACGAATGGAGGTGCAAGAAGAAGGTCTCCTTTTCAAATTGGACATCGAATGTTCGACAAATTCTTTCTCTATCTTTATATCTTCTTCACGCACTTCTATAAAAAAAATTTAATTATTAAAGTATCTACATAATGATCAAAATGATCTTTGATTATTTTATTATATTTAAAAAAAAGCGACAAATTTTTTCTCAATCTCTATATCTTCTACCTGCACTTCCACTTCCGTAAAAAAAATTAATTTTTAAAGACCTTTGATTATTTTATTACATTTATAAAATAGAGTGATAATCGGATGACATTTTCATTTGGTTATATTTTGAAAATAAATGAAGATGACAACTGAATGGGCCTCATCCGTTCAAAATGTATGCCGAATGGGATGTCATCATTTGCAACACAAAATAACAGATGAAATCCATCCGGTTCATAAACTCTCAAATTGCCAACGTCGTCAATAATTGCTTACGTACGACTTGTTTGAAGCTTTAATTGAAGATTTGGACAAAAACGAATGAGATCCGTCTTCTTCTTCTTCCTTAAACTCGTGTTCTTCTTCCTCCTTAAACCCACGATTCGTCTCTCACACACGCACTAGAAGTTGAACCAAATGTTATAGAGGTGGTCAAGGAGTACACACAAAGCTTAGAATGATTGAAAAATGAAATGGATATACCGTAGAGTGAAAAACTGAACCCAACAATAAAGTGAGAACAGTTTTGGTTTTGTAATTTTACATTAAGAATAAAATAGTATTTCTATACGTGATATAAGATGAAAAAAGAGAGTATGGAGGTGGAGGAAGAATTTGTCATAATGTTCTCCACCTCTTCAACTCCCTCAATCTAAATTCAAAAACAACAGGACTAACTAATCTAACATTTTTCAAAACTAAACTTTTAGATTTAATAGAGAAAAGATGAAAAGACAAAATTTATAACATTTGAAAAATACTAAAGACAAAAAATGCACTCAAAGACAAAATTTACTAAATATCAACTTAGTTATAACTTTAAGAAAGATTTTAGAATGATTCTAAATACCAATATAGAACACTAAAATATTCATATTTATTTACACATATATTCATCAAATTAATAATTTAAACAATTAAAATGAAGTCCACCTTTACTTTTTGAAAGTCTCAATTAGCTTTATATATTTTATAAAAGTATTTTTGATTGAGTTTTTATTAAAATTGTTCATTCTATTAAATTTTTAAATATTTTTTGTTTTTACCTTTTTTTTTGACGTATATTAGTTGTTTGTTTGTTTTATTAAAATTAATGCATTATATGCAATTTATGAAAAGAAGAAAAAAAAGTAAAGAAAGCAAGATCATGGAGACTTGACCAAATTCATAAGAAGAAAGAAATAAATTAAACCATCAAATCAACCCATATAGATAATATGAAAAAATAAATGAACAAAATTAAAGAAAATTAGTAAAAGAATTAGAAAAGGTATATCTAAAGTAGTTAAAATCAATATTATGAGTAGTATGTGAAGAGTTTCCAAAACTGAAAATGGTAACATCCTAACACATAACACATTTTTATAAAAAAAAAAAATAAATAAATAAAAAGAAACTATTTGAGTAATTTTTGAGAAATAAAAGAAATAAGATATGCAATTAAAATGCCTTAATTTAGTTTTATTTTAATTAAATTTAAAATTAATTTTATTTTATTTTATTTTAATTAAAATTGGAACTTATCCTATTCAATTAAATTCAATCAAGAATGTGAACAAGCAACCCAAAGAACTCTTAATTCTTTATTGGGTTTAAAATTTTAATTGCATTAATGTTAATTGATAGAGATAGATTACATTAATTTTTAATTAAGATTATGATACATTCACTTAAGAAGGTAAATAGTTGGTGTATAAAACAGTATAATAAAATGCCAATTGTATGGAATTTTTTTAATACAGATAGATTGTACATCTTACCATTAAAATTGAGATGTATAAAATTTCTTCATCATTTATTCTTTATAATACCCATTCTAACAACAATTTTGTTTTTTTTTCAACTTAATCATCTCTCAGGTTTTCTAGAAGTCTAAAGGCACACTTCCAACTCAATTTAATTACTAGGAAACCTTTGCTCCACCACAACGACCAATACTTAGAAACCAAATGTCAATACTTAAAAACCAAATTACATTATTCTTCAAACTTAGAAGAAAGAGTATCAGTAATAAGAAAGAGTATCAGTAACCTGCACCCTCAGTAACCCCACCAACCAAATTACATTATTCTCCAAACTTAGAAGAAAGAGTCTTAATAACCTGCACCCTCTCCAAACTTAGAAGAAAGAGTATCAGTAACCTGCACCCCACCAGGAAACCTTTGCTGCACCCTGTCAATAACCTGCACCCCATCAGGAAACCAAATTAACTTAGAAGAGAGAGTCTCGGTAACCTACACCTCACCACCCCACAGTAACCTACACCCCACTAGTAACCACCACCCCACTAGCATCATTTCAAATGAACCAACAACATTTAAATACAAACTAGAAATGGCTTAATTCTTGGAATTTCAAATAAGCAATCAGTGAGACATCAAACTTAATCCCAACATAACCATAAGAAACTATTTCAATAATTTTTTTCAACAATTATAAAAATATTTGTAAGTGATCTAGTAAGTTTATGAGATAATTAGATTAAATCTTTATGACAGTCTCCTCCTCTAAAACATCTTCCACTTGTTAGAAGCCAAACTTTGAATAGCTACATTATGTAAGATTTTTTTTTTTAAACAACATATTTAGAATTATTATTATTATTATTACGTCTTTGAAATATAAAATAAAATATAGAAAAAAAATATTTAAAAGAGCAAATGAAATGAGTGAGTCAACGTGCTAAGAATTATAAAAAAGACAAAATATCTTTTCTAAACTATCTTTCTTAATAAAATCATTGTTAATCATCTCTTAAAAAATAGAATTTAAAATTATTAAAAGTAATAATATTAATAACATTAGTCACTTTACTAATTATTTCATTATGATAAAATGAATGAGTTATCTTGTTTCAAATTTGACAATCAGAATTTGTCTTCTTTAATTTCTTCTAATCTGTATCAGACTAGTTGAAGGAAATTATTAAAAAATTGAGAAAGCTAATTGGCAAATTAGAAATAAAGTTATAGACGTATGAATAATGAAATACTCATGGCGACTAAATCAGATCAGATTACACGATACTTAGATAAAAAAATGCTTATAATATTCAATAAAACAAAGAATTTTAATAAAATTTTAATTAAAGATACTCTGTAGTTAAAATTTAATTATTTTTTTAAATAATTTATTTAATAATAATAATAGTAGTAGTAGTGTTGTACCATACAATTATAAAAAGGAAATTTGAAACTCTTTTGGGTTTGGAATACATTGGATTATTAAGAACAACTCTCCTATCTGTGCCTGTCCCTCTCTCCTCTGCTCGCTGCTTGCTCGAAGAGCTTCGGAGGGCGAAGTTCAACATGGATGCATCTTGGATCGACATCTTTGAGATTTACCGAAGATACTCTGGTAATCTCTCCCACTTCCCCTTTCCAATCACACATGGCTAACACCAATTCCATTTTTGATTATGCACCAAGTTTTGTTCTTGTTCGGTTTCTCCAAGATTTTGTACTTATGCTTCGCCGAAATTCAATTTTTTCTTTTCTGGGTCTTGTGCTGTGGCTTTGTTTGAACACCATGGTATTGCTTTAGTTTTCTCCCCCTCCAATGAAAAAGAACTAGAACAAGAATTCTTTAATTCTGATTTGATTTTTATTTTGTTAATTATGATGTGGTGATATATGTGCGTGATTCTTTATTCTTTGTTATTATTATTATTTATTTGAGTATGGTTGTACAGACATAAAATCAGGACATGCATACATTGCTGGGGAAGAAGGGTACAGGCAAGACAGTGACCTTCAGAAGGCTAAGTTCTCAAGGGAGGCGCTCGCACAGCTCTCGAAGTTGGTGGAGTCTCGAGTTAGTACAGGGTCTGTGTTTCTTCTGAGATTTCTTGTGATAATTTTGAAGCCAAGTAGTTTTTGCACTAATCATAGTAGTCAATACCAAATAATGGTGTGGAGTCGCCCATCCCAAAAATTCTATATCAAGATATCATATAGGGATGATCACTTTTTTGAATCCTAAACCCTAAACATAGATTTGTACTACACATGTATATGCTGAAAAATAAGATAAAAAACATTTGAAGTTAAAGACATTCACAATGAATGATTAAAAATTAGTGTTTGAGAACCAAACACACATGCCTAGCGGCTGAGCAGAATGTGAATCTGCTGGGTTTGTTGGGAATTTGCCAGGAGTCAACATGGGCTAATGGAATCTGTGGGAAAAATTTAGGGTTTCAGTGGAGGGGGCTGGGAATGATCTTGGCATGATTTCACTATGCAAATGATCTGATAGGGTCTCCAAAACAGGTTAATGTATGGGGGAGGGAGGGGGCGAAATCCCAAGATTGACCCCTTAAACATCTTCATAGGGTTTCGGTTCAGGGTCAAAGCGGACTTTATTTCTGCTAATGCAATAGTGTCCAAAATGCCACAAGAAGCTGTGGTTCACATTGCTCCAGTTGTGACAGCGAGCTGCGACATGATGAGCTTCTGTGGAGCAGCTGCTAGCTGTGCCATGAAGCTGTTATAGTGCCATTAAACACAAGATTGAAAATCTGACTCTAATATGATTTGTTTTGCTGCTTGTCCTTTTTTATTCATGTTGGGATCCTTATTATTCTGCAGTTAACATCTTGGAATGTTGATTCTAATTTGTTGATTTCAATGCACCAATTTTATGTTGGTTCTATTCGCAAATGGTTGGATGGGTTGAGCTCAGAAAGAGACATTTTCCGGTGGTAGTTTCTTATGAAACAATTGTACAACAAATTTGCATAATGATAATAAGTTAATAAATGTGAATATCGTTCCTGATCCTCTTCCATTTTGTCTTGCACTTTCTTTAATAGTTTCAATTTCAAGTAACACATTTAAATAAAACTCTGTAGTTTAATTAAGTAAAACTTTCCTTCAAGGAAACCATGAATACTAAAGGGAAATTCCCGTCTCAATAATCAATGGAAATATGGTAATGTAAATATGTTAGTAATTAGCTTTTGCAGTTTTTCATCTATGTAAAAACTATTAATATTGGGATCTTGTGCAAACAAACTGAGATTCTGAACGAGGAATCTCAATGTTTAGATTGATACAGCTTAAGAGAATTGCTTTCAAGCTAACTAAACGTTGAAAGCACTTAAGAGAATTAGATAAATGTTTATTAGTAAATCTCGGATTTTCTTGAATTTGTTGTTTATGGTATATTTGGAAAAAATGTAGGCTTCAGGCTTCAGCTTAACTATGACATATTTTATGTCTGGATATTGTAGCTGTACATTTGCATTCTGCATTTAAGTTATGCTTCTATAGGAACAAATTTGTTTTTCCACTCTGCCTGCTAATTGTCATTGTCATGTGTACTGAAGTTATTGCTGTATCATGTGTAGGTTTTTATTTTCATATAAATGCTCCTGAAATTATTTGATTACACCATGTGTGCATGTTTCTTTTCTAACGACATCGTTGACATGCCACATTTTCCAGGGTAACAATTTTTGATGAAATTTCTGTGCTCATGTCTCATCTGGGTTTGAGGGTGAGGTTTGATTGCTTTGACATTATTTAATTATGTAATTTCAGATATTGCATTTCCGTTTTTCAAATATAAAGGAATGGTTACCGCCATCATTTGTAGTAGTTGGACGAACAAAAGTTGCACCAAATTAACATATTAACACCACTTGCATCTGGCACTGGTACTACTGGAAAAAAAGTGAAAATTCAGGAGATTGTGCATTTTCTGTGCTTTAAGGAGATAGAAGAAAAAAAAGATATCGTATTTTGAAAAAAATCTTGCACTCACTTTCTTTTATTTTTTACCTCTGACGCATTGTGCTTCCTTTGTTTCTCTGTCTAGGTGGACTTTGCAGAATTCTCTCGGTTCTATGATTTTGTTTTCTTCATGTGTCGTGAAAATGGTCAAAAGAATATTAGTAAGCATCCAAGATTAATAATTTGTACACAATCTTCTTTATTTCAAATAGTGGCAGGAGTATGTTATACCCACTGTTTACTTCCTTTAATTGTTAAACTTTGATAATTTGCAGCTGTAAGCAGGGCGGTAACTGCATGGAAATTAGTTCTTGCTGGGCGGTTTTCACTGCTTCATCCTTGGTGTGATTTTGTTGAGGTACAATAATACTTAAGGACTGAGAAACTGTTTTGGGGTTTTCCTTAGTCATCAGGGCTGAGTGTTTGAGAAGGAAGCCTTGTAATTTTAACCACATACTAATTTCTTACGGGGAATACTGTCTATTAGTGGAAGGATTGGATTTTCATAGATTCAGTGTAGTGTTCTCTGGGTAAGAAATACCTAGGAAGTGCAAATACTACTTGGGACATCTGCATAAGGATACAGCATTTTCTAAAAGTTGTAGTATACAACACTTTTGCTGAAGTTTTGTCTTGAGCCAAAAGGTTGGTTGAATCAGCCACCCAAAATCAAATCACCTTGATTTGGTAAGTTAAGCTGATGCAGCTGCATCACTGAAGTGATGTGCATGTTTAAAAATTAACAACAGTTTTTCATAATACAACAATAAATCATCGCCAAAATAGTATAGTGCCAATACAGGGTGAGCCCTGGTGCAACGGCAAAGTTTTGCCTTGGTGACCTCAATAGGTCGCTGGTTTGAACTTGGAACAGTCTCTTTGCATACACAAGGGCAAGACTGGTTATAATGACCCTCTTCCATGCCATCACATTAGTTCTTTTGAAGTCATTGAAGTTCACTAAAAACTTCAGTTTCATATAACAGTTCTGGAAGTCACAGTTATCTATCTCAGATAGCTGCGCAAAAGCAGCCAACCCTGAAATTGCTATAGTGGGTAGTGAATATTGATACGATCGCTGTTATGAAATTTCCATATATAAATTAAATAATTTATTTACATATATATATGGATGCTAAAAGTAAAAAAAATTACTCATAACTAATGGTATATTCATAATGAATAATTAAAAATCATAATTTTAAGACAAACACAGTAGTTAATGGAAACAAGAGTCAAGTAATATAAAAAGGAGATAAAAGTATATATGAATTGGCTGCATAAGGTTGCCTATCTGTTCACAACGGTGAAAGAAAGAATATAAAACAGAACATAAACCCCTCTTTGATGTGAACAAAACAGACCCCAAAGAACAGAGCAGAGATCAGAGAAAGGTGTGCCAAAGTTTCAGAGTATGGCTTGGACCATGAGTAGGCCAGAAATGCAGCTGAGAGCTTTTGGTTAGATGGTTTGTGCCAAAGCGAGAAGAGACCAGCATTATTTAATCTTTGAAAGGAGTGAGAATGGGAAAATAGGTCTTGTGTTCTGATGAAATAAAGGGGAGCAAAATCCCAATATCAACCCCTCTCCGAAACAGCTCCAAACAACATTATTTGAAGGGCCTAAAAACAAATGGGATTTTATTATCTAATGCAATAGTAGTTTTGTTGACTGCAAATGGCAGCTGTGATTCATGGTGCTCCAGGCATGACAGTGAGCTGTGACACATTATGGGGTTGCACTGAGTGGCCCATAGCCACGATGCTTTGCAGCGCTATATCATGCAATTAACTACACTGCTGGAAGCTGATGACTTATCTTGATTTTCCATTTAAACTCTAAAATGGGGATGTAAAGGGATATTGGAAGTTTACCGAAAAAGGGAAATTGGAGAACACATTGGCAAACAGAGGAAAATATGAACGGCAACGAGGCTATGTAACAATAAGGATGAAAGGGGCCAATTTTATGTTATAGGATAGGATTGTAGACTTGGGAAATTAGGCCTGGGCCCATGTTCCTTCACTTTGCTTTGGGATTAGGGCTGCTTAATATTAGCCCATTAAAATCTCAATGAATAAGCTCAGTCCATTTAAACTGTGAGTTAAGTGGATTAGACCTGGTTCCCTGGGCAACCTAGTAGTACTGTGTTATCTTACTTTTCTTTTGTTGGAGGCTGAACTATTGTTTTTTATTCAGAAGAATCAACGATACAATATCTCTGAGGATACCTGGCAACAGGTTCTAGCTTTCAGCTGGTGTACCCGTGAAAATCTGGAAGCATATGATCCTGAAGGTACTGTTTTCTTGTCTCATTTCTATAATTAGATGCAAATGTTAGTACCTGTATGCCTCTCTCCATGTCATTTAATTAAGTTGTGTGACCAGTAAAAATAGTTTTGGTATCGTTTAACAATGGAAGTGGGGTGGGCTGTTTGGCTAACTGATGCAGTTTTCTTTTTTTTTTATGCTTGCAGGTGCTTGGCCTGTTTTGATAGATGATTTTGTCGAGCATATGTACAGGTTTGGTTTCTTTATGGCCAAATAAAGCATCTTAATTTTTTATAACGACTTTGATGATAAATTTTACTGTTAGGTTTACAAAATTAGTATTAGTTTTTGATAAAGCTCTGTGGCATTGATTGGGCCATATAACCTCCTGGGATGCCAAATATTGGACTGATATTTTATTGGATATGGTTGATGTCAAATATATTATGCGAGTGGAGTCGGGAGTGAGATGTTGGGTGAACTTATTTCATGAAGAATCAACTGGAGTAATCATTTGTTGTCTTTATATTTTAAGATATCTTTTGCATGTTACAGACATATTAAATAGTTCCTGAGGGCTCTGTAGGATGACCGTAACCATGAATATTTTGGCGTGCCATAGGATTAGTAAATAGGTTTGGGTCAGTTTAACAAGGGTGACATGTACTTTTTAGCTTAACACCTACCTTTCCTGATGCTAAAATTCAACCACCACCTAAATCAAAAGAATGGGACTGGCAAGGATCAAATATCTTCTGGGCCAGAGAGTCTCTGATATTAACACTCCTGAATTTTTACGCCTTTAGGGTATGCTTATAGTTTGTTTACTATCTCTAACATCTTCATATTGAAATTATATATGAGCAACTATTCGCTTATGTCACTTTTTTTTCCTTATCAGCACGTCACTGATCTGCCAGTTCCCATTCTTCACTGTTTTAATTTGACACAATTTCTAGAATTCCTATTCCGTCTAACGACATATAAGATTCACTAGTTCTGCAGAAGGTAAATAATCAATAGAACAAAAGGTCAGTTAAAGCTGAATTATGTCAGCAGAGTCAGTATAAAACCATAATGTCAATACTGCCTTGACTCCTCCTGAGTCATAATCAGATCACCTCCATGACCTATACAAACAACTCTTTTCTATCTCTATTCCTAACATCTGGACTTTGCAGAATAACAACATATACCTGAATTTGAAAGCAATTGTAGAGATCTGGATTCTTAAAGTCATCAATAAGTCCACCAGCATGACCAATTAAAAACAATCTTCTAAACATTTTTGTAACCCATCTAAAGGTTTCACAATGTCCATGCTTTAAGTTCAAAGGGTCTTTCATGAAGGGTTGTGTTAAGAGATGTAAAGGCAATCATTAGCCTTCGACTAGCAAGCAACTTTGTCTTTTAGAATAGTTGAGTCTTTGGCTGGAGACAGATTCAGCTTCTGGGAAAATGGCACCACCTTTCAAGTATGGAATTTGAATTGTAAGTTTCTGAAGGCCAATCTGACCATCTTTTTTCAGTTAACTTGATATAATCTCACCACTAACCACTTAAATGATATAATTTTAGTGGACAATATTTGCCTCCTGTGATTGTGAAAGCGTTGATCTGGGTTGAACGTTTAGTGACATGATTAAGTGGCTTGAATGGCAGAATTTTCTAATATCCACAAGCTGACTTTGGAAACTGTTGTGCCTTTTTATGCTTTGCCATTTTCACAGATGTAGTGCAGTGAAAGATATCCCATATTTAGAAAGGATAATCATTAGTTGTGAGATTCTGTAGATGCTGTCACAATGAGAATGGAATACATGGACTTAAACGACTTTGCTTTGAAATCTTGTTCAATTTCAGTGAAAGAGTCCACCTTTTTGCTGGGTTTAATTTGCCTTACCAGTTCTAAAAACTTTGCAAGAAGCCAATTTAAGGCATTGTTCTGTGATTAATTTTATATACACTGGATTTTATTTTATCAACATTTCTGAGCTTCATTTAGTTTATTGTCCTGCAGGATGCCAGGATCATATTATGATAATTCCAACTTTCATTGCAAGTGTGGTGATCCAGAATCTCAGTCATGTGTTTTGGAGGATTCCCTTCCTGGTCAGTTCCCTGATATAGGAATTCTAGTCTTAGGCCTTTTGATTCCCTTATCATTTTTTTGTTTTAGAAACTGTTATTTAAAATATTGTGCTCTGCTTAGCTATCGATTTTTCATCCAAATTTTAAATTTTGAAATTTTTTCAAAATTTAATAACCTAAAAATAAGAGGTGTTTGCTCATCTGTTTCTGTTTTCTAAGTGTTCTGTTCAAGAACTCAAGGGACATACTTTAAAAACAGAATGTGCTCAAGATACAAACAAATTTAGGCAACAAAATTATTTGTGAAATCGTAAACAAACAATTCCTTACTGTTCTATAAATCTGTACCTGACTATGGTTTTCATACAGGGCTGAGTAATTTTTCTGGTGCAAAGAGGAAGTTATATGAAGACTTCAGCAAAAGTTATCATGTGGATGCTAACAATATTGTTTTTTCAAATTGTAAAAAGAGTAGACATAAGGATGCAGCAGATTTTGAGGACTATCCACCGGGGAATACAGCAGAGGATTTTATGGAAACTAGTACACAAAATAGCCCCTTGTGTTCATCTATGTCCCCATGTGCAGTTGAAGGGGTTCTGTCTAAGGGATTTGCGGGACTACTGTCAACTCCTTCCTATGTGCAGTTTAGTGGGGAGAGAAGGGCTTCCTTTTGATGAAGCACCCTCCTTATAGTTAGAGATATATAGAAGTTTCTTTTGCTAGTTAATATCTGTTGATGTATTCATTTTAAATGGGCTACAATACATGATTCTAGTTTCCATTATTAGTGGCATTTTAAATAATTGTAGTTAAATGCAGATTATATACTGTTTGGTCATTAAATGCAGTATTAGAAAGTGATTCTTAGGTTATCACAAGATACAAAATTCATGTTCAACTTATTGAACCCTAATTCCAATCCGAATTAATTAACACAAGTTTTTTCTTATACAAATTAAGCATTCACATACATCATTTATTCCATCCTAACAAGAACTTGTGACTCACTCCATTAAGTATGAAGAGAGACAGAAAATTCATGTTAACACTAAAACATTAAGCATGAAGTATTAAACATTAACAATGAAACATTAAGCATGAAACATTAAGCATGAAGCGTTAAACACATAAATAAATTGATGAAGAGTTAAGAAACAAAAAGAGCAAGAATAACACATCATTTGCAATCTGAATCAAAAGGATAACCTTATAAATTAGCCATCTATTAAATTTAAATAAAGCCAACAAAATGAAATTAAAAATAAAAGAATTTAAAAACGAATTTAAAAAGAAGGAAATTGAATTGAAACAAAAACAAAATGTAATTGCAGAGTAAAGAAAGTACAGAACCAGATTTTCCAGGAAGAGAATGAATTGAATCCCAAAAGCGAGTTAGAGAGACTGTAACTCCTTTGGCTTCACCTCCTTTAATAGGCGGCTAGACCTAGGCCAGTCTTAAATCTAATGAGTTTTCAATTTTGGTCCAATAAATAAAAACTAAAAATAAAAATTGATAATATGATATTCCCTCTTCAATTCCAGAATTAATATCCAAGCCGAATAAAATTTCAAAGCTATCCTGAAAATAATAATAAAATTAACTCAGAAAATTCGAATTAAATAAAATTACAAATGTCTGGTAAATGAAGTCCAAATAGTAAAATTAAGAGAAAATAATAGGCAGTTAAGCACAAATTACTTATTAAAATAAATACAAAAAGACAAGTAAATAAGGGAAAATAGTAACTTATCACTCCTACAACTCCAACCTTCATTAAAATAGATATAAAAAGACAAGTAAATAAGGGAAAATAGTAACTTATTACTTGCACAACTCCAACCTTTGAGCAAAACGCTACTTTAATGTTAGAGGGTTAAAAAAATGTTATTTTGTCTACTTTTACCGTAATTTTAGTAGTATTTTTTGTAATTTTCATTAGGGAAAATAATAACTCATCCGTGGCACAACTTCAACCTTTGAGCAAAACGCTACTTTAATGTTAGAGGGTTAAAAAAAATGATATTTTGTCTCCTTTTATCGTAATTTTAGTAGTATTTTTTGTAATTTTCATTAGATAATCTAAGGACCCTTCTTGGTATTCTGTTATTTCTGGCACTAAGATTTTGTCATATACCTAAGACCTTCTACGACGACATATTTGATTGAATTGAAGTTTCAGTTTTCTCAATTTCTTAAGCTCTTAGAATTTGTTTTCAATCGACACATTATTGAACGATTTTACTTGTTCGTATTTATATAATTTAGAATTTCTAAAATTATGGCTATACCTAAATTCTCTAAATACTCAATCATTCAAATTAATATTGGATTTATTACTATAATAAAATGTAAAAAGATTCTACCCCTTTAGATAAGATTACGAATATCAAATTTCAATATACAATGACGTTGTATTAGTCTAAGAGCGTCGAACTACAGTGAAAAATCTAAGAGCATCTAAGTACAGTGAAGTTATTTAACTTACTTTTGGTGAGTCAATAACTTCAACCATTTGTTTCCTCTAATAGTGTAATTCTTTAAAATGGATGCTATATTGGTCTCACATACTTCTAAGAATTACTAAGAATCAATCTTTTAAAACTTGATTTTATATAAGAATTATGATATCATACTTAATCTTTAAATCATATTATAGATCTGACAGATTTATTAGTTATATTAATCACTGAATAACTAATTTTCATTGATAAAGGTGGAGCCAAGAAGTAACTTGGGAATGTTAATGTCACCCCAAAATTGTTAACTTCCGTTGTAAGTTTTATTTATAAAAATGTTGTGGCTACATTAGCAAATTTTTAACACTGAGATCTTGATTCAATGTCTCTTTTTTTTTTTGGTTTTCTTTTAAAAACAATCGTTCTTAATAAAAAAAACTATAAAACAACTGTCTCTCATTCCTCCTCTCCACGGTAAACTTCATGACTGATCAATAGTTCAATTTACCAGAGAGTTATAACACATTATTCTTTTATAGGATTCACCAACCAATATCAAATCCTTTCCTGAAGTAGTTTTAGAAAGTTTAGATCCCATTTCATCGTTGAAAATACAGTATGTGATAATGATGGAAGAAGGTAAGGAAATGTGCAATACTGATATGGCTACTTCGTGGCAAATCAAGCTAAAACCTCATCATAGAAAATCAGATTTGCATACTATCGTAAGTACAATTGAGCAACTGAACACTTGCAATCCACAGCATTGCAGTTACATAATCCTTTCAGCACCAAAATTTTGCTTTCCAATCCCCTTAATGAAGCCTCTAACTATAATCCGTAGAATTTAAACAGCTTGCATAGTTACTTTCCCTGGTACAACAATTAGTACAATGAAACTATACAACATGAATTAGCTCCATATTGAAAAGTTTGCTTTGATGGAAATAAATGCAAAACGTTCACCATTGGTATTTGGCAGCAAGAAGCACCTCCTCATACTGCAGAGCAGCATTGTCCCAACTAAGATCTAGTGTCATTCCTCTCCTTTGAAGGCCTTCCCAGCTCTTCTTATACTCCCTATAGGTCAATAGGCAGTTCCCTAATGCATTCGATAACTTACCTGAATCTGCACTTTCAAACGTCCACCCAAGGCCTGACTCAGTGAAAGGATCAAAAGGCTGCACTGTGTCTCTGAGTCCACCAACAGCATGAACAACAGGAACTGTTCCATAGTTCATGGCATAAAGTTGGTTCAATCCACATGGCTCAAACCTTGATGGCATGAGCAATATGTCTGAGGCTGCAGTTATCCTGTGAGCCATCTTCACTGAAAAGCCAACCCAACCCCTTATCTTGTCATGGTGTTGGCTTTCAAATTGCCTAAGCATGTGTTCTAGATCAGGCCTTCCAGAGCCTAACATGACTAATTGCACATCCTGACTCATCAACCAAGGAATAGCTCCAGCTATGAGATCAACTCCTTTCTGTGGATCCAACCTTCCAATGAAGCCAATCAGTGGGACTTCCTCACGGATAGGCAAACCAAGCTCCCTTTGCAATGCTGTTTTACATTGACGCTTGCCACTAGAAAGTGTCTCAAGGGAGTAGTTAGTGTAGCCATCTGATTTCAAGTGAACATCAAACCGAGGGTTCCAATCTTTGCCGTCAATTCCATTCACAATGCCCTTCAATTTCCAATCATTGTCCTTTATGATCTCATGCAAGCCCCAACCACCTTCAGAAGTTTTGAGCTCCCATGCATACCCATGACTAACCGTGAGAACACGGTCTGCTGTCTTTAAACCAGCTGCAAAGATGTTGAAATGCTCACCTCCAATGGGGTCATATAATTTGAAAAGGTCCATGTAGTGTTCAGGTAAATCCACACAGAAAAAATCATCAACAGGCCCCCTACCCTGTAAGAAAATTTTGTTTCAATGTTCTTTCTCAATATAGGAAACAGTGCAGTTTAGACTATTAAGTAAATGAAATCAGCTTCAATGATCTGCCCTTCAAAGGTATAAGTTCAATTTCTGGTATAACTGGCTGGTAATTTAGTAAAACAGACAAATCGGTTGAGTAAAACATTTTTCTTGATTTCTTAATTTCATTTGCTTTCTGAAAAGAAATATGAACATATCAGAATGAACTTTTTCATATCGTTATCTTCAAAGGGTTTATTAAAGCTACTATGGTACTAGATTCTTTTATCACTCTGGTTACTGTGATTAACTGATAATCATAAAATAAATTTATTTCCTATCCCAATAGACTAGTGGACCATTTTTATGGCTAAAACACGAAAAATATATCCAGCAGGTCCTTATAAGCTGCACAAAACAATGAATTGACAAATTTAAAATGGTTTTCTAGATTCAGATGGAACCTGGTGAGCTATGTTATGAATCACAAGAACTGATCTTGTATACTTCATCAAACCCTGCTCACGATAATATGCCTTCAGATACACTGGCAGCAACGCAGTATGCCAATCATTTGCTATGAAGGCCAAATTTCCATCTCCATAGCAAACACCCCCACATGGAACGTGCCATGGAACCTGTAATTGTTAATTTTGTTTTGTCACGTTGCATGTATACAGAAATAAGGACTTGAAATTAAACTTCACCATTGATAAAAAAACATAGCAATCGTGTTAGCCACATACGTCCATAAATGGCTCAATTTTTTCTTTGTTTCAGCATAACAAAATAGCATATGCAATCTGCTAAAAAGCTCTTGAAATGTTATAGCTGAGTTTTCCATTTCTTGATTCAGTCACTTCAGAAATCAAGTTTGTTTATGTACCTCAACTGCTGCCTTGCAAAACAGCACCATACGTTTTAGAATATCCTGTTCCATAAAGGACAACATGAGTTAAATAGGTCAGGAATAATACAAACATAACATTACAGCATTTTGATTAGACCTTTCAAATCATCTAATGGCTTATAAATAGCTCAGAAAGCAATAGCTTATGAAATCAGAAGGCTACTTTTCTTTACCCTTCTTTTCTCTTTTTAGGGCCTTGGGAAGGTGCTGGATAATGTTATATGATAAACATTGATAATACATAACAATGGTCCTCAACTTAACAAATAATAGACAATTACCAATCGGCTTCCCCCATATATGTTATGTTCTAGATGATGAAAAAGTGGATTGTCAATGAAAACGAAATCTACACCATCAATGTAGGCTTGGAAATATTTTACTTCAGCTTCCTGTAAAATAATAATTGGAAAGGTTACAGCACTATAAAAATATTATCAACTTAATAGATTCAAAGAGTTTAATTGATCACTAATAAAGTATACTGCATACATGACCATCTACTTTGTACCATTTTCGCACTCCTGTATCTTGGGCTTCCGCATAATTACCATAGTGAGGTGTCACAACCTATGAGGACAATAGCGAAGAACGAAATGAGAAAATTGATATATTATTCAAAAGGAACCAAGGAAAATATTTTGTGAACTTCACGTTGTTCTTCCCTTAGCAAGGAACAAATTGGAACAGTGAGAACTCTTCCCTAGGATGAGACTGAATTCATTAAGGAAGAAGCATTTTACCATAACTCTATGTCCACGTCTAGCCAAAGCTTTTGGCAAGGAACCAACTACATCTCCAAGCCCACCTAGTAAAATTAGCATAGGGATAAGTCTTCAAATTACATAAAAGTGAAAATGACAAGCACAGAAGGGCAACAAATAACTTGTTATGAAATCACATTGATAGCCTCTACTCGTGTTCTAGCTCGTCTAAGTTTGGCAAAGAGATGAAGATAGAGAGAGCTCAATGGATCTTCTCATGGAAGTAGTTAATACCTATGTATGGATATAACAAAAGTGTTCCAGATATTTTTTAATCTTTTGTCAATTATTCATGTTTTCAAACAACCCTGCAAAATTTTAAGGCATGTGCTAAATTACACATAACCAGTTTTAAGTTGTTAGATTAAGATACACTAAGTTGTTGTAAGTAGTAAGTATTATAGTGTCTCTCTCTCAAATTCTCAATAATGACTAACTTACCTTGTAATTGGACAGATAACCAACATGAATTTAACAAGGAAAACCTTCCACACAGATAAAGTTATTACCTGTTTTTGACCAGGGAGCACATTCTGCTGCAACCAATATGACATTCATGACATTGGTCCCAGCCAAAGGTTGGGGTATTTCAGTTTCACCTTCACCCTCAATAGGGGTAGATTCACTACCTACCTGATTCTCAACCTCTAGACTCAAATGCTCAGTACCATTTGCAAAGAAGGCTGAGAGAGAACCAGGTCTGTTAGTCTCAAGTGCCTTGTCTTTCAACTTTTCATTCGAATATATGCGAGATGAAGCCATTTGAGGTGGGGTTTTAACATCTTCCACAAACCCTTCGCTAGAATGGACATAGTTTGGTGAGGCAATAATTCCATTTTGGTTTTTAACTGCATTGTCACCACTGGTGGAAACATTTTTTGGACTTGGTTTATTTGTGAAAGATTTGTTACCGAGTTCATAAGATGTACTGTTCACCTCTGATTCAAGAATGTTCTCACTCTTTTCGGAAGAAACCAGTTTCTTTATTTCCACAACCTACAAATGGACAAGAGAAAACCATATGCATGCATGGAATAACTTGCTGGTTTAAGAAAGCACCAAAGAAATCAAACAGATTATGATGAAACAGAATATATTTGTTAATTGATTGATCTTCAGTTCCATTATTTGCAAATTGTAGTTAAAGAAACAGCTTTAAGGGGGGTGTTCATACATAGATAGTACATAATTGTGATAAAATAAATAGAAAGCGATTCCAACTATTGTGATGAAATCAAATATAATGCATGTACACAAAATATAAAATTAATTACAATTTTAACAGTTACTTTTTAAGTTATTATTGCACTTTGTTCTCTGAAAGCATACTCCTCTAATCTTTTTAAGAAAGTTAAATCCAATTATAGAATAAATTAAAAAAAGTAATTCCATATAATTTATGGATTTATTTTTTTAACTTTATTACCTAATAAGTTTGGTTCCTAACCGATTAATTCTGAACTACCCGAGTGAGATTCGTTTTGCTTGGTGGCTTTAATGAGTTTCATAATGCAGATTAATTTTAATACTGTAACTAATTCAAAATATCAAATGTCTCATTCATAAATTATCATATAATGAATAAGTCACATCAATTAATAATGGATATAGTTGTGTGTATATTATAAAACTAGATATATATTTTAGAATTGTATAAATATGAATTATGTTAATATCATTACCTTTTAATTCAAGGGCCTAAATTTCTTCTTCCACCGTTATAAAATGTAAAGTATTACTATAAACTAATATAACATATCATAATTAATGATCAATATAATAGCAAATTGTGCACTAGTATTGATTTCTCAAGCTTAATTTACACAAGTGCAGCATTACCAAAAATATCAATATCGGTGGCAAATTAGAAATAGTTTTTTTCTGAATTTTACTATCTGAAAATTTCTATCTGAAAATTTCTAGAATGTGAAAATCTATTCATGTCTTCAGTTTTCTAGGTTTTTTCCTATAGCTACACTAGACTCAAAAAAGTTTTTAGAAATTTGTAGCATACAACTAAATTTTTTCTGCTACCACTAAAATGTAAAGAATACATAAAGGAGACAAATTGATACCTGTTGAAGTAGATCCTTTTGCAAAGCTAGCACCTTATTTTTCTTTTCATTGATGGCCCCAAGCACCTCTTCAGCACCATCTTTATCCTCACCTGTTCCTGAACTGTTACCACCTGTTGCCCTTATGCGCGTAATCATTCTCAAACTTTCCGAATGCTCAAACACGACACCGTTTTTCTGTGGAAATCTGACACAAGGGTTTCCTCTGCTGTGAAGCAGAACCAAAGCTTGGGCACTTATCGATGATGCCATGGAAACTAATAATAAGAACAAGGTTAATTGCTTTCACAAACTTAGCAGAGATGATAAGGGTTTTGCAGTTGAAGCATAACAAGGGTTAGAAACAGATAAAGTCTGGAACTTGAACTGAATGAGTACATCTGGCAGAAAAACGGCAACTAAACCTACATATATATACATGTATGTATGTATCTATGGAGAGATTGGGGAAGGAAGAGAATCAACTAGGTGGGTCCCATAGAAAGAGAAAGCATGGAGGAGTTTGAGGTTTGAGATGATTGATGATTTTGGAACAGAAATTGGAAGCCAAAACATTTTTGGTGTGGGAATTTCATGGCCATAGATAATTTAGAGACATACGTGTCATTGAGCACGAATTTAAAATGTGGAGTTTTTATGGGACCATTAAATATGGATTCATAAAAATTACTTTTTTTCCCCCCCTTTTTTTATTTCTAACTACAGTACCCCTCTGTTTTTGGGTTAAATTCCCATATTCAACCTATGTTTTGCATTAAATTTTGGAACAATTGAGATTTTTTTTTAAATTTTTTCACCTTTAAAAAACAAGATCTCACACAAACTTAGATTTAGTATAATATAATAGGATTAGTAACATGACTAAACAAGGGTCCAGATCAATAGAAAGGGCATATATTTAGGGTTGAATCTGAAGAATATACAATCCAATTACAAGCATGTTTTAGTTTATGTTGAAATTGTTGTTCCTTCTGAGCTAAAATGCAGCAAATGTTTTCTGTCTGTCTGTTATCTTTAGAATTTTGTGTTGGTTATATATTCAACTAATATACAAATTTGAAATCTTTTTAAGTCAATCATGCACTGATACAGAAAGTTGTTTACATTGTCTGTGTTAAAATCAATTTATGTTGTAGCTATTAATAAACTCAAAAAATAAAAATCAAGCTGAAAAACTTAAGAAATACCAAATCAGAAATCCAGAAAGAAAACTCCAATAGAAGATATGACATTGCTTTGTGTTAGTGATTCTGGTGTCCTAACTTTACAGGACCAGAAGACATTTCCTGATAGCAGAGGAATTACACAAGTATTTTAAGGTGTTAGATGTTCTTGTGATGGTATGGAATGAGTATTTTTGGAAGGAAGTGGTGACTTTGTCATATATCAACATTCTTAACACCACAAAAACATTGTACTATAAGATAGTCTTATCTGCTCCACTTTTGAGGACTTTACATTCATCAAGTTGTCAACAAAGATCCAAAAGGGTAGGAGGACTATAGGATCACAATAGTGGTACCAAGTGTAAAAGAAATAATTGTGAGAAGAGTTAGTGAAGAGACATTTTTATATTGGTTAAAAATTTAATAAATATAATAAATACTTTTAATATTCATTCAATTTAAAAAAAGTGTTTTTATATTAATTTAATTTATAATTCATACAAAATTGTGTATTTATTATTAATAATAATAATAATGTTCCTATCTTTTAATATTAATCATATTTATTATATATATAAATATTGCTATTTATACTAAAATTGATGTAGATTACATTGGTCATTAGTTTAAATTTGTTAAATGTAACTTAAATACTTTTATCAATATTTTTCATTAAGTATATATAGTTGACTTAATTTCACCCTCTTTTATTAGGTTTCACTCACAAGATTTAAGTTTTACATGGCCTTCCTTGGTATTGACTTCAATTTCTAATTCCAATAATAAAGAGCAATAATTAACCATACCATTTCTATATGATATTTATTATTATTTAATGTAAACAAAATAATGTTTTTCCTTAACTTTGTAAACATGTTAATCCAGAGTAACCATGTGTCACCCACACTTCTTAAAACTATATAATACTATATAATGAGGGGAGGAGGTAATTAGTCTATTAACACTTCTCCTAACACATGAATGTTAATTGAGATATATTGATATGTTTATGATTAATTTTTTTAATCATCTTTTAAAGTGAGCAAAATATTTTAAATAATATTTTTCATCCCTCCATTCTAACATTATTGATAATATATATGTTATTTATTTATTTTTATATAAAATGAAATTGACTACTATTACTTGAACTAGCATATGTTGTTCTTTTATAGACAATACAACTGATGCTCGAAATGTCCTAGAAATTATTATCTAGACACTTGTATAAATCATATTTATTATTATAAAAATATTTGTATTAATCTCATTATTGAGACAAATGACATTTTCATACAGTGAACTATAGAAAAAATGTAGTCTTTCACTTGTTGAGTATCATGACAGAATTTTTAATCATATTAAAAAAATAAAAAAAATTTGCAGACCCGAAATATAAGATAGGCTTAAATTATAAAAATACTGAAGTATTTTATTTTTTGCACATTTATCTAATTTATTAAAGATATTCATGCTATTTACTTTGCTACAATTACGAAAAAATAAACAAATTTGAAATTTATTTTTTATACTTTTTTATAACGAAATTTACAAAATCATTATTTTTTTTCTTTCACTTTTTTTGCGAACTGAGTATACCTGTTAAAATTGTATACATAAATCATTTAATGACTTTTTTTTTTGTAGAATACAAAATTTACCTATTCAGCTTTCTTTTATGTAGAATACATGATTATGCAGGGCTTAACCAACTGATTCCACTGCCCAAATCCCAGAGTGAAGGGTTGGATTGGAGCTACCATTTGAAGCATTGTTTTTGTCCAACCCCATTCCCACACTATAACTGCTGGTGCCAACTCTTCTACACTGCCCAGTGAAACAAGGGACTGACAAAAACCAAACTTTCAATCAAATGACAAGATGCAACTATATGTTGAGAAAAATTATGCCAAATTTGTCTGTAAGACAGATTTGTGGAAGTGAAAAATAAAATCAGAGGATTTGATAAAAAGAAATTGTACACTGTGTTTATAAAACACTCACAACCTCACACTACCCACAACCTAATTACAACAAAAGATTCTAAATATTTTCTCTTGCTGTGAGAAAATTTCTTCACTCAAAGCATATGAAATTTATGCTCTCTCTTGTTAGATATATTAACTGAGTGAATGACTTTGGTATTTATAAGAAAGTATGGGTAATGTGACACACTAATCTTCAGCAAAATTAGGCACAGAGATTGCTGAAGACATGCTCCCATTATTTACGTAAAGCCTTGCATTTATGGTTTACGTAATGCCATCTATTTTTGCTTTGACCTTTTCAACCAACAATCTCCCACTTGAAGATTGATTTCAATCTATCTT
>Ga0209700_101446_pt1 | contig 49327 bp, 22 predicted proteins | sample SiratroredBW_FD_187528 | JGI IMG/M metagenome (GOLD analysis project Ga0209700, IMG submission 187528) | Root nodule microbial communities of legume samples collected from California, USA - Siratro red BW (SPAdes) (version 2) | ecosystem: Host-associated > Plants > Roots > Nodule | place: USA...
TTTATTTTAATTTAAAATAAATTTATATCTCTTAATATTCATGTTATAGTTTTGTTAATTATTATTATTTATTTTGTTAATTGTTAAACTTAGGATCATAGTATCAAATAATTAAAAAATGATTGAAAAGAGAGAAACAATTTTAATTAATGTCATTAATTGAAATTGCCAACATGTCACTCTTATTTTGACTAGTTTGAAATTATGACTATCTAGCTGATAAAATTTGCCCATTTTGGTAAATAAAATTTTTTCTACCCATTTTAGGAATTAAAATTAAAAAGTATACCAAAATGGGAAAAAAAGCCTATATATGTACATATAATTATAGTTCATTATTATCTGTCTTTTATGTCACTGGCTTAACTTACTTAATTAATAGTGCAGTGAGTCACTTCCAAAACTTTTGATAAGAGATATTATTGATAAAATGCTTAATTCTAACATTAGTAATAAACTCAAATTAGATATACCAAACCACAGTTGTACTTTTCTCATCCTATACCACTTATAATACTTACTATAAACCTGGTTAAATACTTTGCAATTAAACAATAAGTGACTAATTGATTCATTGCACTTTCCACACATAACACATATTATTACCTGTCACCACTCCCTTCTAACTCTGTCACCACTCCCTTCTAGCTCAAGTTATCTTTGTTGGTATTCTATCTAAGAATACCCATCAAGTTAGATGTTGTGCAGCTACCACAACCTTTACCTTCCAGAAAACCTTAAAAAATTCTATTAGCTCTCCCCTACAATTATCCTTAAGTTTCCTTAAGTTTCTTATAAGTTGTTTTCACTTTCATCGTCAGTACACATCCAATTTTTTTCATAAGTTTAGTTCTTATAAGTTCTTTCCAAGTCAATTTTTTTATAAACTGATATACTTGCTTTTTTCCCCATTCAAAACCATTTTCTTTCCATTGTTAATTTCATTCTCATTAATCACCCACACCCTTTTACCTGCCTACTCTAGTCTTAAGATATTTCAACTCACATTTACATACATTCTGGGAAATTTGACCATGGTCCACACCATGTATCTTTTCGAAAGTTTATCTTTGCTCCAGTTCCAACTTTCCAAGCTACATTCTCATGAAACCATCCACCATTTGATCCCTCTCCACATATTTCTCTAAGAGCTCTCCACCACCATGAGTCATCCACCACATTTAGAGAATCTATCTTTAATCCTGAAATAAGTTTAAAGCATTGAAATACACTCTTAGTAGTAATTATATTCTTCATACATGTCTTAATTATATCATCTGCAAACTTTAAGATGCTTACTTACACTTTCTTTTCTATTTTCACTCCCTCCAACAGGTCTTTGCTAAAATATTTTTTTCACAATCTTTGATAATCCCTTTGCAGCAATTAAAAAAAAATACAAGAAGATCTTCTTGTCTCAAACCTTTTGTCAGCTTAAACTCTAATATTAGCATCTCATTAACCAAAAACCGATATTGTAAAGAAATATAATCTCCCCTTCATCTATCTTTAAAAATTTGTTTGATTAGCTTTGTTGCAAAAGTCAACTTTTAAATAAAAGTTCAAGAACTTGTTACGATTCCGTTATTTAATATAAGACCAGTTCAATAAACTTATGAATAATTCAGTTTATTGAAATTATTCCATCCTTCAAAATAACTTTTTTAGTTCGATTTCGTTTTGTGCAAGTTTTCTTTGAACCAAACCATGAACGGACATAGAACTTGTGGTCATTTGTGTTTTAGAAAATTTCAAATACATTAAAATTTTATTATGTTATTTTTTTATTTGCATAGAGTATTTTAATTGATACTGAATACAAGAGTTATTATTAATTGATTAATCACTAAATAAAATGTCCATTGATATTAGTTGAGAAAGCTCTAACAAATATCAAATCGTGAATTGTTTTCATTTATTTTTTTTTTAACAACAAAGAATTAATAAAATAAAAAGAACACTTAAGGGGTGTTCCAACCCTTGTACAACACACTCTAGTTAAGACTAAGTGTCACACCTACCAAAACATAAATTCATAAAGAATGACCTTATACTAAACAGATCAAAATCCAGGAACTAGGACACCTAAAACAGAGCATAACTAGTAACCAGAAAGAAGACTACATAATAAAACAGACACATACAAACCACGGACAAACAGGGAGGGAACCACCCAACCATATCTCAACAGTTGCTAAGCCAATGATTGGAGGCACTGCACTGGAGAGAGAATCCAGTATGAATAAGAAAATGTGGTTTTCTTCATCTTGTACTTAGCCCATAACCAACCCTTAAGTTGAGCTAGACTAAAGATTTCAACAGCATCCACAACCCCACCCTTGAAAACCACCTTATTTATGTGACTCCATACTTCCGAAACAATAGCTACCCACAGCCCTTTCCATGCTCTATTAACGCTCTACTTTTCGCCCAATAAACAGAAACTCTGAAAATTGACAAGAGTGGCCTGGTATCTGACACCCACCTTCCCAATCCACCTGTCACACAGGTCCCACACTTGTTGTACCACAATACAAGTATTAAACAAGTGATCGTTGGATTCAACATCATCCTGACACAGAGGACAAAGCGGATTTGCCAACGGAACTCCCCTTCGAGCTAAGTTAAGTCTAGTTGACAATCTATCCAAAAGTATCCTCCATGCACCCACAATCGCTGAAGGGGCAGCGCTTAAGCTCCACAACAACTTAAACGACTTTGAAGACTGCATAGAATACTTACCGTTCAAGATACTATAAACAGATCTGACAAAATACTCCTGGGTATCCTCACCCACCCACACCTGCCTATCTTCTCTCCGTTCATCTATTACACAATAGTTGAAAAATAGTCTCGTTATTGTTAATAAAAGAAATTCTAAATAACAATATTCAACCAAAGTCAAGAAAAATATAAAGAAAATATATATACACGAATTTGATATAAAAGAAGTTAATTTTTAATAAAAAAATTAAAACTGTCTAATTTTAAATAGTTAAGTTATTCTCATATATTTGTAAAATTCTAATTTCTTTTAAAAAAATTGATTCAAACAAATTATTTATTATAAACGTTTTTTACAAAGATAATTTGCTTTTTAAAAATTGCTCATCCAAATAAAAGAAGATAAAAATTCATCCAAGGTGAAAGAAATGTTAAAGCAATTATAAGGGAGTGTAAGAACCCTTAATCTGGCGTTAATCAACCAAAGTAAAAGACACAAAAATAAAAATGAAATAGGAGAGATTAAATAAACATTTACGCCACTATGATCTTTATGCGGCATCATTTTTTAAGATGAAAAATCGTGGTAAATAGGAGGATCTAAATAAAATTACTTTCTTACTCAATCTACATCATAAATGTTATATATATGCTAACAGACCACCTAATGTTACTTGCGAAAATTGCAAATATTTAAGCATCTCCTGAATTTTAATGTCCTTCTTTACAAATGAATTTAGCAAGTCAATAATTTATATACACATGAGAAAAAAAAATTAACTGCTGCCATATGAAGATAAGCTATTGATATAGTATATTGATTTAGATGATTTCGTGGAACATATACATCGTATCATGTATAAATTTATAGAGTTTGATCAGTTCATTCTCATTGCCAAAAGGTTATTATAGAAAATGACAAAATAAACTAGTGTGTTAGGTGACGTAATTTTAGCAAAAGAACCAAAATATGTCAGTGTGTGTGATGCCAATGGAGTTGGAAAAGTAATTTTTTTTTCTTGCATATTGATAAGTCGCACCATAAACTTAGTTTTTATATTACTAATTAAGGTGCACTGGTTGAGTCTTCCGAAGAAAAGTGGATAATTGCTACCCCAGGTGGTGATGTTCAGACCTTTTACAAATAATTTATAGAGACGTGAATTACATCACTTCATCTATTTACCCGTTAAACAATCTGACACCTTCAAAAGCCTTATGTTGGTCTGAATCACAACATAACTTTCTTCAACGTAGGCTGGTTCTAACATAGTTATCAAATTTTGCCACTATCTCTTCATTCATCCCAACTTAAGCAACACTATTTACCCGTTAAAAATGTCTGATACCTTTATATATATATATATATATACATATATATGCGGCAATATGTTCATGAACTGATTTACCTAGCGATCACTATGACCATGTCCAAATATAGGCATATTAAATTCCTTTCCTAACTTACAAAAACCAAAGCCAACTTTTGCTATTTTTAATTATCTTACACTACCTCTTTACATAAGGTTAAACATCGAACTAGGTCAACCACAAGCGAAAATTGAACTGGGTTTTTCCCACTGTCTGACAGCGTAAAATATTCCATATTGTATCTTACAAAAATCAGATAAGAGAATAATTCCGTTGATTTTTACCCAAAACAGGAATTTAACAAGCATAAATTGGAGAAGCAGAAAGGAGAAAGATTAATTAATGAAAGAAAAACCATTGGTGACATTGATATAAAGAAAACTTCAAAGAAGGTTCCTCCTTAATTAATTACCACCAGACCAAATCCACAACCACTTCTTCTACTCTTGACACTGTATAAATACCGAAGCACATGCACGAAATCTCTCCACCAACAACATATCGTAGAACTAATAGTCTCTGTGGCACTTGGCATTCTCTCAGAAAGCAAAATCTTCACCATCCTGAAACATGCAGCGAATTTCGATTGCAATCTCACTAATATCCATCTTATTTTGTTCCACATTAACTGGAGCTCTTCCTGAACCTGGTAAATTTTATTGCAATAACCTCTCTTACTCAAGCTTTCAATATGTGACTTTGGTTTACGTAAAAGTGTACCTGTATTCAATGATTATGGAAACTTTTAATCTTACGCTAAGCTTTGTAGATTTACATTCAAAATATTATATTACAGTATATAAGTTCCATAGCAAACATATAAAAATGAAAACAAAGAACTATATAAACTATCATTAATTATTGTTGGTGTTGTAAATATGTTTTTGCATATTGCGCAGAGTATGGTTACTATGAAAATAGTGCAAATGGGCCTGAGCACTGGGGTGATATTAAAGAAGCATGGGCAGCCTGTAAAATAGGGCAAATGCAATCTCCTATTGATTTGTCCAGTAACTGTGTTGAAGTGATCCCAAAGTCAGGGGGTCTCAAGTACTGGACCTATAACCCTCAATATGCTACTGTCAACAACAGAGGTCATGATGTTGCAGTAAGTACAAACCCCTTCTAAAACGCTCACAGTTAATGGTGTTGCTCATATGCACCCTCTTAGATCCCCACATGCATGTCTATATAAACTAAATACCAGAAGACATAATATCAAACTATTTTACGTTATAAATTTACTAAGTTTAACAATAATTATCTTAACAAATATACTAAATTTGATTTCTAGTTAAAATTTTACGTTCTCATTGAAGTCTTAAATATAATGGTTGCAGGTGGAGTGGGGAGCTGGTGCAGGCTTTATAGACATAGATGGATCACATTTCTCCCTCGTACAAGTCCATTGGCACTGGCCCTCCGAACATACCATCGACGACCAGAGGTTAATCTCCCTTCACAATCACTTCTGATCGTGTTCTTTCTTCTCAAATATAAATATTCTAAATGTTTCATGTTTAACTAATCCTTTTTAAAAACTTTATGATGTAGAAACTGACTTCGTCAAGAAGAAATATAATTAACCAACGATGATTAGTTCAGACTTCGTTAAGAAGATTTGAAGTTCAAATTATATATAAATATATATATATATATATATATGTAAAGAGAGATAATCTTTATATCATCAATGTTTTACTTGAATAAATTTGTCTTCATATCTTATAGCTACTTTTATATATATAGTTAAGAACCGTGAAATGATCTTGGAGTTAGAAACTAATTTTGATGGATGGTTGTTCTAATTTTGGTGTTTAATATATGGCTAGGTATGACTTGGAGTTGCACATGGTGCATGTTAGCCCTCAGCCTGATGGAACAAACAAGACTGCTGTTGTTGGTGTTTTGTACAAGTACGGTTCTCCTGATCCATTGCTCTCTAAGGTACGTGCAATAATATTTACTATTAACGAAGAACAAAAGCTATATGTAATTTTTCATGGATAATATATTTATACATTATTTTCAGGTGGGAGAATACCTAGTGGACATTCCCCAAGAAAACGAAGAGAAAAGTATAGGGGAGATTGATCCCTCAGAGATCATGACGAGTAGCAAGATGTTCTACAGGTACATGGGATCACTCACTGCACCTCCTTGCTCCGAAGGCGTCATTTGGACCATTGATAAGAAGGTAGTTAAATACCCTTTTAAGTTTAGATGCACGTTCTACCATTAGTTAGTATGATAAAGAGACCTATTAATCACTAATATTAGATAATATCAGAATAATTTATAACATATATTTCTTACTGTGAACAAACACACAAAATTTTGAATGTTCTAACTAGAAATCCTAGAGTCTGACGAAAATATGTTTTACTAGAGCACATATAAAATAATCCTTTAATATATTTAATTTTAACACTTTGTCCATTAACTATAATTGTTAATTTCTAATTATTCTGTATTTTACCTAATTTCATTAGATAAGAACTGTTTCAAGAAGACAAGTGGAGTTACTGAAGGATACTGTACTTAGATATGTAAGTAAATTTCTTCGAAGTACTTAAGCTGGAATTTTAAAAATGAAAGCATTTTATTCCTTAAAAATTTGTTGTTGGATTTCATCTTGAATTAATCTTTATTATGTACTCTGCAACAGTATGCTTTAAGGAATGCAAGGCCACTGCAGCCTCTAAATGAGAGGAAGATAGAACTCTACGTTTCAAAGAAGAAGCCTTTGTATTAGTTTGAGCATTGTTATATTCTTTTATTAATTTTACATTTCCCTTTATGTAAAATAAGCGTTTTCGAGTGGAAGCGCATAAAAAGACAAATAAATATTTTGAATTGATTTATTATTTATTATCTCTAAATCGTTGTTATATAAAACTGAAAGGATTGTTTGACACTTTGAACTTTTCTCGAGTTAATTAATTTCCTCCAACTTTTAAAATAAGTAATTTGATTTCTTTCATTAATAGTTTTATACTTGGAAGCATATCTTGAGAACATGAGATTTTGAAGGTGTAGAAGATCAACTTAAATTTGTTAAATTTTAATACGATTAAATTGACTCGGAAATATATTCAACAAACCAGAAACGTGCGACCAAAATAAAAAAATGTGTAAGTAAATGAAGAAATAAAAAAAAAAGTAAGCGATGTCATAGGGTTAAAAGTTCTTTCATAATGATGGATAATTATTTTATAAAACACAACACATGTGCAAGAATAGTATCGACTTCTTTTTGTTTAAAGTTTTTTTTATATCACTCACGTATTATTCGAGAGAGACATTTTCTATTCAAATTATTTGAAAATTTTTTCATGTTAATTGGGTGAAGGTCAACACTCATGATATTCTAGAAGGTGTTCGGGATACTCTTAGAGGGTGTTTAGGTTTGACAGTATGTGCAAGTATTTTTCGTGATACTAGAAGTGAATATATAAGTAGTTTTTTTCCTCTTTTCTTGGGATAAGTCTTTATATACGGAGGTTATGGGAGCTATTTTGACTATTGAGCTTGCTTGGAACAAAGGCTTCAGACGTATTTGGCTTGAGTGTGACTCTTCCCTATTTTGTCAAACATTTAGTTCGTTTAATATTATTCCTTGGACTTTGAGAGGGAGATGACGAAAATGTATAAAGATATGTAACAAAATTGAATTCAAAGTTTTTTATATATTCCATGAGAAAAATGATTGTGTTAATAAACTGCTTTGTTGGATCTCGAGAATAACTTAGATTTTAAATAATATGATGTCTTACTTGCTGTTATTAAATTATACCTTTTTAATAATAGATATCAACTCCCTATGTTTTATTTTGTCTAACTTGATTGGAGAGTTTATCATCTTTTTATGTTATGGGTTTGGCTTAGTCCCCTATGATTTTATATATTTTTTTCCATTAATAATATATTTCATGTTATGACATACGATTGTTGATCTTTGAGGTATCAACTTAGCTGATATATCAAAAGTTTATATTGATGTCTAATATGAATTTTATAAAAAAAAAAAAAAAGAGTAAGGGCTGCCAAAAGTAAAATGTTTAGTAAAAAATAGGAGAATTAAAAGAATTAAAAAAACTACATTAGGTCAAATGATCAAAAGGAAATGTGTATCTTATTGAAAACCTTTTTTATGAAAAAAATATTAGGGAATGTGATATGAACGAAATATAATAAGAAAATGATAGACTTTAATTTTATCCAATGTAGATACCTATATCAAATAACAAATCAAAGTACTGTAAATAGGATTATGTTCAAATAAAAAACTACTGTTTACCTAGAATTATTTTCACTCTATAGTACTCTTAACCTTCTAACTCATCTTAATTTTTTAAGATAAATATTCACTGCATGAATTTCCAAGCTAACTAATTTGTAACTGATGCTTATTATTTGATTCATTATTAATGCTCTTAAAAAACTGGCAACTTAAAATTGATTATTAACTTTAAAGGGGTAGACTCATATTTTTTTTATCACAAAAAAGGACACACTTGGAATACTTAAATCCCTAGTCAAAATATACATCACATGTAGAACTGAGTGAAGGATACTAACCTCTCTTAGACTAACATAAAATATGTTTATACTTAAACAATTACAATTATATTAAGAGGCCAAGTAGCAGCACCTGCACCATATAACCGTTCAAAACTTTTGAGAATACCTAACAATGCGAAGATAAATATGAAATACACTATAAGAAAAATTATTTAGAGACCAATTTTTAACTCACATAAAATAGTTGTTAATTGTGACTAAAATAATCATCAAATTAAATTTTCGTTGTTAAATAACTACAAATATGAATTTAATGACCAATTAAGTCTAAGATAATTAGTATCTAACATTAGCTACCAAAATTTTAGTAACCTATATTATTAGATTCTAAATTGGTATCTAATTAAATTAGAAACTAATTTAGAATCTAATAGTGTGTGTTACTAAAACCTTGATAGTTTAGATACTAATTATCTTGACTTAAATGATTACTAAATTCGTATTTTATAATTATTTAACAACCAAAATTTAATTTGATAATTATTTTGATCACTTGTTACTTCTCTTTGCCTTGCATAATGACTCTCTACGTGTCACCTTATCCAATAACTAATAATTTCTTTTGCAAAGCTTCGTCAACGTCTACACGCATAATCTATAATTCCTACGCGATCCAAACCTTATGCAATTAACCAGTCATATACAACATTATAAGCCAATTATATACTAGCCTACCAACATAAAACTTTATATATCAATTTGTCATTTCTAGTTAATAAAGAAGATGTCTTGTAGTTATATTGGCGCATCCATGTCTCATGCATTATTAATAATACTCTTTGACCTTCTCATTCCTACCTCCTGCTGTCGCGCTTCTGAGATTGCTACCTAATAGATTTTATACAAGTTAAAGCATTATATATCAATCACGTATATATAATATTATATATATATGTGATTGATATTTTTTTTTAGTTACAAACTTTTCTTTTATTTTTATTATTTTTCTCTTAATTCAAATACCCCCAGTTCTGTTCTTTTAGCTGAAATCCATTTTCCTCCCTTCTCTCAAACTTATGCCTGAAATCAAAGACATCCTTAATTCTGCCTATTGCAATAATCTTGGGACGAAATTCCACCGGTTAAAGTGGCTACAATCTTCATCCCCACCATTGCAGGGTCTCACAGATAAGGGACCCCACATGATTATAACAAAGTCAAAAGGTGCACATAAATTGTGGCAGTGTGTAGCAGTGCTTTGCATGTTCGCCAAACCTCAGTCCAATTATTATCATATTTACTGTAAACTTTATATAATCATATATAATTTATTTTAACATTCTTTAATTATTTTTAGTAATTTTTTATCATAGCAGTCATCTTGAACTCTTCTTTTCCTTTTTAACAAATTATCGTTTAGATAGTTATGGTCAACCTATAAATAGTTATTAGTGATAATTGGTAATTATATGAACGTGATAGACAAAATATAGGATATAATTATGAGTTTTACTATCACCATAAACGTTGCTTCAAATGTCAGTATGTCGTCCATCAACAACCAAATCCTATATATTCCTTAATGGCTTCCTAATTCAAACAAAGAATTACAACTCACGTTGAAAATTACAACTACGTCTTACGGAAATGTCATTGGGATAATGCATTACAGAGAATAATCTCTTTAATGTTCCACCATCTCGCAGTATGATAAATCTGGTTGTGTTTTTTTCAACTCTATATTATTACAAATTCTTTGTTACCATATATGATATTTTTCTCCAATAAACCCGTTTAAAAAAAAATTCTACAAATAAACATGTGCTAATATTATTTATCTGAATGAACTTATTTATTGTTCATATTATGAATTTGATTTTTAGGAAGCTAAATCTACAACATGAAATAATGTCAGAAAATTAACATGGAATAATATAATGTCAGAAAAATAGTCAGAATTTGGTTTTCAGGAGTCAAATTTTAATAATTTTCTTTCCAATTTTTCTTATCTTTCAGAGGATATGGTTGTTTCATTAATTGTTGAAATAAAAATAGAAAACCTCACTAGAATTTAGCTCTTTAAGGACTGAATTCAAATAACCTTCGATGACACTATTCACAATTGGAAATTCAACTTTTCGGAGACTGGAGTGAATTGTTTACGTTCAGAGGCACTATTCACAATTGAGAATTTTCTCTAAAAAGACCAAATTTTGACTATTTTTTAGGACTAGTTATGACTATTGTACATTGCGAATTCCACTTTTAAATAATCGAACTCTCAATAGTGAATAAATATATTCTATTCTAGTAAATAAAATAATGTTTATACATTTTAATTTGTGATTTTTTAAATGGGTTTACTGCGTAAAAAATAATCCTTTCTTTAACTGTTTTTTTATTAAAAATATTTTATACTTTTATTCCTGATTCTTGTCTATGTATACCTCTATTATTCTTGATTTCATCTACGTCACACTCGTGGCAAGGCTCTATATTTGAAAAACTTTTTTACAGATTACTTCAATTTATTAACTCTATGAAGCAAATATTTCTTCTACATGTGATAAAAGAAATACTAAAATGCAAGGCGTGTACCTGAAGATGAAAAAGGGGGTTCCTCCAAATCTTTTATTTTATTATCTACAAGTAAATTGAGTTACCTAATTGTCAAAACCAATTTTGAAATTTAGTAAATGAGGATGGCCCACATTTAAAGAGGATAGCAAACTGTCTAAAAAAAAACAATATAAAAATAAAGAAGCTCCGAGTGTTTTATTAGTCTACTTTACACAGACGAAAAGAATATATATGTGAATGGAATATGCAGCACATATTTATTTTACTTACTTTCATAACATGTTCCGGCGCCATAATACTATTGCAAAAAACATGCATGCACAGACGTTGAACAAAAGCCAGTTCATATTTTCTTCAAAATTCAAAACTACAATAGTTTATAAAGATTTTGTGGGATAATATAAAAGAAGACAACACTTTATAAAGCAGCAACTATATGATTAGTGTGTAGTTCATATAGATTCGTATATTATATAATTACAACTTACAATTTTCTTTTGTGGCACCTTATGACCTTTTTCTTTAATGTTGGGACCACAGTATGTCCTTGAAAAGAAAAGGTTGAATAGATAGTATATGTATGCACTCTCAAAAGTTAGCCGTAAATCAGTGACTCCATGTCATCCCCCACTGATTTTGGTAATAACATTTCCAGAATTTATCTCCAAGTTAATGGAAATTGATACTTTCACAGCTTCATTTAAATATACAACACTTTTAACTCATCAATTTATATTATTATGCTAGGCTTATCAAATGGTTACTCCAATATTATCAGCACAATATTAATCAACAAATCTGAAACATTCTTTTTATACTTCCATTTAATTTTATTATTTTTTGTTAGTAAAAAAATAGTTATACAATAGTTATTTTTTTATTTTGTTATTTATTTTTAGAATGTGTTATGTTGTAAATTTTCTGTTATTTTCTTTTTCATTTTTTTTATAGATTGCAGACATATTATATATATATATATATATATATATGCTAATTGTTGAGTAAAGAGAGAAAATCTTTTTCATTTCTTTTATTTCTCAATGTTTCTTTTCTATCTTTATGTTTTATTTTTATGATAAATAAGTTTTTCATTAGATTTATACTTATTCGATTAAAATATTTTATAATTCACACACTATTAAACCTTCTCTCATCATACTAATACTCATTTCTTGTCGTCTTCATCCTTCTAGTCCTTACTCATATATGGTACTGAAAATCCATCTTCTATTTCTGTCACTCCAGTTTTAGTTAACAGCCATTATCATTCCTAGTCCTATTTTATATGGATGTTTGGCTTTCAAAAAGGATGAGTTTTTTTAATAGAACCATACCCGTAGCAATTGACATTGATATTTCTTAAGAACATTATAAAATTTTCATTATCTCCTGGCTACTGAATTCATTCTCACCACTCATTAATCACTTGCCACTGAATTCATTCTCACCACTCATTAATCACTTGTTATTCTCTCAACTTTTTTATTTCTACCCAATGTGAAACTTAGACTCACACTTGAATATCTAATAACTTCGAAATTACAGATCCCTAATTCACAACATGTTGTTTTATACCGCGACAATTAAAGTATATTTCACATTATTTCAAAATTTTATATTTCATAAAAGGACTAAACACTAAATACTGACTATCACCTAGTTTGGAAAAAAATATTTTTAGTCTCATGAATCTTCTTCTAGTTTCTTCCTTATATCAGCTCACGGACATGTTCACTAAAGTTTTACCTTTCAAACTGTTTTGTTCCAATCTTTCGAAGCTTATGTTATGTTTGAACCTCCAAATAGTGAGAGGCTAAAAGAAGAAGAGCTGCACAATTAATAAACAAATTTAACTACATAATAGTTTTCTTTTTGTCTTTTTCACTGTTGTAATTTTTCCGTTATTCATTTTTGTCATCGTTCTTTTCTATATGTTGTACAATTCTATATATATTTTCACGTACTAGTAAGGAGAGAGAATCTTTTTGATTCATTTTGTCTTTGAATGCTACTTTTCTATCTTTACATTTTCTTTTAAATATAAAATAAGTATAACATTGTATCTCTCTAGTCTCTATATATTTATTGTATGGGTATGCAAGTAGAATAGTTTTCAGAAATTAGTTCTTTTATAAAACAGTATTCTAAATTTCTAATCACATTAATTACTAGGCTCTAACAGTGAAAATCGATTAGAACAAATTGGTATTTTTAAGAACCCGAACGAACCTACTATGAACTGTGCAGGGAATGATTTGAAATGAATGTATGCTCCTTTTTTCACACCATCCGTTTAAGAAAAACTTATGTAATCATATTTTCCTTGTTTGATTAAACTAAACTAAAGATTAATAGAAAGCAACTAGCATGCATTAATAATGCTAATGACTCTATTGCGGCTTAAGCACGGCAATGGGGAGCGAAAGGAGCAGCCCTGTTGAGGCTAAAAGTTAATTTCTTTAAAAAAAAAAAAATCGTTGATACGTTAACAAATTTTCAATTTTTATGACAAAAAAATATTTTGTGAAATTTGAATTTCACACTTGATGTTTGACATGCAAAAGAAATGGAATTAACAGACGAAATATAATATTATGAATTGCTTGATTTACTGTTGAATGTTGAAGATGATAGATTATAGTGGATTTGTGAGAAAATGATAGAAAGATGTGGAATGATGGGTTCTTTAGGGTTGAATTTCTTCGCAAAGATAGTCATAATCATGCACGTTGTATTAAAATGTCCATAATGCCCCGCATGAGTTTGGAAGAAGAGTGTCATGGATATTGCATAATTGATTATGCACAAACCACCCCTATTTAGGTATTACTACTGGTAATTTTCACTCAAGAACTTATTGCATAAAAGGTTGACATGTCGAACACCTTGTCTTGAAACATAAAAATGTTACTTGCCCATGAGAGAACCCATATAATTGCATGCCATATGATGTTCCCCTCTTCCCTTTTTAACACACTCAAACCAAGTTGTGTGTTTGTGGTTAAGAGCATTTTTATGTGCACTAACTATATATAGAATTAAAACATATTGATCCCACAAAAATATTTTCTTAAACATACTTTAATAACTCTTAATCTTAGAACATACAAAAATATTAAGATATTAGTTTAAATATGTTTAATCGTGCTACATTCTTATGAGACTTATACTTTTATAATTTTGTATATATATTTTATTACTTTTTACAACTTTAAAATATAATTTATTTATTTATTATAATTAAATATTTTTCATTCCGGGATCTAAGTATTAAAATTAACATCATAACTATAACCATCGCATTAGAAATGCTGTTTTAACACGAATTGCTTTAATTTAGTTTATAGAAAATAATTTTCAATAAAAAAATAAAGGATAAATAAGTAGTTAAAATTTAAACCTTAGAACAGTTTGTCTAGGGAGAAAAAGCAGTCTTCGCTAATTTTGATATCTCAAAAGAAATGAATGTTTAACTATGCATTAAGAAACATTTGCAAAAGATTAAAATATTGGTTATTTAAGATAACAGGTGAATAGATAATTGAAAAGTAACAGAGGCAGAATTATTAATATGTTTGTATTTCTGTCTGCATTCAAAATCAGCGCCTCGTTACATGGATGCTTGAGCTTTCAACCATGCCAAAACCTCGTAACCTGTGCTGCTCATACGTAGGTATAGGTCCAAAAGTCAAAAGGCTACTTCATCTTCTTCCATGCATTCATCAGCTCAGATTAACCGCAAAATCCACCAGTAGTATATTCCTAAAATCTCATACGAAAAACCTTAATATGAAAAAAGAAAAAGGAAATTGTCTTTTGTGTTTATGTTTTGGCCTTGTGGATATGATGATGGGAGTAATATTGATGATAAGTTTATTTAGAACAGTGACAGTGTGTGTGTCTACCTGTCCCGCAAACAAATGAAGAGACCATTTCCTCGAGAGCAGGGTGATTCCTTGACAATGGGCAACCCTTTCTTCTACTTCTCTCACTCACCGCTCCCTTTTTTGCCTTTTTCCATCAATAAATTAACCAAAAGAACCTCTCTACAATCATTATTTTTCACCACCACCCAACATGCTAAAATACTACACACTCCTACCTTAATTACCTCTCACCACCTCGTATAATTATTATAATTATACACAAAAGTTTGTTTATCCCCTGCTTCTGTTCCCACTTAGCCTGTTTCGTTAGTTATCATTGCAATCACTCACTTTCCCTGCTTATTAATTCGCCAAACCCAACACTAGCTAACACTTTTGGACTACTTGCCATGTACAGTAATTAGCAACTCCCAGAGTCACTCAGACTGAGAGAGCATTGCGCAACAGAAAACAGCAACCCCTTTCTTCATCAACAATGCTCCACACAACCTGCATTTTGCTACTCTCACTTCTGAGTTCCTTTTCACCACTTGGAACCGCAATGCTTAACCTAACTCTTCCAGGGGCACATCCAGACCCCGAAGCTGTTGCCCACGAAGTTCATAGGTACACTCACTGTATACTACATACCATGCTCATCATCTTACTTGAACTCAATAATGTGGTTAGTTAGTACAATATTACATAAATATAGAGTAGATCTGGAAAAAGGGTCACGTTCCTTTACTAGTTGTACTTTGTATTGAGTATTGACCCTTTTTTTGGTTGTTGCGTAGGAAGGTTAATGCTTCAATGGCGAGAAGGGAAATGTTATCAGTGTCAGAGAGAGACGAGTCTTCGTGTCTAACGGGGAACCCCATTGATGACTGTTGGAAATGTGACCCAGATTGGCCCAACAACCGGCAGAGGCTAGCCGACTGCGCCATTGGGTTTGGTCAGTATGCAAAGGGAGGGAAAGGTGGTGAATTTTACGTGGTCACTGATTCCTCTGACGAGGACCCTGTGAACCCAAAACCTGGGACGCTGAGATACGCTGTGATACAGAACGAGCCACTGTGGATCGTCTTCCCCAGCAACATGATGATTAAGCTGTCCCAGGAGCTGATTTTCAACAGCTACAAGACCATCGATGGACGCGGTGCTGATGTGCACATCGTCGGAGGAGGCTGCATTACTCTGCAGTATATAAGCAATGTCATCATACACAACATTCACATCCATCATTGTCATCCCTCAGGTCTGTTCTTTTCCTCAACGTAACAATACATTTTGGATTCAATGAGAGTAACTACAATTATAATCACACCAAATTGGAAGGTTGTGAAAAATGAAATATTTTCTTTTTATTCTTCCAGTAGGGAGGGACATTATTGGTTTTATCCAATCCAATCCCAATCTCAGTGACCGAGTCGTTGTGGCTTGATAAATAGATAAAGCCAGGATTTTTGTATAAAGTTATAAAGTATTTCAAGATTGGTTTGCTTTATATTTGGACAAGCTTTAAAAAAGTAGTAGTTTTAGTAAATATAGAAATCAATTCTTTTATATTTTTCATGGGATGAGAAACCAATTTTTGCACGACACTGGTAGGTAGGGACTCATTATATCCCTATTAGGGTTGATTCCTACATTTTATACATAGTTAGATTCCCACATCTAATGAGGATGAGGGGTTAATAGTTTAAAAATGGAGTTAAGAAAAAGATAAAGCGGGTCGGGTTACGCAGGGAACACGAACGTTCGGTCAAGCCCGGAGCACTACGGATTCCGGACAGAATCGGACGGGGACGGAATATCGATATTCGGGTCGAAGGACATATGGATCGACCACTGCACGCTGTCGCGGTGCAAGGACGGGCTGATAGACGCCGTGATGGGGTCGACGGGGATAACCATCTCCAACAACTACCTATCCCACCACAACGAGGTCATGCTTCTGGGCCACAGCGACGACTACCTCCCAGACTCCGGCATGCAGGTAACCATCGCCTTCAACCACTTCGGGGAGAAGCTGGTCCAGAGAATGCCTCGCTGCCGGAGGGGCTACATCCACGTCGTCAACAACGACTTCACCGAGTGGGAGATGTACGCCATCGGAGGCAGCGGCGAGCCCACCATTAACAGCCAGGGGAACCGCTACATGGCACCCCGAAATCCCTTCGCTAAGGAGGTTACCAAGCGAGTGGACACCCAACAGTCCAAGTGGAAGGGCTGGAACTGGAGGTCCGAGGGTGACATTTTACTGAACGGTGCTTTCTTTGTTGCGTCCGGCGAAGGACTCGAGGTTAAGTACGAGAAGGCCTACAGCGTTGAACCTAAGTCCGCCGATCGTATCTCGCTTCTCACCATGTCCTCCGGTGTTCTTGGAAATGCCAGGTATCAATCAATGCTTCTCTATCTCTCTCAATATTATTAACGACTATTTCTGATTCAATTGGGCCTCACATCATCATGAACAGGGACAACAACCTCGGAATGTGGAGCAGAGGACCTGGTGATGACTCTACGGACTCCGGCATGGAATACACCGACGAGATGTCCACCACCGCACCAATCATTCTACCGTCTCGTTTTCTTCTCATGTTGTCTTCCACCGTAATCTTCACAGTTATTCTATAGCGAAACTAACCATGTCACGCTCTTTCATTTCTCTATTCACTGGAATCAAAACTGCCTGCTCCTTAAGTCTATCCATGGATCAGGCTAAATTAAGACTGTATATATTCATTCTCCTTCACTTTCATACTTTTCCTTTACTTATTTCACATCCTTCGCAGCTAAATTGCTGCCAAAATTTTCCAATGGAAGCGGAAAGGGGAGAAATAGATTCTAATTGGCATTAATAAGCTGGGAATAATTACCGAACAAAAAAATATCTCACACTGCAATTCTCTTTTACATACAAAATCAGCCAAATTTTACAGGCACTCTGCTTGTCTATACTTTTCATTCCTTAGAAAAATTCAACTTGCAACGGTTTCATCTCTTCGCAACGCCCGTATAATCAACGCTCTATGAATGATTTGTTCATTAGTTCAACGGCATCATCCATGAACTGCATGCATAAAAACAACTACGTCAATCATAACGCCTCATCGCATATTTACAATTGCATGTCTCACCTAAACATATCACCTCGGAAATCAAACAATAAACAGACAAATTATAAATACGACTTTTTGTTGTAGACTTTTACTTACATATATTCAATTTTAACGAGTTCAGTGTAAGCAAACAATGCCAATGTGCTTGAACAGACTCTATGCATTTTTTCAAGAGAAAAAAAAAGGACATGTAGCCAAATTTCCCAGAAATAGTACCCACTTTAACAATTTACATATAGGGATATACTGAACAAGAAAGCAATCTCACTCAAGCTACTCCATCCCATTTTTCTCCCCCTCTAAATCCTACATGATGCAATGCAAATCAATATCTTTTCAACTTTCAGAATTACAAGGCCCCATATATTTTCTATTTTCTATTTGAATGCAGCATATCAATTGAGAAATATGAAACTAAATCTATATGAAATATCTCTTCTTTCATCAATATCAAATGCAAACAACTCATTACGATTACGTCCGGAAGGGCCCATTGTTTCCTTTGCAAGCATGAAAAAAATAAAAAGACCTCACCTTTCCAAGCATCTTGAGTTCTCGCCCAACTGGTTCCAAAAACTTCAGGTCCACATGGATTGGCCATACCTGTCCAAACAAGAAGGCAAAGTTAAAACTGCCCCTCTATGCTAAAAACAACATATTTCTAAACAGCATTACCCCAAAAGAAAAAGAAATACTACAGAAGATTTAAAATACAAACTAAACGGGCGAAAACATGTAAACTCAATGTAAGAAGGAAAGCTTGACATCAATGAACACAACCACATGCTTTTAAATTACAAAATAGGACAAAGATACAATACAACGCCTCTAGCCCACTTAGTAAGAACAAAAGATAGTAAAAACAAAAATTAACACACAAATATTCTTAAAAAATAAGAGCAGATTACTCCAACCTCCCTTCTATTTTCCATTTCTTATCTTCCGGAAAAACACCTTCTATTTTATAAATATGATCCACTCAAACAGGAAAACCTTTTTAAAAAAAATAAAAAATAATAGAAATAGTCTTATTATAGATTGTGACTAATTACACAAAATCCCTTTCTATATCTTCAACACTATAACTACCTTCTATTTTATATAAATTACAATTAAATACCTGTACAATAGCACAAAATTGAAAGTATTAATATCTAAACTTTACGATGACATTGAAATAATAAACAAAATACATAATAAAAAAACATTATTAATAACAAAATAATGAATAACGATTATCTTAAAGAGCTAGGTTGATAAATGGTACGAATATGGTTGACATGCCAAGACCAATTAAATCGAAATGGTTAAATTCAATTCAAGTAAACAAAGTCAAGTTGGTAGGTAATACATTTTGAATAAAAAATGCAGGAAACAAATCTTGGCATGCCAGACAAAGACGAAATAATAATTCTGACTATAATAATATCTGATAAATAACACATTTTTTCCCCTGATGCTCAGAAAATAGTTTATTTTGGAAGAAATGGAAGAGAAGTATTCTGGTTTCATAGACAGATTTGAAACAGAAGTATCATTGCCAGTTCTGTGTTACTAGTGGAGAGCCTTTGATAGACAAGAAATCAAAATACAATGCAGTAGGAATTATGAGATGAATTGTCATGTTAGTAAACTTTTTCAAACATAAAAAGGTAATGCTCAATATACCATAACAAAATTGAAGACATGAAAAGAAAAACTAAGATATATAATGTAGAAGAATATGCCATTTGTGGAGCACACAACATAGAGGATCTGAGAGGACAAATGGTGATATTTGTAAACTGTATTTCAAAGTTCTGAGGCGTATGCATCAATGTAATTAGTATTGTGATTGTAGCTCACGTGTTCAGCACCGTAAACAACAGTCAAACTCCCCTATGACATTAACAAAACAACCAAATCAAAGTGTAACTGTGTAACGAGTTCAAAAACTCAAAAAACAGCATTAACTGTGTGCCTATTTTGATTAAAGGAAGATATACAATGGTTGAGATTTTGGAGCCAAAGTACTTACTGAACATATCCCCATATGTTAATAATCAATATATTATCAGTGAAAAACAGTCAATCTAGGCAACGCGCTAGTATCCATCAGTCCATCTCGTTGTTTTCCCAATAGAGGCATGAAGCTTGCTCAAGTATTTTCTAGCATTACCCATCAATCAATTTACAAGGGGGCAAAACTAAATAAAATGTGCTCAGGGAGGCAAGTAGTTGAATTCACATATTTTTTTCGGCTCAAATAAGTTTCAGCTTCTTAAGATATGAACGACCTTTATTTTGAGTACCTAATAAATTATTTTTTCAATAAATTATAAAATTTTGGTTTAAGTAACTGAAAACAATAGTTATTTATATTTCTTCTCCACTACTATCTTGACTTTTTTAATTGATTCATGAGACAGTTCTATATTTTTTTTATCATAACATCGTTATACGTTTTCATCTGTCAGTAACAAAAGGAGTTAACGTACGTCATTTCTCAACAATCCAACTTATACAACGAGTGTTTCAACATGAATAACAAAAAGGACTTGAACTTCAATGCTTAATTTACTAGGTGACCAAAGTGAAGAAATATTTTTATTGGGTATTCAAAACAAAAATAGTTTTGTCTGTTTTCAATCCGCTCGTGGCGGTGCAAATTGGTCGTAGTATAATATGAATTAACAGTGGACAATACAAAATTATTACATAGAGGGCTCATCATCCATGAGTTGAGATGTGTTATAGGGACATATTGTTATATCAATTGCTTTTTGGGAAGTCCTTTATAAAAGGAGTGATTGGAAATCCGGCAAAAAGGCATGAGCAAGGTTAAAAAGGAAAAAAATTGGATGGGATAAGCGGCGAAAAAGAGCTGATTAGGCATAACTAAGAAGAATGGAAAATCTGAAGAGGGAGAAGAAGAGAAAGAAGAGAACCTGAAGGCCAAGTAATCGGATGGGCATTTTCTGGCCAGGTACGAGGCAGTCGGGACCAGCTGCTTCCACTACGGCTTCATCACCCAATCCACTCCCTATAGGGTCTGGATGCTGAAAACCCCAGCAATTTCCCAAAATGTTAATAGAGGGTTATTGAAAAGCAACTATGAGAAGTGGAAAACAGAGAGAGATACCCTCATGACGGAGACGGCGTAATCGGTAACGGGTGTTTGGGAAACGCGAAGAAGTGGAGAGTGGTGAATTCTGGGGAGGGGTTTGGCAGTAGGAGAAGACGCTCGCCATGGCACGTCCTTTTGAAACGAGGCGCCACTTCCTCCTTTCTTCGACATTTCTTCTCTATTCTCTTCTGCTACACTCTTAACACACACACCCCTCAAGTGATAAACTAAACTATCAGAGACACAAATATGGTTTTCAATTTTATCTTTTTAAATCTTCGCCATAACCTCATAAATGCCACGTCCTGTACCTCAATAAACTTATTCACTAAATTAGGTTAAGTTTATTCAGAAAATTATTATTTACAATTTTTTTTATCAATTCGGATGACCAGTCTTGAATGAAAATAATTTTTCATAACATTTTAAGCAAAAAAATATTATTTTTAAATTAATCAATACATTAGTTTCTGAAATTATTATTTTCTTAGAATTTAGTAAGAAAATGATATTTTATATATACATATGAACTTACCATTGATTTTTTAACTTTATATCAATAATAAATCACCAAAAGTAAAATAAATTTATAACAGTTTAATCTTTTCTATTTTCACTTTAAACCTTGGTGATAATGGATTAATATAATTTAGTTATCTATATAGTTAAATTTTAAATTAAACTGTACATAATAAAATACTAAGAATTGCTTTGCTAATTTACTTTTATTTTAAGGTTGCTGAAATTAATTATAAACTCAAACTTAACACATAATCCACCACTTAATCACTGTCTGAACTCGAATGTAGAAAATAGTCAGAACGCATTTGTTAGTATAGCATCCTCGTATATATCAATCATCCACACTTATAATTTTAAAAACTTTTTTATCCTACCCTTTTAATCTTAAAATTTGTGGCTTATATTGATATATTAAATACTTTTAACTGAAAATAAAACTATTTGCTATTGTGTCCTTTTGTTCTAAAATATTTTAACTATAAAAATAACGGAATAAAAGATTGAAGTTTTTTAAATTTCCTTTTTTTTTAAGATTTATAAAATAGCATATTTAGCCCTATTTATCATTTGGTTCTTTTTGAAAAAAAAGTAAAACAAAAATTCGTGTAAATAGGTTAACATAGAGCAACTAAATTATTTATTTATATGATTTTAGATGAACCATTTTTTCCTTGAGTGCAACTTTGGAGTAGGCCAGCCCTGAGAACAATTCAAGTAATCAAGTTGAGGAATCAAGTTCTTAAGATTAAGAGAATTTTGTAGCACAAAACCGTGAGAAAAATAGGGATAAAATATCAATCTAAAACAGGAATATCAGCTTCAAAGAGAAAAAATCAACAGTTACATCAAAAGGAAAATCAACTCCCCAGAAAAAAAAAATATTACTATCAATTAAACTGAGGTGGTGATGGGCTTTCCAAATTAACAACAGGAAAAATCTCCAACCCCTTTGATCGGAGATGTAATCATCAATGGTGGGCGACATCGAACATGTTTGCGGCATTGCTTGAAGGCAACGTTGCCCTATTGTATAACTAAATCACCAGCCCTTTTATAACCGCCTCATACCAGCTCCTCACAAAAATTAGTGCCAAACCAAACCTGCCCTAGTGTTACTATAAAATTCCCCCAATCAGGTACCCTACTTCTCGTGCCATAAACACAAAGGGCACTACAATCTCCAGAAGGAAAAAAATTATCCGTATTTCTCTCTGTAAGTGAAAAAAAAATACAAGAAAGTATTTCATTAAACATTCTTAATCTGCAGACATTGCTAACAACGTCTAACTGATTATCCAACTGCACTTTTAAGTTACATTAATCACTGCTTTCTTCAACTTGCTGATTATCCAACTGAGAAAAGAAATTAAGTGGGAAAGAAAGAAACCAATAAATAATGGCACCAAAATGGCGAGGAGCACATATAATCCTTCACCGATCCCAGTTACGGCAATAAAGTAATTTGACTAAGCTGTGACCATATCCACCCCATTCTGTGCAGCTGCATCTGCCAGTCTTTTCCAATTCAATTCCCGCTGCTCTTCTAAATCTTTTGCTTTAGCCTCCCTCTCTGCATACTGTCTCTGACACTCTTCAAATAATTCTGCATCCATTTCTAGGAACATTTTTTGAACGTTCACGGTCAGCCCGTGAACAGCCTGGTTCCAATGACCCTGGATATTTTTCTCCAATGCTTCAAATATTATGGGTAATACTACAGTCCTGTTTTGGGCAATTAAGCTGACAATGTGCTCATTATTCCACAAAAACAGAGTTCGTTCTGCAACCTGCATTGCAAGGTATGCTTAAGCGAGAGTTTTGAAGGATTATATAAAGCTACACGCATCAATAGACCAAGAATTATTAAAAGAAAAAATTCGAAGCAATCAGGATTCTTACTTCCGTATTTGGATTATGACTTTAAAGATAAGATTTGTAAGAGATGATCACAGAATCAAATCATACAATATAAATAAAAAAATGAACCTGAAGGCATCCTGGATCCAGTAATGACAAAAGACCACAATGATTGCCCCTTAATGGAAGAATTATTCCAAGATCACCTTAAATATTCTTAAGGTAAGAAACCCACATCCTGGCAAACGTACAGTATTGTACTTTCCACAAGCACTAGATGATCGTGGTCAAGACCCTGTACACATTCAAGTCTTCCTCTTCTGATTAGCTTAAGCTCAAATCATCATTAATGGCCAAGATCGCATTCGGAATCTTGACCACAAACAGATGGTGCTTGGAATCTTGAAACAGAACAACTGTGTCACTCCTCCTTCCCTGTCCTCAGTTTTACAAAGTACCACCCAAGTTTTACATCCAATAATGAAACAAGTGCATTGAAGGGAACTACAAAGAAGTTTATAATGATAAACACCCCCACGGTTTTCCTATAGCTTTCTGTGAAACTTTGATTATTAACAAGCTGTGATACCAAATTGCATGAAAGACATCCATAGAAATGCTGTTAAATCAAATTCTTTCTCCCCGACAATATTCATTGAAATGCGAAAGATCATCACAATTGCATGCTTTGTGCAGATTATATAATCTTGATTGAGAAATCAAGGAAAGTAATTAACATTAAGCTTGAACTTTTGAGGCAGACCAAATGTTTCTGTTTTAAATATTTGGGATCTGTAATACAAATGAGGAGGCCGAGCCCTAGCACAACAGTAAAGTTGTACCTTGGGGACCAATTGGTCATGGGCTCAAATCCTAAAACAACCTCTTTTAACATGCAAGGGGAAAGCAAAGCTCCATAGAATGTCTTTCTTCCATACCTACACAAAGTGAGGAGTCTTTGGCACTGGTGTACATTTGCTTTATAATATAAAGGATGGTGAAATCAATGAGGATGTTACACACAAGATACAAGGGGGATAAGTAACATCGGAAAAAGGCATCAAGGATTATTTGCGTCACAGAATACCTACCAACTCAAATACTAAGTTTTATTGTACTACGATAGTCCAATTATAAAATATGGTAATGAATGTTGGGTTTTAAAGAACATTAGAGAATGGTGGAAGGAGCAGAAATGAAAATGTTAAAGATAGATATGTAGTGATACAAGAAAGGACAAGATGTATATAAGAGAAGAGATTGTTGTAGCACTGATGAAGGAATTTGTAAAATTTAGAAACTTTTCCTAGAGACAACATTCTACATCAATAGCTTTTCAGCTGCAGACACGATGTAATGCACTAAAGTATTACCTGCACATTAAACAGGTGGTGATACCGCAGCTTAGTGATCTCAGTGAAAAAAGTACAACTTTTTAAGCCAATAGGTTAAATCAATATACAAGGTAATAATTCTGAACAGACACCTACTAAAGTTTAGTCAAAAAGAATTGTAATACAAACTATGGCTAAAACACAAGGGACTTGATTCAACCCATCTCCAGTAAATAAGGGCTATATTTCACTAAAACAGATGAAAACAAAGGAGGAAATAAAGAAGGTCAACAGGAGTTTGCTGGAGCTTTGATTAAAGAAGTGCCCTTAGGTAAAATTTCTCTCAAATTTATGATTCATAGGCCTCATTAATTGCATTTTGGTCAAGCTATGAAACTTGGTAGCACTTTGGCAATTAAGAAAATTCGAGGATATTTGCCAAATGTAAAGAGTTTTAAGCGGGCAACAGAGGATCGAAATTTAAGCAAGTGGTATTTAAATTTGAGCCATAACAACAATGCCAAATGCCAGCCACGCATTTGAAAGAAAACAAGAGAGAATAGTTTCAAAAAATCCATATAATGTTTAATCGAATGAAAATGCATGATTTTAATAATTATTACAACTAGCAGTACCTTGTTGAGAACAAAGAAAGATGGAAAAAGATGAGTTGAAGTTTGTTTTATGCTTTTCATACACATTTATTGACTCAATTGGGAAGTCCTCCTGATTTAACAAATTATCTATTTTACCTTGATTTAACAACATAAATTGCATTAGGTCACTAACATTCAAATCAAGTGTTGAGTTTGGCAGTTTAGGAGTCACGTACAAATCATATGAACATATGACTAATTGATTTTAAAACAAATTATCCGATAAATCAAATCACGTCAGATTTTCTTTTATGTGTATCAATTTGTTCCTCAAGGATTCAGAATTTCAGCATTCTGATGCATGTTCTAGAATTTTATTTTCTTCCAAATTTTGAAAGTCATGGTAATTCACTAGCAGATGGATTTGAAGTTTGAACCAAATTTATCATTGAAGTTCTGTTATATTTCTTTTCCTTAAAATTCCAGTAAATTGGTTGCTTGATTTCCTTCTCTAATGCGGATCTTCAGTAGCCAGATTAACAGTATTCTCAGTAAGTGGTAGTGAGGAAAACGAGTGTTCATAACCAACAAGTAATAAAAATGAGTTTGGCGAAGTGAAAATAGAGTAGCTTACTATGATTCAAGTATGTAAAGCCAGCAATCCATAGAAGCACATATATTAAGAGATCAGAAACACCAAATATCAGGCTTTCTAAATATAGGCATTTTATGTGTATTGTAGGGACTAAAAATGAAGATTTTAGGTGATGCCAGTCAGCTTATCCATACATAAAAAGATCTATTGAAATATTCCCCATTTCTTGAGGAAGAAATAGAGGTCATAACAATGACTTGCATGCACCTCTCACTTGATCAAAGTTACCTTTGATTTGGCCATGAGTTTGCACATTGCAAATGATCATGGTAAATGCCATTTGTAAATCATAACAGGCACTGCACCTGACTAAATAAATTAGAAGAGCAAATGCAATCTGCCCTAAAATAACCAGCTCAGCAAAAATCAAAATTCAGTTTCACCGTTTGGTTCCGTTACCATTCTTAATAAATACATCACAACATGAACCTTGCCAAAATAATAATAACAACAATTGTAACATTAAGGGGAAAAAAACAAAGATATAACTCAAGATTTCTTAAATAATGTACAAATCAAACCACAAACTTACTACAAAGTTACTAAACAGAAAATTTACTACAATCACATTGTAACCATTAACCACATTTTATTCCTATCTGAGGTTTTTAACCACTTTTTTGGTCTGGACTAGAGGTATCCTCCATTGAAATCAATCTTGTTCAAGTCATAAACATCCACAACATCATGAGGCTAGTCCTCCAGAAAGAATTTTTCACATACACAAGGCTTGAACCCAAAACTTTGGTTTAGGGAAATCAGGTGTATAAGACCTTAACTAGTCTTTTAACCATTTGAAATATACAGCATACATTTACAAGTTTCATAAGGTAAATAGCTAGGAAATGATCATCAGTTGAACCGCAATTCTGACTAACTTTGCTAATTCAACTTTAAGCTTACAAGCAGAGTAAAAATGAATTTATAACCTCTGTATGTGAGAAATTATATGCCTCTTCTTGAATTTATGACTTAACTCAACCCTGAAAGATATCTCATCAGATGAGCATTTCCTAAATCTTTATAAGCCATACTTTTACCATATCTATAGTTAATGTAAGATCTCAACACAGCCCCTCTCCTTATGCCCAAGATTGTACATCTAGAGCATGGAGATTAAATTCTTTACCAGCACTTGGAAAACTAAAAGGCCAGTTAGAGCTGATTTTTTTATATTGCACAAGGAAATCTATAGGGCTAGGTAGATTTCACTTAAAATGTTCAGGGCCAGGGAGTCATTTAATATTTTCCTCTGAGCTCCTCGCTCCTATCATACCATATCTACCTTCCTTTACCCGCTTAGAATTTCTAACTAATACCATCTTGAACTAGAGTTGGGGCTAATTCAATCCCAAAAGCAAATTCATGATATAAGGATTGTCCAAGCCCGTAAATATTCTGTCCATATCTCTTGGTTGACATTGGATCTTGACTTATGAATAGCTATTTTACTATTTCTACATGCTAGGGGAAGTCAATTAAGATAGATTACATGTATCTTCATAAACAAAGAAACAGTTGAACATATTGCACATTCATAACCCGGCTACGCAAAGTAAAGGAAATGTTAAAAAAAGGCTTGCATTAACTCCAGCAAAGTTGATGAAAAACAATTCCACACGAACCTGAAAGTGAGAACTATTGAGGCAGCGGGCAACCTGTCTAAAAAGAGGGACCATGCAGCGTTGGAATTCCGCAGCTTGCGTGGCCTCCAGCACCTCCTCGAGTTCCCCAAGGAAGAGAACCTCCTTCTGGCAATTAGTCACGGGCCAATACTTCAACAAGCCCCTAATAACTGCATCGGCGAGCTTGAAATCCTTCTCCACAAACTGCGCAATGCAATACGACAACTGCTGGTGATACACCGAAACCGGCTTGGGCTTATGCAGAGGCAGAAGCGCCCTCGACAGAAACAGCTTATGTTCTTCTTTCATCGGCAAAGCAAAACCATTTATAATGCTCCCCAGAATCTCAAGAAGCTCCCCAATACCACTATGCCGCTCCGTCTCATAAATAAACCGAAAAAATATGTTGTTAATGGCCTTCCTAATAAAGGGGCGATGAACCATGAATTTCCCGTACACGCGATGCAATATGGTTTTTAAGTACTCACGCTCACGGGGGTCCTCAGAGTCAAACAAATCAAGCAGTTTGAGGACAAAAGAATGATCAATGTACCGTTTCGCAACCTTTGTGTCAGTATCAGATGAAACGACGTATCTCAAGAGAAGCTCGTAGACGAGCTGAAGGTGCGGCCACGCCGGCTCGAGGCACGGCTCCTCCTCCTCCGGATCGGTGGGTTCCTGGCCAGTGTTCTCGTGCGACGCCGGCGGGAGGCACCGGAAGATATTGGCTGACACCATTTTGATCATCTCCTCCTGGCACGTCTCCGTTATCTTCCCCGAACCCGATTGGATGAAATCCACGAGCTCCATCAGCGTCTGCCTCTTGATTTCCTTCTCGCGAATGCTCTTCAGCGTGTCCGAGAAGTCCAGCACGTGGCAGCATATCTGGAGCTTCCGGATGAAGAGGGTCTGCCGCTCCGACACAGCCACGTCGCGGAACAGCGGCAGCGGCTCTATGGTCCCCGAAGGCGGCGGCACCACCACCGCCGGAGCAGCGGCCGTCGCCGGCGGACCGAATGAGGACGGATCGCTCGGGTCCGTCTTGGAGGGCTTCTTCTGCCCTCCCTTCATGATTCGCTTAAACATTTTTGGGGAACGATAAAGGAAACCCTAACCCTAGGCTAACGAATTCGGAAGAAGCACCTTCCCAATCCGCTGATGCAGCTTGGCCTCGAACGACTTTCGCATCACAACGAGAGCGAAGGACGACGGATCTGACAAGGGAACGGCGCTCCGGGAGGATCGAAGTGGCGAATGATCGGAATGGGTGTGGTCTGTCGATCGGCGTTGTTTTCCGGCGAGTGAAGGAATGGGTGAGGGAGAGAGAGAGAGAGTAAGATAGTGAGTTTATAATGAGAATTAGAATTGCATAAGGTTAGAGAAAGGAAAGTGAAGAATTGTGTTGAAGATTACGATAATGGATTTGATTAATTTTAGAAAGAAAAAGGAGTCTTTGAGATTGAGTTTAGAGCCATTTCTACATTTTTAATCATCCTAAATGCCAATTCAAATATTCAATTCCCATTGGATTGGATTGCATTGTTTCCTTCCCTTTTTACTTGATATATGTTTCTCACTCTATGCATCCTATACTATACATTTTTTTTTTTTTCAATAAACACCTTCCATTAACTTACTTTCTGCTAATATAAATATATGTTATAAATTTCACCTCGTTTTCAGATTTAATTTTCTAAAATTAAAACCATTTTTCAATTTTATGATCTTATTTTCACTTTTATGAACTTAATACAAAAATTAAATTAAAGATATATTGATCACTCGTTATTTATATTTGCATGGTGATAAAATTCATTATACTGAGTACAGCGCAAGAGTGACTAATGTTAGCCGTAAAAATAACACTAACCATTATTGTGATGGTGATAAAAATACTAATGATAACGAGGACCGTGATTAACGATAATAATAAAGATTAATTAGAGATGCTAATGGAGACAAAAAAAATACCAGTCTTGATAATTCGAGTTGTTTGTAATATAATTTGATTTTTTTTTTAAAAAGAAAAATAGTTCAGATAAAATAAAAAATTAACACGCAGTTTGATTTTATTCAACTTGAACACAGAATAAAATATATGACATCAAATTTAAACCAAAATTTTGTAATTTGTTTTGGTTTGATTAGGCGGTTTTAAAACTCTTTTATTTACGAAAATAAGGTATAATTTAATAATAAAATTATTCTCATGATGTATTATTTTTAAGAAATTAATTCTCATTTTTTCATTGTGTTAGGAATATTTTATTTAAGAAATAATATCATTTTATATCAATATTAAACATCTAACAATTTGGACATTTTAACTTAATGATTAAATAAATATTAGTGTTGTAATTAATAATTATATGTATTAGTTTTGAATGTATAATAAGATAATTTTCTTTTATAAGTATCCTTTAAGAAGAGAACATTTAATGTCATATTTATTCCAAAATTAGTTATATAAGATGTTTTCTTTTTTAATGTGTCACAATTTCATAAATTTTAAGATATCTTTGCAACTTATAAGAGTCACACTTTAATTAATATTTAATTTAGTTGTTGAGTTTTATAAGATTTATACTTTGGTTAATTATTTATTTGGTTTTTTATGTTTTCAAATAAGATTTTTTTTTTTTTTATTGTTATGATCCATAGTTTTAAATTTTATATAACGTCATCATATTCTAATAGTAAGGTCTTGTAAGATTCATGCCACAAAATTGGCATCCTATATATGACCTATGCAATGGAGATATTCTAATAAATATGATAATGGATATAAAAAATCATCAAAATGTGATTTAGTTACACTGTAAATTTACATTACATTAAATCATACTAGGTGAAATTTTGCATTTGTGCGAAAATTACTTTGTATAAAACTAATTCATATTTTGCAAGATTTTAAGTAATTCATATTAATGTATGTGCAACAAAGCTTATCTCATTACCATCAAATCTGATTCACATTACATCTTTGTAAATCCAACTAATAAAAAATCTCATTAGCCAAACTCTGCTCAATTTTTCCTATTATATGATGATCGTTACGAAAGGAAAACTTGCCCTTTCAACCTCCATTTGACACTAAAATAAAAACATGAATTTAGGTAGAGGAAGAGAGGTTTTGTTATCCCTTCTACAATCAACCATTGCATTATTGAAATCATTTCAAACAAGATAAGGCATGGAAGATCTTCCTTTTCTTTTTTGTTAACTTCAATGTTCTATCACGTGTTAATTTATTAGTAATTAAACAGGTAAATGTGTGTATTTAAATGTTTTGAAATGTTGAGTAATGTATCTTTAAATATACTTTTATAAATCTCTAAGGAAAATATTAATGATAAATATAAAGAAATAATTATCGATTATTTTAAGTTTCTGAAAATTATTTCAATATATAAAAGTACAAATAATCTATTCTCATAAGTAATAATTAATTATATTGAGTATATAATTAATTAGTATAATTAGTGGTAGATATATCGAGTGAGTCTCGTGGGTTAATGAATGATTCTCATGACCACCTAAATGAATGTTTTATTTGGTGGATTCATTCAATACATAAATAATTTAATTATAATACAGTGATATTTTTAATTGTTGATCAAAAGAACATTGAAATTTAAATTAGAAATAAAAATGAAAACATAATAAGTTAAAAGAGATAAATCACTAAGAAAGGAACATCTCTTATAAAGTTATCGGTTATAAGAGTAGTGCATAAAAAATATATTCAAAAAATAATAGTGTTAATATTGAAAATGTATAATTAAGGAATAAGAAGATTGAAACAAGGTTATATATATATATATATATATATATATATATATATATATATATATATATATATATATATAATACTGGTATAACAGTATATTTTTATAACTGTAAAAGTGTTTTTTTTAGATGTATGGGAAGTAGTTGTTTTTTTATGTATCTATAAAAACTTATATGGTTTTTTATATGTTTGGTTCTTTTTAAGAGAATAGTCTATAATTGATTATAAGTTTAAATCCTTCTTAAATGGGATCATAAGATCATATGTTTTGTTTTGAAAGTTTAAGGGCAAATGGATGATCATGATCCCACCGCGATCATACTCTAATTTTTGGTGACGTGAGAGTTAGCATAAGAATAATACTGACTTGTAAGATCATGATCACAACATCTAAATTGCAATTTTGCATGAATATTATAATATATGATCTTACCGATAAGTTCTTAACATATTTTAATTTGATTATAAATTAATTAATCTCATAAAACTTTTTAAGGATTCTAATATAAATAGTAAAATTTAAACTTAGTTCAACTTCCAAAACTGATTCAGTAAGGTAAAATTTATATTGTATATATAATTTGGTCAGTCAAAAATACATTATATAACGTAATATTTATTTACATAATTAAAATTCATATATAATAATACTAAATATTTTTTAAAATATAAATCATATTATAACTGAAATTCGTAATAAATATATAAATTATAGTCAAACCCAAGATTGTTTTTAAAAAATAAATTTATTTATGATTAAAAGATTAGCAATAAGGATAATGACAAAATAAGGACATTTTGCTGTAATTAGGACATAACTTTTCGAGTAATTTGTGAATATAATGTGTCAAAAAAGAGTTAAGAATTTTAATTAAAGGGGACAAATCGAGAATTTTATCTTCTAAATTAATAATTCTAATTTATACTATGTATGGAAGTAGATTCGACATCTTTAATTAAATGTAAAGTTGTTTATACACACACAAAGTATAACTTTTTTATATATAACTTGAACATAACAATGGTTTTTTTATTTTAATTTTAGTTAGTTGCTTCTATTTTTAGTCATTAAAATATTCCAATAGAAGAAATAAGAAACACCCCATTTAAGATATGTTTTGAGATGAAAGAAATGAGAGAAAAATGGCGAACATGCTCCCCTATTTCATGGAAAATGAGGAAAGTAGTGGACAGTAAGATGAAATAAAATAAAGAAATGAAATTGAAAAGGAAGAAATGATCCAATTTTGAATGAATGTGGTAATGAAATTTAAGGAAAAGGAAGTTTGATGGAAGGAAGGTGCGTTTGGTTGGGAGAAATGCCGACCGAAATAGGCCATAATTGGTTTAGTGGTATTGTTTGCAAATTTCAATTGCAACTTTATTCATTCATTCATTCATAGTATTCTATGCCCCTACCACATTGCATCGCCATAATTGCAATTTCCATATTCTATCCTACTATACTTCTTACATGGTAATTTGGAGATCACATTGTCCTTTTGTAATTAATTATTAATCATGCCTGCTAAAAAGAATTATCTTCCCCATTTTTTTAGATCTAAATTATTAATTAACATTGATAATGTAAAATATTTATGTACATATTTAGTAAAAAGTACCTCAGTATCATGTCATAAGAAAAATTCGATAGCTTGTGACATGGAAATTAAAATAGTCACTTTTTTATTATTTAAATATTTCTGCGAAATATTTGGATTACTAATATTCATAAATTAAATTGTTTACTAGATTCAATCCTACGAAAAAAATTCATCCCATCTTACCCGACCAGGGCACGTAGTTTAATTATCATTCAATGCGACGTCATTTACAATTCTCAATTTAATTATTTCTTTTACTTTAAATATGATTTTAGTCCTATGGTCATACTATTAATTTTCTTTTATTTTTTTATTTCTTTTATATTTTCAGTCCTATGACGTGTTATTTTTAGCTTCTAAATATAGAAAATGTTATTCACATGACATATAATATTTAATTCAACTTTCGTTGGGTAAACTAATTTGAAGGCTATATTTTTTGAAAGTTGATTAAAAGCTTATTTTTCAAAATAGTATTAGTGTTTCTTTTAGTCCTTTAATTAAAAATATTTACTTTTTAGTAATAGGATTGACTATATTAGTCACATCATTATTTGATTATTAAAATAAATTCATTTGTGTATTATAAATATAATATTGTTTTTCTGAAATTGTTTAATTTTTCAAATGACAATATCATTAGATTTGACATATATATCTCACGAATAAATATATATATAAAAAGTTAAAACATAATCTTTAATTTAAAATATTAAAATAATTAGTTTATATTATTTTCTCCTTATATATTGACCCTTACTTATATTAAAATTTATCACAATATGAAAACTTGTTTGAAATTTTTATCTAGCAAATTTTTTATATAATGAATTAATAAGCTTAAGATTCATCACCAACTTCATATTATATTAGTCTAAGCTAACAATCTTTTTTATTCTTAAAGCAAATTTATCTCTCTATCATGAGTATAATATTGTTATTCTAAATTATTAGATTCTTGAAGATTGGAAGATGCAATATTAATGAGTCTTGAGCAACCATGTAAAAAAAATAAAAAATACTACCTCCAATCCAAAATATTAAGACAATTAGTATATAATTTTTTTTATTAACTCTTATTTATAATAATGTTTATAATATAATGAGACACTTATTTAAAATATTTGTCTATAAGACTTTCAAAACAAGAAATCAACAAGATAAAATTTATCACATACACTATATTATATTTTAAGACGATCATTAAAAAGAATCAATAACTTTAATATTACTTATTGAATTCTCTACAAGAAAAAATTTGACATCAATGAATTATAAACAAATTCATACAAAAAAAAATTAAGACACTATCTCTGACCTAAGACCTCAAAATTATTGTTTTATAATTTTTTTTTCATTATATATTCATATTATTGTTTATTACCCAATGTAGGAATACAACTCAACATAAATGACGTCGAAGTTAAAAAAAAAAAATATTGATAAACTTTCAAAACACTATATATCACTTAATTAAATTTATGTGCAAGTAGTAAGTAAGCTATGATTTGCCACATGATTAGTGTTGGAACTAAAAATAACATAATACAAAATGACTACAAAATTGAAAGTTTTAATCGGGGGTGACAAAGAGCTGTTTGGTAAAACTAGCTGATAAGCTATTGTAACTAATAAGTTAGCTACTAGTAGATAAGCTCCAAACCTATAAATTTTAAACTGATAAATTAGCTTATTAGACTAAAAGTATTTGATAAATTAGTTAATAAACTAATTGATAAATATAAAATAACATAAAAAGATATAAGTACATAAGTTTGATTATATAAATTAAAATCATGCTATAAAAATATATATTATTATGAAAGTATAACTTTAATTTTTTTAAATAATTAAATTCTTATTAAATTCTATTTACTTTTTAAAAGTCGTATACACTTTTTTTTTTCTATTTCAACAAGTCATTTTATTTTATGAATCGATCTAATGAGTATTATACCAACTTAGATTTTATTTATTTTTTAGGATTTTTTTTTTAATTTGAGCTACTCTTATATTGACTTTTTTACAAATTTTTGTGTGTGTAGTTTTTATATAGTATCATGTAATGAATCATTTGTCACTTTAACTTGCATGTTATTTTTTTTTTTAAATTTGAACTTCATAAAATATAAAAAAAATCTAATAAATATTAGAAATAGTGTAATAATTAATTATGTCTATAGAATTGAAATAAGTAAAACGAAATTAAGAATAATATAAAAATTTATTAAAATATAAGAAATAATAATAAAAGAAAATTAAATAAAAACTAGTTGAAATAGGTTTTCACTTATTAAATGAGGAGAAAAAAAAATAGAAGAAAATATCTAAAAGCAGAAAGCAAAGTACAATGAAGGGATGCAAACTCCAACATTGGAGAACAAAAACAAAGGAAAGGAAAAATGAAGACATAAGTTGTTTAGTGAGCAAATTCCGTTCACATAATGTCCAAGAAGAAACCCAGTGGAGTTGTAGAAGGAAGGTAAAACACGATACCTCGTAATGGCCAAAATCCCATCGACACAGTGGTGGTGTTCAAATCATGATGCGGTGGTGTGATGTGGTTTATATCCATGCAAAACATTAAAATCTTAAATATATATTTTAAGGTTGTAAAAAACAAATCAATTTGTGTTGAAGTTCCATAAAAGACAATAAACACGATAATGTAAAGTATTAATTTACACACAAAAAAGTCTCCAATTTCGTACATGATATATGACGTGATTTATAATGGGAAATTTATATTTAATTAAAATAATAAAGATTTATTATAAAAATGAAGATAATTTAATTATAACTATTCTTACTTTAAATAAAATAATTTATTTATTACTTTTTTCTATAATCTTTATACTGGAAGTATAAATTATTTTGATTTAAAATGTCAACATGAATTAGAGCGTAGAATAGCAATCTCACATCTTATTTCTTTTCTAACAGGCGAAAGGTTATATATGCTATCATATTACATTTCATCGATTTAGTCATAATTTAACTGGATAATATGTACATGCATAAGTATTTACTGTTGAGTTATAAATTAGTTTTTATTTTATAAAAATTAAATTATGCAATATTTTTAAATTCTTTTCAACAGTAAAACTGAATTAGAACCATACTATCAATTAAGCCGAATTAAATCAATATTTGTTTTATCAATTTCAATATTCAAACAATAAATTATATTATTTTAATTATTTAATTGATATAAATATGTATTTTTACGAATTAAAAAAAATACTTATATTGCATAAAAAAGTCTCTAATACATTTTGTCATTATGCTAAAACTTTCTTATATTATAATAAATAATAATAATAATAATAATAATAGTTATTATTTTATCTTAGATTTTGAGTTTCATAAAATAAAAAAATTAACAATATATAGAAAAGAAACACATGATATTATTGGTTTAAATTTTTTTAGTTAAAGTTGCGTCAAGATCTCTTTTATAATTGAATGATGCCTTTAATAATATTTAATTTTTCTATAAAAAAATTTCTATACATGTCAATGTTAGGCGCCTACAGATACCATTGATCAAACATGTAACAATCTCACCAATAATTTCACTAAAAATTGACAATTCTATTTAAGCATACGATCACGTAATAATCTTATTTAATTTATCAGTCATATGTTTTATCGAATAAAGAAATTTACTATGATACCGTTTTGCTTAATCGATCGAAGTATTAAAGTTTACAGTTTTAAAGGAACTAACCTAGATCTCTTGACAAGAGAAGTTACTTAGGTTTTTGCTCATTTTGGCGTCTTTGTTTCCTTTCCCTTCCTCATGGCTTTTACTTAATTACCAAAAGGAATGTTCATGATTCACACGTAAACTTCTTATTGTTGACAAAACATTCTGGTATGAATGAATTATGGTGAACACAGTGCCGAGTGAGAACAAGGGGGTTTGGTCCCACCCACGTTATGTTTCTGGATCAGTATCCATCTTTGGCACGTACAACTCTAGCTCCGGGAAGTGTTCACTACTATCTTCATGTGGCTCTGAATCAACATGGCTCAGCTAGGCCATTCCACTTTGTCTTCATCATCTTTTCCACTGTCAAGCCGATAGGTCCATATATATATATATATATATATATATATATATATATATATATATATAGATAGATAGATATATATATATATATATATATATATATATATATATATATATATAGATGGAGAGATACGTATGTGACTCTCCTTCACTACTGTATTTTCATTGGTTTGAAATGACACATAATCTTATTCCATTATTCTTTAAACCACATGTTAAAACCAATCAATTTGTTTAACGAATATCCGGATTCAACCAATACCAAATCAATTTGGATACATTTGTTCACTTGGTATACTTAAATTTAAAAAAACTATACAAATATCCACAATTAATGACAAGACTGTAAAACTATTTATGTAAACTACACTTCGTTTTACTCAATATTGAGCCAAAAAAAAAATCTATAATACTACATTTAAAACGTTAATTTCCTAAATATAAAAGTATATATAATATAAATAAATAACCAGCTTATTAATTAATGATAATATTTAAAATAAAAAAAAATATTAACATGTTTAAATTACAGAGATAAAACATAATAAAATATATGAATTGGAAAAGCAAGGAGATTGGAGACCTAAAAGTGAATATAAAAATAATTAGCACCTTTATCTTCCTCATAAAAAGAATGTAATGTAATTATCAAGTGGTCCACTTGTAGGTCTTCTTTTATGAGGAACACAATAATTAAAACAGGACTTTATGACTTTAATGTAACTATATATTTCTTATATTTCTAAATTTATGGCAGAAATATAGTTAACAGTGTCATGTTTGGATTGGCTGAGATCATAGGATCTTAACTAAACGGTAACTTGTTCTTATAGGTGAGAACGAAAGTGTGAGGTGAATAAATTGTTATCATATAATTTGAATTGACAACTAAAATTAATAATATTAATATTTTGTAACTATATGATCCAAATTAATTCTTTTGATCTCTTGTGCTTGTCAATATATATATATATATATATATATTATAAAAAAAGTATTGTATATGATTCAAAATTAATCATGTTTCTACCAAATTTTATTATTTAGAGAAACTTGTGAAAGGTAAATATTGAGGGGAATTTAAATATGTAATTATCCCGAGGAATATGATAGTTTGAAGCCTATTATATGTTATACTACCATTTGAGAATCATAAATATTATTATTTTATTTTAAAATGTTATTTATATTTTTTTATTAGTTAAATATAATATTTTATTATTAAAAGAAGTTATAAAGTAGAAGTAACGAGAAAAAAGTGAGTTCAGAAGATAATTTTTCTTATCCTGAAATCTTACAATGACTTCTCCCTCGTCACCCAACTAAATTTGAGGATTATAAGTACTTTCCTTATATAAAAATACTCTAATATAACTAGCACTTCTTATGCCATTCACTATTCACTAATTCTACAAAACCAAACTTATTAATGTACAACTATAATTAAGTCATGCATTTACTGCGACTAAAACTTAAACACACTCTTCTATAGATTCTGTCTGGTTCCTTGATTTGTAATCTCCAGCTCATTCTCTGTTGTTTCGTGTTCCGTTCTAAACTTTCCATAGATATCCCCTTTGTAAAATTTTCTAGTCCTCAGCGCCAAAATGAACGAGGCTAAACACGCAACCAAAGTTGAAGCTGTGATTATGATAAAAGCCATTCTGTAGCATTGCACTCCTACACAAGTTAGGTCCTTCCCTGCTTCTCTCATCAGTCCTTTGGCCTTCAATTGTTTCAAAGCCTCTTTATCATACAAAACACCTGCCACTTTCACGTTTAGAATGTAAGATCCAACAGGGCTAGCGGCGCCTCCTAAGTTGTATAACGTCGAGTAGTATTTCAGGCCAAATATTTCTGATATGATTGCAAACACCAGTGGCCACTGGGCTCCAAAACAAAACCCAATAATCACCGAAGAGAAGTAGAGAGAGTTTGGAACGCCAAGGGCTATCAGAATATGGCCAACACAAGAGAGAAGCAAAACTACAGTGACCATGTAGGGACGAGGAACTTTGTATTTTACTAAGAGGACTTCAGAGGCATAACCTGAAGCTACTCTTCCTAAGTAGTTCCATATGCTCACCAAGGACACAAAGGTTGTCGTGCTCTTACTCGGGTAACCCAATGAAGCCCCAATCTGTCCTAGATTGTCTATGGCAGTTAGTGTTCCGCCAACGCCAAAGGTTGTTGCAGCGAACAAAATCAGCATGTCCATACTGAAAAGTGCTTGCAAAATGGTGTAGTCTTCTCCCCTCTTTGGGGGGTTGAATACGTTCCTGAAACAAGAACTTTCCTCGCGTGAACTTGTGCTAGTTGGTAGTACTTCGTCGACGAGTGGAGGTGGAGTAACTTCTGTTACTACTTTCAACTCGGGTGCTGAATCGGTCAAACCTTGCGTTTTGGCTTTTAAATGGTTTACCTCCTCTCTAAATACCACAGCGAGTGGGAGAAGAAGAAAGGAGATAACAACAAGGCCATCCACTGTGTACTCAATCCTTGAGAAACTAAGCTTGTTTTGTACAAGGATCAAAACCATGAGAAACCCTGCAAGGAAAAGTGAAATATATAGAAGGTGGTAGAAAACTCTGTTGTTCTTAGGTTGGTGGACTGTGTTGAATATCCGAATTGTTGGAAGGAAAAGGAAGGAAACAGCAGCAGGGAGCCAAGCAATGAGTAAAATAAGGGCCTGAGGGTTGTGATCACCATAGAAGGCATGGTAGAGCTGTGTGATGATGGCACCACTCAGACCAACGTAACCTTTGAGTAGGCCTAAAAGGCTGCCACGGCTTCCTGGGAAGTTCTTGACACATGTGACTAACGCACCAGTGTTGGCAAAGGTCTGAGAATTAGCACCAATGCAAATGTAGAGACACATTTGCCAAACTTGGGGTTTGGCAATGCGGCCAGAGACTGCAAGCCATATCATGAAGTAGCCAAAGAAGTTCATAAGGACCCCTATTGAGAGTACCACCCAGGGGGGTGTTATCTCGTTGACCAACCCGGATATGACTCCAACGTTGGCACCTAGGTCTTTGAAGAAGCTGAGCAAGTTGAGAGTGGACTGGTCGTACCCTAAAGAGGTTTTGACCTCGTTAGAGTATAATCCAAACATATAGGTCGCCCCAGCAACGGACATGATAAGTAAAGATGCAAATAGCATGAACCAACGCCCGGTGATAACATGGTAGCTGAAACTCTTCATTCCTCTCAAACCACCACTACTCAAATCTGCCACCACCATTTTACAGTGATGTTGTATTTAGGATAAAATCAAACACTTTCTTGTGGCGTGAGATAAAAGAGGCTGAATGAAGTGAGGTGAGGCTATCCAGAATCACGAATATATAGAGAAGCCAAAGCAGTTTCGGCCAATATGGTAGTCAAAATTAATGATGTATCAGAGATTAACACGAACCACGTGTTCCTAACAATTTGTAATATAGGAGTGAATGTATATGGATTGAGTGGGGTGTGGTAAGATTGTTTCCCTACATATGAGGAAAAAAAAGTTGCACACGGAACAAATGATTGTAGTTTGACGCGGTGGTTTTTGGAAATAAAGGGCGGTGGTATCAGGGGAAGGATCTTATGAGGTAATTTAGGAAAAGAAAAAGGCGTGATAATAATTTTGTGGTAAGTACAATTATATGAATGGAGAAAGTGACGAGCACTCTATGTGGTGGTCCTAAGCAGCCACTATGGAGAAGAGCCTGGAATCAATCGTAAACTGGGGGTGGCCACCACTTTATGTGAAAAATGAACAATCCAACGCTTATTTTTAGTATTGGTAAGAAAAAATTTGAATTAAATTTTGATAACAACTAGTGTGCTCAAGATAACTTCTTAAACTCTGCTATGGTTTTAGCTGAGGACGTGTATGACACAGTATATAAGATTGATTTCGGGACAAAACTAAAGTGACTCAAATAATTAATCATGTTTGGTAATTACTCGATGTTATCCCTACCTTCATATCTCTAGCTTCTTGCTTTATTTTACGTGATTTGTTCACTCTCTATCTCTAACTTGTATATTTTCATCTTATTATTTTTCTTTTCATCCATTTTTCTTTCTAATAAGGTCGGTCACCTGAATCGCTGTGTTTATTTTGTCTTCTCTCTTTTGTTCGCGTGATCGACATCCTCTCCAAACTCTACCCACTCCACTATCCAAAGAGAAGACAAAAGAGTATGAATTTGTTAATATACCTAAATTCTGGTTCGCTCGAATGCAACATATGCGTAACAAAATAGTGACATAATTTGATTTTGGTACGTTATCTGAACCATTCCTTATTTTTGGTATCTATAAAATAGAGTCATTCATTGCATGCAGGTTGGATGAAAAAAAAAATGTCCCATTAGAATTTTAGATCATACCATAATTTCTGATCCACGCAAGGGAAAGAGGGAAAAAAAGAGACAAATTCTTCCTCCACCCCCATACCTTCTTCCTGCACCCCCATACAAAATTTTAATTCCACAACTGCTCTTATTAAAATTACTCAAATACCCTTCTTTTATTAAACAACTTTAAAATTTATGGTAAGACATCCGGATGAGGCCATCCGGTTCTCATTTTTTGAAATTTGAGAACCGGACAGCCTGACGTCCAGTTCATAAATTGTTAACCAGATGGACTGAATAGGGGTGTCATCTGGTTTGTAAGTTGTGAACCAGACGCCACCCCATCCAGTTGTCATAAGGTAAAAAAATTGCAAACCGGATGGGTGGTAGGTGGACCTCATCCGGTTTGTAAATTTGTGAACCGGATAAGGGTGTCATCCCGTTCACATTTTTTCAATTTTTTTTTTTTAAATGCATTGTGACAGATTCGTGAGGAGCATTAATGTGTAAAAAAGAAATGAATAGTCTCTTCTTTTGCTGATGTGTTTACTTCTCATTCCAATTTCCAATCCCTTAGGTTTCATAAAACTAAATTAATAGGCAAATGAAGAGTCAAAGAAGAGTCTTCTCTGTTGCATTTCACACAGAGTGTCTCTTTGACTCTTCATTTGTCTTAATTAAATTAATTTAATTTTATGAAAGCCAATGAATAAATGAATGAATTCTTGGAGAGCAGAGACTCTTCCGTTTAAGATGGGGTTGGGGTTGGAAATTGGAATGAGAAGTAAATACATATGAAACTAAATTAATAGACAAATGAAGAGTCAAAGAAGAGTCTCCTGCTGCATTTCACACAGAGTGTCTCTTTGACTCTTCATTTGCCTTAATTAAATTAATTTAATTTTATGAAAGCCAATGAATCAATGAATGAATTCTTGGAGAGCAGAGACTCTACGTTTAAGATGAGGTTAGGGTTGGAAATTGGAATGAGAAGTAAATACAGCAAGAGACTTTTCATTTCTTTTTTACTTTCAAGTATTAATTGGATGTGGTGATAGGTAACAACCAACTCCTCTGCTCCTCCCCAATCTATATTAATTTTAATTGGGTGGTGATAGGTAACAGCTAACCAACTCCTCTGCTCCTCACTAATCTATCACAGTGCACTTTAAAAAAATTGAAAAAATGTGAACGGGATGACACCCTTATCCGGTTCACAAATTTACAAACCAGATGAGGTCCACCTACCACCCATCCGGTTTGAAATTCACAAATTTACCTTATGACAACCGGACGGGGTGGCGTCCCCCATCCAGTCCATCCGGTTAACAATTTATGAACCGGACGTCAGGCTGTCCGGTTCGTAAATTTCAAAAAATGAGAACCAGATGGCCTCATCCGGGTGTCCTACCAGAAATTTAAAAATTGCTTAATAAAAGAAGGGTATTTAGGTAATTTTAACAAGGGCAATTGTGGAATTAAAATTTTGTATGGAGGTGCAAGACGAGAGTAGGGGGTGGAGGAAGAATTTGTCAAAAAAAGATGGAATTGATGAACCTCATTGCTACGCCTAAATTTGGATCGTGTCTAACGAAGCATGCTGTAAAAAAACTAGGAAGACAGTATATCGGTAAGCCCATTTAAGCCAAGGCCCATGTGAATTCACTTGTTTCAGCTGTGGTTGCTTTTCTTCTCCTACTTCTAGAAAAGGGTAATTTTTGCCTTGTACATGTTGAAACAGAGTTAATATCGTAGATAAATTACCACCGATGAAAATATGATGAAAACAGGGTTAGTATTATCTACAAATACATGTGGTTTTTACCATGTACATGTTGAAACAATTAATCATTTGCTACTAACACGTAAGGAGGCGAATAAGGTGTGGTACAAATGTGATCAAAGGACAGATATACATTCTGCACATCTAGGTAGATACTGCTAAGGAACATTTTCAAAGTTTCAAATTTAGGGAGATAGACGCAAAGCAAATACATTGTGGAAAGTAGTATAGATAAGAGTTATATAGAATTTATGGAAGTCTAGTAATAATGTAAATTTTAGGAAAAAAAAGTGTTTGATGTTGATGAGGTTTTACAACGGTAGTAAAGGCTTGGACATTAATTCTTTAAGAGCTATGATAAAACTATATTCACGTTTTTTGATTGGTATCTGAATCTAGTATTATGTTTGAAATCAATTGGAATTGCATACTGCTAACTTGCTGGAATCTGATGTTCTAATTTGTTGGAATATGCTTGTATCAGTTTAAGTCACATTTAGAAGAAGCACAGGACTTGCATTTCAAACAGTGTTAGTGCTGGACTTTTCTATGTACCTATTAAACTTGTTGGTACCACTCTGGCCCATCTTTATGAAGGCAAGTTTGGATATAGATGCATTTTTATCACTTCAGTCATCAAATCTTCATATTTGTTTTATCACAGACAATTGTCAATAGAGCTTGTGATGTTTATTATATTACTATGAGGTAATTGCAAGCTGAAGATAGAAGAACTTGAATTGGACAGTACATTAGTTTTTGTTTTATGCTGTTTTTTAACTATTGTGTGTTTTTCAGTCTTATTGTACTCGGTAATATACCTGTTGGAATAGCTCTTAGTAGGTTTTTTTTTTTTTGTGTTTAGGAACTGTACCTACTCAATAATAAAGATTCGACCGAATCTCTAAACCTCTGTTTATTATCAATTAATACATTATTAAAATTTATCCTCTAATTGGTTCTAATTAGTATCAATCACACAATATATTATTATAAAATATATATAATATTTAATGACTATGTCTTATAAATATAAGTAGGTCTACCAGAAATATCGTCTATTTTATTATTTTACTACTACTCATAAATTTTTAGATATTTTTTTTATACTTTTATTAATTTCAGTCGGTGAATTCCAATTTAATTCATCGTCATCAACTCGATTGGGATAATATTATCACGGACTATCCACTCGAGAATATTCGAGAATATTTGTAAGAATGAAATTGAAGTAATTTTGTTTGTAACTTTTTCAGTTTTTTTAATAAGGGTTGAATGACCTCTAAACGTTTTTTATTAATTTAATATTTTATTGTCGATAAAGAAAAAGAAAAAAACAAAAAGTAGTGTCAAGAGGGAAGTAAAATCCTTGAACTGAATAGATTCAATTTCACTTTCGTTAACCCATATCGATGTACTTTTCGTAAATAAAGTGAATAAGAAACTGTCAATAAAGAGTTATACAATCAAGAGAGGAGTTCATAATTTGGTATATATTGACGGACTTTTAGTAAACAGTCCTGTATTGTTGATTGTATATATTTTAGATTTTATAAACGGATTGGATTATGCAAATATTTTCATATTTATATATTCTTGTTGATAATAAAAAAATATAAAACCCATTAGTTGTTATCCTGACTATCAAAATTTATTACAACTTTAATTCTTATCTAATTATTTAAAAAAATAAAAATACAATTAAAATATTTTTTTATTCAGGAGAAATAAGGAGAGAGAGAGAAATTGGTGTCGCACAATTTATTAAAAACAGTTCTCAATAGATTAGCATAAAATGAGAGGAAAGTATCTTCTTTTCATTTTATTAAAAAAATAATATTTTTTTAAAGAAAAAATGGATAATTAATACCAAGAAAATACAGAAAGTAAAGAAATAAATTTAAATTATTCTAATTATTTATTTCCACTCATATAAAGCAGAAAAAAATCTCTTATTTTTCTCTATTATTTTATTTTATCCATATGTCTTTTTTATTGACTTGGTATCGTGCTTTTTAGTTTCCTTTTTGTAACAAAACGATATATGTTTGGAAAGTAAAAGAGTGTGTGAGAAGAATCTTCCCCATTTCCCTTGCTAGGTTTCCGATAACTATGTTCCATAATTCAGTTTATAAACAAGATATCTTTAAATTAATGTAGTACATTAACTTCATAGAAATATACTTCATTAAACTTAATAATGATGACAATTTATTTAACACAGGCATGCACTACATATATTTCCTTAAAAAAGAGAGATTATAATAACAGTAACTAACCCAAACACTTCATTTTCTAGTTTTCTTATCCTCTTCTCCTAAGGCATTTGCGTGTAGGTTGATAGTGGTTTGGTCGTACCCCAAAGAGGTTTTGACCTCGTTAGAACCAATGGGTCAAACTGTTCCACTCGGTGCCGCAATCAGGGTGTTTCAGATACACCAAATCAGGTAGAGGAGAAAATTATAAACAATAATAAGGTTTGTTTCTGTAATTATAATAGAACCTAGAACAGAGGACAAAGAAATAATTAATCTGGTTGCATAAAATGCAATTTGAAATGTGAAGTCCTGTGGAAGAAATATATATGAATTAAGTTATTTTTATATGACATTTGTGGGTCAATTTCTGGGGTATTACTATCGATGGTGGCACAGTACAACATAATGTTAACCGCTCACTATTTTTTGTGCAAGTCCATCAGTTTTGCACCCACAAAAGTATTCAGAAGATTTTTTTATATTAATTGGAATAATTGATATAAAAAAACCCACAAAAAATATTTTTGATGCAGTTATTTCAAATACCAAATGCAATATAGCATGAGGTAATTCAATTATTATTTTTAAATAATTACCAAAATAATTGTCTACCCTCACTATCAGTACATTGGAACACATGTAAATCAACATAAATGAAGTATATGCAATTAATCAAGTTCTTTTACCTAAATGTAGGGTACGGTACTGACTAAACAACTAGAGAATATTCCAAAAGTTTAAACTGAATAAACTGTACTTTCACAGTTAGCATCTTCACTTAATCATATAATTATCACGTTTCCCTTTCAAAATTTAAGAAAAGAAGAAAATGAATTGGATATACTTAAATGAAAAGAAGAAATTATTTAGGAGTTGTGGTTGTTGGGACCACCCCTTATTTATTTGAGCTGGTATATGTTTTGATATGTGTTGTTTTATATCAGTTCAAGGTTAATTTATGTATATATATAAACTAATTAGTGAAAAGGTTTGAACACCCAATGTGTTATTCATTTAATTTATTTTTTTCTAATAATAAAAATACTTAAATTAACCAATATGTCTTGATTAAATCACAACTGTCTTCCTGAAAGTGTGTTTTCTATTAGCATAGTGAAGAATTTATCAATTTAAACTCCAAAAGAGCCTATAAAAAAAGTTTTTTTGAAAAAATATTTTTTTTATGAAATTAAAAATAGAATTGATATCACCTATTTTATAAATTTTTAAATTCTTTATCTGTTTATAAATATACCTCTAAAAAAATCAAGGTATTACTCAAAATACTATTGATAATTTAATATATTAAATAAAAAATCAAAGAGATATAACTTTTACAATTGAAAAAAAAATTGAATAACGAAATGTCTAAAAAACTTTCAAATTGAGAAAAATTGTGTTAAGCAATGTGTGTGTGCATATATACTATTTTTTAATCAAAACTTCAATTTTGTTTTAAATAATGACATATTTCAGTTAATATAGTATATAATATTTAAAATTTATATTTATATTACTTAAAATTTGTTGAAATAAATAAAAATAAAATTAGATTTTGAATATGTAAAATTACTCATAATTAAAAACTAATTTATAAAACACTCTAAAAAGCGGATTTAGATTTATAACTAATATTTTAGTCTATGCATTGATATTTAATATATACATATTATTACTGAATATTATTTTGTGTAATATTATACAATTTACATATTTATTTTTACATAATTGAATTTCTCATAAATAAATATTTTTAATATATACATTATTAACAATGAAAAAATATTGTAAGAGGTTATTTTGATTATTTGATAACTTTTTAAAAATGTTAAACTACAATTAAGATAAGTAGATAAAAAGGATAAAAGATATTAATTTGAGATAATTAGTTAAGACAAATAACTTTTAGCTTTATGTAAAGGAATAAAAATCGAAAACAAGTATATAAAAACATTTAAAATGTTAATTGAGGTAATTAAAATACATGTATTACTCATAAGAATCTATCAAAACATACTTAGTATCTATTGCAAAGTTTTGTCTGTAACAGATGCGAATCTTTTTCCCATTCCTATTTGAGGATTTTGAAATGTAATCCACAAAACTTCAACTGGAAAATGTTCGAAAGGGACTAATAGGGTTCCATTATTTAGCTTAAATGTTAATAAAATATTATATTATTACTCTCAACTTTGGCAGTTTTCACCATTTGTACCACATAACATTTTTTTTCCTTTTCCTTATTTTTTTATTAATTTAGTTCTTATTTTTATTTTATTTGAAGACGCAATTATTACTGATCCTACCTTTCTTTTCATGTTCCATGATTACCGGAGTCATGTTGGTGTTATTGGAATATGAGTTGGTTTCAACTTATCTCCTAAAATTTTTTTTGACAATTTTAATAATCTTATTTCAATTGTTTATAAAACTAAATTAACTTATATAAAACTAATTTATAAAAGTTCTCTAATGTATATTTAAAATATTTTATTTTCAATTTAAATATAAACTAATTTTACTTACACAAAAGTTTTTTTTATAAAAGATGTAATCAAACTTCTACAACTTGTGACAGTGCAAACAATTTGGTAGTAGAACATTTGTACGACCAGTAGAAATCTATATATGTATAGATGTTTCAATTATTTACATCAATGAATCAATGTATGGAGATATCATTGGGACATCTCTAATATATTGTGTTAAGTTATATTTTTTCTAATTTTAAGTATTTTTGTTCAATAGATTTAAGAAAAATATTAAAATGTTGGCCACATTTTACTTTCAAGAATTTGGCTTTTGACCTTGGGCTATATAAAAATAGGGAAAAGTACTATGGCCTTACATAGTCCTTTATAAAATAAATTAGTTTATGGTTCAGTTTAAAGAGAATGTATTAATTGTATCCTTTAAAAAAAGAAAATGGATTTTAGGAATTAAAAAAAAATTAAAATAATATAATTATTCAGAAAATAAATTAAATTTTTTATGTAGTTTGTTCAAAAATCAAATTTTTTAAAATTATTTAATAAAAAATTATTTTTTTTGAAAAAATTTAATAAAAAATATTGACTTTTTCAAATCAATTTTTTCAATAAAATGTTGATCTTAAGTATCACGGTAGATTTTGGTTATAGGGTTTCAGTTTTTTTACTTTTAGTATCTTATTGGCTCAGTTTATGTGTCTATTTTGAATATAAATTTGTAAATTTCCTTTGTGTTTGACAATGATCTGTATCTTATCAAAACTGTCTCAATCTTTTAAATAGTTAAAACATATTTAATATACTTCTTATTTATTAATTTCTTTTAACAAAAAAAAATTATAGATTTTAACATTTCATACATTATTATCATAAAAAATACTATTAAAGAAAAACAAAAAAAAATAAATAACAAAAGGTATAAGAATAAAAAAAAAAAAAAAAAAAAAAATAACAAAAGGTAAAAAAAAAAAAAAAAAAAAAAACAGACTCTCCACAAATAAAATAATAAAATACGACGGATGCAATTTTTTTATACATTAATATCTTTCTTAAAGACAATTTTAAACTTCGTAACATCACAAATCTGAATGCAC
>Ga0209700_101448_pt1 | contig 49287 bp, 22 predicted proteins | sample SiratroredBW_FD_187528 | JGI IMG/M metagenome (GOLD analysis project Ga0209700, IMG submission 187528) | Root nodule microbial communities of legume samples collected from California, USA - Siratro red BW (SPAdes) (version 2) | ecosystem: Host-associated > Plants > Roots > Nodule | place: USA...
TTTTTTTTTTTTTTTCAATAAAAAACTTATCACTTTTATATATTTAAAATCAGTCGAGAAGTCAGTAAAAAACTTACTTTTTCCAGGGTTGAAAAAAAAAAGAAACAAACTAAATTTTGTTTGGTTTAGACAGAATATTTGGAGGTTGAGTTAGATCTTAATTAGTTTTAAATTAAGGATGAAAGTATAAGAAGAAGATGAAGTTGAAGGAATGTGATATGGTAGGGCACAAGTGGCATCACGTGTGGGGTGTTGAAGGCATAGGAAACATATGCTCGGTGGGGAAGAAACACTTTACAACGTTGGGATATACATAGTTTAGTTGCAAGGTCTTGTGTTTATGTATGTGTTGTGATGTTGAGCAAACAACTTCCGGGGACACATGTCTCTGTATCTTGTTTTTGCAGAAAGCACCAACATTGCAACACTGTCTAAAACTGGCCCTCATATATTCTCTATAACCACTCAATTGAACCATATCTCAGATGTTGATGTGCTTGGTTATTAACAATTTACTGTTTAAAATTTCTCTTGTTTATATAAATTAACTATAAAAGTGGTGAAAGCAACACTTGATTGAGATGTGTTTATATCTAATAATTTTGCATGTCAAAAGCAAATGAGTTTTATGTTTGTAGTGACAGCACTTCAAGATTCAGAACTTTTAATCACTGGAAATAAATGAATGTTTTCCTCCACTGCATGTTGATTTGTGTATATAAAAGTACATATGAATGATTTGTTGCAAATTGTTACCCAGATAATTATAAATTAGACTGTTGTTGTAAACAAATTTTTGCTTCAATTTTTCTCTGTAAGAAAATCAAGATTATTCAGGAATTCTTTCATACATAAGTCAGTTCATTCTAATGTATTTGTGTTTAAAAACTTAATGTATTTTGAGAATGGATATGTGTCATTCCAACTAAATTATTAGATTGTTTCAAAATTTATACTTATTTTAACAATATTATATTAATAATCAGAATTTTTGTTTGATAGATAATTTTTTTTACATGATATTGTATTGTATGCATATTATTTGTTTTATATATATATAAATTACTGTATATATAATTTTAAGTTATTCATATTCAAATTTATAATTTACCTATTAATAAATTTTGGATTGGTATATTATATCCACAAGTTGGACCAACTTGATTATTGAGTCAAATGCAAGTAAAAATAAATAATTCTATTGAGTTTTTCAGTAAAGTACAAGTAAGATAAATTAATTTTCTTTTCAACTTGTCCATGAACACTGAACAAGTCAAAACATTTCCAAAATTAACTACAGATTCACATCCAAACTTTTGAACAAGTTGTATTATATATTAGCTGCTTCAACCTCGTCACAAATCTTTTTAGTTCTTAAGAAGAAACAATTTAAGAAGATTCAATTATTTGAAATGAATTTTTAGTTCCGCGTATTTATCAACATATTAAACTCGTAAAAATAATTAAATTTTTTTTGATAAAGTTGGAGTTTTTTTTTAATACTTTTCATCAAGTAACTAAAACCTTTTTATTTTATTACCTCAAATACTGTTAAGACATACAAGTGTTCTTTTTTCTTAGTTTTTATCTTTTGTATTTTTCTCACAACGCCTCATTTATCTAAATTAGTTTTCTGTTCTTTAATAATATGTTATTTATTTTAATTTTTAATAGATATTTTATCTTTACTGATAAATAAAATTAAAATATAATACGAAACATGATTTGAAACAAAATATATGATCAATTTTCAATTGTTCGAACATTTATAGTTAATAATTTGGCAAGTGATTAATCAGTTATGCATTTTTTTTTGTCATTTTACATCTCTAAAAATTAATGCTATTAATATTTTCAATATCAACTATTAAATTAATTCTTTTTCAAATACCTTATGTTCTGAATGTCTTGCAATTGACAACTATTATTATTATTATTATTATTATTATTATTATTATTATTATTATTATTATTATTATTATTATTATATTTTTACTTAAATTGCCTTGTGAAATTGACTAAAGAAGAAACTATAATTTCTTAAACCCCATTGTTTGATTATGCAAATCATTTACCTAGGTTGACTAGTATATATATAGTATTAAACTTGTGGGCAATGTGCATGTTGGGAAAGTGGGTCTTCCTTTATGATTATTAACGCAATGGAGTTATCAAACACTTCATGTTAACATGAACTTGTGGTTGAGCTCCAAAAATTTTTTACCATTGATCAAAGGTATAAAAGTGAATAAGTTTAAAATTACATTTGTTCTAAACTGATTATTTAACCACAAAGATATGCATTTCCAAAACTAATTAATAATTTATTTCTATTCACAAAACACTAAATCTTTCTTGAATCAACTTGGTTTGTTTTTCTTTGTTGAGTTAAACATATGCTGAGCCATTAAATTGAAATTCAACTATTAATTATTAATTAATTAATTAAGATCCATATTTATATCCACTTGCACTCATGGAGGTATTATGTCATGTGGGTATATTTATATTTGTATATGCTTGATTTATTGCTTGTACTAGGGGAAACATCAATCATGTAACATCATCCATAAATTATTAGGATTCAAATAAAAAAAATTAAGACTAATTAATCAAGAAGGCATTTCAATGGAAGGAATATATCGATTGTTGCGTTCCGATAAAACAATTAGATTTGTCTTCCAAGGTAATGGAGCCGTTAGCAAGCACTTATTCATCTAATAAAATAATCTGTCCAAATTTATTATAATTTCTTCTACTTGCATGTGTATATAAATGGTAGTGGAATCCATAATCGTGAATATATCATCCTCCAATTGAGATGAATAGAAAAGTTCATAATTATTGGGTCATAATTATTGGGGTTCGCACAAGAAACACACATGAACAATGGGAAATTCTATTGGCGACTGTATTTGTAATGTAGTGTGCAGGTTTTTGACCAATAAAACATAAATTTTATATTAATTTTTTAAACGAGCATAAGAGGTTTTCTAGTACATATACGAGTATCTCTTCTTAAAAATAAGAAACCATGCAGTATAATAGAAAGTATTTAAGTTGTTTTGTGGGAGTCAAATATTGTAAATATTCAGTAAATAAGTTGAAGTATCCTAAGTGATTTCATATAGTTACATAAATTTAATTTTGTTTATAAAAGAAGAATAGAATTGAAATAAAATATTTTTAATAATATAAGAAATTTTTATAGAAAGAAGTTTATCATATGAAAATCATTAACACAACTAAATCTAAAGTTTCTATATTTATACTTAGATATCTTGCTGTATACTTTCCTGTCTACTCCTTCTGGTACATGGAATCCTCAGTTCTTATACTCATTGTTTTCAAATGCTTGACAATACATTACAAACTATTTAAGGGCACAATGATTCCAGTAGCCTTAATTAATATTATATAGGGATTTTATGTTACCATGCATCATATCTTTAATAATCTTACTATGGGGCAAAGTTCATCTATAGGTATGTTTGAGTTTGAAAAATTTGTGCATACAACTTTTCTTTAACTGAGTCCAATGCTTTTCTCTATGTCATCCATTATCTATAAAATCTAAAATTATGAAATCAAATTAACTGCTATATAATAGGCTAATAAAATCTTTCTAATCACGATGAACTAAAATGAAAAAATTGTTCTCATTTGTGATATACAGTAGAAAAATTATAATACGTAAATAGTAGAAATAAAATAGGTTTATCAATTGTAACAATAAACAACTCCTAAAATTTAAAAATAAAACTATATATCAATCTTAAATTGACATTAACAACAAATATAGTGTTAAGCATACCATTTATAATTTTACTAATTATAACAAAGTAAACAATAAAAAAATATAGAATGAAACAAAAAAAATTGCCAGAATAATAACCAATGAAGTATAAATTATCACATACTAACTCATCTCACGCATTAATACAACTAGCCATTCTATAAAATCAGATCAAATTTGATATCTCTAATTAAAGTTGACTTAATTTATAAAATACATAGTTTGTTTTATAGAATTGGTTTGATCAAATTTGAACACAGATACAGTTTCAAGGCAGAAGAACTTTGTCATCAATGCTAGTTATGGTTGTCATGCATGAGCATGAAGTGGTGACTCTGGTGTTTTGAATTCTAACAGATAACTTGGTTTTATGCGTTTGTAACTTTGACGAGAAGGCCCCAAGTGTTTCTACTCCTAACTACACTTTGACTGATATCATTTCTTCATCCTTCTCATTCCACAGACAATAAGTAACATACATCTTCAATCTCTTTTCATCATTTCTTTTTCTCTCTTTCTTCTCATCCACCTAATTATACTTCACAATTATCTCTTCTTTATTGTAAAATACATTATGAATTTTGTTCTTTGAGTAACATTATCTACAGAGACTTGCCTCAGGTCCCACCTTCATGGCCATTTCAGTCCCTTACTCTTTGCATCATCATATACATACATATACATATACATACACACACATATATATATGTATGTATATTTATTTGACATGATGCTTACAAATCACATGCATTGTGAAATGGGATTGGTCACACAGATATATATGTTTCTGAACAAAAGATGACTATCAGATGAATTCCATCTTTACTATAGCAACGGTAATTCCTGCCGACAGATGAATTGGTCATTTCCTTTTGATTTTGAATTATATGTCTCCATTGGGGGGTGTGGTAACTTGCTACAACACATGCATACACAGAAGAGAAAATTTAAACCTATCAATATTAAGACACAAGGATGGTAAATTTGCATAATCATGCAGATAGGTTCTTCATGTAAAATGAAAACCCTCTGAAGATATAATTTAATGCAAACAGCTAGCTAGCTGCATGTACAGCTCAATGAAGCAAGTCACATGGCATGTTCCCTGCAGTCATCTAATCAAACGGCCATGATCAAATCTGGAAAGCAGCAAGAGTCGTAGGATGTGTCTCATATCTAACTAATTATGGTGCTGCCCTCATTAGCGAGGGGACAACCTTGTCCCCACAATTGTTTCTCATGTGACCGACCACTTCTCCTTACTTGACCTGTCTCTCAATGCTACCTCCCACTACGTCCTTTTTCCTTCACTTTCTATATATACACACATTCTAACTAAACCCTTTCACCCATACTCCATAAACCATTCATTCATACCCTTCACTGCATCAAATTATAGAGTAATAAGAGAAACTCATTAACCATATTATTCTTGATACAATACCCTAATATGGCCAAGGAAGGTCTTGGACTTGAAATCACCGAGCTGAGACTCGGTCTACCTGATGCCGAGCATGTGAGTGTGGCTAACAAGAACAACGAGAAGAAGAGGGTGTTCTCGGAGATTGATGATGAAAACAGCTCCTCCGGCGGTGGTGGCCGGAAAATGGAGAACAGGAATCAAGTGGTGGGGTGGCCTCCGGTGTGCTCCTACAGAAAGAAGAACAGTGTGAACGAAGCTTCGAAAATGTACGTTAAGGTTAGCATGGATGGTGCTCCTTTCTTGCGTAAAATGGATCTAGGTGTGCACAAGGGTTACTCCGATTTGGCCTTTGCCTTGGAGAAGCTCTTTGGTTGCTATGGAATGGGTGAGTTTCTCTTCCACACCATTTTCAATCTTTCTTTACAAGCTGGTTAGGGTAAATTTACTTAACAATCAGAAACATGCAGAAAGCTCGAAACCATAGGAATAACATGTGATATAGATTAAAAGACAAGTGTTAACACCAGTTTCTCTAATTTTTTTGTTGATTGAACTTTGTCAAAAATCATCGTAAATTTGTGTAGAGACACATGAATATGAAATTTTGAATTGCTATAACAAAGAGAGTTTTGTAGTTTTCAATGAACTTCATTCTGTGCAAAATAACAGATTGAATTGCATATACTGCATTAAATATGGTTGTTCTACTTTTTAAGAGAAGATGAATTCAAATCCCAATTACCCCCTTCTCCCAAGAAACAAACTTTTTTACATATCCCATCATGAAAAGGTTTCCATGAGACTTACTATTAAACTAATGAACTTTTTAAAAGTCCCCAACAAAATATATCCTTTGAGTCTCTTTGTTGATGTTGATGTGTGAACATTGGCATCGATCTTGATCTTTTGTAACTACTGTTTTTAAGAACAACACGTGGTTGATGACATAGGTTTAATTGGCAGAAGCATAGGGTATTCGTGAACTTAATAATAATTAACACAATCTGAGATTAGATTATGCTTATTTTGAGGATTAAACGAGTTAACCGGTGAATATTATGCTGTACAACATAAGGATTATGACGAATCTTTTATTTTAATAATTGTCCTAGAAAGAATGGGCAGGAGTAAAATAATTTGGAACAAAGAGACAGAAGGACAAAGTGGGTGACCAAGTAGTATATAATAATTAGACATTCTGCCCTATTACGTGATGGCGTGCAGCTAGTGTATACATAAAGTTGAACTGCTCTTTTCATGAAACAAAAAATTGATCAAGAAGAATAAATTTAATCTGTGTATAAATTAATCATCATTAGCACTCAATTAGAATGGGATAAAAGGTAACCAGACCCAGAAGCAAAAAAAAATTAATAATGATTAGCAAAAATTAATATTTGTTTAAATATGTTGGCAGTGGAAGCATTGAAGACTGCGGAGAATAGTGAACACGTTCCCATTTATGAGGACAAAGATGGTGACTGGATGCTGGTTGGAGATGTCCCATGGGAGTAAGTACTTTTGACCACTACCCCCTTTTATTTTTTATCATTTTTATTATGTTTTTCATAGAAAAAAAATAACTTGTTTAAGTTGATTGAATTTTTACATATTTTTTTTGAATGATTGAATATATAGATATAATTTCACAGAATACAATTTTTTAATCAAACTTAGGTTAATTAAGTTAAAGAACACATAATAACAAGTATCATTAGTCTTATTTGAAAGGCTTATTATAGAACTGATTTCAAGAAGGTTTTACTCTTAGTTATGGCTTTCTGGGTGCTAAAACATCTATGATCATGTTCTGTGAGACAAAAGTGATAATGGAAGTAAACCAGAAGCAGAAACACTTTTTATACATTGTTACAGAGTCAGCTTTCCGTGTTTTCTGAGCCCAGCCACGCCTTGCAACCATCATTCATCTTTGAAAACCATGCGTGCTAAGAAAATTTCATTTACTGTTAATACTGTGAACAAATCTTAGGTCTAATTAACTGTTAATTGCTTGATTAATAACCAGAGATGCATGCATATACGTGGTGTACAATCCAATCAATTTCAAACTGCTATGTGAGTTGTCCCGTGATAGATTTAAACAACACATAAAACCAAGTTGCCCCAGAAGATTGAAACACTGATAAGCTTTGAGAAAATGGTTTAATCAATGTGTTCTAGGAGTTATTAAAACTGAAAACTTCACATGAACAATATGTAATTTTCGGTGAGACCAGCATATCAGAAAAGTTAATGTAGGAAAGTGAAAAATCGACAAATTTATTTTGTTGTGATATTGAGGATATATGTTGGACCCCATATAGCCGACATGCGTGAATCCCTCCTTATAATGTTGAGCATCAAATGAGATGTGACCTACCCTCAAAAGAGAAAAACCATTATTGTTATTGGATACATCAAAATAAAGGGTAGAAAAAAAAAAGTTCTTAGTTGGCAACATTTCCAAGAATGATCTAATGTCCCATATGATGATCATGATGATGATTTTAGCCATGGTTTTGCAATTTTAGAACTATGGTAATTTGTATTTTGTGATGTAAAATTTATGTGTGTTTGATGGTGAAACTTGAACAGAATGTTTGTGGAGTCATGCAAGAGGCTGAGGATTATGAAGAGAGCAGATGCAAAGGGGTTCGGTTTGCAACCAAAAGGGTCTTTAAAGGGATTCATAGAAAGCGTGGGAAAGTGAAAGATGTATTAGGGTTCTAATTAATGTTGTGCACTTTTGATGATGATGAGTCCAAATTTATGTTATGGTTTTCTTATATTTGAGAAAGCATGCCTTTTTAGTTTCATATATGAATCAGACTTTTGTTTATCTTAAGTGTTAATGGATGACATATAGGACCCTATGTAATCAATAGGGAAAAACTCATGGTTTTAGATTAATGATTTCTCTTGTTTCTTCAATTGCATGCAACTTATTGTATCAGTATATCTTTTTGCTACTGATTCCAATTTGTTCATATGAAGTTTTTTTTTTCTTTTTACACAAATTTATAGTAAACTTATTATTTAATTCATTTATATTTTTGTTTATCAAGTTATTCATGTAAAAAAAAAGACTAATGTAAATAATTTAGATAAGTATGTGAAAAGATAAAAAACAAATTTTCTAGCTTCAACAATGTTGTGCATGTTACGAGTATTTAGTTGGTTATGTTTAACTAAAATATCAATAAATTGATTACTAATAATTTTTCAAATAAATAATTATCCTTTTTCATTGATTTAATATATTTACTTCTTATAATGATATCTCTCACTCCAAAAAAACAGTAATAACTACACTTTTATTATTATCAATATCTCAATAGTTGCTTGTTTTCAACAAACTGTCATCATCATTTCATAACAATTGTTGATAATTTGATACAAGTGCAAATTAAGGGAAATGTAGTTCTTAAGAAAAGAACGGAGGGAAGCATTTTGATGATGATAAATAGGGTTAAATTCTAGAATGTAGTACAAATAGTATTTATGTCCTAATTAAAAATAAGCGCATAATTGCTATGTGTTTTGAAAAAAATAAGAACTTGTTTTTTTTGTAATTTTTTTTATTTCTTTAGTTCTGTATTTTCAAATCATTTGTAAAAATGTAATTAATTTATTTTTACAATTTTTATACAGATCTTAAAATAAGAAAAGTGATATTTTTATATTTATTTATAAAAAAGGTGATATGAAATAGACCCTTAAATATATATCTTTTATTTTAATTGAAATTAACATTTTGGAAAACATTGTTTATGGTACTCTTGTAGTAAAAAGGATTAGGTCTAAAACACTCCATCATTGTGCACCCATACTCCATTAAGTTGAATTCACATTTCAATAATCATATTAGTAATATCTTAAGTTTTGTTTATTTCTACATTTTATACTTAATCTTTAATTAAGAAAAAACTCCTATGCTCACAATTTTTCACTCTGTCAAGTTATTATATCACCAAAACCAAGAAACCGTGATCACTGAGATATAATATATCTAAAATTTGGTGTGGGATCTCAAGTATCATCTTTAAAATTACTAAATCTAAATCATTGAGATATGCTTAATAAAAATAATATCAATAAATTTAAAGAGTGAGTGTGGGCCTTGGTCAAAATTTTCTAAATCCTAGGCAATACCCTTTTACGGCCCAAAAGAACAAAAGATGGAAATACTATTCCCAAACAGTAGCAAGCATTAATCAATTTGAAAAAGAAAGTTTATTTAGACACACTAAAGTAACCTTTTCAAATCTATTATTAATTTTTTTTTCTAATCAAATAAAATCTTTTTTCTCCTTAACAAGTCTTAAGAACAATTTTTACTTGAGCCAGTGTTTACCAGGATTAATTAATTCAAAACTTAAAATTACATTAAATAATAAACTTGTTTTATTTTAAGTAATGTTTTAACAAAGATTGTTGAGATATTTCAATTATTTTGACAAACTAAAAAGCTTGAACAAAACCTGAGAATAAAGTTGGGAAGATGAACAGCATTGTATGGTGTATGGAAACTGAAAGGCAACAAGTACCAAACATGACTCCATTACAATATCTTGTTTCACTCTTTTGAAGGCAATAAAGAGACAACATCATTTTTAATAGACCACAAACATGTGAGAGGTTTCATTACATCTCACTAATCAAATATTAACAATCAGTAAAATGTATAAATATTTTAAGAAAATGTAATTAAAACAAAATATTTTTTTAAATTTAATTGATTAAACATTTGATTAAGATTAATCATCGTGAATAAATACTTCACACTAATTAATATCTCTTCTTAGACATTCCAAGGTTCTTGCCTGTCTAAAAGCATCTTCTGCCCACAATTTTGGGCAGGGTATTTTAATTAAAAAAAATCATGTCTTATTAAGTTGAAAAGGTTAATAATTCCTTTCATTTAATTACATTCCTCCAAATTTGGAGAAAATTAAAGGGGTGAGATCTTTTATATTAACCTGAATAAATTATTCTTTAAGAATCAGGTGAGTAAAAAAAAATATAACTTAAATTAAATTAGGTTACTTTTAAATATCTAATTCTACATTTTATATGAATTTGAGTTTAGATTTGTACTAGACTTATTTTATAAAATAATAATTATATTTTTTAAGAGATAAAAAATTATTTTTTTAATATATATATATATATATAATTATTTTATTAATATAATTTAAATTTAAAAAAATCTTTATTTTTTTAATTTAAATTTTTTTTTAAAGTTCAAATAGATCTAAAAATAATTTATTGGTACCAAAAAATATTAGACTTAATAAAAACAATTATAGTCCATTTAAAAAATGTACAAAAGGTCTTATTTTACATCTCTACTGAATCATAAAGAAAGTTTAAAATATCAACCTTATGACAATCCAAATAAAAAGTAGACTTAACTTTCCGTAAATAAAATCAGTTTGAATTTATTTTCCGTAACTAAAGTAGACGTAATTCTTCATATTTTTTTCGCTTACCTTTATTAATAATTTTGAAAATCAATATCACTTAAAAAAAAAAATCAATTCTTTTTCTAATCTTTATATCTAATTCTCTCAATACATAAATATCTAACAAATTTAGAATCATAGTCAAAATTAAGTTAGGAATCCTTTTAACATATATTTAACAATTTTTATTTTACTTTTTTTTATTATTTTGAGTTTTATAATGAACCAATTTTAACATCTTTTCCTTAATAAATAATATAACTAAATGATTGGGTCTTATCTTAAAAAAAGATATAAACATAAGTATTTTCTCAAAATATTTTTTTTCTAATAATTTATATCTATAAAATTATAAAAAATTGGGTCTTGAAAATTTTTTAGTTCTGACCAATTGTCTTCTTCTAATTGAATGTAGGGTGTAAAGCAACAGCAATCAAGGAAGTAGAAAATTTACTATATAAACATTGTCATCTATTTGGTGCAATCAGGAAGTAAAAGATTTATTATATAAATATAGTTGTCTACTTGATAAATAGGAATTTATCATATATTCTAAATTATTAGAATCGAATGAGAGTATGGAATTGAAGGTCAATGTGTTATAAAAATCTAAGGGTGTTTGTACATGTTAAAAAGGATAAATTAGATGTACGGACTAAGATGTGTATCTTTATTAGATACATAAAAGGTGTGATGGGATATAACTTATGGAGGTTGGAGTCTGAAAAGGTTGGATGCTTTGTTAGCTGAGACATCACATTCGATGAAACTTTGAACGATGATGATGCACAAAGATATAGAGAAAGGGAAAGAAAAAGTTCACGTTGAGATGAAACCTTATGATGATTGATCAAACTGTCTAGAGGAGTTATACAATGAAGCATCACACAATGTAAATCAACCTTTTACCTCTTATTCAAGAAGACTCAAACATGCAGAGGTTGACTCTTACTATCATCTTATACGTATAAGATAGGAAAAGGAAAATAATCAAACCTACACATAAAGTTAGATATGTTTGACCTTATCAGTTATGCTTTGACAGTAGCTAAAGAGATACACTAAACCCTATATCGGGAAGATTGCCTCAGAGAAGAATCACACATATGTGTTTACAAAATCATTGTCAAGATCAAGGTTCAAATGATGTTTGGAGTGACTTTGTTTGAAGACAAAGGAAGATGATTTGGGAGATCTTCTACGATTTGGAGTCAAGATCGATAATTGCAATGATTGACTCTATATCACGTTTAGCACATAGAATCTACTGAAAAATATCAATTAGACAATTAGACCGTTTGATGAAGGGAGCATAAAACCATCTACTAGAAACCATCTAGTAGTAATGTGACAAACAGTTTAGTGCTGACATATGTTAAGCTTAGAGGTCTAAACGATTTTTTGTTCTATATATAAAAACCACTATGAGTATAGACTACATTGTATCTTGTGATACAATCTATATATAGAATCTTCTAGTCTTAATAAAAGTGTTTTCTTTCGATCTTAAGCTTGTGTATTTCTTACTAACAAAAATAATTTAATATTCATAATTATCCCAAATACATATTGAGAGGACTGAGTCAGTCCAAGGTCATCACTGCAACATACGATTTCACAATGTTTAAGTCATTATGCCTCATCTAGGTGTTCTAGTTCTATATTAGACCGCTCATAAGTAATGTACATACAAAAACATAATCTACTTGTTGTGTACATATCAGACAGCTTAGCATGTAATGTACATAATAATCTCAGGGATAAATGAATGGTAGTTGAAGGGAAGATTACATTAGGAAGGAATTTTGCTGTGTACAATGCATATCAGTTAGGAGTCCCCTGCATTGGCTGGTCAATCATCTTTGTCTTCAGAACAAAGTTTCAAGCAGTTTTGGTGAAGACAGAGCTGCTACACATTTGAACTGGTACAAAGAAATCCATTATGAACATCATGCAAGTATACAGTATAAAGAAGGTCTTGCTCAGAAAAGTTATATTTATATAAATGTTGGGAAAGAAGTGTTTATATCTATACCTTATCTTGTCTATACTTTGTGCGAATGGCAGTTAGAGGGCAATCATCAGTATTCAGCTGCAGGTCTTGCAATGCAAGAACTGTGGCTTTCAAATCTGATGCTTTGTAACTGGCATAGTGTTGAAGAGTTGGATTCTGCAATAAAGAATGAGTATGATTCATGCTAGCTAGCTTCCTTTACATAACTTCACATGTAAGAGAAATATGAATGAAAGGACTAACCCATGGGTGCTTTGACTGATTCAGTGTCCACCGGGCAAGAAATACAGCTGATGCAGCAATCATAGAGGGGAGGAAATTCAAGAAACCATAGTCCATAAGTGTTAGTTCAGCTAGGTAATTGGCCAGGTACTCTAATTCAAGGTTGGGGTCCTGCACATTTTTTAGCAGTTAAGTAGGTGATTAGTAGTACTCAACCAAATGATTTGGCAGCATTGCCGCAAGATCAATATTTTCACCTTGTATGAAGCTTGTGCTGCCCGAAGAAACCTCCTAAGAACCAAGAATGTAAAAGAACAATTGCATTAAGAATCTTTCAATAATGCATTGAAAATTTCTTATATGATCTTTTCATTCTTTTATATGGATATATTAATGATTTGATGATAAAAATGTCAAAAAGTACCTGAGAAATGTTTTTATAGTGGGAGCAAACAGTTGATATTCAGAAGACTTCAACACCTGACTCTCCATTTTCAGTACCTGTCCATTCACATTATTCAACAATTGCAAAGAATCCAAAAAAATATTTTCTCAATCTTCTAGAATACTAATACTTTTTCCTTTTGCATGATCATTAAGCCAACATACAGAATCCGTAGTTTTAAAAGTGAGTTTGAAAAGTCAGAGAATATGATTTTTGAGATTGAGGTTCTAAGTTCTTGTGCATCGGTCTAAGTAGTTTTCAATTTTTATTTGATTAAAACTTCTGTTTTAAGCTTCTACATGCAAAACTATAAATTTCAGGTTATTGTGCTTAAAGCATTTATTGAAGAAACGTGACATACCTCAGCTTTGGTGTATGTATTGTCTGTAATGAAGCAGAAATCTTCAATGCGCGGGGCGTTAATTTCTTCGTACTTCCTTCAATCACAGAAAACATAGTACAAAATAAACATTTCAAAATGCATTACAAATTTACTATAACACAAATTTTCCAATATCTACATTCCATCTTTCAGCCTAAGCTGAATTATCAAGGTCTTGAACAATGACCATTCAATAACATGGAAACAAGAATAAGCATCAATTGAATATGGAACCACACACCAAGATCAATTCAACTAAATATTTCAGTTCAAACATCATTATATCATGAATGTAATTACACACACGCAGTTCAAGAATAAGACTGAGACAAGATGTCAACTTCATTGAATTTGAGAACTTACGAGGCAATTAGCATGCAAGTGATACCAAGTAGCTGAAGTCGCTGTCTTTCAATGTAGTTTTTGGAGAGGAACCAATCTATGAGGTACACAGTGAGGTAAAGAGTGTCTATAACCAATTTGTATTCCTCCGAAACCTGAAAAAAAAAAAAAAAATAGTACTTCATAATAGAACTTGGTCTCTGAACAACACAAAAAGTTGCTTGGTCTTCATGGAACTCTTATTTATAAGCAAAGGTCCTAGGGTTTTTTTTTTTTTTTTTTTTCCATATTTACCACTTCATTATTATCCTCTCTGTAACACTCAGTTGTTTGTGTCATATACCTCTAAAAGTTTTGAAATTATATTAGAAAGGTAATTTAACCAAACCTCTACAAGCCAATCAACCAGTATTCCACGCATGCTTTGAGTGATATCTCGCTGCACCATCTCCATAAAATTAGGATAAGGCCTTCTTGCAAGCTGAAACGAAAAATATCAGACAAACAAATTAAGACAGGAAACAAAATCTACGAGAGGCAGATGACAGAAAGGTAATGGTAATTCTACAATTCATTTGATAGGACCAGTAGAAACTAGGAATCCCAGTATCACACAATGTTTCTCAATATAGCACATAGGCTTTAACATGTATATTCCAAAATTTGGAACAACCTTTTTGCTTATTCAAATCAAGGTACTTTAAAACCAACCATCCAGTTCAGCATTTTATCAGCATCCATTGTGATAATAGTTGGATGCTGCTCAGTAATAGACATTAGTATTAATTAGATAATGACAAATGAAAACTCTTGAATACATAAAGGAGCTGATTGTTAAGGGGTAGTCAGAAAGCAAAAGAAACCCAGTTCACAATTATTCTTAGCTCTGTAAACTTAAATTGTGTTTTCATTGAAAGATTCAGTGTCCTAGTCATGGAGTTAAATGGATGCAAACATTTATACATTCAAAATCTGTTCAAATTGGATGCATAATCATCTAGAAGACATGCTCCAATCAGAGCTATTGAGGAGACTATTTCTACTTATCAGCACACCATTAATGCGATGAGTGGAACACTGATCTTCTAATACTAAAGGCTCTTGTTCTTTCCACTGTTGAAAGAAATCAATACTTAAATCCTCAACATGGAAAAGCTGGCAGAAATAGTTAGACATTTGCTTGCTTTCAATGCTAGCAGAGTTGACAAGAAATTAAGATCATGCGGTAAAGAGACGACTACAGCATACAAATTACATTAAATTTATGGCACAAACCTCAACAACACGCATGGTGTCATAGATATCAGCAGCATAGAGGCTGCACAACAGAGGATCTCCAAGATCATCGTCTATGCTAGTGACTTCTTGATCCGTCAACGCAGTCAAAACTTTCAAAAGGTTATCCTTCTTATCTGCAAAATAATTATATATGCATGTCAATAGTGATCAATATAAATCTGAGAACACGAAAAAAAAATCAACTAAGAAATTATTTATTTTATTAAGGTAGACAAATTCAAAAACCCAGTGAAAAGACTTATAAAACATATGATGACAGATTATGGTCAGTTAAATGCTTCCATGCAACAATTGATTATAACAATAAGAGGAAACAGGTCATCTTTAAATTTCTCTGTACCAACGAGTTGGATCCTCACGAAAATTTATAGGTCAGCTGCTGTAGCAACAATTTGCAGCCTTATAAGAACTCACTTCATGTAAAGGAGTATAACAGACAGATAAAAATGTTTCATTGAACTTTGAAATTAGGTTCACTAACCAAATGTCTGTCTCATTTTGTTAATAAAGCAAATATCATTTTCTTATGACATTACATTTGCTTGAACACCACGATAAACAATCTCAGACTTAAGAAACTGTTGATAGTCCTTTAAGAAACTAAAAGTACAAACAAAGTATGAGTCCTATGAGTATTTGAGTAACGCATAGTTAGGAGAACCTTTCTTCTGAGAAATCAAAGGCTGAGCAGATATTCCAGACATCTGACTTTCAGGCAGTCTAACATCCATGTTACACTCATTGGAACTTGGCCGTAAAAGTTCTTTGGTTTCCAAATTATTTGAGCACATAGTATCTTCTGATTTCAATGCTGCTTCCTGTAAACTCTTTGCTTTGGATTCAGCTTCAAATTGCAGTGAGTCCACAGCAACAGAAGGAACCACTTCGGACACATTAACTTGACTAGCCTTAGACAGCTTTCTTTTCTTAGCCTATCAGACACAAAAAGTCAATGTTAAGTGAGGGGCTTGAGAATAACTTTCCATGATGTTACATTAATCCAGCAACAAATTTCAAGAAAGAAAGTAAACAGTGAACAACGAGAGATTGGCGCTTTGTCATGAAAAAAACCTGAATTTTATTTGAGTTGCAGCAACTCTTGTACGCATTTTCACAGCAAACATTAGTAACATCCTGAAGAACAGTCCTTCTTTTACGAGGAACACATGTATTATCAGAAGCTGCTCTTTTTGCATTGACTCTGGATAACGGCTTCTGATTTTGTTGTGCTCTCTCTTTCAAAGGGGGTAGCTGTCCTGATGAGCAATGAGCAGCAGCTCGAGCCCGTGTCACTCGACCAGTAAGCTCCCCAGTTTTCATTGTAACACTGCTTTCCTTCTTCATCGCTGCAAAGATTCTGAGCAGCAGGAAGAAGAATAATCTTGGTGTGTCAATCCTGCAACAAAAAGACCGAATCACACGAAAGCAAAGCATCTGGAATAACACTAGTGTTTATTGTTTCTCATCACATGCAACATTTTGTACTGGATCAGCAACTTCACATCAAGAAAACAAACTTCACTTCAAACTTCCAAGTACTCTCTTCAAATTTAGTAATTTCCTGATGGACCAAGTCCATGATTTCAATGCAGAGTGCGAGATCAAATTTGTAGGTTGTTGGTTATTGGAAATCAAGCACGCAATAGGCACGCTTTGAGTAAGTAGCAAGCTATTTGAATGGTCAAAGTTCAATCTAGCTTAAAGACAATTTAGCATAAAAACTGCGTAGTAACAAAGGAAACAAGAAGTCCACAAATCACATTTTTCAACGCACTGTCTAAATGGGGAAAGAATGTTAAAAGGTTTTACAGACAGTAGTGAACGTATGAGATCAGGAACTAATCCATGGTTTCATCACGCTAATTCAACTTGGTTCATGAACTCTTTGTGCAGGGGAAACATCAATTAAAGTTTCTTAGCGTGGCCAACAGAACTTCTTGTCACGAAAGAAATTTTGAAAAACAAAAATGCTTTCTGCATACCCACTCTGCTGAAAGATACAATTGCTTAAGAAAAAAAGATATTCAAGTTGAAGCAAATAACGTGTAGTGCACATCAAAGCTTTGAACAGCTAAGAGGGAATAAAAAGAACCCCAACAACAATTTGTCAGTAAAATGGTACAGAAAAGGGAAAAAAATATTCTTCTGCGAGTGGATATTACAAAAAGAACTATCTTTGTCCGTGCAAATCAACATTCCAAATCTTCAACAAGTTCAAAAGCTTTAGCACAAACCAACCCAATCTCAAATCAAAACGTTCTATGTCTCCTTTTAGTTCACTTGGATTCCCCCTTTTGAAAATCATACAAATGTGCCCTCTATTCTTCACAGAAAAGCAATCAAAACTCAATCTTTGTATTATTGCATTCTGTTTTAAGACATTCTCGTACAAACCCAACCACACAAGTATAAATAGAAACCCAAAAGCAACATTACCAACACAAGAGACTCGGGTATCTTCAAAGACGTGACATTGTAAAAGACAAGACAAAAAGAAAAAAACATTGATGTTCTGTTTCAGTATCAATGCAAGAAGAATGACCTGGTCTATCTTGCAAGCTCCACCACCTCCATTGAAGAGAGAGAGGAGCTCACAGACAGAGAGAGAAAGAAGAAGGGTTCCAAGCCTTTCTTGGGAGGAGCTTCGGACAAAGGAAGAGACTGAGCGGGATGTGGTTGTTTAAAATCTTGGTGAAACTGTGCAGGAAAAAAGGGAAAGGTTAAAAATTTATTAATGATGAAAAAGATTGTTTCTGAAGAAATAATAATATAATATATGTGGCTCAGTGCCATTGCATAGTTGACTATTGACTCAAAAGTGAAAACCAGTTCATCACAGGTTAGTGAGAAGTGAATGAGTGATGTTTTTTGTTTTTTGTTTATTTATAGGAACAGTAAATATTTAAACTGGTACCCCGAAAATTTTATACACATAAATTCTTAAAAAATTCATCCTTTTACATATAAGCGTTTCATATATGTAAATATAGTATTTTTTATATTTAATATGGAAATTTGAGTATTTACTCTTTATAATAATAATCTTAGATTCATGGTAACATACTAGGATGCTTTGTGAGACTGGTCGTGTATGTTGTAAAATACTTTCATACCCTTTCCTTTACAACTATTATGTTATGATAGAGACTAATGTTTTGAAATAAGATAAAGGGTAGTTTGGTAATTCAAAGGTTTAGGTCAAGCATTAACTTTGTCAAATTTGTTGGAGGGTGGGTTCCTTAAAAGTTGAAACTGAATTAACATATGCCCATGACATGTGGATTTTTGTAGGGTACTTTTCTAGTGATATGTGAACTTTGAACCTACAATATTTATGGCTCTATTAGTTCAAAAGAAAGAGCAATTAAGAAGTTGGAGTTATTGATTCAAAAGTTAACAGTTACAACTTCATAAATTTTTCATATCATCATTTCATATTTACCTGTAGTGTTTCAAAAATATTTAATTTAATTTATTAAAAGTCACTAATTATTTTTAAAAGTATTTAATGATATTTTAAAGTTAAGAAATGAATTTTAATCAAGAAATTATATTATTTTCTTAATTTACATATATAATATTAAATAATATTTTCCTCGTACAAATATTTCATATTTTACCTCCCTTTATAAATACACGTGAGATCTAAAAGCATATATACAAAATTTAAAAATAGAAGCATATTGTTTTATTTATCGTTAAAGTATAAGAACATGCGCTTAAATAATAATTCAGTGTTATTTAGAATTGTTAATGAAAATCTCACTGCACTTAGTGTTAATTAAAAATGAATTGACTTAAATAATTAAAAAGATATGATTTTATTCAATAAAGGAGAAAATGTTTATTAAATTATACGGAAAGTTCGTTAAACATGTGTTACATATGGAAAGAAAAAAATAAATAGCTGTCGAAAAAATAGATAAATTTGAGTTAAGTTGTAGTATTGATCCCCAAAAAATGTATAATAATATAATATGTACACTTTAAGCATTTTAAATTCTACCTCGTACCATATATACATATAAAATTAGTGAGAAGAAAAAATACCCATTAAATGAGTTTGATTTAAATTGTAATATTGATCCATAAATTTTTATAAAATGTGTACTACTTTAAGCATTTTGCATCCCACATCGTACATATATAATTTAATATTTAAAATAAAATATATTACATTTGTATAAATGAACATTAATCGAATCCTTGACTCATATTTGTAATATTATTCTCATTTATGTATCTTACTCATTGGTCATTCTTTAATCCAAAATAGCATGTATTATAAATGTTGGTCATACCTTTATCTCCATTCTCTTTCAAGACAACTCATGTTAGGTAGAGACACTTGTCTTCATCTAATTTTTGCACCAATGTATACCTAGTGGTCCTTTGTGAGAGTGTGAGAGTGTGTGTGTGTGTTATTTTAACTTCAATATAGCCATATGTAATGTGATTTTAGGTAGGGTTTATGACTCAAAAGAGTAAATGTTTTGACAAATCTTGAAAAAAATTCACCAAAAGATTTCAAGATCTTAGTTGTTTCATATTGTTTACTATTTCCTCACTGTCATCAATTGTTTTATTTACTTTGGATCTTAATTTAGTTGTTTTTATTTGTTTGTATATTTTTTAATTATACTTAAAAGTATTTCTAATTACCAAGTTTTGTTTTAATGTATTTTAATAGTTAATTTTGACATTAAAAAGGCGTGCTTGTTTTATTAAAATGTTGAAAAGAAAGTGCATTAAAATTAAAACATGTTTTAATTAATTAAAATATATAAAATATGATCTAAAATATAGACATTAATTAATACGAGGATGAATATTAAAATTGTAAGGGAAGTGTGTTCATACGAGTCATTTTGTGAACAAATATTTTAATACTTAATAAACTATATCTATTGTCATTTTTAATAATCGGTATCTTCTTGAATCAAGATTTAAATTTATAATAAAAACACAAATAATGGATTATTAAAATTTAATTATCACTCGTTAATTTTTCGATCAACAACTCGTAATTTCACATTTCATTTTTAAAATATACATCTTAACTTTAGATTAGTTTAATTCAACAAGTAAAAGTTGTTTACAGCGTGCTTAGATGACTTGAAAAAAAATATTCGTTTACCTTTATTTTAAAAAATCGTAGGAGCATTAATGGTTTTAAAGTATAACACTTTAAACACGGATTCAATAAACTTTGTTGGAATGAGACATTTAAAATTGAATTGAACTTTATACATACATGAAAAGTGAAAACAAGCTAATTATATATATATATATATATATATATATATATATATAAATGTAAGATAAACTGAATGTATTACACAATATTATTCAGTTGAATTAAAATCTAAAGTTTCAAAAATATATTTTATTATGAGATCTCCCTTGTATAAAGACTTTCTCACTTAATAATAATAATAATAATAATAATAATAAGCTATTAAAAAAAATTTAGTGTATCTCTTGTTATCACAAGATTAAAAGTCGCGTAATATACATATATTATTTTTGTCATTTTTTCTCGATCAGTCTTATATTAATATTTTCTCATATACTTATATTCTCACATTCATTTTAACATTTATTTTTATTTTTATAACTCTATGATTGTTTCTTTAAAGTCCAAAAATTATTATCATATGTATAATATTGCCGGAGACACAACGCTATCCTAAAATCTGTCTTTAAATTTTAAAATTATTTGCTATCGTCACTCATTTTTCTAATGCTAATGTCATTTTTCTTTTTTAATTATATATAGTTATTCAACGTGTCTCGATTATTTGCCCTTCGTCACCACTGTACACTGATTGGTTAATTTAGTTCCCATTAATTAAATAACTTATAAAAAAATTAATGCATGTCTACAACATGGGAGGTTCCTATCGACAAAATATATATTTTTTATATAAAAATGTTGACAACCATAATATTAGTAAATTTATAACCAGCATAATATTAGTTTCTGAAATATTAAGGTATACGTGTTTGATCTTATATGTCTCATAGTTTAATGTTTGATCCATTTACATGAAAAAAATGGCTAAGGGACTGCAAACGGTGAAAAATTACCTTCTCTTCACCAAACTTTCCAGCTAGGTATATAGTAATTGAAAAAAAAAAGCAATTTAATTTAGAAAAATAACTAATTTTATATTAAAAAAATGCTTTATAATACAAATAAGAGAATGTTAATGTGTATATAATATAAAAATATTTCACCATTCTTTACCACATTATTCATCCAATTAACACTTTCTTTAATACAAGAAATAACATCAATAAAATTAATATTCAATAATCAATTTTCATAATAAAATATTCATAAATCTATCAATCAACTTCTCAATCTTCCAAAGACTAAATTTAATATTTACTCATTCTCACACCTCTAAAAAAAAAGAAAAAACTCAAATTTATCATAATTTCTTTTAATATATTCACATACAGTGAGTATAGTGATATGCATATACCATTGCATGAAGATAGTATTGCTAACATCACAGTCTTTATTTTTTATTTTTTTGGTAAACTTGGTGTGACTTTTATTTTAAGATATTAAAAAACTCTCATTCTTAAAGATGATACATGTAATTTATCTTTAAAAGGTTTGAAATTGATTGAATAAACCTGAATATATTTTCCTGCAACATGAATTCAAATGTTGGAGCAGAGTTATGAAGGGTGGTTCAAGTACCAATTGTGGGAATCCAAATTCAAAATTCTGAGATTCTGACAGAAGGGAAGAGAGTGGGAGGGGTAGATGGAACCATGTTAAGAGTGTAACAGCTAGACAAGGTAATTAAAAACTTTGGAATGTTTTCAAATTTTTTTAACCATAAGGGATAATAAAATTAAACAAAACAAAGACAATTTAATATGATAAGCATGTGACTTAGCAGCTTTGGGACACGTATACTTATATGTGAGGGGCATGTGGCTCCTCTATGCCCCACAATAACTCAAACTACCCTTTCTTCATAAGTCATGAGTCCTAAACGATCCATTTTAATATATTTTATTTTCGAGATAACATTTAAATTATGGTTATAGAGTAGTTTGAAGTGAGGAGATTTATATCTGTTTTAATCTTACAAGATTTGATCTGTTTCTCAGATATTATTGTTAATTTTTTCTTAAACTATCCCATTGGTCCTATGTTTAATCATAGTTACAAGACTTGCACGAGAATTTTTTTTTAATTCTAAATGCATGGTTTAATTCCAAAATATATACGATTATTTTTTTCACATATTTTTGCCTCTTGGGTTATAATAAGTTCTATTGGCTAAGTGTTCATAATGCATCACATGATAGTAACCAGTGGACCCTCCTATTGGAGACAAATTCAAGATCTCCTTCATGAAGTTTAAAATTCTTTGTTGACTTGTCAAAAAGTTAACTGTTATTGGTTCTTTTGGAGAGACGAACATGGCCATGACCAATAACCTAAAATTTTAAAAAGTTAAGTTCAATCTAACTTAATTTTGTTTCAATTTTGAATGCGTATATTTGCCAAACATTTTTTCTTTTCTTTGGCTTCACAGTCACAAACAATGATGAAGGAGCTTCCTTTTTTGTTCAGATTAAAGCCACCAACACACGTTCATTATTTTTCACGTTTCAAAAGAATAAGTAATCGAATAATGATAATATACAAAAAAAAATTACAAAATTCATCACGTTAAGATTGAGTTGAAATTGGCGTGAATCTGGATATAACTTATATTTCATTATTGTGACATTTTTTAAATAAATTTTTTTTATTATATAGATTTTTATCTTGTTTTTCAATATTTTCATACATTTTGACGTTGTGATAACAAGATACCAAAATTAACTTTAAGCATGAAAGTAGAAAATTGTGGAAAGAAAAAGCCATAAACAACACATGCATGTTCATCATTGAAAAGGGAGAAAAAACAAACATGATTGAAACTTTGTAATTGCCTGGATTCGTACTTTGAATGGATTGGTTGAGAGGGAAACTTCGTAATAATAATTGAAATTATAACTATATTTGGGAATTTTTTTGGGTTCTAGCAAATTAAAAGAAGAAAGAATACAACACAAAGGACAAAAAAGGAAAGGAGTAAGTGGAGGAATCATCACTCATCTTTTACTAGTATTCAATTAAAAACAATTGATACTTTGATTGTTAGCAGAAATAAAATAATATATGGCGTGGTGTACAAAAGTTACTTCCATCCACTTTCTTTCGAATTGGAGATGAAAAATTATAGAAGTAGGTAAAAAAAAAAAAAAAAGTTAACACATTAATAATAAAATATTACTAAACAATAAATGGCTTCATTCTCTTACAACCCCTTACTTTAACTTCCTTATCCCTTTTCTTAGTTAATTAAAAACAAATAAAACCTTGCTCCTATATTTCATAGTTAATTTTTATTTTATTTTTAACTATTACTTTTTTTTAGTTTTTCTTTTTTTTATCTTTGTCAATTCTCTCGCTACCATTAATTCATTTACATTTATTTTTCTTTAAATCAAATCAAATGTTATTTTAAAAATAAATTCCACTCCAAGTCGAACATTGAGTTTGTTCGATTAATATTAAAAAAATTGTTCTTTTTACTCTAGGATATTAAAAAAAATCATTTCCTCGTGCTGTTAATTTAATAAATCATTGTTAATTAATTAAAAATCATTTTAATTGACATTTATAAATAATTAATGTATAATTCAATTAATTTGTTATATATTGTGACTTATAATTAAATAAAAATAACAAAATTATTTTATAATATTAATCAATTCTTATCAAAGTGAAATTTAAACTTAACTTCACAAACCGATGAGATTTATACTAATTATAAGTTATAATTTGAATATTTTTAATTTATTTAAAATCTCTAACATACTTTCTTATGTAAAGTTACTGAATTTTGGTAATTAAGATATCAATTATAAAAATAGAGAGAATTTAAATATAGGTGGTACGATAGATCTAATTAATTTCTTGTATGATAGGCCTTTAAAAACCATTATACAAATGAAATATATGTCTCACTCAACTTTACGTAACTTAAATTCAAACATAACTCAATCTCACATAATTATTTAATAAAATAATATTTTTACCTACTTATGTATTACAATTTTAAAATAAAAAATATATAATAATAACATAAAAATAAATTAAGAAGTTTTTCAATTAGACATGGTTCAAAATGAAATCTTACTACTCCAATCAATTCTTAGAAGAACATTATTATTTTTTTTAAATAACCGAAATAGATAATTAAAAAAAAACAGTTGAAACGAAAAGGCATTCTTTAAAATACAACACAAACAATAAAATATGATTTCAAACATATTTTTAATATATACTCAAATTTTTTGTATTTTCAGTGATAATTACTTAACGAATTTTTTTGGAACAGAATGGTCATTTTACTTATTGAATATAAGAATTAAAAAAATGCGTTGTGAGACCATGTGTGAAGTTTGACACATGCTAATTAAACTACTTAGTACATAAATTACATATAGGTTATCAAGGTAAAAGCTTGCAACTTGGGACAAATAAATTTGGAAAAAAAATTATTGGATGAACCTCCCTTAGATATTTTTATAAATTGAACGCATACATATAGATTAAAAAAAGAACATTAAATATTTGAGAAAGTTGTGATTTGATATTCTACTGCGACTAATTAAAAAAATAATAAAGTTCAAATTGTGTTGAGAATAATAAGTTCTACTTAAATTTAAAAGTAAATAAAACTATCGAAAACTTGATTATAATTGTTTTAGAAAAATATTACCCTAAAGATGCACTCCAGAACATGACTTCTTTACATAAATTAAAAAAAAAAATGTGTTTAAAGTAAGTTGGTTTTTAATTATAAATTTAATCTTCATTTCTTTAAGTTGAAGTTTAAGTGTATAAATTATAAATTTTATTATTTTATTATTTATAATTGTATCATCTTTCAATTTCATTTCTTAAGAATTCTTTTTACATGTTTTCTAATTTTTTGAGTGAACCACTTCTCAAATTTTCGATAAGATCTTGCCTGGTCAAAGGTGTTTGGTTGAGTTTTTTGAAGTTTTCTTCTACTTTGAGATTTTTTTATCCTTGTGTTTAATTTATTAGTAGCATGCATGTGATGTTTTTTCCGATGGCATAATAAAAAAGTATCTTAGTTACTATGGGATTGAGTGATATAGTTGATTTATGAATTAGGTGTGTCTTAAGAAAAACAGAGGGCTTGTCTGATACTTCTTCTTTGGAGCTAAATTTTAAAGAATTACCATTTCCTAAGTTAAGTGATTTTGACTTAAATTCATAATTAAAATAAAAATATATTATTAAAACTTTGTATATTATTTTGGTACGAGAGTATATAAAGGAGAGGATATTAAGAATGTGAATAAAGGTGCTGATATATAACCTTTGTATTGATGTATATGATTGTGTTAGTGTTGAAAATTGATTTATGAAATTTTTGAATGTTATAATTAAAATTGTTATTTAGTTTTTTTTTCTATAACTTTGTGTGTTTATGTTTAAAAGAATGTGAGGTACAGTAAACTATCTTCAAGTTTTATGGTTAATAATTTAATTAAGTATTATTTTAATTATTGCTATTAAACTATTGTAATGTTTTTATTTGTATTGAGAAGAGGATCTTTAAAATTTATAGAAAAAAATTATATTAGTTCAATTACATTTCGTATTTGATTTGTGATGATAAAATATGTCGTTCAATGAGAGAGTTATTTTTGTGAGCTTCAAATCATGGCATTTAATATTATGAAAATGTAATATCTTTTAAGTATCAATTATGTTGTTCATATTATGAGTTTTGTTAATGAAGTTATGAAATTTGTTAATCAAGTGATGAACTTTATCACTCAAGTTACATTTGATAATGAATCAAGACAATTACTTTTTTTAAAGAATTTGGTTACTTAAATAACGAAATAAATATTTGAGTGTTAGTAGTCTTGGATGTTGAAACAATTTTTTTTTTTAATTTTGAATAAATCATACTCACGCAATACATTAGTCGCTTAATGACATTTTTCGGGTGTGAAATTATGTTGTGTTAAAAAAAATATTTCTTAAAAATATATATTATAGGAGTTCATTTTGAATTATTTATTGATTAAGCATGTAAATATAAAATGAGTTACTTTATGTCGAAAAAAAAATATGGCAAATTAGGATAGTAACAAAATCTTGGTGTGCTCGTACTGTTAAATATAGGTCTTGGTTGTTAATAACAAGTATTTTGATTTCTCTAGTGATTTAAATAAAGTATATTAACATATAATAAGGTAATTAAAATCAAAATTATGGTTAGAACCGTAAAAGATTCACTTGTAAATAGTGAAATTTTATTTTACATTTTACATAAATCATGTTGTTTTCATAACTTTAATTATATCACTGTGATTTATTAAAAACTATCTTAGTTGAATTATATTTTAATTAAAACCTATTCCGTCTGAGAACATGAAGGGTGTAGTGCAACAAAAAGATATTGTTACATTTTGAATTGGACTTCAAATTTGTTTCAATTAAAATTTAATTCATACAGAGAAAAAGTAAACATGTATTGTAAGGTTAAAAATACAAAGTGAAATAATTATACCTCTACGAATGTAAGGAAGATTCTTGACATATGAAAACATTGTTTCTGAATATTAAAGATTTTGCTTTTAATTATGATTTGTTTAAATTAAATTACCATGGTTTATGGTTTTGTATTCATGCGATAATTGCTGTCATCCATCATACTTCATCAATTAAAAATTAACCACTTTGTTAAATTTTTTTAAAAAAATCTTTAACATAATGGTTTTCCCATTTTTGCTTGTCGTTACCCAAAATTCAAAATTCAATATATACTATGTTTAGATAATATATATAGTTAATGTAATTCTATAAAATCATAATGAAATCGTAAAACAGTACAAATAACTATTTATTATTTCACTTTCAACGTACTTTTTTTTTGGATGAAGTTATTTTAAAAACACACACACTCAGGAAATTAAATTGAAATAAATGAGTGACCTGCCCCTTTCAACTAGATTGTGACTGTTCATATTCAAGATTGGGTAATAACAGGCCAACCCTGACACTCCAATTGGAACTGTATAAACCAAACGCATTGTTTTTTTTTCTTTTTTATTTAACAATTATTTGTCAAAAAAAGCATAATCGTATCCTTTATTTCTCTTTCATTTCCTTTTCGTGTAAAAAGAAAATAGAGACATGTTTGGCTAAATTTGACTTAACAACAATTATCCTTTTAAAAACAATTTGGATTTGTTATCCACGAAAGCTGTAAGCAAAGTGAAGATAATTTTGTAGAAGTTATGGGAATTCCTTAGTCTTGATAATATTTATTAGAAAATGACATTTTTATAAAATATTTATTAGAAATTTATATTTATATTTAAATAAAAGTGAAAAAAAAAATTTACATATTTTGAAAAGAAAAATCTATGCATTCAACCTCCCTCATTGGAACCTACTTTCTTGCTTCTTTTTTAATGTTATCAGAATGACTTCACCCTATTAATGGCTTTCATTCTGGTGGTCCAACTTTCCTTTATTCAAATAATACTCCAATGTTTAGATCAAGTTATAAAAAAATTGTTCAGATCAAAACGTGGTTTTATTAATTTCTACGTTAACTCTTCATACAACTCATCGTGAAAATATTTTATCATGAACAGTGGCATATCACCAAGACATTATAAAACAATATTGGGTAACTTCTACTTTCGACTTCTAACTATATTATTTTAAAACATTACAACTTTTTTTTTCACTTTAATTTTGAGATTAACAGTGTTGATAGTACGAAAATTTTGGCATAATGTTTTATTGGATGAAAAATAAATAAGTTGTATATTTTTGAAAATAGTTTCCTGTGAAAGATTGGTATTTTTTTACGTAATATTCTATCTAATGTTATCCATCCAAATTTATATGCAACTTGCTTTTTATCTTGCTATTCGCACAGATCACAGACCTTAATTAAAATATGAGACTAATTATTGACTTTATAAATCTAGTCAACTTTAAATGCAACTTTAATGAATTTGGTTCGTATTCGTTAATAAGCTGGCATGTTTTTTTTTTTTTTTTTTTTTTTTTTTTATTTTTTTTTTTTTTTTTTTTGTTAATTGTTAATTTTATATTTCAGCAGTATATTTTAAATTTGGCATACATTTATTGCATTATAAATATTAACAAATAACAAAACATATTAAAAATAAAAATGTTCTTTTTCATTTTTTATATTTTTTTTTTGATGAAAAGCTATTTTTCAAATTTCATTTAATTTTTATCCCAATTTGTTTTTTTTTTCTTTTCAAATTAACAAATTTGTGTCTTCACTTTTAAATATTAAAGACAAAAGGATCCAATTTTTCACATACATTTAAAATTGATTCATTGTTCAAAGTTAATTTATGAAATAAAATATGTTTCAAAATTACACTAGTTTAATATGTATCATCAATAGAATCACAGACATTGTATAACGAGTAGTTTATTGTTTTTTATAATCTTAGCCAAACTAAAAAGAAATTGTATTATTATTTGTAAGTTCTTACCTTTCTATTTTCTTTTTTGTCCAAATAATAAGTAATTAAACTTCTACAAATTTGTTACTGTTTAAGATGGTTTTGACATTTACTAACTTTTAGGCACATGCAGTTTTTTGAATGGAATGACTTAACATGATTACCCCAAACTCCACTCAAAGAATTCAAACCAAAAGGAAGACGAAACGAATCAAAGGACCATAAAGAGTTGGATTTTCAAATCAAAAGGCAAAACAATGACGTTACGTTGACATTTTATTTTCAACATTCACGAGAGGGAAAACGAAGAAGTGGAGAAATAGATAAACAAGAAATACAAGTAAAAGTAAAAGTATAAAATAGAGATATGAATTAACTTATTGGTATATAAAAGTGTATGGTAGAAGTTGAAGTATGATGAGTTTTTTTTTTTTTCTCTTATGAAATAGTAATACGAAAGAAACCTATATTTTTTTATCCAATTTTAATTATTTTTTAGAAATTATGAAGTTAAGTGTGTTAGGTTTGCATTAAATATTAATTTATAACAAAAAAAAATTCTAAAATTGTGGACTTTGCTACTAAAATGATGTAATTTTTTTATTAAAAACTTTTAATTACGTGTCTGAAAATTCTAAAAACTTTTTATTAAAAACTTCAAAAGTCATGATTATGAAAAATGATAAATAATTTTAATTTTTGAGAAAAATTAACACTAAAATTATATTTATAGATTATGACTTTAGTTCAAAAAAAAAAGTGTAATTGAAGTAATTTATAGTAAAGTTGTACCATGCATACACCACTTCTCTCACCTATACTTACTCTCTTCATTCTATAAATATATTTGTATATATTATTTTCTCTCATTAGACTTCACTTTCACTCACTTTTACCACCATTGTCTTTTTTTTCACACTATAAAATATTTAGCATTCATTCCAAATAACACAATCTAATGTTAAATAAATAGATTAGACAATTTAGTGTTACACAAACTGACTAAACTATCCAGCGTTGCACAAATAAACTAAATCGTTTAGTATAAACAAAGACGGTTTAGTATTAAACAAACAAATTAGACAAACTGACTAGACCATTTAGCTTTACACAAATAAACTAAACTGTTTAGTATAAACAAAGACAATTTAGTATTAAACAAACAAATTAGACAGATTGACTAGACTATCTAGCGTTACACAAATAAACTAAACCGTTTAGTATAAACAAAGACAATTTAGTATTAAACAAACAAATTAAATGGTTCGTTTGTAAACAAACAGACTAGACACTCTCTATAATTGTCGTATCTTCAACAAGATGACCTGACTTGCTTCTTTTCTTTGTTCTTCACCTTCAATTTCTTCATATATGTTTTTGAATTTGTCCATTGATACTTGATTTCCTAGTATCTTTTTGTGTATATTTATATCTTTATTAATAAACTTTCAAAACAGAAAGCTTTGATCTACAATCTTCTAGATTGTTTTTGCTTAAGATTTGTTTTGGAAATAAATAAGAAGGTAATTACAATATATATTAGTAAAAATAAAACAAAATATTCAGAAAGATATCTTCAGTTGAGATAACACATGATTTTAAAATATAATGTATAAGATCTTAATTTATTCAAATTATTTTTATTTAAAGACAATAAGAGATATCTATATTAGAAAAAACATTTGAAAGACTTAATTAGAAAAAATCTATTAAGGAAAGAATGAATATAATATAAATGTAAAAAAATAGGAATAAATAGAGTATATGAAATTTCTAATAAATCACTTATTTTTTATTAGAAATATTTTCAATATATCATAATTGCAAGATCATTTGAAAAGAAATAACGAAGATATATTTGTTTTCTAAAAATATAATATTAATATCATTTTGTTCTACAAAAATGTGCTTATAAAAATGATTTATTTTTAGATATAATTTCTCATTGAATGACAATACTTTAAATAGATATATGTATTTGATAGTTATTACTTTTCGCAATCATTTGTATTAAGCAAACATGTTCATGTGTTTAACATGTTCATAATGCAGTCTAACACATACAAGGTACTAATGAACAAATAAACCATTTAGTTAATGTTAATTTTTGTTAATATCAAAATATAAATACATGGATTCCACGATATTATTCTGGTCATGTGATTGATTGTGTAATGGGTTGTAAACCGTTTAGGAACACAATTGATCATGAGACCATCTAATTTGTTCCTTTTGCACTAAACTATCTAGTTTGTTTAAATACACTAGTTAATTTAATCTATTTATATCCATTAAACTTTTATGCATTAGAAGATATTTCTTATGTGTGAATTAGATGTTATTGGTTAGGTTGTATATGCATTACACAATTTAGGGTCTAGTGGATAGGTAGATACATACATACATTATTAGGTTATTTGAATTGGTCATGCTTTAACTCTTTGTCATGCATACATTTTGCAAAATTTTTAGTTTTTTTTTTTTTTTATGTGCATTTATTAAGTTTTAAAAACAAAATCTCAAATGTGTGTGAGATGGAGAGAGTATTGTGTAGGTAAGAGAAGTGGTGCATGCTCAACACAATTTCATTAATTAAAGTCATTCTCAAATTAGACAATTTCAGTTAATTTTTTTTATTGGATTGAGGTTGTGATGTTATTTTTTGTTTATTTAGAAAATAAAGTGATCTACCACAAGCATACTTCTTTTTTTGAAGCTGTACTTTTCTCATATGACCTACCAAAAAACATAATTAAAATATTTTTTACACATTCTAATAATTTATGAGAAAAATTACACCATTTTAATGCAAAAATCCAAATTTATAGGTACACCTAGGTATCTTATGGGAAGTTAAAAAAAAAGAGAGTAAAATGCATTTCTTTTCTTTTTAATTTCTTAATCCGAAATTCTTAGGTCATATCACATCATAATATATAAATAAATATAAACTTCCTTTTACAAATTAATTTTCTGCCATTAAATTAAACTTAAAGTTATTTTTTTTTACTCTCTACGGAAATCCCAATTACCAGAGTTTAAAAACAGAGAAGAGTGATGCTGAAAACAAAAAAGCAAAAGTAAAAACGAGTAGTTAGGAGAAACCGGGCCACTTCATGATTTCGGAAAAGAAAAGTGGTTGTGGGCTGGTGGGCCCATCCCATTGGACTCAAATTCAAAACTTGAAAGCCCATCTACGCAAACCATTTTGTTTCGTTTCGTTGCAAGGAAGAAGTGTCACTGTTGGTAACAGAACCAAACCAGAAGCAGAAGCAGAAGCAGAAGCAGAATCAGAAGAAGAAGATAATGGTTGGAGGCTCCTTAGCAGGGTTGCAAGAGCACGTCAAGTTAGCCAGAGACTACGCCTTGGAAGGCCTCTACGACACCTCCATCATCTTCTTCGACGGTGCCATTGCTCAGATCAACAAGTATTCTCTTCTCCCTGCTCTCAATTTCCTGTAATTTCTGTCACTTTCACTGATTCGTCCCTTTCGTAAATTTTTTCAGACACCTAAGCACCGTAGAGGACCCTTTAATTCGAGCAAAATGGATGAATGTGAAGAAAGCGCTTTCGGAAGAAACCGAAGTTGTGAAGCAGTTAGATGCAGAGAGAAGGGCTTTCAAAGAAAACCCAATTGGAAGACGCGCCGTTTCTCCTCCCATTTCGGCAAAGTCCTCGTCTTTTGTGTTTCAGCCGTTGGATGAGTACCCCACTTCATCAAGCGGTCCTGGGCCCGTTGATGATCCTGATGTATGGCGGCCACCCAGTAGGGATAACAGTAGGAGACCCATTAGGTCTGGTCAAGTGGGTACCCGCAAATCTCCCCAAGATGGGGCCTGGGCGCGAGGTGCTACTGCTAGAAGTGGTTCAACTGGGCGTGGTGGTGCTAGAGGTGGAGCTACTAGTAGGGCTAACTCGGGGACACGTGGCTCCGCTGCAGGGAAGAAAGGCAGTGTTTCCGGAAAGTCTACCAAGACGGATGCTGCAGCTGTAACTGTAAGTTTCAACTTTGATGAGGAAGTTTGTTGGATAATGCTGTTAGTTGGAGAAGTTGTTTGTAAGGATAGTTTATTAATTTGGTTGGTGGACTCAACCATATTTTGTTGATTTATTTGCTTAATCTTATTACACCTTAATTATGGCATAGGTTTTTCTTAGCATTGGTAGGTGTCTTTGGATGAGTGGTTGCAAGTTTGGCATTGAATGAACTTGGTTTTGTGAAATCAATTTTGGTTTAAATTGATTATGGAGTGACATACTTTGTGTTTGATTAGATTTAATTTTTCTATAATCGATTCCAATTGCGCATTGATAGCCAAAACAACAAATAGTTGAATTGAGTTTTAATCAACGTGATCTTGTAGAATTGATTCTAAGTAAATGTGAGTTTATGGTAAAGTGTTTTTTGGTTTGGATTACGCATATTAGAAAATTGGTTTCAACATGTAATGCTTTTTGGAAACTTGCACTTCAAAGTCGATTTTGGATATGTGGTTACCTAATTGACTTGAGTCTAGCCAAATATAAGTGGAACACATAACATGACTGAAGTTAGAGGATCTCCAGTGGAAGATGCTTAAGGGTTGTTTTGTGTTACTTAAAGCAACTTTTCCATTGGAGTAGTAGTCTCACATCTAGTTGGTTCTCTAAGTAACTGCAAGCAACTCAACCTTAAAAATAAAAATTATTTTACTCATTGGAACAATCAATATTATGTTCAGTAATGAAGTCTAAGTTTAAAAAAATATAAAATTGTGAGTTGTTTCAAGTTCTTTAGAGTTTCTTCCACTGGAGCAAATTGAATGTAGGTTGCTTTGTGATGATGGGACACTGTAGGATCACAAATTACATTTTTTTAATGTACGAAGCAACTCATGTGAGTTGCTACTATTGGAGATGCCCTTAGTGTTGTGCAAAAGCTACTTCTAAAAACTTAAAGGAAACTTGAGTCTAAAACTGAATCATGTTTTAAACACCACGCCAAAACTTCATGTCAATGAGAAAACATGTTTGACTCATCTTAGACTCAAGTTGAGGCATGCCAACACTCGCTTAGCCTATTGCATCCAGGTGTTAATTTTGTACTAGATCCCTGGTGAAGTGTTTCTTCTTCTTCTTTATGTTGTGTAGTTTATCGGATTATCAATTTGCCCTTTGCATATTGTATCCCTTAGTCTAGATAGTTTGAAAAACGTCTAACTTCTTAGATACGTGGTTCTGCTTGTACAATTGTTGATAGAATGGTCAAAATGGTGATTCTGAAGATGGTAAGTCAAAGAAGGGTCAATATGAAGGTCCTGATCCTGAATTGGCTGCAATGCTTGAAAGGGACGTGTTAGAAACCTCTCCTGGAGTTAGATGGGATGATGTTGCAGGACTTACTGAAGCAAAAAGGCTTTTAGAAGAAGCTGTTGTGCTTCCCTTGTGGATGCCTGAATATTTCCAGGTAATTTTGATTAAATTTCTCACTGAATTCTCATAGAAAACTTGCTTACTTAATGTTCCAATCAGTTATATTTAACCATCATGGTTTATTTTATAACCAATAATTTGGAATTGTTATTTGTACATGATACTCTCTAACTGTATTTAAGGTAGTTATCAGACGCTTGTTTGGCATTATGAAAACCTACTTTTGCATGCAATTTGATTTCCAACTGAGCCTTGTTTATGAAATTATTGTTGCAAAATAAATTCGTGCTTCTCCTGTTACATGCATATGACTTTTTGAAATTTTAATTAGAAATTTGTTTGTTTGATTAGCCTATTCTATTAAGAAATCTCATAGTATCCGCACATTTGAATATCTGTGAATTACATGTCTTGGTGAATATTGAAGTTTGGAGCTCATTATTTCTGTTCTTTCAGGGTATCAGGAGACCATGGAAAGGTGTTCTCATGTTTGGACCTCCAGGAACTGGGAAGACTCTTCTTGCTAAAGCAGTTGCTACTGAATGTGGGACCACTTTCTTTAATGTATCTTCTGCAACTTTGGCTTCTAAATGGCGTGGTGAGAGTGAGCGGATGGTGCGGTGTTTGTTTGATCTTGCAAGAGCATATGCACCCAGCACAATTTTTATTGATGAAATTGATTCTCTATGCAATGCAAGGGGGTGAGGCTTTCTTGTTCTTTAAGACATCTTTCAAATTCAAACTTGTTTATGTCCCCAAAATGAAATTTCATTGAATCCTTTCTTTATATTGGTTGTACACATTCGTAGATTGTGTTCGCTTCACTATTATTTGGATTGATTATTGAAGTTATATTGAGGTCTGATTGAGTTCTCATTTACTTCATCAGGGCATCTGGGGAGCATGAATCGTCTAGAAGGGTGAAATCTGAACTTCTAGTTCAGGTTGATGGTGTAAGCAATAGTGCTACAAATGAAGATGGTAGCCGTAAAATAGTAATGGTTTTGGCCGCAACTAACTTCCCATGGGATATAGATGAGGCATTAAGGTTTGTATTTGTTTCTCTGCATTATTTTCTTTACAATTGAAGTTGTAAGTTATAAAAATGTATGATTCATTATGTGTTTTACAGATAGACCTCTTTTCTTTACACTTTCTCATTCAATTTCATGCTTTTAATGCAACACAGGAGAAGGCTGGAAAAGCGTATATATATTCCTCTTCCAAATTTCGAGAGTCGCAAAGAGCTGATCCGGATAAATTTGAAGACTGTTGAGGCAAGTTGTGATGTTAATTACTGTGTAGGCCATATTGGATTTTAACCTGATAATATTTGTTGTGTGAAGCTGTAATTGATTTATACTGTGAATCAATTAATTATGTTGACTTGAGCTTCATTCATTTTGAGTTGAGGATTTATACTACCGACTAAAACAATGAATTTGAGCATTTGTCAAGACAATAAAATTGTATTGTGATGTGAAAGGTCTGAACTTTTTTGCTGGAGTCACTAAACTTACACTAAAAACAGGTTATGGAAAGGGAAGTGCAATCATAATGATTGCTAAAACTTGGATTATAATATTATTGCTGATGGTTGTGGTCTTTCACCAGGTGGCTCCTGATGTCAATATAGATGAAGTGGCTCGCCGGACAGAGGGCTATAGTGGAGATGATTTGACTAATGTGTGTCGTGACGCTTCCTTGAATGGTATGAGGCGAAAGATAGCAGGAAAGACTCGTGATGAAATCAAGAACATGTCCAAGGATGAGATTTCAAAGGATCCTGTTGCCATGTGTGATTTTGAAGAAGCTTTGGTAAAGGTCCAACGAAGTGTTTCTCAGGCCGATATTGAACGCCACGAGAAGTGGTTTACCGAGTTTGGATCAGCATAAAGACTGAGACACATCAACCACGGTAGTGTTGTTTTTTGTTTTTGTGCTACTACTGTTTTTCTTTTTTCCTCTGGGTGGGTGAGGATGGTTTGTATCTGTTGTTTGTTGATATTTGATTCGTTTGCTGACAAGATTCATTGTAGCTATATGGTATTGGAGGGATCTTCAATTGTTAATCTGTATCTGTGAATCATTGAATTTTGATGTAATCTGGTCTGACATGATTTCAAAGCAGTTCTTATGCTTTAATATACTAAACCTATATAGTTAACTTCTAACTTACTTTCTTTATCAGGATGTCCATCGGTTTTGCATCTAATGACTTGTATGGGCAAATAATGTTTTTGTGCTTTGGCGTTGTGAAATCTGTATCAAACATTCCGTCAAAATTCGTGATATTTGCTTCAGATTAACGTGGTATGTCTCAAAGTAATACAAGTCAACAATTTTAGATGCCTCGAATGTGTTTGTCTGTTCTTTATGACGAGGCATTGAAGTTACTTGATTGTGTCGCCATGTAAACGGCAATCTCAACACTTTCTTCATTCTTCAGTGAGAAAATCAAAGTGACGGGCATATAAAAAATATATCACAGTCTTAATTTCTTGGCATAACCCGAAAGCCATGTACTTCGATAGATTAGAGACAAAGGGTCAAGTTCAACACTTCCCCACCAATGACAAAGTGCTTTTGTCGGATGTCAAAAATTACAAAGTGAAGAATTGTACTTCCTTAATCACATCCTACTATTACCTGAGCTTTCAAATTGGCAGTGAATCACCACCATCATAAAATTAAGTGAAAATTTCATGATTCATCATGAAATGAAGTATATTAAAAAAAATATTAAGCGAATTGTTGTTTGATTAATCGAACCAATAGCGACCATGATAACGAACGGAAAATAATAGTACTTGCAAAGTCTGTCTCTTAACTTAAACATACAAGGATAAATTATACCTTGTATAGTATTTTTTTTGCCTTTAAATTGATTTACATTGTTAATGGTAGGTTTTTTTTCTGTGATAGAATTTTTTAACACGCTTCCTTATTTTTAAATAAATACGAGAGTAAAGATTTAGGAAAACTAACGAGTTTATATACACATATATATACACAAAGGATTGCACATCAATAAAACAATGTATATCTTAAACATGTATATTTTACCATTAATTAAAAAAATTATGAACAAAATAGTCATAGTCCAAAATATAAATATTTCTATATTTTTAATTTTGTTCACCAAAAGTTGTTTTAAATATAGAATGTGTGGACTCTATTCTGTAATTATAAAAACTTACACTCAAATTTTACAATAGGTTACTGGTCACTAATCCAGATCATTAAATTATCATAACCATAGTTATTAAATAGCTTGGGAATTGGTGGGAAAGTTATGTACCCTAGAGACAAATAATAGAAACTCAGAACTTTTGTTTTTGAACGTTAAATTTGAACTCCTTGGTAACAGGGAAGCAAATTACCCCTCGGACTAAATTGATCAAGTTTATGAAAGGAGTATTTCACAAGACTAATACTATTTTCCCTTTCTTCCCAATGGGAATATTCATATGGAAAAGTTTGGCCCTTGTTTCTTTGTGTTCCCTCTTCACATGCGAAGTCTCTGCTACTTCCACACAGTTAATGTCCAACCTAACACAAGGTATATACTTAATCCCTTCTCTGGTTATTTTACCATTAATTGTATTAATTTTGTTCATGTGATGGTTGTGTTTGTGCAGGTATTTTTAATCCATGCGATATTGTATATTGTGGGAAAGGAACATGCCACCTTTCTTCCACTGATTTACTCGGTTTCAGATGCGATTGTGAATCTGGTTGGAAGAAGCCTAACCTTGCTTCTTTCCAATTACCAGCATGTGCTCTTCCCAACTGTGAGTCATGCATCATCTTAATTATTCTTATCTATGTTCATGCATGGAAACTAAATTATACACCAAACCCATTCAAAAAAAAAAGTGACTTTATTATATACCATATGCAAGGAAATTGAAATTTGTTTGATTCGAACAAAAGGGTATATATGCTGAGATGAAAGGTGCAGGTACGGTTGATTTAAAATGTGGCAACGGTTCTCCGTCACTCCCTTCTTCTCTACCTACAAAATTGAATGATCGTAAGCTCCTAATTCATTATAGTTTTCTTGAATTCACTAGTTGCCTCTTGTTTAACGTTTTGCAGAACAACAAAATCTGAAATGAAACTTGTACTTTAATGTAGTCTTTTATATGCAGCTTGTTTGTTGAATTTGTGTGGTGATGGAACTTGTGAGCGTCAAGGCTCAGATTTTAGGTGTCAATGCAATGAAGGCTCGGCCAATCTACTCAATGATCCAAAGCTGATTTGCATCAAGAAATGTAAATTGCTTTTTTCTTAACCTGTTCTTGCTTAATTCTTCCATCCATTGCTTTTTCATAGATAGTTTCAACATGTTCAGAGTATAATTGCTTTGTTCTGTTTCTATAACCTATCTATCCCCGTATGATTTGGATTATTAATAAAGGGTAAATTATTAGTTCAATTCATCAAATGATAATTTGGTTCATGAATTTTGGTCTATTATATAACTTGTTGTGATTTAGATATTGATGACAAGAACAATTGTTTAGTCAAATATCATTTAATCACAGTAAATTAAATATATATGATGCAGGCACTTTGGGAGGAGATTGTAATGGCCTTGATCTAGGGTTTGACTCATCACCAACCCCATCTCAGCCACCATCAGTAACACCAGGGACTGATGGCACCTCAGGGACTGGTGGCTCTCCTCCAACTGCAGGTGCTTTCAGAATATATATATATATATATATATATATATATATATATATATATATATATATATATATATTATTGTGAAACATGATCATTTATAATTAATTTTTAATTTTAATAAATTATAATAATGAAATTGGTTGACTGAGTAAAAGAATGCAGAAGTTATCTTTTTTATTTTGTGTGCATGGCAGGGTCAGGTGAAACGCTGCGTTGCATGGGGGGGCTTCATATGCTGGCTATGTTGATATTAGCAGTAACATTTGAAATATGGATTTAAAAGGGAACATGAAAGTGCATAAAATAAACGTTTTTCTGATGATGGAATACAATCAACAACACTTTTCAAAATAACAGAGTCCTATTTTTCCCAATTTTATTGCACTTTCCCTTACCATGTACAGCGTGATATGTTATTTATTTCTATATTTGGTTAATTAATTAGAAATTAGTAGTAGTGCTAAAGTTTTTTGCATTGTTCTTTCTTTTAGGTTATTATATATTATATATTTAAAATTTCTCGTTGGATTCATCTTCCTAGAGTAACCTCAATTACAGATAAGAAAATAAATAATGAATATTAAACATGATAAATTGTGCATGTATATTATTGTATCAATAGGTTATTTTTAATAAAAAACTGAGATTTATCATTTTTCGACCTATTTTTTTAGATGACGTAAATGACATTTATAATTCTGTTAATTTTAATATATACACTCATGCTTTTAATAAAATAACAATTATATCTCTAGATTTTAAAGACTACTCCATTTATGTTTTAAAATTCAAATTTGAAGTTCTTATGTAAGAGATTTTACTGTTTTGCTATGCATAGATAAAGATCTTACTGGTAATATAACCCCTAACCTTAAATTGAGAAAGGACATGCATAAGATATGTAGTATGGATTTGCTAAACCATTGAACAGTGAAGTAGAGAGTGCAGCAGAGAGAGAAGGATAAGATTTGCAACAAATAGAGAAACATTTAAATTTAAATAATTGAATAAATAATTAACTAAATAAGAAAATAGTAAATAATATGTAATGCTTAATAATAAGTAAATAGTAAATAGTATGTAATGCTTAATATGTTTTAGAAAGGAAGATTATAAACCCTAATATGTTAAATGTTAAATATTTTGCTAAAGAAATATAAACTTTAATCAAAATCAAATATTAAAGATTAGTTGTGTAATCTGCAGAAAAAAAAAGATTAACAAAACAAAATCATACCGAATGAACAAAGATCTTACCATCAATATAATCGTTGATTTTACTGAAATCATAAAAAGGCATGCATTGGGTTTGTAACATGCTGAAATAGAGACTGCAGTAGAAAGAGAAGTACATGATGAGAAATTTGGGAGCATATACATAGTATAGGGTTTTTAAGTAGGAAAGTAGTTTGGAAAAGTTGCTCAATTTGTAGAATGTATTTGGCAAAGTGTGGAGAAAATTTTTGAGATTCATAAGGTCTGTACCAATATTAAATGCTTGTTTGTGTTTATGGTTACGAAGTGTTAAAGACTTTTGACTTACTATTTAGCAATATTTATACTTATATTTATTTGTTTGTGGGAATCTATATCAACATTTTCATCCAATTAAGATGTATTTTATTAAATATAAAACATTGATTAAGATAATTGTTTCTGAAGTAGAAGGTTGTCGCAAGTCGTGGAAAAAGTAAAATTAGTAGAAATGCAAATGCAAATAATATAAGGTTGAAATGTAGAATTAGCCAAAAGTCTCCAAAAATAAAATTTATTAATAAGGTTAATATATAAGAATAATAATATTAATAAACAGTCTTAACTAATAAGTAATAATTCCATAATTAAATAACTACAAAAATAATCTTAATTTGACATAGAAGATAAACGATAAACTTGTGTGGAAAACAGAGAACAAACATATTTTGCCATTCATGATGAAAATTTTCCAGAATAATGTGTTAGATGCTAATCTTAGAAACCTTATCAATAAAGTGGACCGTTGCTGAACTTCCCTCTTATCGTTACCGAAAGCCAGAAAGGGTGTGCATGTCATTAGGGCTTCCAAAAACAGAGTTTTAACGACAAACAAAAAGAGATAAATTCTTCCAAAATGCAAAACATCTCAGAGATAAGACATTTTAACGATTTTGCTTCACATGATAAATACCTTATCAATTTTTCACTATTTGAAACCAGAGAAAGCACCACTAACAATACAAGCAAATGGAATAGAAAGTAGCAAAGAGAGGAAAATAGGGTTGTGAGTGCCACGTGTCCTATCCTGTTTGCCACTTGGGTGCGAAAATATCTTTATTTGGAAAGTCTATTTATTTTTCTTTTATTTTCTTTTTTAGGAATTTTTGTATTATTTTCTTTTATTTTTATTTCCGTTTATGATCCTTCGTTTGTATATACTATAGATGCCATTTAACATGAAATGTATACGACTTATCTGTTGGACAAATAGATTTAAAACAAAGACTCAATTTATTGTTTTTTATTGAGGATGATATCATTTTCTTATATATATTAGATATATTTCTTATTATTATAAGATCTTTCCGGTTATGTCCCATCTGATAAAAGTTCGTACTGACTTGACAGTGACAAGTAAAGTTTAAAGTTTTAGATTAAAGTTTAAAGTTTTAGATTGAAGGTAGTGTCATTTCCAAGAATAATTTAAATATATATATATATATATATATGTTTTTTAATTTTTTTATATCTTATAAAATTGTAATAGAATTCTAAATTAAAAAAAAAAACTATTTCCAACATGAGTTATTAAGTATACAGGAACACCGTATTTAAACTAAAGCTTGACTTGTTTTGCCAAAATTGAGATATTTGGTTCAGATTAACGTGGTATATCTCAAGTAATACAAGTCAACAATTTCAGATGCCTCGAATGGTTTTTGTCTGTTCTTTATGACGAGGCGGCATTGAAGTTACTTGATTGTGTCGCCATGTAACGGCAATCTCAACATCTTCTTCATTCTTCAGTGAGAAAATCAAAGAGACAGAGGCATATCACTGTCTTATTCACTCATAAAAATATATTATACATTTCAAAACTTACAAAGTTAACAATTATGCTTCCTTAATCACATCCTATTATTACCTGAGCTTTCAAATTGGCAGTGAATCACTACCATCATAAAATTAAGAAGAAGAAAAGGAGAAAGGTAATAGGAATTTGAAAGTCATAATTTTGATCATGTTATTTACACAATGGTAAAGACCTTATTGTTTTTTAACGTTAAATTTGAACTCCTAGGATTCAATTGAGCAAGTTTATGAAAGGACTATTTCACAAGACTGATACTAATTTCCCTCTTTTCTTCCCAATGGGGATATTCACATGGAAAAGTTTGGCCCTTGTTTCTTTGTGTTCCCTCTTCTTCACATGTGAAGTCTCTTCTACTTCCACACAGTTAATGTCCAACCTAACACAAGGTATATATACTTAATCCCTTCTCTGGTTTTCCAATTTTACCATTAACTTTGGTTGTGAAAATTTTGTTGTGTTTGTGCAGATATTTTTAATCTATGTGATATTGTATATTGTGGGAAAGGAACATGCCACCTTTCTCCCACTGATTTACTCGGTTTCAGATGCGATTGTGAATCTGGTTGGATGAAGCCTAGCCTCGGTTCTTTCCAATTACCACCATGTGTTCTTCCCAATTGTGAGTCATGCATCATCTTAAGTATTCTTACCTATGTTCATGCATAGGAACTAAATTATACACCAAACCCATTTAAAAAAAAAGTGACTTTATTATATACCATATGGAAGGAAATTGAAATTTGTTTGATTCGAACAAAAGGGTATATATGCTGAGATGAAAGGTGCAGGTACTGTTGATTTAAAATGTGGCAATGATTCTCCATCACTCCCTTCTTCTCTACCTACAACAGTGAATGATCGTAAGCTCCTAATTCATTACAGTTTTCTTGAATTTACTAGGTGCCTCTTGTTTAACGTTTTGCAGAACAAATTCTGAAATGAAACTTGCACTTTAATGTAGTCTTTTATATGCAGCTTGTTTGTTGAATTTGTGTGGGGATGGAACTTGTGAGATTCAAGGCTCAGATTATAGGTGTCAATGCAATGAAGGATCAACCAATCTACTCAACGATCCAAAGCTGATTTGCATCAAGAAATGTAATTTGCAAGGATCAATTCATCAAATGATAATTTTGTTATACAATATTATATAACTTGTTGTGATTTAGATATTAATGAGAAGAACAATTGTTTAGTCAAATATCTTTTAATCACAGTAAATTAAATGTATATGATGCAGGCACTGTGGAAGGAAATTGTAATGGCATTGATCTAGGGTTTGGCTCATCACAAACTCAACCACCACCGCCGCCGGAAACATCAGGGACTGGTGGCTCTCCTTCAACTGCAGGTACTTTCAGACTATATATATTTTTTTTTATTGTGAAACATGATCATTTATAATTAATTTTTAATTTTTTCATTTTTTTTAACAAATTCTAATAATGAAATTGGTTGATTGAGTAAAAGAATGCAGAAATTATGTTCTTTATTTTGTGTGCATGGCAGGGTCAGGTGAAACGCTGCGTTGCATAAAGGGGGTTCTGCATATGCTGGCTACGTTGATATCAGCATTAACATTTGAAATATGGATTTAAAAGGGAAAAGTGCATAAAATAAACCTTTTTCTGATGATGGAATATAATCAACAAAGCACTTTTCTAAATAATTAAGAGAGTCCCATTTTTTTTTGCACTTTCTGTTACCAGTTAAGCATGCTATGTTATTTGTTTCTGTAGTTTGTTAATTAATTAGAAATTAGTAGCAGTGTGAAAGTTTTTTACACTTTGTTCTTTTCTTTTAGGTTACCATGTATGGTAAATATAAAATTTCTCATTCGATTCATCTTCCACCTCAATTACCGATAAGAAAATAATAATGAATATTAAATTCAAAAACATGATGAATTATGCATGTATATTATTGTGTCAATAGGTTATTTTTAATAAAAAAACTGTGATTTCTCATTTTTCTTTTAAGAATAATTAGACCTATTTTTTTAGATGATGTCAAATGACATTTATAATTCTCTGAATTTTAATATACACCCATGCTTTTAGTAAAATGACAATTATATCTCTAGATTTTATACACTACTCACCTTTATGTTTTTAATGAAGTAACATTAATTCCTCTCATGTTTTAGAAAAATGTTATTCACTTCACTTATCTTATTTAAAGCTAGCATACAGGCTAAACTATAATTCAATTTTTTTTTAAATTTAAAATTAAAAAAATTTATAATAGAAGTTGAATGATTTAATCATGAAAAGATTACACTCCCTTATGAGGTTTTTCTAATTTTAAAATAGACCTTCACATATGTCACACTCCCTTATTAATTCTTTTATTTAATTTTTAATTGATATGTTATTTGTAAATAAAGTACGAGGATAAATATTACTTTATTAAACATAAATAGAATTAGTGTCTTTTTTATTTAAAATTTAAGGGAGATAAATACTTTAAAAACTAAAGAAGTGTCATTGATATTTTATTAAAAAATTAAAAAAAATCTTTTAGTATTTTATTTTAAAGGATATATATGTCATGTCTAATATAATATAAGAGAATTCATGTATAATTTTTATTTTTTCTTATCTATTTTAAAAAGTCGAGTGTCATTTACATTGTAAACTTCTGGTTTTAATATTGGAATATTAATAAAGTTCATACGATATTGTACGATAATATTTTTTTTTTCATGTTAATGTTGAAATTAATTTTGATATTTATGTGAAATATATAATAATATTTTTACTTATTATTTAAAGTTCCAAATATTCCTATCAAAAAACAATCATCGAAAGTATTATGTATTAGAATAATGATAAGTATTACGTATTAAGAATAAACTACTATTATAGCCAAAGCTACTAAATAAATCTAACACTAGAACAAATTAAAACAAGAAATTTACTTTTTTTCATACGCCGAATAATATATTTTTTGGACACTCTTTTGTGTCTTCTTACTCGAGTAGTAGTATATAAGTTTTTCAACATTCTTTTGTTTCTTTTAGTGAGAAGACTCTTCCACAACTCTTTAAAAAGTTTTTGTTTTTTTTTTCTTATTTTGAGAGATCAAAGTCAAGTCAACATTCTCACTTCTATATACTCTTCATGTTTCCTTTGTCCTTATACTTGATATAAATTCAAAAGATAATTTATTTATGACCTTTCATTTCTGAGAAAATATTGCTCAGTTTTATAAAAAAAATAAATCTGTTGTTTCACCCTAAAATATAAAGTCCCGAAACACCTTGGAATATAACACTTCATGATTGAACCAATTGAAATACAGAATACATGTTGTGATTGGTTGAAGAAAAACATATAGGAGAGTGAAGAAGAATCACACAAAATTTAAAACTGCACAAACTATATACGCTATGTGTAGTATAATATTAAAATCCAAGAGGTATCTTTGTTTGTTGATAAAATTTTTCAAATTGTAGCCTCAGATAATATAAATTATTAAAGGAGAATTGTAATGAACAGTATATGGATTTTATCAGTACGTGTAAGAGATATGAGATATGGTGCAGTACTTGTTGGTGCATCATGTGTCAACGACTACTTTGAAACTTTACAAAATTTTCTTCTGCTCACTGTATGTAAGAGATTCAGTGAATATATTTGGTATGATCAAGTTGTAACTAACTTGTATACATTGCTCTTTTGCTATTATGGTGGTGTTTCCCATCTTTGCTACTTGAATGAAAAAGAGAAAACTTGTCCCAAGCCATGTTTTGTTTTGAAAATTTTGTTATCTGAAATAGCTAAATTTGTAGAATTTGGTGAAGTGATGCATGTAACTTTATGGAAGTGGATTATCTATAGCAAGCATTAGCACAACACCTTTAGATGTTTTCTCCTTTGAAATAGGAGGGTCGACCACACTTGCTTCCATTCCACCTTCTTCGTAATCACACAAACTTCATCATAATCTTTCACCACTCATTCACTTTCAATTCATGCTTTCTAAGTGTGACTCACCTGGAACCACTTTTTTACTTAAAACCACTTTTCTGAAGAGAAAATTTAAGAAGGAAAAGGTTTTTTATGGAACGTGAATTATGATGTTGTCATGCACTTCTCAATATTTGTTCTTGTGTAGTATAACAGCACTATTTGTGGTGAGGTCATATGTTGAAAAAGAAAAAGTTATCCACCATTTTGCCATGGCCTCACTGCTGCAAAGTCTTTTCAATATGTTACCATAACTTGAAAATGACTAAAGTGATTTTCTATAATTACACATATATAGCTCAGTCACATATATGTTCATTTTTTGCAGACTGTTTTAAAATTATTGAACTGATAAGGCAATGATTATTGATTATTAATTGAGTTTTATTTGCATGGTGGTGTAAAATAAGGAGACATATTAAGTGTGATTATATGATGTTTAATAGTAGCATTAAGGTGATAAAGAAGCGACAGAAGAAGGTGACAGGAAAATGGAGTTTATTTGTGTTGAAGATTCTTAATGAAAATGATTAGGTGCGGTTGCAAATAAAGAAAGGCTAAAGAAAGTGGGGAGGGGGTTCTCTAAAGTCATGCAATACGACTCAAAAATTTAATTTTTTTCGCTTTCTCAGTACAGTGCAGACGGAAATGCCACCCAGGTATAAGGTCTAGTTGCAAGAATCATATTTTAAAATAATATCAGATTATTAAAAAAATCATATAAGTCTAGATAATTTCATAAAATCGATTGGAAGAATGTTCATAACATCAGATCTTATATAGATATTATATCACGTTTAATAAAAAGTAAAGTCTAAAAAAAATATAAAAGTAAGTGATAATGGTTGGATTAAGAGCTTAGTAATAGTTATAAGATTATTAGTAAGTACCGAATTTTTTACTTAAAAGTGTAACCGTCTAAATGTGATAATTCAATTATGACCAGCAACAATAATATTAATTATTAATAAATTAAATTATTAAATCGGCAATTCTCTATATTAAAGACAACTATTTTTTTTCAGTTGGCAATTGACCTTTTGTATTATCAACTATGTATAAAATATGTTTCAAAAACATAAAATAACGAATATGTTGTGTGTGGACATTTTTGTTATCAACTGTCATAGAATCATTCTTGAAATTTATAACAAGATTACCAATAGTTCCTTCCTCGACAATTAAATGCTTTTTTTGAAGAGAGGTTGCCGATATGTTCCTAAAACATACATATACTCAACACTTGTTTTCATACGTATTGAAGATGCCTTTTAGTATAATAAACATCACATATAAAAATATTTTAGTTAATTAGAAAATACTTAGAAATAGATGAGTTTTATAAATTAAATATATATACATATAAAATCTTTAAAACAACATCCACTGTTATATTGATTCCAGATATTACTTGAATATTTAACATTAAAGATTCTATATAAAGTACCCTTGTATAAAGTACCCTCATCACAATTATAATAACAAAGTAACAAATACGGTCAGTAAATTTAATTTTATTAAAACACAAATTCGCTTACCTAATTTTCATGTCACTTTATTTGTCATACATGTTTATTACTTATTTCATCACACAAAATTACAAATGTATCTATCAATCACATACTCAGTTTTATTTAATATTTTTAATAATTGAAAAAAATTACAACTAAACTCATGACTAAAGTCCTTTTAAAAAACATGCATTACACTTATTCATTAGATGTTAACATGTGATTCAGAGATTGAAATTTATTTAGTCACTGGATTCACAAGAAAGACTCTTTATATTTATTATAATAAGTATTAATCTAGGAATCTTCATTGAGTTTCACCCTTAACATTTTCATCCATATAACTTGTATTAGTGACACTTGAATATATCATTCAATTAATGGTTATTTAACTTGTAGAAAATGTATAGAATGATAACTGTTCTAGCTGATTTTAGAAGATTTTGTAGAATTGGAAATTTTTCATAGTTCACTTGGCATAATCCATCCACAGAGTCGGCATAACCAAGATTGTTTTCAATACACTAGTAATATTTTTTAAAAAGTAATTAAATTATTTATTTTCATTAAATTATATATATATTTTTTAGAAGTGACTTAGTATCGGGAAGTGTTTGTCTTTTGTGAGTTTTCGATATACATTAAACTCAATCTTCCTCTCACATTGGATTGATGTGCTAGGAAGTCATGTCCAACAACATGCTTCCAGAGGTTTAGGTGAAGGAAATTAAAATAATCTTTTAAAAAATATTAAGAACTATATTATTTAGAAAAAAATAATAAAATATTTATAAAGCTTAAGCTTTTAATTGTATTTTTTCTACATTGCATATGTATAATTAAATATTACGTAAAAGAGTAAATATATAAATATTTGAATTTGAAAAATAAGAATTGAGGAAAAAATAATTTTAAAAAAAGTGTGACCGTTAAAAGGAAAGGATTTGCCTTAAGATTTTGGAATTAAGAAAAAATATTTGTTATTGTTGGAAGAAGAAAAAGAAAAAGGCACGATATTTTGTCGCCAGAATGCAAAATTTCTTGTGTTCAATTATACCCCTCGGGCATGCCGACTTTTCTTTTTCTTCCCTTTTCCAATCATAATCTTAATTCCTATGCACGCGCACCATTCTATTTTAATGTAACATAATTTTAATGTGAACTCTTTTTGTCACTTTTATATTCATATATGAGGTCAAACCCATTTGCCTTTTTTTATATTTTTTTCTTTTTCTTGTTTTATTTATGAGGTTAAAACCATTTGCCTTTTTTTATAACTTTTTTTCTTTTTCTTGTTTTCATAAAATTTGTATGATTTAGTCTCTAATTCTTTCTTTTTTTATTTCTTAATTTTACCAGTAAGTGAATTTGAGTCTAATTCAATCTTACAAAATGTAACTTATAAAATAATAATGATTGAGATTTCCAACACACTTCTTAATGTCACCTTGATTTTGTTGTTACATTCTTTCAGAATAAATTCAAATATCTATCAGTATTTTTTCTTCGCAAGCCATTAAACTGCTCCCTGCAACCCCATATATTTAGACCTACACCCATAATTCTTTTTGTTTCCATAAATACCCCTTTAGTTCTTTTTATAAAAAAATATAAAGAAAATAAAAGTTTTGACATATTGTGTTTTTTTT
>Ga0209700_101449_pt1 | contig 49282 bp, 25 predicted proteins | sample SiratroredBW_FD_187528 | JGI IMG/M metagenome (GOLD analysis project Ga0209700, IMG submission 187528) | Root nodule microbial communities of legume samples collected from California, USA - Siratro red BW (SPAdes) (version 2) | ecosystem: Host-associated > Plants > Roots > Nodule | place: USA...
TATATATATATATATATATATATTATTTTACGTAAATCAATATAACATTAATTTATTAATTTATATTTATTGGAAAAAATATATAGGACGAAGAACTTAATTTTAATAGTTGTGAAATTATAGGAATTACAAATAATAAGAATGAAAAACTATCTTACTAGATCTATAATTATATATAGAAATTAGATACAAATATTTTACACAGAAAACCTAAGTATTTTAAATAAGATTTATTGAGATCACACATAAAATAAAATGAGACTAAACAGAAAATAATTTTTCATCTTATAATAGTAGGAGGAAATAATGTTGGTCAGGTAAATAATAGTGATTTGTAGTATATTATATTCTTAATAAATATGAGAGATTGGTACTCTCGTCTTCTTGAAATGCATGGGGTTTCTCTTAACATTTAAATAATTTATTTCTATCATTTTCTTTTTGTTAATTTTAAAATATAACAAAAAGTAAAATAGGAATATAAAATGTGTTTTAATTTTTTAAGAAAATGAAAAAAATAATGATGATTCATAAAAAAATAGTACCGACTAATTTGTATTCTGTAATGTATAGCTCATTTTAAAATATAAGTAGTTACATCTGTTTCTTTTTTTATTTCTATAACTTTAAAATATAAAGATAAAATACGAATACGAGATGTGTATACTAAATGGAAAATCCATTATATATTGTTATTATATATATTTTTATTTTATAATTTTAAAACATAAGGATAAATGAAAATATGAAATATAGTGTTATCACATTTTTTTTAAAAATTTTGTAATTTCAAAGATAAAATTGAAATATGATATGTCATATCACTTCATACAATCAGACAATGCTCCCCAAATCTATCTGTATAATTAGTAAATGATTGAAAATATTTCTACTTTCTACAAAGCAGTAGTAATTTGTTAATAAATGAATTTAAATATTTCTACTTTCAACATTTTAAATAATATCAACATAAATGATTTATTGATAATTATAAGAAAAATTAATTATAGAAATAAAATATATTTTTGTTAATACTAATTTATATACTATTATATATATATATATATATATATATATATATATAACATAATTTGACATATTTTTTTATATTTATAATTATTGTGGTACATAAATTTAAATTATATTATTTGTTAAAATATTAAATTAAATAATTATTATTTAATATTTTAAGATATTATTATAGTTTTTAAATATTATATTTTTTTATAATTTAAAACACAGTTATATAAATAAAATAATTTTATATAATTTAGCAAAATTTAATTTTGAATAATTTATAAAATTTGTAAATTTAATTTTAAAAGTATTGTATATAATTTAATAACAAATTATCATTTAAATGTAATTGTTAGATATTCAAGTAATTGTTAGATATTCAAGTGTGAGTCGAAGTCCCACATTGGGTAGAAATGAGAAAGTTGAGCAACATATAAGAAACAAGACCTGCAAGCTTAATGCCTTAAAGTTTTGGGTTGAAGGTGGTATGTTGGCTCAGTTCTCATTCTTGTGAGATATCTCTCCGGGCGAGTACAGTTTGACCTTGTATCGAAAGTCTTCCTGATGGTGATTTCAGGAAAGCATGTCCCGTATAAGTGTGTGAAGGGCGGTACAAGTGAAGGGGCCATGAGTAATGTACTCGAGTTTGAGATTATTTCCGCTCGAGGTAGAAATGAGAAAGTTGAGCAATATATAAGAAACAAGACCCGTAAAATTGTTATATATTCAAGTGTGAGTCGAAGTCCCACATTAGGTAGAAATGAGAAAGTTGAGAGCAACATATAAGAAACAAAACCTACAAACCTAATGCTTTAAGGTTTTGGGTTGAAGGTGGTGTCATTCCCTTATATGTGGTTTGACTCAATTCTCATTCTCGTGAGATCTTCCCGGTTTTTCCCTCGTATTCTCCCAACAAGTGGTATCAGAGCCGTTGGTTTACGGCTTGAGCGAGTGCAGTTTGACCCTGTATCGAAAGTCTTCCTGATGGTGATTTCAGGCAAGCGTGTCCCGTATAAGTGTGTGAACGGCGGTACAAGTGAGGGGTCATGAGTATGAGTAATGTACTAAAATGAGACCCACAAACCCAACACCTTAAGGTTTTGGGTTGAAGGTGGCGTCATTCCCTTATATGGGTTGACTCTTGTCTCATTTTTTGTTTGAGATCTCCCCAGTGTTTCTCCCTCGGATTTTCCCAACAAGTGGTATCAGAGTCGTTGGTCTGCGGCTTGAACGAGTACAATTTGACCTTGTATCGAAAGTCTTTCTAATGATGATTTCAGACAAGCATGTCCCGTATAAGTGTGTCAACGACGGTACAAGTAAAGGGGTTTATGTTATATCCTAATAATTTTCGGTTTATTATTTTATGCGTATCCAACGTTCAATATAATTATATATTAATCTCTTGTTATTATCTTATCATTTTTTATTTAAGTTTATCTTATTCTTTTATTATATCATATAGGTCCATAAATGAATTCTTACGATGTTAAATAATGACTTTTTTTAATTAGTTATATAGAGTTTTGACTTGGTAATGAGATGACAATACAAAGAAATATAGTCCTATGCTGGTTTATGCTAATCGGCCTAATTCTATATTTTCGTATAGTTGATGTAGTCACCAACAATATTTTAGAATAAATAAAATTTTCACAAAGTCACTGAGTGAATAAAATAAATTGGTCAGAGGATTATTAATAATATTGTCCCTGTCATTAAGTTATAACCTTAACATCCCATAAAATAAAATAATTTCTGTAGCAGACAAAATTGACCAAAAATATTGTACAAGTCCTCAGCTCTCACAACTCAAAAATCTTCATCAAGATTATATTTTCTAAGCAAAAAGTCAAATATCTTCATCTAGACTTAGAAGCATAGAAACTTGAAAAAATAAAATAAAATCAATCAAACCATATTTCTCCCAGTTGAATTTGTTATAACTATTCAGAGCAGTTTGTATAACCATGCGTTATTTGGTTAAAGAAAGTTTCTTCACAAGAAAATCAATAATAAACAAATATTTTGAATACATTCTTCTCACTTTTTTAATATTTTAATATTAACTAAAATTTATGAAAATTATAAAAATTTAAAATCTCATAATTTATTTAATAACTTATAATTTTTAATAAAATTTAACCAATGAAAAATATATTAAAAATGTGTTGTTAATTATCACTCTTCAATTTAACCAACAGTATGTATTCAGAATAAATTACTGAATCTTTCGTCATCATATTTTCTCCTTGAAAGCTATGCCCTATATTTATTTAATGAATAGATTCCACCTCAGCTTCTAGACTAAAGCAATTTCTTTTCCTCTTACATAAGGCATTCGACTATCACAAAATAGTTCAATTTGACAATTTTCCTCAATAGAGAACTTTATTTATTTATTTCTTTTTTATTTTCATGTTTTATAATTTATATCATGAAAAAAGTATATACTATCAAGGAAAAAAAAAAATAAAACCAACATAGTTTTGAGGAAAGTATACGAAGATACCAAAATTAACATTAAGGTGGGTCATCCGCACATGTCTAATTCCAACATCTAAAGTGTGTTTTGTAACAATTTTATTTAAAAATAATAAAAAATAAGTTAAAAATCTAAAATATATTTATGTTAATTTCTCAACAGTTACAAGCATATTTGTTGCGTGGAAAGCGCCATTTAAGCTTGATAAAGCGGGGGGGTCAAATCCTGAAACCTTGTTAATTGGGATGCATGGAATAAATATTGAAGAAACTTTGCAAGTTGGGTTGCTTGAGTTTTCATTTTTGCTTGCGTGACAAAAAGGGTTGGTCACTGTTGTTGAATAGCTTGTCCTACCCTTCAATTTCGGGAGGTTACTCTTTTATTCTTTCGGTCTTTCAGTTTCAGTTTTATTTTCAGATCCAAAGGCCAAATCTATGGTCATGACTTTGGTGAGTCCCGGATATGTCATATGACAGTCCAACCAAAAACTGCACCCTCTAACTTAAAGCTCACAACTTTACACAATTTTTAAGTTTGAACATCAAATAGCACACGCTGGTCCAATTGGGATCCGAATCAAAGAGATGGGGTTCCAAGAAAATGGGAATGTGGACATGGGGTTGTCAGGAATCCCCTTGGGAGCAAAGAACAAGTACAAGAGGATGAACTCTGAGCTTCCTGAGGACAACGATGATGTTTTGCAGCAACAGCAACGAGAAGAAAGGAGGAGCAGTACGAGGAAATATGTTTTTGCCTGTGCCATCTTTGCTTCTCTCAACAATGTCCTTCTTGGCTATGGTAAGATTGAAAAGTCTCTGTTTTGGTCAGTTTTGTGGAAACCGTGTTATCACTTTGGTTTGTTTGCTGCATTTTCCATTGACTATTCTGTTTAGACTGTGTCGGTGATGGCTTTTTGATAATCCATTCAATTCCCATCTTGTCCTTTATTCTGTGAATTTCCTTTGCGTTTCTAGTATCTATGAAACAGATCTACCAAACTTTGGGTTCAAATCTGCAATTGTGAGAGAAGTCAACTGTATATTTACCAATGAGTTTAATTTCTTCCAAAAAATAATAAAAGATCATCTATAACTTTTAAGGCAGTTGTCGTTTAAATTAACAAACTCTCCACAGATTAGAGTTTCTGAATATGATCGAATGATGACAATGTTAGTGCAAGACTATTTAATCAATATTATGGATTTTTTCTGTGGCAATTAATTTGATCTTGAATTCTAATTCCGGGCTATTCTGAAAAGTCTCGAAGTTTATGTGATTTATTTTGAGAATTTATGTTTTTGCAGATGTAGGTGTGATGAGTGGAGCCGTTATATTTATAAAAGAAGATCTGAAGATATCTGAGGTTCAAGTAGAGTTTTTGGTTGGTATTCTTAGCATTATTTCTCTGTTTGGTAGCCTTGGAGGTGGAAGAACATCAGATATTATTGGTAGAAAATGGACAATGGCCTTAGCTGCAGTTGTCTTCCAAATGGGTGGACTCACAATGACTCTTGCTCCTTCATATGCAATACTAATGATTGGAAGATTTCTAGCTGGGATAGGAATAGGATTTGGAGTGATGATCTCCCCTATATACATTGCTGAGATATCACCAAATCTGAATAGAGGCTCTCTCACTACCTTCCCAGAGATTTTTATAAATGTAGGAATTTTGCTTGGTTATGTGTCAAATTACGCCTTTTCTGGCCTTTCAGTACACACAAGCTGGAGAGTAATGCTTGCAGTGGGAATTTTGCCCTCAGTGTTCATTGGCTTTGCGCTTTTCGTTATTCCTGAGTCACCAAGGTGGTTGGTAATGCAGAACCGAGTCGAAGAAGCAAGATCAGTGCTGTTGAGAACAAATGAAGACGAGAAAGAAGTGGAGGAGAGGCTTGCAGAAATACAACAAGCTGCTGGATTTGCCAATTCTGAGAAGTATGAGGAGAAACCGGTGTGGCGTGAACTCCTATTTCCTCCTCCTCCTCTTCGCAGAATGCTGATCACTGGACTTGGAATTCAGTGTTTCCAACAGATCTCAGGAATTGATGCAACTGTGTATTACAGTCCTGAGATTTTCCAAGCAGCTGGGATTGAGGACAACTCAAAACTTCTAGCTGCTACAGTTGCTGTAGGCATAACAAAGACTATTTTCATTTTGGTAGCAATCATTCTCATTGACAAACTGGGTAGGAAGCCTCTTCTCATGATGAGCACAATTGGGATGACAGTGTGTTTGTTCTGCATGGGGGCTACACTTGCTCTTTTTGGAAAAGGGTCATTTGTGATTGCATTGGCTATTCTTTTTGTGTGTGGGAATGTGGCATTCTTTTCTGTTGGACTAGGCCCTGTGTGCTGGGTTCTGACATCTGAAATCTTCCCTTTGCGCGTGCGTGCTCAAGCATCTGCACTTGGAGCTGTGGCTAATAGAGTCTGCAGTGGCCTTGTGGCCATGTCTTTTCTCTCAGTGTCTAAGGCAATCAGTGTTGCTGGAACATTCTTTCTGTTTTCTGGTATTTCTGCTCTTGCCATTGCCTTTGTCGTTACACTAGTTCCTGAAACCAAAGGGAAGTCGTTGGAGCAGATAGAAATGATGTTTCAGAATCAGTACGAGAGTCAAAGGAAAGAAATGGAGCTAGGAGATGTTGAACAACTTGTGCAGAACAAAACTGATTCAACAAATTAATTCATTTGTCACTCGTGAATTTTTATTCCGTGGTTACTCATCTTTCACTTCTCATGTCTAAGGCTCTGTGCATGGTATGGTACTTGCTATTATGGGGAGGACATGACAGATATGAATATGATCTTCTGCTACCAGAAAAATTGAGATATGAACACAAGGAATATGAAGTGATGAAGATAAAATGCATTCTAAATTTTTCCCAGTTGTACAATTATCCTTGTATTTTTTTACTTTACATTAAAGTCAATTATAGTATTGTATACTGAAGTTGATTTTTGGTGGAGATGATCATGTCTCCATATGTATGTTCTGAGACAAATTATAGTGCCTATTGCAATGTATAATTAAGATGATTCTTTGACAGATTATATTCTATTCAATTCTGGTGTCTGAATTGTGATAACCTTAAGATATCAAAGAGCATGTATTGGAGGGACTTTTTTACAAGCAAAGATGAAAATTTAAACATGATGACTTCAATTTCTGTCATGGTCTTGCAAAACTGATATAGAGTTGGAGTTATGCTTTTATTATTTAGTTGTTGGATTGTTGCTGAATCTGACACTATTGAATATTATGAATATGTTAAAATATGAAAGGAGAAAGACCAGAGTAATCTCGTGTCCATAGCAATGGGAGTTTTTCACGGCAAATGGTGATACAGATTAAGTTTACTTAGAAAATATTTTGAGACTTCCAGATTTATGGGTTTTGTGTTCTTTTGTCCTTCTGATCTTTACACGCAATTATTTGTTTTCTTTTTCATTGTTATTATTTTTATTATTCTTGTGGCTTTTTCAAAACTAAAAATATTTGTTTATAAAATAAGAATTAAACATGTCAAATTGATTAATACCTATCTCGTATTGTTTTTTAAATTTTCATAAAATTCCTTCTTTTTATTTTCATAAGGAAAACCATTTAAAATATATTCACTCACAATATTTTTTTTATAAACTATATAATTTTTAGTTTATATTAGACTAGAGTACAATTACAAGTGAGATAGATTTCGACCATGAAGTAAAAATAATTTTTTTTATTATATATAGTTTTCATCCAAAATAAACAGAACTTTTTTATTACGTTTTTTCTATTTATATAATATGAAATTAATATTTTACTTTAAGTGAACAAGTTTAGCCACTCCCACCAATGAGTTACTTATAATAAACTGTTATTTGATTTTTTTTAACAGAAGTTGAATAAAACAATGAACAATGAACAATGAACATACAAATTAGGAAAGTTTAATAAATTTTTACACCCACGTTATATTTATTATTTTCTCTTTCATCTTTTTTTCTTTTCCTTTTATAAATAAAAAAATTATCTTTTTAATAACTATCTTACCCTTAAAAATAGATTTTCAATCACTTCAAACAATTAAATGTGCTATTTAAGTTTGAATCTCACCTCCTTAAACCTTCAAAGTTTTTCTTTTATATTGAAGCTTATCCTCTTCCTCTCTAACCTCTAAATATGAAAACATGGGATACAACCTTTCTTTTTACAAAATCCTTATTTCAATCCACACCATTCAGAGTGATGTGTATATATGTAATAATTATTATTAAATAAAATATCTAAATTTCCATTTTATCAAATATATATATATATATATATGGAATGAGTAAAATAAATTCTTCTTATGTTTGACACTAATTATTTAATTAATATAAATTATTAATTTAAAAAGGGAAAGTTAAGATTATAAAAGCCACTCTATTTATTCCAATATTATCCTTTCTATTTCCTTATATATATTCGTTTTTCAAATAACTAAACTCATACTAGCACAGGACTAATATTTTTTTTAAATTGTTTTATTCAGAAAAAAGGTTATTGACATGATTTCCCAAAATTATATATAAAAAGGGTTGCTCAAAATATTATATTTTAAAGTATTTAATAATTTAAATATATAAAATTACTAGATAAAAAAGGGTGAAACGTGAAACTTATTGCTATTTTAAAATCTTTTATAAAATAAAGTGAATCTCTATCCAATATTTTTTACCATCCTCTTTTCAAAAAGTCTTGTTTCAGTAAAATAAAAATACCATGAATTACAAAAACTTCTCTTTAATTATTTCACACAGTTATATACTTAAGGATCAAATTAATAATTTATAACAACTTCAAATAAACAATAACACATTCAATAATTATAATATATCCAATTTATTGATAATATTAATTAAAAAAATACTTTATCTTAAAGCATTCTATAATATTAAGCAATTGATTAACTTATAGTATAATTTTGTAAATAATTAATATTGAATGATTATAATAATGTAACTACCATACATTTCATCTAATTTTCATTAGAGTTTCTTCTAATTCCTCCTTTTCTTTATCATTACATAGCTTATCATTTTTCACAGTCTTCTCTTTTATTCTTTTTTCCAATCTCTTCCCGTCTAGTGTAATATTTGAGGTGGACATTAATATTTTTACAATAATATTCTCATCACAAAATGGAGAATGATGAATGCACAGTATAGATGGATGGATGAAAGGGAAATAGATAAAAACCAATGAGATAAAAAAAAAAGATAAAAAAAGTTAAAAAAACGAGATTTAAACAAGGTAGATGAAAAATTAAATGTATAATAACTCTTACAAAATTTCCTCAACTAAACTATCCCATGATCTTTATATTCAACACTTCATTGGTTCCTTTTGCCTTCATCCTTTTCCTCACTCTTTCACTATATTTCGAAGACACTGCTCCCGTTGACTTGCAGTAAATCCCTCTTTGTAAGATGGAGAATATCCAACACAGAGAAGTGGAGGTGAAGGGACTGAAGCTGCATGTGGCAGAAATTGGAATTGGTAAGCCAATTCCTTCAAGACCCTCTTGGAATACTGTCTAAGAGTGATTTGCATATATATACTTCATATTGATAATTTTTGTGTTGGTGAAGGGTCCAAGGCAGTGGTATTCTTACATGGATTCCCAGAGATCTGGTACACATGGAGGCACCAGATGATTGCTGTGGCAAACGCCGGTTATAGGGCTATTGCCTTTGATTTCAGAGGCTATGGACTCTCTCAGCAACCAGCTGAGCCAGAAAAGGAAACCATGTTTGATTTGGTTCATGAAATTGTGGGTCTTTTGGATGCTTTAAACATCACCAAGGTATGCTGCAGTACATGTGCATGACTATGTAAATGTATATAGGTTTCTAGAGTGCAGAAGTATATGCAGATCTAATATGTAACTTAATTGAAGAAAATATTTGAGGATAATCTAATTCTTAATTGGAGGGCATTAAAAATAGAATTTGCTTACACTAACTATAAGTCATTTTAAAAACTTTGAAATTGTAAAATATGTTATATATATTATACTAATATGATTAAGACTGGGAAGTATACTTTTTATACCTACATTCGTACTTGGAAATTTTGTGAATAAATTATAGTCAGACCAAGATTCATTTGATAATATAGATAATTTTTATAGAGAGCAATTGAGTTTGAGTCTAATATTCATGCCTAATTTCATATGCAATTTCGTTGTTTATAACAGGCTTTTCTAGTTGGGAAGGACTTTGGTGCTATGCCAGGACATCTTACAACTGCAGTGCACCCAGAAAGAGTTGCTGGTATCATAAGTTTAGGCATTCCTTTCATGCTTCCAGGTCCCTCTGCAGTGGAGAGACACCTTCCGCTCCCCAAAGGGTTTTATATTACTAGGTGGCGGGTACAAATTCCATCTTGCATCATACTTTTTTATATGGTTTAATTAGTCTTTGGTCTCTGTATTTGGAAACTGCTCATCTTAATCTTTACGTATACACCTTTTAATTCGTTTTAAGTCCTATATATAGAGAGAGAGATTGTGAAGGTATAAAGACCAATGTTTTTATATTCATTGGAATGTTTAGGAGTGATTATTCATTGATTCCAATTCCAATTCAGGAGCCTGGGAGGGCAGAAGCAGATTTTGGCCGTTTTCCTGTGAAATCTGTGATAAGAAACATCTACATTCTCTTCTCCAGAAGTGAGATTCCAATTGCTGCTGATGATCAAGAAATCATGGACTTGTTTGACCCATCTACTCCCCTACCTCCATGGTTCTCAGAGGAAGATCTTGCAACCTATGCATCTTTATATGAAAAATCTGGATTCAGATATGCATTGCAGGTTCCTTACAGGTAAACAAAGGTCATTTCTCCCCTTTAAATTGAAATGCTACTCAATTGTTTTTGTTTTCCCTAAACTAAGGCTAAGGTTATTTGTAAACATTATTTAACCTTCCAGTTAGTTTGATTCCTAAATCCTAGTGTTTGATCTTAATGACTTCAATTAATTTAATGACTAAATTAACTTCATCAGCTGGTTTGTTACCATGATATTATCAGAGCAATCAATTTAGGCCACAACGTTAGCTGCCAAGTGAACTTACACACATTAAACTTTTGAAACAATTGATAGAATACTTATAGATAGAATCAAGGACTAGTTGCTTTTTCACAATGTGAAAGACCAAATTAACTAAAAGTTGTTGCTGGTTAAATTTGCTTTTTTCAGAATGTCAAAAGACAAATATGATGTATGGAGTTTAAATTTTTGTGAAACCTAGCATTTTCCTGACTCCTTAAAACTGTTATAAATAGTCTTGAGGGTACATATGAGTATTTATGATGCATTCAGGAGTATCAACGTGGATGCTGGCTTAAGTGATGTAAAAGTTACTACTCCGTCACTTCTGATAGTGGGCGAGAAAGATTATGTGCTCAAGTTTCCAGGCATGGAGGACTATATTCGAAGTGGGGCAGTGAAAAACTTTGTTCCTGACTTGGAAATCACATATATTCCAGAAGGAAGCCATTTTGTGCATGAACAAATTCCAGAGAAGGTGAACCAGCTCATCCTTGAGTTCCTTGACAAACAAAGCATCTAAATTTTGCATTCAGCCTAAAAGCAACTTCCGTGATGTTTGTTGCAATATCTAGGCGAATAATAAAGTTTGGTTAACGTTATTGTTCTTTGTATCCCTTGCACGTTGTATTATGGTAAATTATTTGATATAGGTATGAGAGGGTCAATTTGATAACGGGTGTAAAAGAAAATCTGAATGATGTGGAAATTTCAGGAGGACTCTTTGGATGGTGTTTAATATGACAAACGTTATAATATCCTGTTCTTAAACTTTCTGCTGATAAAAGGAGTATATTATAAGAATTTTGAAGATCAGTTCAATAAAATCTATCAAGTTCCTAATTTGTCTAACTTGATCACAGCATTTGGTAGAAGACATGTGTCCGGTGAAACTGCCTTAGTGACATTTTTATTTAGAAACTAGTTAATCCATAAAAAGATCTTACCTCTGCTGACGTTTGTAGGTGTGGGCCAATCTCTTATTTTCTAGTGATCCACTTGAACACGTTTATTACTTATCACAAATGCTAGAAAGTTCACACTATCCATTCCATAAACACATTTTTCTTTGTTTACAAAAGGAGTTGTATTTTTCAAAGTTTCAAACACGACCCTAAGATGATCCATATGTTAATGCATGGTCAAGAATATCATCAAAGTATATTACAACAAATTTTCCTATGAATGATTTAAGAACATGATGCATGAGTATCATGAATGTGCTAGGCGCATTAGTTAGTCTAAAAGGCATGTCATACAATCCAAATTTTGTTTTAAAAGTCATTTTCCACTCATAACCCTCCCTTATCCTTATTTTATTGAAGCCACTTTTTAAATCTATCTTAGAAAAAATTGTTCTATCAAACAATTTATTAGTTAAATCATCTAGTCAATGAGGTGTTTGTACTTGATTGATTGTAATGTTGTTTATTTTTCTATATTAAGAGTGCCTCCAATTGCTTTTGAATCTCCTTAGTATCCTCAAGAATGTTTATATAGGTTGGCCTATTAAGCAAACTAGATCCAGAAAAGAGGTCTTTATAGTGCTCAATACCTCTTAAGGGTGGAAGCCCTTTCGGAGGTCTTCAAAAATCCCCTCAAATTCCTATAAGAGTTTTTCCAAGCCTAAAGAATGTGAAGGTGGAAGTTGAGAAGACATGGAACAAACATTAGTGGATAAAAGAAGATATAAAGGCTTATGCATGGATTTAACCTTCTTTACCTCTTTGTAGGACACCAAGAGTGATTCTTTGTCTTTTTTTTTTGTGAAGTGTTGTGTGTCTTTTCCTTCTCCCTTTTGTCTCCCATTATCATTTGATCTCTTCTCACTTCCTTTGGTATGAGTAGTTTTAGAGAGTAGGTGAACCTTATTTTGAAAAGTAAACATGTTGGTATGACCATCATAGTGAACACGTCTATCGTATTGCCAAGGCCTTCCCAACAAGACATGACTCTATAGGGACCACATCACAACACTTCATCTTTGTACTTGCCAATGAAGAAGTTAAGAATAACTTGATTAGTCATTTTAATCTCTCCATCTTCACTCAACCATTGTAGCTTGTAAGGTCTTGGATGGGGAATGGTGGGAAGATTAAGTTTTTCCACCAATCTCTTACTTGCTACATTAGTACAACTTCCACCATCAATAATGAGTACACAAACTTTATGATTGATGAAGTATGTTGTATAAAGAATATTTTCGCTTTGAGCTTGAACAACATCCTTATAGACATGGCCAAACATTTGTCTCACAACCAATAAGTCTCCTTTCCTTGGGGAAAGAGTATACTCACTATTTTTAGAAGAAGATGGACTAGAGGTTGGAGAAGAAGAAGAAAAAGAAGGAGTAGAATTTGAAGAGTACTTGCATTCATTAGTATAACACCATTACCCTTTGGTTTGGACAATAATAAGCTTTATGTCCATAATCCAAGCATTTAAAACATTTGAGGCTACTTGTCTTTTCCTAAATTTTGGGTTTTGATGGAGAAGATGGAGAAGCATGAGTCTTAGTATGAGTAGAAGAAGTTTTATGATCTTTAGAAGAAGAAGGTTTAGAATCTTTAGAAGAAAAATATGGAGGTTTAGAGTACTTAACTTGGTGAGTCTTTTCCTCTTCATTCTTCTCTTTGTTGGAGGAGTTCCATGAGAAGTGTCTTTGGAAGTCTTTCCTCCTTTGGATTCTTGCCTCCACTTTAATTGCTTGATGGAGAAGACTTTCCAAAGTCTCATGGTCATGTAACTCCACCACTTCTTGGATATCATGATTGAGGCCATGGAGGAATCTTGTGATTTTTGCCTCTTCATTTTCATCCAAGCCAATCTTGAGAAGAAGTAACTCCATCTCTTTGAAGTACTCCTCCACTCGTTTTGATCCTTACCTTAATCTTTGAAGCTTTAAGTAATTCCTTTCTATAATGTGTAGGCATGAATCTCTTTTTTATAGTCACTTCAATTAACCTCAAGTTTTGATGGATTGTTTCTTCCCCTTTTCAACATCTTTTGAAATTGATTCCGCCAAAACAAGACATATTCCTCAAATTCTAAAGCAATAAGTTTCACAATTTTGATATCATACAAGTCATATAAAAATAAAATTTGTTCAATCTTTCCTTTCCCACTCTTCATACACATTATGGTTCGAATCACCGTCAAATTTAAGAATTTTAGCATTATGCCTAAAAAATTTATCTAGTCTTGCATGATTTGTTGATGATCTTCTCCTCTCATGGCTTTCCTTATAGAAAATCTCCATGTCACTCTCATCTTGTGTAGATGATGAATAGTGTCTCCTTTCTCTTTTTGTTATTTTGTGTCTCCTATCCTCCTTTGCATCAATTTGTAATTGCATTCCTTCCATCCTTTTCAATAATTCACCCATGGACACATTTTTAATCTCTGTATTCGACTTCCTTCCTTCTTAGAACTCCTAGACATGGTTGAAATAGTTCAACAAAAACCTATAAAAAATTTCACAAGAAAACAATCCAAAATTAGGCAAAAATTGAGTGTTAATAGTAAAAACTTTATTGTAATTTTTGTAGAAGTGGTTTGGCTCTCAAATTTGGTACACTCAATCTCAGGATGGTAACTCACTCAAGAAAATTTTATTTCATCCAAAATAGTGCAAAATTAGTGAGAAAATATCCCACACTTGCCTCCAATTCTCACCAAGAATTACCAACTCTCAAGTAAAAGATGTAACAAATCCAAATTCATAAATTTTTATTACAAAACCATGAGATGCAAGAAAGAAAAACTAAAAAAGTTTAAGAACAAAAGGCGCAAAAAATATTACTACACTTAATATAACAAATTATTTAAAGAAAAACAAAGAAACAATTGAAAAAGACTCAAAGAAGGGTGAGTTTTTGTGTTATTTTCACACCCATTAGATTTATGTAAAATATTGAAATGAAAGGCACCTAAGAATCAAAAAATTCCAAAAAGGAAATTCCACACAAAATCTGGAAACAATTTGACATTCTCTAATGAAGTCTATATGAAAATTGATTCAAGAAAAGTAGGGTTAACTACGTATGAACAACCATTTCTCAAACACTTGGTGTGCTAAATTTTGTATTTTATTTTGATTCTTTTGCACTTTTCCTTACTTTTTAAAGACCAATATGGCTTATTCATTCACTGCAACAACTCCATTTAAATCAGTTTTAGAAAAAAAAAAAAAACAATTTTACAAGACAACCACAAATGAGAGAATCACATACATGAATCCTTATGTTCAAGGGTTTTCAATTTTCGAAAACATGTTTCTTCTTAAATGAACTCTAAAAACAAGATTAAAAATTTTTAAACTCTAGAAAAATTCAAGAAGAAAGCAAGAAAACAAAGAAAGAATAAGGCTAAAGGACACAAAATTAACCAAATATCAACATCATACCCATTTCCTAGAGTGAGAAAAATTTTCAGCAAAACCAAGAAGATGGATACAATGACTTGATTAATGAATGATTTTGTACAAAAGAGAGGACTCCTATTTATAGTGTTTATGGACATCCCAATGCTTACAAGTTTCACAAAAGATTAACAAAGTTAATTATGTTTAAGTGTAACTAATCTCCTAGAAGTGTTAAAGGTGGTTTGGAAGGTGCATTCATATACAAATGATGGTTTTTAGAATTTATGAAGGGCATGGATAGTTTTTCAAAGTAATGATGGAAATTGCATTTAGTTAGAAAATGTAATAATGGTAATAAGGGGAATTGCATTTAGTTAGAAGGTGTAATGATGAGAGTTGTATTTAGTTAGAAGGTGTGATGATGAGAGTTGCATTTAGTTAGAAGGTGTGATGATGAGAGCTGCATTTAGTTAGAATGTGTAATGATGGTTCATGAAGATGTGGTTATCCTTGTGCTTCAATTTGATTGATGGAGAATTCCAAAAGTTAAGATGTTTATTTCCTTCTCTTCTTACATTATCTCAAATTTCTTTCATTTTCAATAACTCTATTTGATTTATTATTTTAATCTCCTTTTTTAAAAACTCTAATTTCCCCCTTGTCATTCTTCCTTCAAACTTCTTTATTTGTTCCTCTTTCTCCTTTTTTAGTCATGTTCTTTTTTTACTATTTGATGCTTTTCCTTTTTTTCTTTGGATACTTCCTCATCCTCATACATATCAGATGTAGCTTTGAAAGAGGAAGAGCAAGAAAATGTTGATGTGAAAGCTCATAGCACCACTATTCTTAGAACTCTTTCCTGACATCAAAATTCTCTTTATCAATAGGGATTTATAGAAAAAAAGGCAAAATTTCGAAACATGTTGATCTAAGATGTGTTGTTGAACCTCCAATATGTCCTCTTCTATCTTCTCCCTTCTCTTCAACTTAACTTGATGGGAGAGAGTCATGTTCATAAACATTGCTTGAGAACTTATTCTCAAACTTATGTTTTTTTTTTCTTTTTTTTTCATTCTCTTCGATAAACAAAGATATCTCTAACTAGGATCGTCTTTGTTCAACTAATCATTTTTTTTTGTTTGAATTGTTTGTTTTTCTTACTCAAAATGGTGTTAGCGTAAAAAAACCCTATCATCAATCCATTTGAATTAATTAACTCTTTTTTTAACTTTTCAATCTTAATCGAGATGTTCACATTTATAAATTAAGATCCCTTCTCCTCTCCAACGATATCTCTGACGATATTCTTTAAGAAAATAATTTTTTAAAGACATTTAACCATTTTTAATTAGACTAGAATATAACTAAGAGCTATATTTTAACTATGAAGTAGAAATAAATTTTTTATTATATATAGTTTTCATTGAAAATAAATATAATTTTTTATTACGTTTTTTCTATTTATATGATATGAAAGTAATATTTTACTTTAAGTGAAAAAGTTTAGTCACTCTCACCAATGTCTTACTCATAATAAACTATTTGATTTTTTTTAAAAAGAAGTTGAATAAAACAATGAATGAATATGCAAGTTAGGAAAGGTTAATAAATTTTTAGGGTTTACGCCACGTTATGTTTATTATTTACTCTTTCATCTTCTTTTTTCCTTTTCTTTTACAAATAAAAAAAATTATCTTTTTAATAACTATCTTACCTCTAAAGGTTGATTTTCAATTACTTTAATCCATTAAATACGCTATTTTAAGTATGAATCTCACCTCCTTAAACAATATTTTTCTTTTATACTGAAGCTTATCCGCTTCCTCTCTAACCTCTAAATACGAATACGAAAACATTGGATACAATATTACATTTCTTTATATATATATATATATATATATATATATATATATAATGAGTAAAATAAATTATTTTTATGTTTGACACTAATTATTTTCTTAATATAAATTATTAATTTAAAATAAAATGAAAAGTTAAAATTATGAAATCCATTCTATTTATTCCATTATTATGTGTATCCTTTCTATTTCCTTATATAATATATATTTCTTTTTCAAATAACTAAACTCATACCGGTACAAGACTAATACTATTTTTTTTTTTTAAAAATTCAGAAAAGAAGTTATTAAAATGATTTCTTAAAATTATAAATATAAAATGTTGCTAAAAATATAATGTTTTAAAGTATTTAATAATTTAAATATAAAATTACTGGATAAAAAAGGGCGAAACTTGAAACTTATTGCAATTTTAAAACTTTTATAAAATAAAGTGAATCTCTGTCCAATATTTTTGCCATCCTCTCCTAAAAAAGTCTCAGTAAAATAAAATTACCATGATTTCCAAAAACTTCTCTTTAATTATTTCACACAGTTATATACTTAAGGATCAAATTAATAATTATCGATAAAATTATACCAACTTCAAATGAATAATTTACACATTCAATAATTATAATATATCCAATTTATTGATAAGATTAATTAAAAAATACTTTATCTTAAAACATTTTATAATATTAAGCAATTGATTAACTTATAGTATAATTTTATAAATAATATTGAATAATTACAATGATGTATCTACTATATCTTTAATCTAATTTTTATTCTTTTCTTCTAATTCTTCCTTTTCCTTATCATTACATAGGTTATCATTTTTCACAGTCTTCTCTTTTATTTTATTTTTTCCAATCTCTCCCCTCTAGTGTAATATTTGAGGTTGACATTAATAATTTTACAATAATATTCTCAACGCAAAATGGAAAATGATGAATGTACAGTATAGATGGACGAAAGAGAAGAGATAAGTACAATCTGATAGATAAATACAATGTGATAAAAGAAATAAAAAAGTTAAAAAAAATGAGATTCAAATAAGGTTGATGAAAAATTAATGGTATAATAGCTCTTAAAAAATTTCCTCAACTAAAACCTATGACATGATCTTTATATTCAATACTTCCTTGTGTTCCTTTCGCTTTCATCGTTTTACTCACTCTTTCACCATATTTCTAAGACGCCATTCCCTTTCACTTGCAGTAAGCCCCTCTTTGTAAGATGGAGAATATCCAACACAGAGAAGTGGAGGTGAAGGGACTGAAGCTGCATGTGGCAGAGATTGGAACTGGTAAGCTAATTCCTTGAAGACCCTTTTGGAATACTGTCTAATAGTGATTTGCATATACTTCATATTGATAATTTTTGTGTTGGTGAAGGGTCCAAGGCAGTGGTATTCTTACATGGATTCCCAGAGATCTGGTACACATGGAGGCACCAGATGATTGCTGTGGCAAACGCTGGTTATAGGGCTATTGCCTTTGATTTCAGAGGCTATGGACTCTCTCAGCAACCAGCTGAGCCAGAAAAGGAAACCATGTTTGATTTGGTTCCTGAAATTGTGGGTCTTTTAGATGCTTTAAACATCACCAAGGTAAGGAGATAGATATGTTGCATGCAGTACATTTTATACCTGCATTCATACTTTGTAAATAAACTATACTCAGACCAAGATTCATTTGATAATATTAATAATTTTTAGAGAGCGATTGAGTTTGAGTCTAATATTCATCCCTAATTGCATATGCAAATTCATGGTTTATAACAGGCTTTTCTAGTTGGGAAGGACTTTGGTGCTATCCCAGGACATCTTACAACTGTAGTGCACCCAGAAAGAGTTGCTGGTATCATAAGTTTAGGCGTTCCTTTCATGCTTCCAGGTCCCTCTGTACTGGAGGGCCACCTTCTGCTCCCCAAAGGGTTTTATGTTACTAGGTGGCGGGTACAAATTCCATCTTGTATCATAGTTTTTTGTGTAGTTTAATTAGTCTTGTGGTCTCTATATTTAGAAAGTGCTCATCTTAATCTTTACATATATATAGAGAGAGATTGTGAAGGTATAAAGACCAATGTTTTTATATTCATTGGAATGTTTAGTAGTAATTATTCATTGATTACAATTCCAATTCAGGAGCCTGCAAGGGCAGAAGCAGATTTTGGCCGCTTTCCTGTGAAATCTGTGATAAGAAACATCTACGTTCTCTTCTCCAGAAGTGAGATTCCAATTGCTGCTGATGATCAAGAAATCATGGACTTGTTTGACCCATCTACTGCCCTACCTCCATGGTTCTCCGAGGAAGATCTTGCAACCTATGCATTTTTATATGAAAAATCTGGGTTCAGATATGCATTGCAGGTTCCTTACAGGTAAACAAAACTCATTTCTCCCCTTTTAGATTGAAATTCTACTCAATTATTTTTATTTTCCCTAAACTAGGGCTAAGGTTATTTGTAAACATCATTTTAACCTTCCAGTTAGTTTGATTCCTAAATCCTAGTGTTTTATCTGAATAACAGTTAGTTTGATTCCTAAATCCTAGTGTTTTATCTGAATAACTTCAACTAATTTAATCACTAAAATTAACATCATCGGCTGGTTTGGTCCATGATATTATCATAGAAATGAATATAGGCCACAGTTTAGCTGCCAAATTAACTTATACACATTAAACTTTTGAAACAAATTGATTGATAAAATACTAAAAGATAGAATCAAGGATTAGTTGCTTTTTCACAATGTGAATTAACGAAAAATTGATTGATTATTTTTTCAGAATGTCAAAAGACAAATATGATGTATGGAGTTTAATTTTTTGTGAAACCTAGCATTTTCCTGACTCCTGAAAACTGTTATAAATAGTCTTGAGGGTACAGATGAGTATTTATGGTGCATTCAGGAGTCTCACTGTGGATGCTGGCTTAAGTGATGTAAAAGTTACTATTCCGTCACTTCTGATAGTGGGTGAGAAAGATTATGTGCTCAAGTTTCCAGGCATGGAGGACTATATTAGAAGTGGGGCAGTGAAAAACTTTGTTCCTGACTTGGAAATCACGTATATTCCAGAAGGAAGCCATTTTGTGCATGAACAAATGCCAGAGAAGGTCAACCAGCTCATCATTGAGTTCCTTGACAAACAAAGTATCTAAATTTTGCTTTCAGACTAAAAGCAACTTCCATGTGGTTTGTTGCAATGTCTAGGCGAATAATAAAGTTTGGTTAACGTTATTGTTCTTTGTATCCCTTGCACCTTATATTTATGCTAAATTATTTGACATAGAGATGAGAGGGTGTATTTGATAATCTGTGTAAAAGAAAATCCGAATAGTGTGGAAATTTCGTAAGGGGCGTAAAAGAAAATCTGAATGATGTGGAAATTTCAGGACTCTTGGATTGTGTTTAATGTGACAAACGTTATAGTATCTGTTCTTAAACTTTCTGCTGCTGAAAGGAGTATATTATAAGAATTTTGAAGATTAGTTTAGTAAAATCTATCAAGTTTCTAATTTGTCTAACTTCATGTGTGTTTATATATATATATATATAAGTAGAGTTTGTAAATTTTATCTTATAGATTAATTTTGTGAAGTTAGAATTAACTATAAACTCACTTAAGATGATATAAGAGAGAGTTTATTATAGTTAAATTTGTTGAAACTCTTAAAAACACAACATCCTTGAAACTTAACTCTATAAAACTTTCTTCAAAACTTTCGTTTAACCAAAACATGCCACAACATAATTTTTGAAGATTTGAGACTCAAATCTTTATGTCAAGATGAGAGTGTCAACGTATAAAGGGCAAGAGAGGCACTAGTCACATCCCGGCGCACATTAGCTAGGAGACTTTCCTAGATTGGAAGGAAGAGGGTGATTAGGGGGCATAAATGTCAAAGACTCGACAGTTCCATTATCTCCCCTAGCTCCTCCGCCGTCGACGCCTTGTCCGAGGACAAACTAACCGCCAACGAGGATGAAGACGACGACTGCGACAACGTTCATGAAGGAGTCGTCGGGGAATCCATCACTTCCGTGGCGGCGGCCTTCGCCGCTGCCGCCTGAACGTCCCGAGGGCGAGCTGGAGTCGGTCCGGGGTAGGGAGCCATTTTATCTCCGTTCAGTTTTTTCAAAAAAAAAAAAAAAAAAAACAATGGTTATGTGAATAATTTAGTGAGTGAGTGTTATGTTTGGTTTAGGTTTGATTGGGTGTTGAATTTGAAAGGACGAGAAGGTGGCGCCGTAACACTTTAGTTGGCTGTGGCTTTCAAACCCTAATGAATTTAGGGTATGCATTGAAGTGGCATAAATGAGAAATGGGCATTAGCCTAAATTAAATAAAAATGGGAATGACAATGTTAATGTAAAGTTAAAAGAATAAAAAATTAGAGAAAGAAAATTAAAGGTGGAGTGGCAGCTTGAAAAGAACGTGTTGCATAGGTTATTTGGGTACTTATACCTTATGAAAAAATTGAATGGATTAAAAAAAATAAATGAATAAAAAAAGTGCAGCGATACAAGGTGAATGCATAACTAAATGAATAAAAAAAAGGTGTAGGAATATAAGGTGAATGGATTAAAAAAATAATTAAATGAATAAAAAAAGTTGCAGGGTGACGTGTTGTTTTTCATTTTTTTCTTTTCTTTTTCTTCTTTATTTAGATTTAAAGCATTTGTTTTTTACTTTTTTTATATTTCCAATAGATTTTATATTTTACTAAAATTAAATTAAAGTTAAATATTGTTTTTCTAATGTTTTATTTAAAAGATATTTTGATTAAACTTCCAAATGATCATACGCGTCATGCGAGATTTATTTTAAATAATAATTTTCGAATAACATTTCTATTTTGTATCTAATTAAGTTAGAGTCTAATTTAGAATCTAATAATATAAGTTGCTAAAAACTTGATAGCTAATGTTAGATACCAATTATCTTGACTTAATTGGTTACTAAATTCAATCATTACTTTTATTTTGTAGTTATTTAGCAACCAAAACCTAATTTGGTGATTATTTTCGTCACAATTAGCAACCATTTTATTTGGTAGCTATAAATTGGTATCTAAATAGTTTTTTTTTTCTTGTAGTGTATTATTTTGATGGTTTTCAAAATCTTCCAGAAATCTACATTTGTGAATAAGTGAGGAAAAATAAAAAATGTCTAATATCCCTACTACTTTTCTCAATTCAAGCCTGAGTCTATCTTCAAATTTTATGCACTTTATTCTCCCAAGATGGTAAAATAAGGTAGAATATTTTTCTACTTCTTTAAATTTAAAAACATATTCTCTTACTAACACAATCCATTGTTTTAATTACATGAATTCTTTTTGGTTTGCTCTCCTCACATCATTAGAAAAATCTTTCAAGAAGTAATTTTTATCTAAATACTTCCCAAGTAATGGTGATTCCTACTCCTTTTCATAACTTCCTAGTACTATCCCACCAATACTCTGCTCCTATCAACATAAATATAGGGTAATTTACCTTTACTTTGTCATAATGATTCATAACTCAAAATATTTTCTCCATCTCTTTAATCCATAATTCAACTTTTTCTAGGCTTTAACCTCTAGAGAATTGAAGGGCTTTGTTTCTACTAAATTTCACTAAACCTTGTGACTCAGTGGTTTCTTCAAGCCTTTGATTCCTTAATAGTGCAACGATCATATCTTTGATTGTTTGTATTACTTCTTTCAACTCATCATTCCTTTTATTATTTTCCACATGAAGTTACACAGGTCGGTATTCATAAAATTCCTTTGATGGGTGTATTTCACAGGTCTCACAAGAAATATTGCTCTAAAATCATCTTTATTATGACATCCAATTTTTTTTATAATTTCCATAATTAATAATAAATATACAATTTTTTTTTTCTTGAGTTCAAAATCCCTTCAACTAATTATTCAGGGAGTGAGTATCGAGAAGATTTAATTCAAAATTAGTTGCTACTATTTCAAATTTTGCAACAAAATAATTATCCAGTGGTGACCTCTTTGTTCACTTAAAGGTCAACCCCTATCGTTGCCTAAAGATGACCTCTTACATCATTTCTTACTATTTTTACATTTTACCATCTACTTTTATCTTACAAATTGTCGACCCATTACCTAGAGAGGAAATAAGAGTTTATTTATCTACAACCCTTCATTCTTAAAATATTGGGAGTGTCCATGTATTTAGTAATATTTTAAATTGATATATATTTTTTCTATACAACAAGAAAGAAACACAGGAAAGTGAGACATATATTATAGAAAAATCATATCAAATCGTAAGAATTATACCATGTCATAGAACAATTAAATTCAATTTTTTTAGAAAGATTTGGATCCCTAAAATAGCGACTAGTCTGGTTAAATGAGTTTTACCGAGATTAATTACAAAATAATCTCATCTTGAATTTACTCATTTAAATATCCAAGGTCCAACCCCAATCTACAAAGGTCTTTAAATCAATCTATGCATAATGATCATGAAATACATATATAAATCAATAAAATATAAACAAGGTCAATTAAATGAATGGTCCAGTAGCATAAAATAGGAATAAATTAAAGAATTTAAGGATACCTCATCAGAAAAAAAAACTTTTCTTGTACAAGAATACTGTCTCTTTTCCCTACTTATTTGAAATTTAAAATTTTCTCTCTCTCTTCCTCTCTCTCTTCATTTTCTTACTATTGCCTCCTTTTTGTTAAAAGTAATATACGCCCCTCCATTTTTATAGTGAATTTTGTAATCATTACCTTTTGGTTTGCTTTGAACATTTTAGTTAGAATCTAATTATATTTCAGTTATTAGTAAAAGATGGTTAGGAAAAGATGTGGTGGCATGGTAAGAGATAAGGTGGCTTGGTAAGAGATAAGAAAGTAATTAGTGGTGGATGTCATCTTATGTCCCTTTTAGTAAATTTCCAATGTTTGACTTATCTGCAACACTCTAGAAGGTTTGTGTTAAAGTGGCTATAATATCGAGAGTACATTCTATCTTATCGGTTAAGGGATAAGATATGTACTTATAAAGATACTCAACATAGTCCTCTCAGTTTATCACTAACGGTCTTTGTTGGAATTTAACTAAGGTATAAATGTTTGATGTATTTAACCAACATGTACTTGGTCATCATGGAATTTAACATCTATAGTATTACAAGTTGGTAATATCAAACACAAACCAAGGTATGGTGGTGTCATAATCTATTCTCCATATGACAACTTAGAATTCAAACCAAAGTATAACAACCTTTAATCGAAAGATAACAGGTAAACAATGATTATGGTAGTTAAGATGATATGACGACTCCGTATATACACGAGATCATTAATTCAGTCAGAAATAAAGATGTAATGTTGTATTACAAAGTCCCCGATAGCTATATACTTTAGTGTTAACATTTTTTTTATAGCTTTTACATATAATTATATTTGCTTCTTTATAATGAAATCTTATAAGAGAGAAAACAAAAGAAGATGAAGAATAGAAGATAGGAAAAAACAAATCATTAATACTTCTATTCCAAACTAAAAAAATTGACCAAAAGACATTATACACGATATATACAATATATTGTACTATTCCTTTAATATATTATAAATTTTTAGACGTTATATCTTTTGTAAAAATTATATTAATTTGTAACATCCTTTTTTTAACAGTTATATTAACCATTAGACATAATCACATACATTTTCCTCTTCTTAATAGAGAATCAAATAAATATATATATATATATATATATATATATATATATATATATATATATATATATATATAAATAATAAAAGGAAAAATAAATAAAATATAAACATAAAGTCATTTTTTATCTCTACTGGTACTGTGTTCTTCTGTAATATCTCCTACTTTTGCATAACACAAAATTATGACAGCTAATAACAATATAAATATACACAAGATAAGTTAAGCTAGAGATCTAAAATCTTGCATACATGTATATATTAACATATTCACACGTTATATTCACATCTTGTCCATATACTCTAATGGATATAATTTCAAATCAGTCATTAACATTTATTAGAATCAAGTGTTTAACTCTTAGCCCATTAGCTACCTCTCATGTTTCAAGTTACTGACATCAACTTCACAAACAGAAGTCTCTACTTGCAGAATACTTATGCGTTGAATTACACTCAAAGTTATGTACATGTCATACTACCTTAACTAAGTTGTCATCACACACTCATGTGACAAAATAAATCTCTATGACCTACAACACACAATTCTTTTTCACATTGCAGACTAGGTCATAGGAACCTCCTCCAACTCTCACCACCCAATATTTTTCCTCTATGTGAATCCATATCTTTAGAGTCAAGAACATCTCTTCTAGAATCCAAAAATCAATATACAATCATAACCATCTCAACATAGTATTCCCTCCTCGAAAATAACTATGTTCACAACACACCATAGGTCATATCTGAAAACCATCATAGATTTTCATTCATATATATACATTTATATATACATATATACACATTCAACTTAATTTAAATACAAATAAATTGAAATTCATCATCCATTACATTATAATAATTTTCAAATATAATATATTGGTAAAATATAACAATATAGTGAAAGATACACAAATGTTAACATTTAGAAATGTTTAAAAATATGTTTTTTCAAAGTTTGCTCTCTCACAAAACCAATACTTGACTTACAAATAATTAAGTAACTGTTGCAATTCACAAAGCCACCATTTTGCTAATCCAACCAAAGGCATCAACATACTTAACAAATTTTAGTCACCCAACGAACAAAGTATTCACCCAACGACTACACCACTGGATTTTTCATAAAATCATCTCACCCAGGAATCAAAGCTCTTGGGTTTAAAATTAAATGAATTCATCTAGCGAGCTTGGCTCACACAACAACCAAACTACTGGGATTTCGTCTAGCGAGCTTGGCTTACACAACAACCAAACCACTAGGAGTTTTTATTTTAACAGATCGCCAATGAATTTGGGTAGCCCAACAACCAAAGTTTTTCATCCAACAACTCTACATAATTCAAAAATTCTACAAAATAATACAAGTGTCCTAATTAGTCCAAGCTAAGTTTTCACTTCATTTTTGTGCCTAATATTAAATATTTTACTTCAAAATAACAACAACTTGAACCAATTTGTCTCAGATGCAATATTCTAACACAAAATTGATAAACACACAACAATTTCATTCTTTTAAATAAAACAATTTTATCTCAAACTCAAACAGTCAAAGTATATTCAAACAAAACGCATTCCTATATCGCAACCAGGGCCATGAATGGGCAAATGAAAACAAAAAAACTTTCGAAGATGAGTCACCGCCATAGTTTATTTTGGAAAACTATGGAAAAATCAAGAAACAAGAAATGATCTAAAAAACCCAATAAGGATCCGGGAGTCGGTTACATGTAAGGAAGGTATCAATACCTTACAACGTCTGTCCTAAGACGGTACCCTAATTAAATGAGTAAAATGAATGTGATTTTTTAAAATGTTTATTTTTTCCAAAAAAAGAAACAAAAGATGCAAGTAAAAAATATATATACCACACAATGACATGAACATAGTCCCTGGAATCATGAAAGTCTGGATGAAAATATATACCACGCAATACCCCACCAAGACTTGTGCAGTGTAGTCACTTGTATAGCTCTAAAGGTTATCTCGAAGGAGTTTAAGGTCTTGGATGGTGCGAGGGAGGTTCAGAAAGCTATAATTGAAATCAGACATTGTGAGGTACACACCGATTAGACCCGCAAAGAAAATCAAAGCCACCGTTGAAGCCACCACAGTTTCCCAAAAGCTCAACGGAAACTTGGATAACGATGCCACAGGTTGATCCAGCACTGTGTCTGCACCCTCCATCTCCTTCCAAGAAAATGCCACAATTTGTTGCTTGTTCATAGTTTTTCTTCATATTTGTTGTGTGCACATCTCCGAATGTTTTTCTTTTAGTGCAGATGTTGTCTTCTTCCACATCTGAACAATCATTTTTCCATGAAAGAGAACAACATGCGAAATAGTGGCGGTGAGAGTTGCAAAGCTCAATCCATAATCGAATGCAAATGTGATATTAAGATAGAGTTTGTTGTAATTGTTTATAACTATCCATATCGATGTCAAAATTTGCAAGAATCCGAGTGATATTATATTTTGCGCCACTGGAATCATATGTTTTAGAACTGATGATGGGAAATTTCTTGGCATCATATATGTTGTTCCAATATGAAATAGGAATCAGAACATACCTAAAGAGCACAATTCCAACTAACATGTTGATGATGGCAAAGCCAACTACAACAAAAGGGGTCCCAAGCCAACCATTGTATTCCAATGCAGGCCAAATGAACCAATGCCAAAGCCAGTAATACCCAAACCAAATTGTTGAGTGGGGGTGGACTTTTTTCAAACTAAGCGAGATTGTTGCTATTCCTAGAAGTAAATAACCTGGAATAATGTAATAAGCAAAGCTTGATACAAAGACTAGGAAAAGAATTGCAAGCCTTTTGTTTCTCAGTAGGTGTCATACATTTTAAAAGAGTTTCATAATTTTCTAAAAGTAATTCCACTTTGACAGAGGAAACTACTTGGACGCGATTGTCATATATTTCAAAAGAGTTTCATAATTAGGTGGATCCCATAACTCATTAAAATATTATTTTTTTGCTATGTTATAGTGTCAAATGGGAGTATCTTTAAAAAGGGTTTCAAAATATCATTTTCCTTTCTAGTTACTCTATATGTTTTGGAAAATGGTGGTTTAGCGTTGTTGTTCCAAAAAAACTTTCATTTGACACTGCTTTTTATTAATAAAATATTATATATTTGAAGCTTTCCAATTGCTTTATATTCTTTTCGGGTTTTGGAAAAGGAAAATAATATTTTGACAACTGTATATGGAAATAAAATTTTATATTTGTGAAGAAACAAAGAGAATGAAGGGTAAAATGATAGTTTTGAAGTGGTTGTAAAAATTTGTTAATTGTCATGCTCTTTGAAAAAAGTGTCAACTTGGATGAAGGGGGAGAAGCATTTTTTTTAATTTTATATTTTTATTATTTTTTATATATATTTTCTTTTATTTTTATTATTATTTTTTAATTTTATATTATTTCTTTTTTTAACTTTTATTTATTTTTTGTTTTTAGTTATTTTTATTATTTATTATTTTTAATTATTATTTTGTGGGAGTTAAGAGTGAGGAAAGATAGAAAGTGTAATTGAGTGGAAGGCAGGTTTTAAAATTGTCATTTTTATTTTTCTTATATTTTTACTTTTACGTTATTATTTTCTATTTTTATGTTTTTATTTTTATTTCTATATATATTTTTTAATTATTTATATTTTTGATTTTTGATTATGTTATTATTATTATATTTTAATTTTAAATAAAAAACCTAAATCAATCAAGTATTATTTTTTTATTTTAAAATATTTGTTGAAAATTTTTTTCTTTATTTTCTTATTTTTACTTGTAGACATATTTTTTAAATTTTATTTATTCAGAAAAAATCAGATGTTGACACCCTACATAAGATCAAGTATTATGATTAGGTCACTTCTATTCCATAACATATATTGTAATGTATTATTAAAACTTAAATTAATTTTTCTAACCTGTTTAACTTGTTCAAATGAAGTTTAAAAAATAATTTCTCAAAATATCTAAATGACATTCCTGAAACAAATTTGTCTAAGAGTAGTTTGTTGGAGCTAGTGAAGGTCATCCTAAAGTGCTAATTTGATGAAGAAATCCCTTGAAGACACTAGATTTTAGGTTTGGGGTAGTTCTTACTTGGATTAAGACTTTCATGCATTAGTTTGTGTCAATCAATCAAGTACTAGCATAGCTCTTACTCATGGTTAAGTGAAAATAGCATTTCAAAAACGTTTTAGAAAAATTAGTGTTGTAGATCCAAATTTAACATGTTAAATTTCAAAATCAACATGTTAAATTTTTGACAGTTTAAGCTGTCACGTGTTTAAAAGGGTGTTGTGCGCGTTTTGTTATAAAAATTCGATTTCAAAAAGGTTTTCAAAGAGCTTTTAAGAGTTTTCAATAGAGTTTCTTGGAGGGAAAAATCAATTGTGAGAACAAAATGCTTTTGATTTCGAAAGTCATCATGATTTCAAAGACTTGAAGAGGAGCTTTGCTTGGATTTGATTCAATTGGCATGGCATCAGCTTTCTTGTGAAGATAAGTGTTCTTTCTTGAGCTTTTAATTGTGCTTGGTTGCTGCCTAATTGAATTTTCGAGTTGTATTGAATTCTTGAATAGTTTCTTGGTTGATTTGTGCTTAATAGGAAATTCTAAGCATTGTTATTGAGAGAATTGTAAAATTGAATTCGTGTATTGGTGTGTTTGCATTCAAATCTACAGTGGTGTACTGCATTGACACAGTGGGTTTTCATCTTGTGCGGTGGCGGCTGCACAAGGGGGTAGAAGCTCTTCTTGTAGGGTTCAAGAAGGGTTCTAAAGTGATTTGTTTGTAAACTTTGTTTGAATTAGTGGAATTCCTTCCAAGTGGTAGCAAGGGACTGAACATAGCCCAAGTGGTTGGGTGAACCAGTATAAAAACATTTGTGCAATCTTCTTTTCCCTCTCTCTTTTAATTTTCGAATTGCATTTGTGTCATATTCAATTCTGCAGTCAAGAACAACATGTTAAAATTGAAGAACAACCTGTTGAATTCTGGACAGATTTAAAAATACTCATTCTGGTTAAAATCAATTTTAAGGTGTTGTAATTCTATACTTTACTGCAGCTTATTAATCTTGGCTTATTAGCTATGTTGTCTTGTGTTTTTTAGCTCATTGGATCTGTTTTTGAATTGTAAATTGTCTACTGATTTGTTGTTCTGCAGTTTGATATAGTAAATCTGTTTTACATCAATTTTGGGGATTCTTTGAATTGAAATCTGTTTGGTATTTCTGAACTATTCCAGTTTGGCTTGTGTGTACCTTAAACTCTGCTGTGCAATTTTCATAATTTGAATTAAGTGCATTTGGTGCAGAATTCTGTGGGTTGTTTGTTGAAAAATTCATTATGTGCTTTTTTTGGTTTAAAGTAGAAAAATTGCATTCTAACTGTGACTTTTACTGCATAATTGTTTTGGTAATCTGGTGACAAATTGGTACATACTTGATTAACCATTGCTTGATCATATTACTTTGATTTTAGGTATTTTTGATTTGTGCAAAATTCATTTTAATCAAATCTGGTTTTTCTGGTTTTTAAGACTACTGCAGTGATGTGATTTCAACCTGTTGAATTCAACTTTTAACCTGTTATTTTCTGATACTGGTTGAAAATTAACTAAGTGCTGAAAAGGATTTTCAACAAATTTTTTTTTAGATTCAACCTGTTAATTGAAATTTTCCAGAACTGCCAGAATTGTTTTAACAAGCTGTTTCTGATTTTAACAAGTTGTTTTTACTGATTTTATACTTCGAACTGTATTTTTAACAAACTGTTTGTGAATCCAACTTGTTGTTTTTGTGTGGCATTATCATTGTAATCAAAAGTTCATAAAAGATCTCATTCAAACTTTCAAGTTTTTGAAAATTTTTAAATTGTTCAATTCACCCCCTCTTGAACATTGGCCATCTTATTTTTCAACATAGTTATACTTTGACAACCACATATGGCACACACACTCTATAGTCTTACGTGGCGCTGATGTGGTCAAGATAAATGACGTGTAAAAAACATTGCAGCGTGACACTGAGAGTCATTTTTAGGGTTTACATGTTTGGGATTTTATCTAGAACGCTGCCTAACATATTCCATCAAGGATTGAGAAGCAGTGACTTAAAATCTTATATCTCTTGAATCTCGCCACTGCTATCGTATCTGCAGCTGTCGAAACCCTAAAATTTCACCAAAATTTTTGCACAAACCCCAACCACCGTCGATGGTCTCCTACCGCCGCTCACCACCGCAACCACTGTCACACGGAATCTTCCTTATGCAAATGGGTGCACTAGACTCCTATCACGTTTCAAATTTTAAATTTAGATACTTAAAATTCAATTATACCATTTCATAACAAAATACCCTAAATGTCCTTCAAAAAGAAAAGTCTCATTTTATCTTTATCCACGTGTATAATTATACCACGTCAGCAGTTGACATATGGTTGTATGCGACTTGTGGTTGTCAAAGAAAGTTTTCCTTTGCCTAAATATTTAGTTGTTTCCTTTGCCTAAATATTTAGTTGTTAGTGCACGATGTGACTCTGTTATGATTAAGTTGGTTTATGTACTAACACGTTTAAGAAATTACAGGTAACTCATCTCCAATTAGTAAAGACTCTTATATATACTTGCTAATAATAAATGATTTTATCATTCAAGAGTTTAGGTATATCACTTTAATGTTTCTGTGGTTTTGGATTAGTGGCTCTGAATTGTTACAAATAATACAAATACACTTTTAACATACTTCTTTGAACTATTCTCTTTCATTGATTGAAATTTGTTGAAACATAAAATTCAACTAATAAAATAATTTCTTTACTAGTAAGAATGTGATTTTTTATATTTATATCTTATAATAATCTTTTACCATTTTCGACAATAAAATTCTTACCTTCAAGACAATTTTGTTTATTCTATTTCGTTTTTCTTTTTATGTCACTCTTATTATGATACTTCCTTACAAGAAATATCATAGATGACCAACTTTATGTATCCATTATTAATGAAGTTAGACAGAAAATAAAATCAGTTTGTAACTTTTTAATATAGGACAAGTATCACTTGAGTGATGCATTCTTTTATTATATTCATATTCGTAGTTGTACAATAAAATCGAGCTCAAAAAAATCTGTTGATGTTTTTATCAAACACATCAGAAGTAATTATATTATAAGCTCTTTCTGTAGGATGGAAACTGTCCCAAAATATGTAGTTTGACCTGTTTGAACATAGTTTCAGGGTAAGAGGATTACATAGAATACTTGCTTCAAGCTTTCCTGTGCCACAACATCCTTTATCTGGTACTTCAAAACCTAAACCACCAAATGTCATAACAATAAGTAAAAAGTTAGACAAACGAAAATATGTATTAATAAAATTTCAGGAGAAAATATTCAAATTTATCATTAAAAAAAAGTGTTCGATCAATTATACTGAGTACTTTCATGTCATGCAAACCTTTTATGTTAGTGGAAATCAAACATAATAGATGAATCAATAATACTTATCAAATGACACCTAGAATCATAAAGTTTTCTTCATCAATCTGATTATCCAATAGCTTCATATCCAAACAAAAGCTCACATCCCAATATACCAATCACCAAACCATCTTGACTTCTCTTTTTCCACCACCAATAGCAACCTTGGAAACTCAATCTTGAACACAAAACATTTCTCCATTTTATACTCTTCACATCATATAAAAATAAAATAAAAAATTTCTTCAACTATATTTTTTGTATGCCATGTTCTCATTTACAAGTATTTAAATGCCATTCGACTATGACATTTAGAAGTCTCACTAACTAAAGAACTTTAGATACATGATGGAAACAATTTCAATAGACTTATTCACATGAAAAAAATAAAATATTTAAAGACTTCTAAGTCTCAATCTTTTAAGTATCAAAGTTTGGTATTTGCTCAAAGTTTTAGGCATTAGAAAATAAGTAAAGAAGATAAATGAGAGTTTTTTTACGGATACTTTCGTTCTATTTTGTAGGTCTTATGAGAAGATGATTAAGTTAAAATTGAAGATAGAAAATTTAACACGTATATAAACAACCAAATGAATTCCCAAGTTACTTGTTAATTTTCTTTGGGTAATAGTTACTGCACTATCCCTAAATTGAACAAAATTTAAAAAGGAGTAAGTCCCTAAAGAAAGTATATAGAGAATCACAGCAATTCAAATAAATGTTGAGTGGTATAAACATATATTTAGGGACAAATAATAAATAGTTAAGTTTGCAATTTGAAAAGACTTTTTAAAAATTTTCTTAGTTTTAAGGATTATGAGAAAACCCTATCACTTTGAGGAAATAACACGGTTGTTTACTGAATTTTCGATTATATAATAGAACTCTAAATGTGACGTGAATTTATATTATGAGTTGAATCATTGGCATTAAGCAATTGATGTAGATAGACTACTAGTATATAGCATGGTAGATGTGTTTGATTACCATATTTAGTGGGATTTTGAATCATATCCGATAATGGGCTGTAAATATCAAGGTAGACAAGTCTAGCATCTGGAAGACGTTTCCCAAGGGTATCTAATAGGGTTGATAGCTTGTTGTTGAAGAGCATTGCAGCCTGGTTTTCAACATCTGAACATGCTCTCTTAAAGCCTCCTCTGAGAGTTCTTTGAGAGGGCACACACCCTAAATTTGGCAAACCAAGTATTCCAATCCTTCTAGCTCCAAGTCCATAAAGTTCCTGCATTCCATTCATTTTTTATTAATATTCTTTCATGTAAAAGCATTATGCAAAGATATATGAAATGAATTTAAGAATACAAGTCTAAACTAAATTGCTCATTTGGGTACATGGTTCACTCATACTTGTAAGAATTTTGTAGCTTGTGAAGCCATGAAATCTGTGTAAGCTGAAATATTATATTGTAGTCGCCTAAATGGTAGTGAAAAGTAAGTATTGGTAATGTCATTGTTTCCTGTGCATAAGATGTATATGCTTTTCGATATCGTTATTGTTGTTGTGTTTTCTCCAACCATGTCCTGTATCTTTTTTTTGTATTCAATGAATTTGTCTAGTTGATCTGATAATGATAGCACTGACTAATGTAACATATGACAAAGAAAGAAAATTATAGTTAGTATTTAAGATGTGCAATGAAGATTGAAAATATATATTGTAAGGTTTTAGGTGGGAACAACTATTTACTGCTGTTTTAGAAGTTAGAGGATCATATCCACCAGCACCAGATGCAAAGCTTACACCTGTAACGAGATCTTGACGTTGCAACTTTGGATCAAGATATGGTGGCAAAAGCTTCTTGACTTGAAATTTTGCAGCTAAGAAAATTTGTCACGGAAATGAATTAGAACATTTTCATTCTATTATGCACGTAATGGTAAAAGAATTTGAAGAGTAAGAATTTTTGTTTGTACCAATGAAGTCTGATGGGATTAAACCATTGCTGAACCTTCCAGTTGGTTGATTTCCTTTACCAAAATCTTTACCATATGGTCTAAAATCACATTTGGCTACTGTCCTAATGTAGTTATTGTTACCTGTATCTAGTATGGAGTCACCAAACACAAACACTGCCGGAACACTCTCATTGTGTGGTAAACTGACAACACTAACAAAAGATATAACAATTGTTGAAAAGGACCAAAGGAGTAGAAACAATGGAGGAAAAGGCATTTCAAAGAAAAACTGTGTTTCTATGATTCATATATTGTAAATAGTTAGTATTCATTTGATTTATAATATGATAAATAATCATTTTTAAAAGATAAAATATAATTAACGTCATATTTTACCAAATTATTTAACTTGAATATGTATTATATTTAGTACATTTAACTTTTTAACAAATCTGGTCAATATTAAAATTAGTTGACTATTGATATATTCTACGTTTAGTAAAATGTTAAAAGTATATGAATTTAATAATCACAGTTGTTTTAAATATTTAACAATTGTATTTAATTTGACTATATTATTTTATTTAACAAATATAGTTTGACGAATTTAATTTTTCTAAGGAATTGATCAACCTTAAAATTAATTCATTTTGAATATACGTTTAGTAAAACATTAGAAGTATATCAATTTGACTCTCTTTTAAATATTTAATAATTTTATTTAATTTGACTTTATTTTTTATTTAAAAAATATAAGAATTAAAAAATTTAATTTTTTTAACTGATTAGATCAACATTAAAATTTAACTTTTTTTAAATATATTCTATGTTTAGTAAAATGTTAAATATTAGTTTAATAAACACAACTTGTTTTGATATTTAATAATTTTATTTAATTTGACATTAATTTTTTATTCAACGAATATAAATAAGTGTTGAGGTGACTGAGTATGTATTTGGAAATGTCTTTATTAAAAGAAAAATTAATCTTAATATATAATTAACTTTTAGAAGTGTCTTTTATATTTGTTTTGTAAATTTGAATTCTTTAATTACTTATCATTTTGTCTCAAAAGAATCTAGTGTGAGTTTGTATAGTGTGAGTTTGTATTGGAGATAAAACACAAGGGAGGACAATTGTGACAACGTGAAGAAATATGTATTAAAAGATAGTAAAATTTACTTGAAAGTATAATTACTTTATAGAGAGAGTGTTTTCATGTATTCCATTTTGAAGATAATGTAGGGTACATTTGTTTTGATGGAGTATGGTAGAAAAATTATTTCTTTAATTTATCTTATGTGATACATCCAATTACGTGTTAGTCATTAGGATTTTTGAATGAAGATTTTAATTACGATTTTAGTCAAGGTTTCTAGTTTATGCTTTATAAATAATTACCAATAAATAAATATTATTTTGGTAGTTTAAAATTATATCTTTGATGTAAGACATTATTGACTGTTATAATCTTAGGTTCAATTAATTATATTAATTTATAAAAATGTTGATTTGGTTATTTAATGTAATTCCTCAAAATATCTAAATGAGATTCGTGAAACAAATACTATTACGAAGCTTTGCGTACATCACTTCAACGTTGTTATCGTTTTAGACTATGTGATTGAATTGTGGGAATTGAATTGTGAGAAATGCTAATATCGTTTTAGACATTATGCAGTGATTTTCTAAATTTATACTTGTAATTATCTACCATACTTAGTAATAAGATTCTTACCTTTAGATAATTTTGTTTATTCCTTCTTTCCTTTTTTCTTTAATTAGAGTAATTCATTTTATAATAATAGCTAACAACAATTATCTATTTTCAGCCAAAAAAAAGTTAGTATTACTTTTGTGGCCGCAACCGATGTATAGAGGATTGGTTTAACTTGTTCTTTTCTATTACATTCTTAATTACAATGTTGTCTTACAGGAACATTATATGTAACCAACTTTAAGAAAATTGAAATTTTGATTATGTATTAACCTATTACTTATGAACTTAGATAGAAAAAAAAATCAGTTTGTAACTTATAGAACAAGTATTACTTAAAGGATGTATGTATTTTATTATATTCATATTAGAAAAGTATAATAAAATCAATTAAATTCAAAATTATTTATCACATGGAAAGCCTACTTCAAAATCTTTTATGCCACATTTTATCATTAAAAAATAACATAGATTTTTTGAATAATATTTTCATGCAAATAGGTTATTGAATTCTTTTTCATGGATATTTAAGTTATTTTTATTATAAAAATAAAGAGATGAACAAGAGATATGAGAATGAAGATATTCTCTATTTTTCTTATTTTAATCAAAAGTAGATAATTGAATATATATATATATATATATATATATATATATATATAATCTACCCCATTCTGTGTATAACTAAATAAGGAAAACAAAATAAAATTATTACAATATGATAATGTCATAAAAACCAAATAATCAGAATTGATGGTAATTTGTTTCTGTCATAAAGACACAATCACAAATATTAGTTCCATATCCTCTGAAACCAAATATTGATGAGACCTAGCTTGGAACAAATATTATTGAAAGACTGGAGACCTAAGGTTCTGATACCATATCAAGAAGTAGAATTTAAGCCGAACTCATCCTTACAAAACCGGTTTCAGAATAAATGTTTGATTCAACATGTGAAGAAATAGACATAACAAAAGATATGTAAAAATGTGATAATTCATTATAAGACAAAACTGAATTCAAAGGATATTTAACTTTTGAAGATGTATTGAAATCATTGAGATTACAATGATAATCCTTTAAATACTGAGGTGATTTTTTTTCGGGTACTCATTCGAATTGATTGTAATGTTTCATGAGCTTCAGTAAGGTTTTGGTCACTATGGGAGCAAATTTCTTCTGGAGCCTCAATGTTTGATTCAGGGTCATTATTACTATTGTTTTCTACATTATCACAGGGTGCAATGGGTACAAAAATGGCTTGTGATGGTTGACTCAAAACAGGTTGGGCTTCGGTAAAAGGATTTTGGTAAAAAAGTTAGGACTGTCCATTTTATTACTAGTATCCTCAACCTTTTGATATGGAAAAATATGTTCATAAAAAACAACATCCCTAGAGACAAAAATTTCTCTAAATTGAATATTCAACAAAACATATCCTTTTGTTCATGTTTTAAAACCAATAAAAACATATTTTGATGCCTTTGGATAAAAGTTTTTTCTATTTGTTGGCAAAGTACTAAAATAGCATAAAGACCGAAACATCTTTAACTGATTAAAATCTGTTGTAGTTTTGTAAAGCATCTCATGGGGAGAAAAATCATTTAAAATATGTGTGGGAAGCATGTTTATAATATGCACAACATGTATCACAGAATATGACCAATAAATTTTGGTTAAATGATATTCACTACAAGAAAAACTCAATTTACCCACGGATCTATATCCGTAGATAAATTCAACATTACCCATGGATTATTACCCACAGATCTATATCCGTAGGTAAATTCAGCATTACCCACAAATTATTACTCAAGAATCTGTATTAGTATATAAATTCAACATTACATACAGATTATTACCTATTGATTTGTATCCGTGGGTAAATTCAACATAACATATGATAATATTACCTAGAAAACTATTTTTTTAATAATATGACTTATATTTAAATTAATAATATTAATATTATTTTTTTATTATTATTATTATTTACATTAATATTATTATTAATTTTATTAATATTATGAGAATATTATTCATTTTAATCTTGAACATTTCAAGGCTTTTTGGATATCTAATTATGTAGCACTTATCTTCAAAGATAACTTTGAAGCCTGTGTAGCTTGTTATAGCTATTGATTCTTTGCCTTTTACTGAAATTTGTTCACCATTTCCAATTTTGACCCATTTGATTTCGGTGTCGCCCAAACAAGTGAACAGTTCTCTGTCATAGGTCATGTGGTTGGTGCAACAACTATATATCAACCAAAATTTAGTGGAATTGTTGTTGGAGAAACAAGTAGCAACAAAGAGTTGGTCTTCATTCTCTTGTGCCTTTTCTGCATCAAATACAGCTTGCTGGATATTTGCTCTGCAAATTACAGCTTCATGTCTAATCTGATTACACTTAGTGCACTTCGCACTTTGTCGCTTCCAACATTTGAAAGGTGGGTGACCCATTTCCCACAATGCTGACAAGGTGGGTAATTTTTCTTTTTACCCTTGCTTTTTGTTTTGGTTGTTTGTTATATTCTCACTATGTTTGGTTAGAAATGCACCTTCAACAGCACGATCTTCTCTCATCAACCTTCGCTGATCTTGTGCCTACAAAGCATGTAGCACTTTTGCCAAAGTGAAGTGATCTTTGACAAATCCTTTGTGTTCTCTAATGAGGTTATGGATGCTTCATACCTCTCATTGTTACCATAATATTTTTCAACAATTCTAGAATCAGTAAAGTTACTGCCCAACAGTTGTATCTTGTTTACAATACCCAACAATTTGTCTGAGTATTCTTAGATTGTCTCAGACTCTTTTATTTTTTACAACTCAAATTCTCGCATTAAATTTAGCTCATTTTTGTTCCGTATTCATTCATCTCCAGCATATTCCTCCTTCAAATAAAGCCAAATTTATTTTGATGATTTGAAAGTCATGACTCGTGTGAAAATGGTTTGAGAAACACTAGCAAATAGACACTTCGCTTTTGCCTTTCATTTTCTTTTCTTCGTGACTTTTGATATGGGCCATGGTAGGATTATCTAGCAGTGGAAGTACTTCATAATCCTCTTCCACAGCTTCCATTCTCACTACCCATAGGTCATAGTTTTCCATCAAAAACTGAGAGAGCAGCTTGGGAAAAACTTGTTTCAGCATCCATGGCAACTTAAAACACACATAGGTCCCTCAAGAAGAGAGCTCTGACACCAATTATTGATTTTACATAATAGAAATAGATAAAATATTGAAAATGACTGAAACTGAACAAAAATTTATAAAGAGAAATGTATTGTTATTTCTTTATATTTTTCTACAGCACAAATTACAATTGTAATACTTATAGAAAGAAAAAATAACTTACTGAAATTGCTTCCCCTAAAATTTATGAGCAATTATTTTGACTAAAAAGAAAAACTAAAACACTTTATCCTAACTTTTAGGAATAATTATTCTAACGTTTAGGAATAATTATTTTAATTAAAAACTTATTTAGAAACTAAAATAGAAGAGTACAAATCCAACTAATATGTATGGTGATGATGCCAAAGCCAGTACAATAAAAGGGGTCCCTAAAAAGCCAATCATTGTGTTCCAATGCAGACTATTTGTTAAGCAAGGATGGACTTTTTCCAAACTAATCAAACCCAAAAGATTGTTGTTATTCTTAAAATAAATAACATGAAATAATGTAATAAGCAAAGCTTGATACAAAGATCAGGAAAAAAATTACAGTCTTGTGTTTGAGTAATGTTACGTTGACACCGTTGGTGGATTACCCCCACTTGATACCGGGGTAATTGTGTCAAAGTGGCTTACGTGGCAGGGACAAAGTTGGAAGACAAAAGTGAACGAAGCCCTAAACCTTTTGCATTCTCGCTTAGAATCCGTAAAGCCTCCTCTCAGTATCCCAAAAGCCTCTCAGTCTTCGGCCTCCTCTTAATCTCCCGCCTTCCGCCTCCTCTCATTTCAAAGCTCTCAGTCTTCTGCCTCCTCTCAGTCTCGCGCTCTCTCAGTCTCATTCAGTCTCAGCCTCCTCTGCACTCTCACTCTCTACACTTTCGCTCTCTCCACTCTCGCTCTCGTTCACTCTCGCTTTCGCTCAGGTCGCTCTTTGCGTTCTTCGTCTGAGCAAAAGGTTCATTTTTTATTTTGTTTTCTTTTGAAAAGCGTGTAAAGGTTACTCTTTTAAGTGATTGGTCATGCAAAAGGATGTTTTTTTTTGTTTGTTGAATGACTTGCGTGTAAAGTTTTGGTTTTTATGCGACTTTTGATGGAAAAGGAAGTTTTTTTGGTCGTTTCACTGTTCTGTTATAGATCTGAAAAGGTTTTTGCGTATTGGGTTTGATTTCTGTTGGTTTTGAAGTAAAGTTTGTTCTTTTATGTCATTTACATGATCGTTCTTGGTTCTAGGTGGAGAAAAGAATGTTTTTTGTAAGTGTTTTAAGTGATTTTTCATGAAAAATGATGTTTTTTTTTTCTTGTTTGTTGTTTGATTTCCATGTAAAATTTGTGTTTTTATATGCTTTTTGATAAAAAAAGGAAGTCTTTTTGGTGTTCTATTCTTCGTCGTTGCTGGAATATAAAAAGTTTTTGCGTTTAGGGTTTGATTTTTGTTGGTAGTTGAAGTAAAGTTTGGTCCTTTGTGTGATTTACAGTGTTATTCTTGGTTGTTAATAGAAAATGAATGATTTTTGTAAGGGTTTTAGGTTTGTAATGTTTGAATCTGTTTGTTTTGGAAAGTGATGAACACATGTGTGTTGAGTCGCCAAAACATGAACTAAGGTGTCCTCTCGTTAAAGAAGGGTAACCACACGTGTTTTGTCAAACAATAAGTGGTTCTGAGCTTACAAAAAATCAGTGGTTACCAATGTCCTAACGAGGGGACATCTCAGTACAAGCTTTGGGTACTGATGACAATGACAATTATTTTACAAAACCTCATTGGTTACACATTCATTCATGAGGGGACACTTAGTTATAGTTTTGGTGACACACGTTAGTGTTGTTTATGTGTTGATGTGTTGATGTGTATAGTCGCCAAAACTTGATGGAAGGTGTCCCCTCGTTAAAGAAGGTGCAACCTCTGATTAATGCAGCATTAAAACCATTACTAATGCACACAGGCTAATTTGGTGTTTGAACATTGATGGCTAGAAAGGGACGGCCTCAACATAGATATTCATAGCCATGTACCAGTTTCAAGAAAGGGACGACCTCCATTTAAAAGATTAAAGTCAGGAGTGCATTCGAGTCCTTATATGACATGGCCACTCTCTCACCACTAACCCTAGCAGGAAACCCACCAGCATCCCTAGCACCAACCACAACAACAAGCCAGAAGACCGAGGCAGAAGCACCCACCATTAAAAGAACTTGAACAAAGACTCCAACAAAGATGATGATTCTTAAATCCTCTAAATTAGGACCTCCTTTTACCACATACCCTAAGAAAAGAAAAAGGTCTTTAAGAGGTGGTTTAAGGAATGTAAAAAACGCAACAATTAATTGTTGTTAATGTAAATTGAACAAATTTTTATCAAAGAATTGAAATTGATATTGCATCATCTTGTTATTTAAATGTTATTTACATATGTGTTCAATGTTGTAACATATGACTTCTTTGGGCAAATGTTGCATGATATTGCTTTAAATTGTTATTTAGTCGCCAAAACGTGAACTGAAGTGTCCCCTCGTTAAAACATGGATAAACCAAGATGTTTTGTAAGTTGATAGATGTTATTTATGCACACATGTGTGTCAATTTAACATATTTTGGTACATAAAAGGGTTATGGAAGCAATTCACAGGGTTGTAACTGAAGGACATAAGAACTTAAAATGCCACAATTATTGTAATGCATTTAGTCGCCAAAACGTTAACTGAGGTGTCCCCTCGTTAAAACATGGGTAACCCATAATGTTTTGTAAGTTGACAGATGTTATTTATCCACACATGTGTGCAATTTATCATATTTTAGTACATAAAAGGGTCATCCAAGCAATTCACAAAGTTGTAACTGAAAGACATAAAAACTTAAAATGCCAAATCACTACTAGAAAATTGTTGAATAGTGACCGAAATTAGTGACAGAAAAAATCGGTCACTATCAATGACCGAATCAGTGACCGAAAAAATTGGTCACTATCAGAGACTGAATCAGTGACCGGAAAAATCAGTCACAAATTCGGTCACATAATCGATCACAGAATCGATCACAGATTCGGTCACAGAATCGGTCACATAATCGGTCACAGATTTGGTCACAGAATTAGTCACAAATTCGGTCACAGAATTGGTCACAAATTCGGTCACAGAATCAGTCACAAAATCGGTCACAGATTCGGTCACAGAAATCGATCACAGAATCAGTCACAGAATCGGTCATAGATTCGGTCACAGAATCGGTCATAGAATCGGTCACAGATTCGGTCACAGAATCGGTCACAAATTTGGTTACAGAATCAGTCATAGAATCGGTCACAGATTCGGTCACAGAATCGGTCACTATACATCAGTGACCAGCAAAATAGCGACTGAAGCGTTTGGTCACTAAATCAGTCACTATTTTAATTAGTCACAGAATCAGTCACAGAATCGATCACAAAATCGGTCACAGATGTGGTCAAAAATTCGGTCACAGATTCGGTCACAAAATCGGTCACAGAATCAATCATAGATTCGGTCGCAGAATCGGTCACTATACATCAGCGACCAGCAAAATAGCGACTGAAACGTTTGGTTACTAAATCGATCACTATTTTAATTAGTGACCGATTTTGGTCAATTAGTGACTGATTTTTGGGTCACTATTAACGATTTTTCTAGTAGTGAATTGGTCATACTGCATTTAGTCGCCAAAACGTTAACTGGGGTGTCTCCTCGTTAAAACATGGGTAACCTATGATGTTTTGTAAGTTGACAAATGTTATTTATGCACACATGTGTGTCAATTTATCATATTTTAGTATATAAAAGGGTCATCCAAGCAATTCACGAGTTGTAACTGAAGGACATAAGAACTTGAAATGTCAAATTGGTCATACTGCATTTAGTCGCCAAAACGTGAACTGAGATGTCCTCTCGTTAAAACATGGGTAACCCTTGATGTTTTGTAGGTTGACAAATGTTATTTACGCACACATGTATGTCAATTTAGCATATTTTGGTACATAAAAGGGTTATGGAAGCAATTCACAGGGTTCTAACTGAAGGATATAAGAACTTAAAATGTCAAAATGGTCATAATGTATTTAGTTGCCAAAACATCTACTGAGTTGTCCCTTCGTTAAAGCTTGAGTAACCAGTTGCAGATGTTGGCTCCTGTGTGTTTCCTAGCGATGTGAGGAGTAACACAAATCCATCAAATTGAACAGTATACACTTGTAAAGACCATGTCAACAAAATATACCACGAACCGTTTTGATGGATGTAACACAAAATACAACACCAGATTCATGCAAATGTGTAAATTTGTATGTAACACGAACCGTTTGTGTTTTGTAGTTCATTTGATGGATGTAACACAAAATACAACACCAGATTCATGCAAATGTGTAAATTTGTATGTAACACGAACCGTTTGTGTTTTGTAGTTCATTATGGATACTGTTATTCTTGTGTTTTGTTCGTCAGTCGTCAAAGCTTGTACTGAGTTATCCCCTCGTTAGAACATGAGTAACGACTAAATTTTTGTAAGCTCAGAATCACTTATTGTTTAACAAAACACGTGTGGTTACCCATTCTTTAACGAGAGGACACCTTAGTTCATGTTTTGGCGACTCAACACACATGTGTTCATCACTTTTCAAAACTAACAGATTCAAACATTACAAACCTAAAACCCTTACAAAAATCATTCTTTTTCTATCAACAACCAAGAAGAACACTGTAAATCACACAAAGGACCAAACTTTACTTCAACCACCAACGAAAATCAAACCCTAAATGCAAAAACTTTTTATATTCCAGCAACGACGAAAAACAAAACACCAAAAAGACTTTCTTGTTTATCAAAAAAACATATAAAAACACAAACTTTACATGGAAATTAAACGACAAACAAATAAAAACATCATTTTTCATGAAAAATCACTTAAAACACTTACAAAAAACATTCTTTTCTCCACCAAGAACCAAGAACGATCATGTAAATGACATAAAAGAACAAACTTTACTTCAAAACCAAAAGAAATCAAACCCTAAACGTAAAAACCTTTTCAGATCCAGAACAGAACAGTGAAACGACCTAAAAGACTTCCTTTTCCATCAAAAATCGCATAAAAACCAAAACTTTACATGCAAATCATTCAACAAACAAAAAAAAAACATCCTTTTGCATGAGCAATCACTTAAAAGAGCAACCTTTACACGCTTTTCAAATGAAAACAAAATAAAAAACAAACCTTTTGCTCAGACGAATAACGCAGACAGCGACCTTAGCGAAAGCGAGAGTGAACGAGAGCGAGAGTGCAGAGAGCGACAGTGGACAGAGCGAAAGTGTAGAGAGCGAGAGTGCGGAGGCTGAGAGTGAATGACACTGAGAGAGTGGGAGACTGAGAGAGCGGGACACTGAGACGAGGCAGAAGACTGAGAGGAGGCGAAAGACTGAGAGGAGGCCGAAGAGTGAGAGGAGGCGGAAGACTGAGAGGAGGCCGAAGACTGAGAAAGCGGGAGACTGAGAGAGCGAAAAACGTATAAGAGGCTTTTGGGATTATGAGGCTTTTGGGATTCTGAGGCTTTTGGGAGACTGTCACGCTAGCTTAACACGCTGGTTTAAAATAAACATCAGTAGTGTCAATTGAAAGTATGTCACGTGGCAGTATAAACCTAACATTACTCCTTGTGTTTTCTCCTTTAGGCCTTTTCTCTTTTTCATGGAATGCCATGAATAAAGACACCTGGACAAGGTTTGAAGGCCACCACATGTACGGTGAATCCACGAGGAATTTATGAATATGCCAACCATCCATAACCAAACATTTGGGTAGACAATGCTAGCAGGGAAGCAGCTATTGGGTGGATGCTCTTGTGATAGAAAACCTTAACAATAGTGATAATGTTGATGACATAAATCTCACCAAATCCAGTACTTGCAAAGATGGTGATAAGTACGTGTTCCTTTAGGCTATGTTTGTTTTCGACCACAGAAACATACCAAATGCAAAAAAGAAATGAAAGTTGAAAAAGCGAAGTATAGAAAATGTGAAAAAACAATAAAAAATTTTCCCTTCAAACTTTCTCTTCTCTTATACAAAGATTTGAAAGGAAAATTGATTTTTATAATTAAATAAAAATATTAATTTCAGTATTATTAAATAATTACCATTAAATAAAATATAACAAAATTATTTATTATTTTAATACAATGTAAAAAAATTAATAAAAATATATTAAATAATGAATAAAAAAATTTGTCATAATTATATATATATAGTTAATTAATTAATTATAATATATAACATAAAATATAATATTTAATTAATTGTATACATAATCGATTAATATCAATTACATATATAATGATTACGTTACACAATATAATCCATTACGTAACGTAATCAATTATATAAATTTAAATAATAATTTCTTTTATTATGTATATTTTAATTTATTATATAATATAATATTATATTATATTTTAAAAAATAAAAATATTAAATATTATATAAAATTGATAATAAAAGTTTTAATAATATTGTTAATAAAATAATTAATAATAATATACTTATAATTTAATAAAACTAATTATAATTATTTAAAATAAAAATAAATTATATAATAATAATTTATTATTGTTATAAAATGATTATATTATTTAAATTTAATGTCAAAATTATTTTAATAAATTTATAATATTATAATTTTAGATTTTAAAAAAATAATCAATTTGATGCAATAAATTAATTATATTTTATTATAATTAAATTTCAATTTGAAAATAATTACATAATTTAATATATTTATAGATTTTTTAAAGAAAATATCAATTATATTAAATAGATATCTTATATTTTATTTTAGTTATTTTTAATTATAAAGATAAATTTGTAGTTTTATAATTTTATATATTAAAAAATATTAAAATATTTATCATATGTACCACATCATTCACAAATTTTTATAAATTTTCTTATAAAATTTTACCATATTTCAGTTAATCTAAATAATCTAACTTTTCACGTGCTTTCATTTCAAATCAATTCAAACCAACTTTTTAACAAGACAAACCACTTATGAATAAAGTGCAAGAAGTGTTTTCCTCAAAAGTTTTCCAAGTAAGAGAGAAATAATTTATGTTGACAAAGAATAAATATAAAGTAGGATGGTCCTCTAGCCCAATAATTAGTTGATCAATGCATGGTGATTTATAATTTTTTTTGTGTTTTGGGTAAGTGCAGTTAAAAGAAAATATTCATGAAAATAAACTGGCAGCATGAAGTGGGAGGGCGGTTTTTTTTTTATATATTATTAATTATTATTTTTATTTTTATTATTATTTTTAGTTTTATATCAACTGTCTTTTTTGACTTTTATTTAATTTTTGTTTTTAATTATTTTAATTATTTTTATTTTTTATTTTTATTATTCTTTTAATTTTTAATTTTTAATTATTATTTTATAAGGAGTTAAGGACAGTTGCTTCCTATACCATACAAAATGCTTCCTACACTTCATAAATTTTTAAAATATCAATAATGTCTTTGTTATTTTATATATTAAATAATTTTTTTTTACATTTACATAAATATCTCTCTCATATTTTGTTTTTTAACAATAATAAAAATAATGTTAGATGTTGTTAAGATATTTATAATTTAATATGATTAATTTTAAAAATTTAGTTTAACACATTATTTTTAAATATTTAGTTTTTTGATAACTAATTCAACGTTACTTGAAAAAAAATATAGATATTCCTTAATATTTATTAGATTTATTTTATTATTTATCAAATTTGTTAATATTTATCCAGAAAAAGAAAAGTTAACAGTTTTTTTATTTGATTGTACTTATTTGTATACTGTATGAGAGAGAAAAAAATATTTAATAAATAAATTTTAAAATAAAAATAATGAAGAGATTGTTGGTATATTGAATAATTGTTAAGTATAAAAACAAATATATATCAGTGCAGGAAGGAAGCAACTGTAAGAATTAAGATAGGAAGTGTAAACTCGAGAGTAGTTCTTAAAACTGTCATTTTTATTTTTCTTATATTTTTAATTTTATTTTTATGTTTGTATGTTTTTATTTTTTATACTTTTATTTTTATTTTCTGTTTTTATATTTTTATATTTTTTTCGTTTTTCATTTTTAATTATTTATATTTTCATTTTTTTATAACGCTATTATTTTTTTTTTTTTAAACTTTAATGAACTAAGTTCAACTTTTGTTTTGTTTTATATATTTTTTTTAAATAAAAAAATTAAACCAATTAAGTATCACTTCTTTTTTATAATATTTGTAAAAAAAGAAAAAATCTTTTTTTTTTTAATTTTTATCAGTAGACACATTTTTTAAATTTTATTTATCTGAATGAAATTTGATATTTAACATCATACTTTCAATTTTATAACATATACCTTAAGATGTCATCAAAAACTTAATTAGTTTTTCTTACTTATTTAACTTGCTAAGACGAAGTTTAAAAAAAAAAAATTTCCCAAAATATCTAAATGACATTCGGGACTCTGTTATGGATAATTGCCTAAATTTTTAGTTGCTAGTGCACTATATGATTATATTATGGTTAAGTTGATTTATGTACTAAAACATATAAGAAATTACAATAGTTCATCTCCAACTAGTATGTTATATGGATTTGTTAATAATAATAATAAATGCTATTATCATTTAAGACTTTAGGTATATCACTTTAATGTCTTTATGGTTTTGGATTAGTTGAACTGAATAATGAGAAATGATACTAATACAGTTTTAATAAACTCTTTTGAACTATTCTCTTTCATTGATTGAAATTTGTTGAAACACAAAATGACTCCTTAAATGAATTTGTCTTCCGGATTTTATAGTCAATTTCAACTAATAAAATAATTTCTTTTCTAATAAGAATGAGTTTTTATATTTATATCTTATGATAATTTTTTACTCATCTTTGGCAATGAAATTCTTACTTTCTAGACAATTTTGTTTATTTTATTTCATTTTCCATTATATGTCACCCTTAATCGTGATACTTCCTTACAAGAAATATCATATGTAACAAATTTAAGAGCTTTGTAATTTTGGTTAAGTATGTATCCATTATTAATGAAGTTAGACAGAAAATAAAAGTTTGTAACTTTTCAATATAGAACAAGTATCACTTGAATGATGCATTTCTTTTATTGTATTCATATTTCAAGCTCAAAAAAATTTATTGATTTTTTTATCAAGCTCCCCATAAGTAATTATATTATAAGCCTTTTCGGTTGGATGGAAACTGTCCCAAAATATGTAGTCTGACCTGTTTGAACATATCTTCAGAGTAAGCGGATTACATAGAATACTTACTTCCAATTTTCCTGTGCCACAACATCCTTTATCTGTTACTTTGATACCTAAACCACCAAATGTCATAAGAGCATAAGTAAAAAGCTAGATAACGAAAATATGTACTAATAAAATTTCAAGAAAAATATTCAATTTTATCGTTAAAAAGTGAAGTGTTCGATCGGTTATACTGACGTACTTTCATGTCATACAAACCTTTTATGTTAGCGAAAATCAGACATAATGGATGAATCAACAATACTTATCAAATGACACCTAGAATCATAAAGTTTTTCTTCATCAATCTGACTATTCAAACAAAAGCTCACATCCCAATATACCATCACCAAACCACCCCCGACTTCTCTTCTTCCACCACCAATAGCAACCTTGGAAACTCAATCTTAAACACAAAACATTCGACTATGGTTTACACCTAAGGGTCATGTAGGAGCGAAAGATGACACAGTGATATTTAGAAGTCTCGCTATCTAAAGAACTTCAGATACATGATAGAAACAATTTCAATAGACTTATTCACATAAAAAAAAAAATAATATTTAGAGACTTCTAAGTTTCAAGGTTTTAAGTATCAAAATTGGGTATGTGCTCAAAGTTTTAGGCATTAGAAAATAAGTAAAGAAATAAATGAGAGTTTTTTTTACGGATATTTTCATTCTATTTTGTAGGTCTTATGAGAAGATGATTAAGTTAAAATCGAAGATAGACAATTTAACAAGTATATAAACAACCAAATGAATTTCCTAGTTACTTGCTATAATTTTCTTTGGGTGATAGTTACTGCACTATCCCCAAATTGAAAAAATTTTTAAAAAAGAGTAAGGCCCTAAAAAAGTACATAGACAATCACACCAATTCAAATAAATGTTGGGGACAAATAATAAATAGTTAAGTTTGCAATTTGAAGAGTTTAAAAGATTTTCTTAGTTTTAAGATTATGAGAAAACACCTATCACTTTGAGGAAATAACACGGTTGTTTACTGAATTTTCGATTATGTAATAGAACTCTAAATGTGATGTGAAATTTATATTATGAGTTGAATCATTGGAATCAAGCAATTGGTGTAGATAGACTACTATTATATAGTATGGTAGATGTGTTTGATTACCATATTTAGTGGGGT
>Ga0209700_101450_pt1 | contig 49237 bp, 20 predicted proteins | sample SiratroredBW_FD_187528 | JGI IMG/M metagenome (GOLD analysis project Ga0209700, IMG submission 187528) | Root nodule microbial communities of legume samples collected from California, USA - Siratro red BW (SPAdes) (version 2) | ecosystem: Host-associated > Plants > Roots > Nodule | place: USA...
ATATATATATATATATATATATATATATATATATATATATATATATATATATATATATATATATATATTATGCATATACTTTTAAATTTAGGATTCTAAGATTTTTGCAATGTATACTTTATTTCATATGTCAATTAAGATTTTTGCATACGCGTTTTAAAAAATTATGAATAATTTTTGTTACTAAAATGTGCTTATGCTTCTCTTTATTTCACTATTTATAATCATTATAGGTTTAAACAGATGATAATTATATTTTTCTACAAAGCACCTAACACTACATATTTTAATGAATGTATAAGATTCTAAGATTGCTTTCCCACCGAATGATAGTTTACATACTTGAAACGTATAATTGTTCGTCAATATTTTATCTGACCTAATTAGTTTGCAACTAAGAATAAATAATTTATATTAGTGTGAGATATTTAGGATAATATTAAAATGAATTACATTGAAAAGAAAAAAGGGAATATAAAAGAATCAATTTAAAACATATGAAAATGACACATAAGGCCAAACAGGGGTTTGTTATGTTTGAAAAGGAAGGGAGTTTTTGACCTTAGTTTTCACTAATTAGTGAATTATTATCCCATGATTGATTAATCTTGATTAAGGATTTGGCATTTGGCAGCAGGTGAGGCCTAAAAGCTGTCATACACTTTACAAAATGACACCAAGAATTTGTTGAAGGTTGAACTAGCAAACCCAACTCCTACATATATAAATAGTACTTTAGTGTTTATTATTGGTTGATTAAGTATGATTATGTAAGAAGTGAAGTGTGAATAATAAATGTGTTCATAAGATAAATAATTGTTATATATGAGTATATGGAGTTATGGACCATGTAATGTCGTGGAGCACATGAGCCTAAACGGCGTTGATTTCGGTGATTCCTTGCTTTCTTTTTTGTCGTTTCTTTGATACTCAAAGTAGATGAACTAGGGGAAGATGAAACCCTAATTTCGAAGCAACACATGCTTGTATGGCTGTATTCCGATCTCGCGAATAACCATGAGGAAGCTAATATTCTTCTCATCTACTAATAGACAATTCCTATTAGGATTAATTAGCATCAAATCAATGCTCAAATCTCGAGTTTTACTCATCTTTTCTTTAATATTCTACTATCCTTTTCTTAGGGCAAAGTACCAACTAATGTCATCCAAATCATAATACCTAAATTCTATTTGAAAAAGACGCAAATATTATATACAAATCACACTGTTTTTTCTTAATGTAGATTCATACATAAAGTTTAAATGATTTACATGTTTAGTGCTACATTTCATGTTGTTTAAACACATTCTATACATTTCCATAAATTCATTGCAAAATAATGTTAAATAGTTCAGTTCAACCTAATTGCATCAATTTCAGAAAACCTAGATAAAAAGAATCTACCATGAGCTCAAGTATTGGAAAAAGATCCACAAATCTACCTAACTCAAAAACTCTCAATAAATTTGAATTTTCTAGATTACCTTATTAAACCCTAGGGAAAAAAAACTTATACTAGGATAAAATATAAGTACACAAAGTTCTTCTTATTCTTTTTTTTTCCTTTGACAACCTTGTTTTTTTATAGTTTTTATGACACATCTAATCAACTAGGGTAGCTAGTGGTGTACCAGCGCACATGTCTTTGCATGAATGAATGAATGAAATAGTGATACAGCATTCCACACATGAGTTAGGTTGGCAAAAAATAGTAAAACACAAGCATCCATTAAAGTAAATCTTGAGAAACATAGCAATTTTCATTTACTACAAATTTTGTAACATCATGTCTGTTCTTGCTTGAGATGCACTGTAGTTACTGTCCAATCATGCACGTCGAGTTCTACAAAACACAATTAAAAACACCAATGATCCCACGACACAAATGTAGTAAATTCAAAAAAAAAAATGTTAGAAATTATAACATGAGATTTATTATAATAGACAAACACATGGAATATTAATTGGACAGAGGCAAAGCATTTGAGAAGATGGTAAGTGAGTCATAGAACGACATTTTGACCGGATATTCCCAGATCACAAGTTTATTGTTGAATAGTTGGAATGAGGGTGGTGAAGAGAGAAAAATGATAAAGAAAAGGGAAAGTTGAAGTTCCCGGAGAATCTAGAGCGCATCAGGCGCTGACCGTGGCTTCGGAATCTATTAAGAAATGGATTAAGAAATTGGTGTGATGTTGTTGGCACATTAATGAGGAAGTGAAGAAAGGAATAAAGAAAAGAAGGACTAAGCATGGGGTTGCGAGCATAATTGTTACATACAATACGGCCATTAATGTTAAAGTTTTGGAGTGATCTTAGGAACAGGAGCATAACATAAGACCAAAAGAAGAGAACAAAGCAATAAGAAGAACCTATCGCCTAGACAAGCTCACGCCCATAACTCACGTGACCCTACCCGTCTTGACGCCGACGAATATGCTATTCCTATTATTACCCTTTCTCCACCACCTTCTTTCATTTTTTTATACTTTCATTTTCACACATCACTTCTCCGTATTCCCACATCACTCCAACATCTATTTAGTAAGGCGCAAATCTCCCAGGGAGAATTCTACGTTTCAAAACTAGTATGTGTAACACTACATATTTTATATATGGTTGTTGAATAGCAGGTACAGATGTAACCATTCTTGTCGAGACAAATTGCAAGAATTTAAGTCTAAATAATAAATCAATCCTATAAATTATTATAATACTTTAATTAATTAACTGTATATCTATCTTAAAGGTAAACAAAGAAGGTGATTTGCTTAACAAGTTGAATTTTGACTCCAAAATGTAATCATCCCAGGTGGTCAAATAGTGAAGAAAAATCGATTTAAAGAAGATTTTCTGAATCTTAAGTTAGTAAAAGTAAAAGAAATTATAAGTATATAAATGAATATGAGAATTGAGTTTAGGGTTTAGGGTTAATGTTTTGTCTATTTATACTTTGTAGATGAAGTAGTGTCAATTTTACTAACTGTTACTGGTGTACTGGTCTTATTCAATTTACAAAAGAAGCAACAACTATTGAGTTGTATACAGTCATATAAAGAGAAAGTATAACTTGTTCGGTTGGGGTAGAATTATTTGGAGTATGTTATTTGTGAAAGTTTTTGTATATGAGTTGAAGCACCTTGTTTGTGCTTCTCATTTATTAAATTCTTTTGTCAATAAAAAAATGAAAATTAATTGAGTATTACCTATAGGATTGATATTTATTTATAGTTTTTTTTATCTAAACTGAAGTATTCAAAATATATTCAAAATAAAGAAGAAATATAATTAATTATTAAACAATTATCATCCAATCAATTATTACTGTATAAATACTTATATATACTTAGGGCTTAGGGTTTATCTGATTTGATATACTACGTCTTATTATACATATATGTATATATCTTGTATAACAATTATATTACAGATGTGAGACTGTTATCATGTGTTTTTCTTTCTTATATATAAATCACGAATTGAACTTCTAATTATATTTTATCCCTTCAATTATATGACAACATACAATATGTTCAATCCATATACAAAAATGAACCAAAACGTACATGTACTCAATCATATTTTGAGAACATGAAAAAATTGTGATAAGAAAACATGATGTTGATGATGTAGTATTTTTTTAATTCTCTTGGAAATATAAAGAAGACAGGTGAGGCGAGTTGCTTAAGGTAAAGGTAGTGTTGGACATAAGACATGGAATATTTGAACACGGAGAGGGAATATTGGAGAGGAGGATTATATGCTACATAATTAGACAAATGCTAGCGTTGAAATTCTTAACGTTAACATTGGAAGGGATGCACTTCTTTATACAATTCCTACTTGCACTTCCTCCCACGCTCCATTCACACACTCACTTCCCTACTTTATTTATAATTACATATCTACAATAATCCCAATATATCTTTTATTTTCTCCTATATTACCTTTAAAATTTACTAAATTAAGTCAAAATTGTATGTTTTTAGCTGTAAAAACATTATCTCCGGACTATAATTCAAACATACTATAATGAGGGTTCAGACAAAAGTTTAAAGTTCTAAACAAATTTCCGTTTTTTTTTTTCATGAAGGTGGGTTTGCTTTTTCTAGAATCAATAAAACATCACGGGGCAAATAACCGTTTTAGAGAAATACCTTGATATCTATGAATTAAATTATTAGTCATCATTAGATTAAATATATATGTTTTATGTTGTAATTCATTGTAGAAAATCTTTGTTTATGATTAGAGAAAATCTTTATTAATTTAAATCTAATGTTTATTGACACTCTACTCAAGTAATGTCAAGGGTTTCTTTTTCTCGTCCTTAAAACAAATTACAAAAATAATAAAATGTAGATGCCTTCACTTTAGTTTCATTCAAACTAGTCATTATAATGTAACTTATGTTACTTATAGGTGATACAAAGTTTACCCTTATAATATATTTGTACAGAGAGGGAAAAAGTAAATGTAATTGTAGGATTAAATGTACCTGTTCAAATTTTTTCTTTACCTTTCAAAGGCTAGTTCTTCAACTATTGTTTAATATTAAGTCCATTCATTTTTAACCTTAATTCTATTATTAAAACCCTTAACTAGTATTAGTAATGGATATTAAGCTTCCCACAAATTAACCTCCTTTTTGAAGAAGCGCGTTTGAGTAATGAGGTGAGAGATATGACAACATACTTGTGAGTCTCTTCAGCATGTTATTTGCTTCTGCATGTGGCTGTGGGTCTGCGACCTGCTCTCACCTACACACTCTATATTCATACTCACACACTCTCTCTCTCACACACAAACATATATAAATAAATATATATTCCTTTCTCTTAATTCTTTCAACCTTTCTTCTCACAATTTTCTTCACTTCAATATTAGCCACCTTCGCACGTGTACACGTCGACCTATATATATATATAAATTTATTTGGTGTCTCTTAAGAAATGTATGAAAATTAGATCTTGTTCATAAACTTGGTATTTAATAAACTAGTTAAAAACATGTTTGAGAATACAAGAGTTAGGTTTAGTTTGAGTTAGGGTTCTAAGTGTTAATTAATTTTTATGGACGTGGTTTGTTTGGAAAATACACGTATACAAACAGTCATTTTCCTGTAACTATATATGGCCAAGGTTCAGAATATGGACTGAAGCTAGATAGCTTGGTGAGGGTGTCCCAATGCTATAGTTATAGGTAGAAAACGATGAGGTTTAATGGCACATATATAACATCTGCACGTAACAGGGAGAGAGAGAGAGCAATGAAGGGTGAAGGTGAGTTTAGGAAGAGGATATTTTTGAGGTGGCAGTGAATCCTCGTTCATAATAAAAGAGGAATATTCCAAACAAAGAAAAATGCATTATTAATAACAGATGAAATTAAACCCTGATAGAAACAAAAAGAGCAGAGAATTTTAACGCGTCGCGATCCATCATCTTAAACTAGAGACTCATTTTCCATTCCAATATTCCATTCAACAGTACCCCTTTTGTTTTTCTCGAAATCCAACCATATTCCTGCCAAGAACCACCATTACATAGCTGCACACCATCATTTTTTCTTTCTTCAAATTTCTCTCTTTTATTTTTTTTAATTTAATGACCTGCAGATAAGGGAAACCAGACCAGGCTCTTCCCTTCACTCTCTCTCATCTCATCTCATCACACCTCATCTATCTACTGTAGTACTTTGATGACTAATGCATCTCTCAGCTTCCATAAATAAGTACTACCCCTTTTCACTAGCTTTTGGTTCAAACCACCATCCCCAAAAACCTCTGATCCTTTCTCTTTCTCTTTAATTTTTTATCTGACTAGTTGTGACAACTAGTCCCTGGAAATTAATTACTCTTTCTCTCTCAGCTTTTAAAATTTTCCCTATGGTGGTCTTCCTTCAACCCTAGTGGGATCCTATACTAAAAGCCTATAACCACCCCATCACAAATCATAAGTCACTCATGATATAATCACAGCCTTAAACCCTTCCTTTCACCTCTTCAAGTTCTTCAATTCCATCTCTTACTATATTTGCTTTTCCACTTCATACCCTCAATTCAACTCTTCTTATATTTCACATCCTGAACAAACTTGGATCTTCTCTAGTCTCTAGTTTCTCTCTACCATAAGCATATTTATCTATCTTTTTCTACCTATCTATCTCCATGTTCACTAATTCACACACGGTAATGCAAACTTTATTGTCACCTTTGCCGGAGCCAGACCTCTCCTTGAACATAAGTCTTCCCTCTATTTCAGATATGTCTGAGGTAAAGGAAGTGGGGGGCTTTGGCAAAGTGATGTACAACGACATGTGCTCAACTTCTGATTCTGGGAGCAGTGGAGGAAGTGATTTGAGCCATGAGTTCCACAACCTTGGTCACCATCGTGAGCCCCCCACCTTGAAGTTAGGCTTTGGAACCGTGGATTTGAATCCTCGCCATCAGGTTCAAGGTGACACCAGAAGCTTCAGTCACCACCACCACCTTCAACATCACATCTATGGCCGGGATTTCAAACGAACTGCAAGAGTCGTCAATGGCGTCAAGAGAAGCGTCAGGGCTCCCAGGATGAGATGGACCACCACCCTCCATGCCCATTTTGTTCACGCTGTTCAACTTCTTGGCGGCCATGAAAGTAAGTGTTTCAAAATCCATGGCTCAAAATTTAGCAGATTCCAAAATCAAAAGAACAAAAAAAACACTTTTTTCTTTAATTATTTTAAAAACCATTGGAAATAATGTTCTATGAGCCATGGTCTAATGACATTATACTGTGAGTACAATTTGAGGGCTTGTTATTATTGTATGCAAAAGGTGATGGTGGTGAGATAAAGCATATATGTAAGTATACATAGATATAGATATATTCTAGGTTATGTCTAATCTTGAGTTTGTCTTGTCACACTTGCAGGAGCAACTCCGAAGTCTGTGTTAGAGTTAATGAATGTTAAGGATCTAACCCTAGCACACGTCAAGAGTCACTTGCAGGTGGGGTAGTTTCTGTTCATTCCCATATATGTACTATCTCTCTCCCCATTACATTTTTCTCCATAGTCTTTGAGCTTAATGAGTGAAGGTCCTATTCTTCCTCTTTGAATAAGTTTCTGACTTGACAGAAGAAAACAAAGGGAAAAAAGGACCATTGTTAGTCGTTATAGGTTGCCTCTAGTAGTGGGGAAGGTAGAACCAAGGACTAGGGACAAAAGGGGTATCTAGATTATGTAATGTGCAATCTTAGCCTTGTGGACTTTTCTTCTCATATTATTTTTATGGGGTGTTCATGCAGATGTATAGAACAGTGAAGAGCACTGACAAAGGCAGCACAGGTAATTGAATTGGAGTGTTGTGTTCCTTCTCAAGGACCCTTTTGCGTTTCTTGTTCCATTATTATCATCATTATTATTCTCTTTGTTTGAGATCTTTGGTGATTCGGGTGTGACAGAAAAACTCTATGATTTGCCTCTAGTACTGTTCCCCCTTAAAAACAAAAGTCTCTTTGGCTTATAGGACTGCCTTCAAAGTCCTCAAGCGAATTATTAAACTGTGGTGTCTGATAAAGGAAGAGCAATGGCTCTATTCTTGATGAATTTTGCAGGTCATGGACAGACAGATATTGGAGTATTGAATCCAAGGCCAGGGATTAACATTGTTCATCTGCATGCACCCTCACCCAATAATTTACCAGACCCCATTCACAGGTGATTCATTCAGTTTTTGCATTACTTTCTAAACCATTATTAATTACTGTGCTTTCACTTTTTGTTCACACCATAATATTTTTTCTCTATACAAATTAATGTGAACTCTGTAATGTTGACTTACTGACAAACGGTGATTCTAGTGCTGGGCCATTAAAAGCTACCTATGCCAATGTCGGAGTACAATGTATCTGCACGATTTTTCAAAAATTCCTCTTGTTTGACCCTTTTGTTTATGTTCTTTTCTTGTGAACTTTTAGAATAATGATACTCTTATACGTGAAAATAAAAATAGATAAATGAAGAACTGACAGTATAAAAAAATGAAAAAAATAAAAGAAAACGAAATGAAAGTTATATAAGATAAAGTGAACAAGTGTATAGTTTAATATTTTTACATCCCTTATAATTAAAAGTTTACCTTTTTATTCCTTAATAAGTTTCTGGCGTCGGTAAGACTTTATTTACCAAACTTTTTTTTAATTCACGCTTTGTCGTTGGCTTTTTGCTTATCTTTATTTTATTTTTTTTTATTACAAGCTTCTATAACGACAGCTTTCTTTATAACCTGTACATAGATGTACATAGATTTTGACGAGTAAAACCTAGGGTTTCTACAGGTAGGTAGGTATGAGGGTAGGTATGAGGCTGGTCATTTTCTACGTGGGATTCTTAATAATGCTTTAATAGTATTGATCCCAATGCAGAGAGCAAAAGGTTAAACCATATTTCAGAGAAAAAGTAAAAGTGATATAATAAACTTCAAATGATAGTAATAACCTTGTGAGATCCTTAATTGGTGGTGGAACAACTAACCCACCACCTACTCATTTATTTTTGTCTATGATATGTATATAATAAGGAAAATGTGTTGCACATGAATGAGTTATCAAGAAATTCAGTTTCATTCACTTATGTGATATGTGGTAATATTTGGTTATGTTTCACTACCAAAATTGAGATTACCAACAAAAACTGTTCCTCTATTAATAAGGAGTGTTGTATGTTGAAATTTCACTCATTTCCATTTCCGAATAAGATCACATAGTTTCACCATCTCAATTAATTCCTAGGCAAATTGAAACTCTTTTGGATGTTGACGGTTAGTGTATCACATGCCATCTCAGCTTCAAATGGCAATCACATGAAGTCTTAGCAATGGCGTTTGGACTTGTATACATTAAGGAATTGGATTTTTTGATTTTGGATTTGGCAATGTAATACTAAAGAAAGTACCATTTCATTAATTAAGTATAACATGTTCACCTTTCAACATTAATTTGCTCTTCCACTTTTCAGAACACCGTGGCAATCATCAATAGAGACAAAAACAAACAATACTAGACAAGAGGGTTTGACGTATTCTGACCTGAAGGGGAGTGAAAGCATGGTAAGTTGTGACACAAATGGATGTAGCTTGTGGCTTGTAGTTTTGTTGCATGCATTATGAATATTCGCTAAATGGCTTATGTCACTCACTCACAAGGGTTAATAATTATTTATAAACAGGTGAATGGTCACAATTATGGTGGAGGCTTGGATTCTACCACTTTGTCACGTTCGGAGGGAATGCTTGACCTTGAATTCACCCTTGGAAGACCCATTTGGCAAAAAGACCACGCAGAATCATCATCACGAGAGATAACTCTTTTAAAGTGTTGAAACAATGAAAAAGTAAAGAAAAAAAAAAGTTAAATTAGGTTAAATAAACCACCTGAGCACACCCCTTTCCTTGACATGTGAGAGATGAGAAATTATTCTATGAGAATGATTTTGATTGGTGAAGTGTGTGAATGTATGTATATGTTTGGGAGAGAGAGATGAGGAATGGGATAAAGGGATTTTGCTAGAGAACATGTGCTTCGGTCCAAAGAATTTTCAGGCATTGTCTTTGATGTCATTTTCTGTGGAAGCTATAGAATACAACATTATGAAAAATAAAACTAGAATGGTTGTTTCAGTGCATGGACCATGGGTTATAGTTAAGCAAAATTTGACGCATTCGGGAATGCTGATATGAGACAGGTGGGTCAAGTTTTGTGCCAGACCATCGTGCCATCCTTCTCATCATATCTGTACCACAAACATGCTCACCTAGGTTAATTTGCCTTTTACAAATTAATATTGCAAACTTTTTTCTTCTTATATATATATATCATCCTTTCAATCCCAATTCACTATCATTCAAACCCACATATTAACTCATCAATTCTAAGTATAAATATAAAAGTTACTGTTAATTTTGTTTCAACTCAACTTAATTTTATCAATACAAGTTTGTTTTCTTTCTTGGATTTTCTATTTCCAAGAGGACACATATTCTTCATTAAATGTAAAATTTGATCAGACCAATGCAATGTTTGTTCACTATTCACCCTTATAGAATATCTCGTTAATTCTTTTAACAAGGATTTTAAGAGTTTAATATTCATATAAACAATAATTTTCAAACTTTATCCTATCAAATAATAAATAAAAAAATATTCTTTAGGTGCTGTTATAAATATTTATAGAAGAAAATAAATAATATATATATATATATATAGATATACTTCATCATATATTAAAACTAGTTTTTACATAAATTATAAATTATAAAAAAAATTATATTGATTTTTTCAAAAACTTGACTGTATCTATAACTTAAATTTATTTTATAAAAAAAATATGTTGTTTATCCTATGCAGTTTAACTTTTTCTTTTGATCTTATAAATTTGTTTCTTCTTTTCTATTTCCTAATTTTTTTAATTGTGTATTTCATCTTCGTTATATTGACTCTGTTTGATGTTATTATTTCATGAAAAAACATGTGATAAAATTTTATTCCAACACCAAATAATTTTTTTTAAAACATTTCAAGGAGCATTTCAGATAAACAAATATGTTCACAAAAATAAATGAAAAATATATATATTTTAGGAACTTCTAAGGTGCCAAAGGAAAATTCATATTTTAGGGATAAAATTTTTTTCCTTATTTTTGTTTTCAATAAATGCTTATATAAAAGAGTTTATCTAAAAAGGATCTTATTATAATTTTTAACAAAATTATTATAAAAATCAACCAAGTTACATAACACAATTTATAATTGAATAATGACACAATAAATATTATAAAATCTTAGATATAATTTATAAATAAAAATTATAATATATATATATATATATATATATATATATATATATATATATATATATATATTACTGTATTGTTAATATATTTTTCTATCTATAACTTTCTCCAAAACTGAAAAGGTTCCCTTTGTTTGTCCACTAAATTTATGTTGCTAAAATATATACATGAGTGGTTGTTTAAAGTACTTTTGGTGTGAAATAAAAAAAAAAATCTTAAAAAACTGCTAAAAAATAAAAGAAAAAGGTTAATAAAGAAACAAACACTGGGTGTTATGTTTTCCTTTTTTGCAGTGCTTTATGAAAAGGTGCAGTTCCGTTCATTGTGGCCCATTAGAACACTTTTCTTGTGGGTCGAAGTTCAGTTATCTGATTTCCACAAATTTTACATCATCATCTAAGAACAATCCCTTATGTTCTATAAAAATTAAAAAGTAGAAGGTCCACCCATATGGTCCTACCTCTGTTATAACTTCTGATCTATGAATTTGCACTGAATTCTATCATTGGAAGGCAAAAGAATGTGAAAAAATAATACTAGATGTAGAAAATAATGTTGAAAAATTATTTAAAGAGAAATTGCATTAGATGTGATGAAATATATCATAAGTTATAAATTTAAATAGTGTAAAAAAATAAAATAAATAAAATAAAAATAAAAAACATTGATAGATGATAACATAATATTAAGTGTTTAAGTTTTTCTTTTGTTAGAAAGTCTCTTTCTGTAGGTTTATAAAAAGTGTAGTTGTGTCCCTCTGTGTGTCCCAGCCCAATTGAAAGCTTTTGTCGTGGGCCGAAATCTGTTTTGCGATCTGCTCCATTTTTTCAACCATCTTGTGTATCAAATATGAAAAAGTAAAAGGCCCACCACATTTCCAGTTCTATCATGAATCATTTATTTATAATTTTTCTTTTGAGATTAGAATGAATTCAATATAGATATAGATATTATGATTTTATATTTTTGGAGAATATATAAAAATAATATGAAAAAATACATTTGATTAAGTTTTCATGTTTCAGGAAATAAGATTTAAATTATAAAATAAATTAAATAAAAATAAATAAAAGTTACGATATTAGAAAATAACCTTCCTTGTTTTCATGAATATAGCTCACCCACCCTTTAGAAATAAAATTTTTGCAATCAAGAAGAATATGTAATTATCTACCAGAAGATAATATTTTCTATAACCTTCTAACAAATAATCATTCATTTTTATGTTTTAGGAAATTAAAAAAAAAGTAATATATTTATTTTTAAAAAGTTATAGTGCTATTTTTATTTAATAAAAAAATTTATAAATTTACAAATATTATAAAAGTTTAGTTTGGATATACACTCCACCACATTAATGCCTTGATGATCAGAACACTTTTTCAAAAGTAAGTGCTGGTGAGCTATTATTATCAGCTCGTCCCTTTCAAGAACATTGGGTTGAAGATAGGAATGTTCAAAAGACAATTCATAACTAGTAATTGCAATAATATTTAAAAAAAAAACCACAAATTTTAGAATGGAAATATAATAGTAAGAATAATTTAGGAGGTCAATATTTGAAGTGAGAGAAAAAGGAAAAAGTAGAATTGATTTATAAATCTGCAACCGAAGTATTATAAGAGTGTATGTTTGAAACATAGGGGTGCGAAAAGCAACAGTTTATAGTAAATCTATATGGGCCAAGAGATGTAGCCTGTTGGTTTAGATTGTTGTATGTATGTTATGAAAAACAAAATGTATGCGTGAGTGTGAAATATAATATCCGTCAAATAACTAACTAGATATTGAACTAGTTTAGAATTTTAAATAAATATCTGAGTTAATTATTTTACATTTTAGTTTTGTAAATAATTTTTAACCGATTTCTCATTTTTTTAGAACTATCATAAATTGACATTTAGTGACAATATAGAAACTAATATAACCGTTAGTTCAGGAAATTAACAAAAAAGTATGATTTATTTTAAAACACTTTCTGACTTAATTTTTGATTTGTGAAATTTAGCTTTGATATTAGTTAAATGATACTCAATCTGAATATGTTTGGTTTGGTATTTTCCAACCTCAGATCTTACCAAACTTACTTCAAATTTCACAAATTAAGTAGAAACAATTATTAACGCTTCCAAAGCTATGCTTTGTGGATGATGCAAATACATGATGGTTATTTATATGTTTATGATATGCCCAATGTATTTAGATTCAAAATATGATTATTATATTTTTATTTTTTTCATAAATAAAATAAAAGTTAAAAGTTATATTAAAAATTACCATAAAGTTTAACACATAAATTACAGCAGTAATATGATTTTAGATTTTATCTAACATGGTCCATAGAAGGAGCAGGAATTTGTGACAACACAAAGGTGGTCCTTGGTAGATGATAATCATTGATTATGTCATAACTGCGACCACATGGTAACAGCAATGGTGCCCCAAAAAGGATTGTCACAATGCCTCCTTTATTTTCTTTCTTGCATGTGAATACCTGTTTCTTGTCACACTTTGTTTCTATTATGTTTAAACATGTTTTTGCTATATTTGAATATTTTTAATTTTATTTAAATTATTTAAACGTGAAAAATTAATTTATTAAAAAAGTATTTTTTTATTTTAATCATATTTAAATATCAATTATAGATAAATATTGTCATAAAAATCATTAATATATAAATCAATATTTTATGAGTAAATAAAGTCATGTAATAGTATTTAAATGAATATGTGTTACACCTATGCATTTAGTTTGTAAATATATTAAGTTTTAAAAATCAATAGATAGAAAATTTTTATTATTAAAACAATCACAAAGAAGAAACTCTGTGATTTTGGGTAAAAAAATATACTTTTACATTTTCAATGAAAAAAATTACTTTTGAATTTTTAATTGTGATCTGATTTATTTATTAAGTTTAATTTATCTATTTTGTTACTCACCTATTTTATTTTCACAAGATTGACTATAATTTTTTTTTTCTCTTTTCATCCAACCATTATATTTTCAATTTCACACTATCAATCTATTAAATATCCCGTGCCAAGCTAACATCTATGACATGAAGAAGGTGAAACATCATTAAATTAACATTCACTTGGAAATATATGTTCATGTAAAGAAAAACTTATGTAACATAGCATGTGGATACCCACAGTTACACATCTTAAACTTTGATGAAATATAAAAAAAATACATATAATAATAATAATGATAATAATAATAATAAATAACAAATTTTGTAAAATAATAATAATAATAATAATAATAATAATAATAATAATAATAATAAATTTTAAAAGATCATTATACTTCAGTTGTGATAACTTTTTATCCACATTTCATATTAAAATACTAAAAACATCATTTGACACAAGCTAGCTGCATAACATCGTCTTCAGTAAATTACATAACTTCTTATTTTAAGCTGAAAATCTATTTATCACGTCTCTATATTATAAAACAAGCTTAAATTTAAATATATTGTTAGTTATTCAAATTTAGATTATTTTCCTTTTAGCTTTTCAATTAAAAATTCTTTTTTAATTTCTTAATTTTAGAGAGAGAAAAATTGGTCTCAGACCATTCATAACATTTTACTCTTGTTCACTTACTTAATAATAACCATATAAACAATAATACATATCACTAAAATAATTACTTAAGATTTTACTTATTATATTTTGTTGCCTAAAATATTTGTAATCTCAGAATTTGAATTTTATTTTATTTTATTAATTGTAGTATATTTAGTCACTCAAATGTAAATTTGATATTTCAAATCTCTCAAATTTAAAAATAATCTTTTAGGGTCCCAAATTTAAAAATATAAAATTTAAAAGTAATTTTTCAAGTCTTCTTATTATAATTCTTATTTTTTACCATTTACGTTCTTATGAATGAAATATTGGTATAAGTTTTTATTTTTCAAATAAAATATAATGATTGTTGTAATAATTTCACTATTGTTATTTTAAAATAAAACACAATGCAAACATATTCAATATTTACATAATAAGTATTTGATATATATATATATATATATATATATATATATATATATATATATATATATATATATATATATATATATATATATAGATAGATAGATAGAGAGAGATAGATAGAGATAAAGAGAGACTTTAGAAAATAAAATACACAACTACATGTTTTTCAAAAGATTGAAAATTTTAAATTTCAAAACCTAAAAGAAGGACAACACTAGTAGTGTTGCATTTAAAACCTCAAATATGACTTTTAAACTAAATTACAGTCCATCACCACCATATGAGCATTTTATACATAATTCCACTTACCAACTTTTAAAATAACTCAATCCCTTATTATTTAAATAATAATTATATATTTTACTTCAAACTATAAGTCTCAACATCAAATCAAGATTAGTTTATGATTCATTAAATCAATTACAACATCTTAAAGTTAAACAACTTAAAACAATTTATATGAATCATTTATATATTTCTACAGGGATTTCAATACAATAAGATCAAATTCACTCCAAATTTCCATATTTCAATTATTCAGTAACCCACTCACTCCTTATCTTAACCAAAATATTAGGATAAAGTTAACTTATCTTACCTTAATTTCCTTAAAATATAAGAAAGATGATGGAAAACTAAAATCCAAACTCACCCAAAATTCTTTTTTCCCCACCACCTCAACATCACACACATGCAACCTTCCAAGAAGGAAGATGATAAGATGGAAGCGACTGGAAAAACAAAAAACAAAAAAAAAAAAAAAAAAATAAAGAAAGAAAGCAAGATAGAAAGCAAGAAAGAAAGTAAAAAAAAAAGAAAAAGAATGAAAGAAAGAAAGAAAGCAAACAAAAAAGAAACTAAAAAAGAAAGAAAGAAATGAAGAAAGCAAGATAGAAAGCAAGAAACCAAGCAAGAAAGCAAACAAGAAAAAAATCAACAAAGAAAGAAAGAAAACAAGAAAAAAAAACAAAAAAAAAAAAAAAAAAAAGAAAAAAAAAAAAAAAAAAAAAAAGAAAAAAAAAAAAAAAAAAAAAAAAAACATAAAGCAACAATTAATTTTGGTGTAGGTAGCATAGAGATCAATTTCCATAAGGAGAGAGAAAGAAATCAAAACCTTTAGGTGTGCTTGTGAGAAAAAATGAATTTTGAGAGATGAAGAGGTTTAAAGGAATTTATAGATTCTGCTCGCACCCCATGCTTATGATAACCTCACCTCTCTTTATATTTTTTTATTTTGATTCTAAAAGCCCAACAAGACTAGGCCACATTGTCCTCACTACCTTAATTCCTATCCTCACTCCCATCCTTACTTAACATAACCTTACATACATATCTTAAATTAGACTTAAACTAAACATATATTAAATTTTAGTGTCAGTTATAAATTATTTCATACACTTTTTTAGTACTCAGAAACAAAAGTCCGTACCGTTGTGATTAAAATATACAAATACAATGTTTTTCTTTACTTCACTAGATTTTGAGAGTTTTATATTGTTAATATATTTATCTTAAAACATTATTCAATAATTTAAGTCTTGGAAGTTTAGATTTGTGTTGTACTGCAGGTCTAAAATTTGACTTAAATTTGATGATTAAAAATATATTTAAGTAAAAAAAACTTAAAAATATTTCCGCAGAATACATGTACGCTGACATTGATTTTATCAATCACATCAGCAACAAGTATAATATTGTTCGTGTTGAGGGAAAAAATCATGTTTTGAAATTAAAGGACTAAATTTTGTAATTTATAAAACTAAAATGAGTCAAAATTTGAAGGACTAAAAACACATTCAAATTTAAATTATAAGTGAATTATTTTTAAAAAGTATTTTAATTATTTTTTTTATTTTAGTTTAAATATGTATTTTAAATATTATTCTCACAGTTAACTAAAAAAGTTCTTTCTATCATTTTAATTATCAGTTTTTCGTTTCCAAACTAGATAATCAATCTTCTTAATAATTTATTTATTTTAATTTTTTATCTTTATCACTAAATGAAATTTCAATATTTTGTATTAAAATAATTTCATAATATAAGTAAGTTGTTTATTTAATGTTTAATATGTATGTTATACACGCAAAATAGCAATTATAATGTTAAATAATAATGTAAATTCTAACTTAAAATAATATTTTTTGTTTACAAAATTTAATTAGACATAAATATTTATCTTATAAAACTCTCATAAACAAATATTAGTTATATAAAAACGGATTAATGTGACATGTTAAAATTCTTAATGGGTTAGTTTGTTTAAACTACAAAAGAGCACTTTAAAACTGATTTATTCATAAGTTATTCTTATGAAAGCAACTTATAATGTTAAATAATTATTATAAAAAGAGTTTTTTTTTTTTAAATAAAAGTGTTTATTAACTCGTTTTGTATATATCATTAACAAAGTATTTTTTTTTCTAAAGCTATATAATAAAATACCTTATAGTAAAAGTTATATATTAATTTTGTTATTTTTATGGAAAAATCTTCCAAACTTTTGATAATAGAGGGAAGGTAACACTATAAGTACAGTGGGACTCACCACACTAAATGTTTCACTTAAGTTGAATGCCGTTGACAAAAAATTTGTTTAACGTTTGAAAGTTTCTTTTGAATGAGATTGGATTGTTTATTGTTACTTTTAACATGCTCGACAACTTTAGTCTTCTTGATTAAAAGAGTAAACAGGGGACCCATTTCATAATAATTGAAATCACAACTTTCTTTATCTCATATTTTAACTTGATTAAAAGAGTAAACACCGCATAATTGAAATCACTATTTTCTTTATCTCATATTTCAACCTATTTCTATTTTTTTTCTCATATTCAACCTTAAGAATTAGTCTAAGCATAAAATTTAATTTAAGCAAATGCTTGAATCTAGTTGGATGAGAACATATTAACTACCCTGTTTCAACTGCATAAACTCCATTTTTTTACATATTATATATTATTTAAAAAATATACTTGATAAATATATTTAAATTGTTCTAATTAATATATATATATATATATATATATATATATATATATATATTCTTTAGTTTTCATCATATTTTTATGTCAATATACCAAAATTTAACTATGTCATCTTTAATTGATGGAAAACAACTTGATATTATTATTTCGTAGTCATGACACTTCGATGCTTTAGTGTTGCAACCATGACTTTATTCATCTAGAGTATATTATTAGTTGAAGTGGGAGTAGAATGATGTATAGGTATAATTACCATATCTAAACACATAAAATAATTTTATATTAGAAAATTATAAAAAAAATTTCTAATTGTTTTACTTAACTCATCATATAGTACCACATATATGAGAAAATATAATAAGTATTTTTTTTTCTCTTAGATCAAATAACCTACTTTGATATTATAAAGTAACGTCCAAAAATTGTACATAAAATATGTCTAATGTGTAAATATATTTAAATATTACAAACTTTAAATATATACATTGAAAAGTAAAAACGTAAGAAATATACATATTTGTATAAGCTCTTAAAAGATCTACTAGCGTCGACATGTAGGTCCATCATATACAAAATTATTTGCTTCTATGTCAAAGAATACGATTATATTAAAATCACAACATAAACATAAAATAAAAAGTGACCTAATGTTGAAATTAATTATTAAAATAAAATTTATATATGAGAGATTCAACATCATGTATCAAAGATCATACAATACAAAATAAGCATGATATGTATAAAGTGTCTGTTTTTGGAATATTAATATTATGTTATGAATTAGAAAATAATACTTGTCACTAACTTAGTATGTCTGACAATCTAACTATCTAAATCTAGATTTCACTGCACAACCTTACAATCTAACCATCTAAATCTAGATTTCATTGGACAACCTTACACAATAGAGGAATTTTCATACTTCTAGTTGAACATAAATGACTCTCACTTTCAATTTAAAATATGAAACTTTCATTTTAGAATATGAAACTTTTATCGGGTCTTCAACACACAATATATTTATCTATGTTACTCATGTTACCATTAGAACCTAACTATCTCTTCAATAACCCCTTACCTAAATATTTATATCACATCTCAATATGTGAATGGTACCTCGTAACTATTGAAAAACAAAGACATCGTAATAATATTACTTAGGCGAATCCTTACATATAAATTTATTAATCAAACTCAATTTACAACATATTTCTTCGACCAAACTTAATAACATGTGACATGCAATACATCTCATATCTTGCTGTGCATAACCTCCTTAAAAGTTTTTCTAATCATATGCACATATACACGTCACCTCTGTCAACTCCTAAACACCACAATTATACAATAAATCTTGCCTCGCACTTTTGCTTATTAACCAAAACCTTCATTAAGAAAGCAACAATTTTGCTTAAGCAACAAGAGTTTTGCTTATATGAAAATCCTTTAAAAATAAAGATAATTGCCTTAAAATGATTTTGTTTACCAAATTATCGTTTGAAAAAAAATTATCTAAAAGAGAAAGACTTGCCTTACTCTCAGTTTCTCAAGAAAATATCTCTTTCTTAAACAAAAATTATCTAAAGTAAAGAGATTTTCCTTGCTCTTATTTTTATTTGAACAAAAATAAAATAAAAACATAAATTATGTAACGGTGCAAACAAATACCGAACATGCATAAAATCATCTTTATTACTTATAACCAATTTACAATATCCAAAATATATCATTGTTCCACAATCAGTCTATAAAATCATTCCAACTTAAAAATGAATATTTGCAATCTCTATTTCAATCTAATGCATGAGAATTTCAAAATTTTATTAAATTTTCACTAAATGATATCTGTTCCAAATCATCAACATCAAAATCAATCTCATATCTATACTAATTTAAATTATTATATACAAAAGTAATTAGCTCCTTTTACCTCAACTTTTATACTCATAAAATCCAAAAGTTGTAAAGTTAGGGAGATCTTAACTTATTATTAAGGATTGGATACATAGATAAAATATATAACTATAGAGTTACACTAATAAAGATTAATCTATTTAGTTCCATACATGCAAACCACCGAAAAAGAGATTATTGAGATATGAGATAAATAAAACTTACCAAATATAATTTGATTAGGTGATATTATCATAATTTAGAGAAAAAAGCAATATGAATGTTTTAAAGAGAAGGGAGAGAGACATTAAATAAATCAATTTAGAGAGTGAATTTGTAAAATAAATTAATAAATAGTTAAAATTTTAATTTATACTAAACATATTTGAAATATTTTATATTATTTAAAACTATTACTACAACATAAAATGTGAGTCTTATAATACAAGTATTTGTAGAAGATTCACATGAGATACTAAGTATTAATGAATCATGAGTCAACCTATAAAAAAAGACTATAACACTACTTCTAATCCTAAATTTTAAGTTATTAGGTTTATAATTTTTTCTTCTTTACATGTTAATTCAACTTTTTTTTTATCTTTCTTTAAAAGTTTTGACTTAAATTCCTAATCATATATTTATTATGATTATTAGAATGACTTTAATACGTGAACAAATATGGGAGAAGAAAAGAGTAATATTATATTTATTTATTTTTAATTAAAAACAACGTTTGTAAAGTTGAATATTATATTAGTTACTTTTTATTATTCATAATTTAATATGTTTTTTTTAATTTTAATGATGTATAAATTTATTTATTGTTGATGGAAAGAAAAAATGAAAAATCTTGTAGTGAAAAAGGAAGCTCTATAATAATATTAAAAGATAGATGAAAAAAATGTAGGAAGTATAAATGAGAAGTTTTTCATCTATTATAACTTACTTGAGTCCGGTCAATAAATTTTTAATGAAAAATAGTTTATATGTAAAAATAATAATTTACATATTTTGGTATAAAGCATTTGAGGGGAAATAATTTGTTGAGATTTATTTATGCCATGGCCTAGAATTTCCTGTGTGCTACTTCACAGAGCCAGACAGAACACAACCAGCCTCACCACCAGGCCCCTCCCCAGTAACTACTAACAAACAACTACCCTGTTCTCGTAACTCTGGTTAGGTTAACCGAACCAGAGTTTGGGCATGCCAGTTGGAGACATGGGCTTCAAGTTAAGTCCGCAAAATAATGCAACGATCAAGGTCACTCACACACACGCAACGCAATGCATACGTGAGGACCAGACAACGCAACGCACGCACCCGATCCAAACCCAAACCTTCGCTCTTCCATCTTCCACACTCAACCACCAATGCTAAGAGAAGAAACCGTGGGTTCCAGAAGCGCCAGGCACAGCGCCACCGCCGCTACCGTCTCCAACAAGGTTCTCGTCGCCGTCAAAGCGGAGAAGGTGATCTCCAAAACCGCATTAGCCTGGGCGCTCACTCATGTCGTTCACTCCAGCGACTCCATCACGCTCCTCGCCGTTTACTCTGCTCACAAAACCGGTACCTATTTCTGTCTAAACCTTTCGATAAATCTCAATTCCGTTGAATCGGATTGAACTGCAATCGCGAAATTGAAGAGTTAATTATCAGAACAAAACTTAGATGTCGTTCGTTATTCACATGCTTATGGTGCTGTGCTTTGAATAGAGTTCAAGTTTCATTTCAGTAGTGATTTGTATGAATACTGAAATTTCACATGCTGATTTGAGAAGAACACTGAAATTATGCGTTGAATTGTGTTTAGCTTGTTGTAATTCTTGCCGGTTCAACTGGCTTTGAGTTTGAACTAATTTTGTGTGGATGTGGATTGTTGCAGGAAGACGGTTCTGGCATTTTTCGAGACTCGCCGGAGATTGTACGACCGGACCGGCGGGGAAGTTGCCGGAGCGAATTTCAGATATCTCGGAGTCTTGTGCGCAGATGGTGCTTCAGTTGCACAATCAAGTTGAGGTAACCTTAAAATTCAATTTACCTGAACGATTCACGATTTTAGAGAAAACTGTGATGTTTATATTAAAATTGAAGAATTATTATGCACTCGAGTATACGGAAAACCTGTACCCGCTGTCACTGGTATCGCTTCCACCACCTTTCTCTCTCAAGTTGTTGCCTCGGTTCTTAACTTTTAGTGCGACGAAAAGGACTTAGTTTTCCACCTGGTTTTTGTAATGTGATGAATCTGTTGTTTATCAATTTTCTTTTTCCGGTTTTTAAAATCCATTGTGACTTTATGACCATATTCGCGCTGTCGTTTTTGTCTCATTCCCTTTCTTCCGGGGACGGAGACGTATTTTACAAACAATAATGCTATGTTTGCATTACGATTTTACAAGTAAAGTTTTTTAAAAATAAGAGAAAAATAATTAAAAACTACATGAATAAAAGAAAAATAGAATAAAAAAATGTGTTAGGTATATTAATAGAAAAAAGAATGGAAGAACTGTGCAATAAAAAAAATAATAGAAGGAGAGTTTTTCTGGTGATTTGAATAAGTAGAATAAAGAATGAACATAAATAAATTATGTTATTTTTATACTAATTACAAAAATTAACTAATAAAATTTAACATTTTACTATTTTATTTTTATTATTTTGTTAATAGGAAACTGCTTTTTTTTTTGTTATAAAAACTATATATTTTAAATTTTCTTCCATTTTACTTCTTCCCTCAAACAATAAGTTAAATTTTATACTTTCATTTAATCCTTATTATCTTTATATATCTTCTTATCTGTTCAAACTCAAAATGTATTTTATATATTATGCATTTTCTGTCAAATCTATACTATATCAATTTTTTTGGAAATAATTTGTCTTTTTTTTTATATCAATCATTTAAAATGTGCGTGTCTGTATGTGGATGTTTTTTCTCTTCACCAAAAACGACCATGTATATACCATTACGCCCTCAATTTTGCTTTTCAGTAACGTGTCAGAGTTGAGGAAGTTTCTGATCTCTTCAAAGTTGTACCAGCTTGACTTAGTTCGCTGGATTCGTATATGGTTTTGAAATCTTGTCTTATAATGGAGTATATGATTTATCAATAATTGCACATGCACAAAGCTTCGTAGGACACACTATACAAAAATAATATAAACAACTGTCCATGCATGGTAGAGGAAAATGGAAAAGAATTTTTTTGTATTTTTACATACGCGTTAATGGAAAAGATTTGACCGTTATTGACAGTGAAGAGTTGCTCCTAGTCAATTTTAGTGAGTGAGACATGATTATACATATAACTGTGAGCACAAGTAGACGAAGATTATGATAAAATATTCTGCTCTCAAATTTCCCTTTTTTTTTTCTACTTTTCATTATCAGGCACTGTATCTATTCATTTTTAACATGTTTAACATAATTAAACACTCTTGTGACAAAATGGAATTCAAAACTTGAAACGAAGAATACAAAGAAATTTTTGAAACAACATTAAATATGAATCAAGGTGGTGAAGACACTTTCAAATAATATGTGGAAGAAGGGGAGGAAGGAGAATTGTTTGATGAACGCATTTAATAAAAAATAGATATAGGAACACAATTAAGCTTTTGGATGGATAAGTGAGTTTGAGACACATCCAAATTAAATCGCTTCCCTATAATATACAAGTAAAAAAATACAATGATTCAACATTAGAGAAGTTAGGTAGATAGAGTGTAATTTAGATTAGCGGAGAAAATGATTTGACTGGACACGTATATGCAAGAGGTTATGAAAACAAACCAAATAGAAATACGACAGATAGATTAGCATGGAGGGATGAAGAAGGGGATGCATATATGTAAAGTTGGCATATAAAAAACTTCATAATAACTAAAGAAGAGATAACTCTAAATTCTATTATGCATTTTATAGGGTAAACGCTAAACTTGTTGCACAACATTTTGTTTTGAGGGTAATTCTAACTGAGCAGAAACAAAAGAAAACTTAAAACGTAAGAAAATTAATATAAAAAGTATGATGTGTGTTATGTGTAGGGAGAAACATGAAACTATTAGTCACTTGTTTTTTATTTAAAATTTATCGATATGGAATATGTATAATATGTGGATTGAAGTAATTATAGTAATTATACGTGAGTATATGTTGTATGATATATGTAAAAGCAAAAAGATAGAATTGTGTTTAATAATGAATGGTTAGATATTGAGATTGTGTACAACATGACATAAATAAAAATTTGGGCCTAAAATTAATGTAAATTCAAATATTAGATACATTATATAGTCATTGTCCATAATTTGAAATCTTTGGAAACTTTTCCATCCATGACAAATCAGTAAAACCTAAAATACATAAGTACAAAGAAGCATAGCTTCAAAGAACATATCTTATCATCACATGTAATAAGAGAGAATAGACATTGCTATATAAATCCTAATAGTAAATGTGTATTTTGGCAAAGATCTTTTTGATAATGTAGATAGGAGTGGGGATTTAAACTAGAATTCAATTTTCTAGGTCACAATTCTTTGTCTATAAATATATAAAACACTAAACTCCATTTATCTCGACGATGAAAACTTTTTAATAGGAGTGACCGCTTGCAACAATTTGTGATTTTAAGCTTAATAAATATATTAGAGAATACAATCCATAAAAAGTATCCCAACATCATACATGAAAAAATAGATGAAGTTGATGATAAATAATTAAATGGTTAGGACATAATTAGCTTCTAGAAGCTTGGCTATTAGATAATCAATTTCTCACATGAACATAGAATTGTTGTTGAGATAACATCCTTATAATCAATCAGCACATCTGAATTATTGATGGCTTTGGGAGTTTAAAACTCTATCACATTTTTATCTTTAGAAAGACAAAAAATACATAAAAAAATGTGTATTTAAATTTTGTTTGTTCCTAAACAACATATAACTATATTAAACATCTATAACTAAAATCAAATATATAAAAAAATCTATTTTGGATCACAAATAAAAATTAATGAACTACTATAATATATGTATATTTAGAAAGAAATTAACCTTTTATTCATTACATCGGATAAAAAATGAACGCAAAATGTATAGAAAGGGATGGATTTCACTAGAAACAACAATTGAAAAAAATTATGAGTACGCTTTTCACCTTCCATAGGTTTGACACGTATTTTATAAATAGGACCTGACAAATCTGTTGGTATACTTATATTGAGTTAGATGTCACGTTTGTTATTATTTTTTCATAATAAACATATAATATTTAATTTGTTTCAGAAGATTTCACGAAAAAAACACATTTCAGATATTATTAAATCAAAATGTACAGTATATAATTGTTCTAGTCTGAAATTATTTACTCGAAGGTAGAGGACATTTACTTTTATTTTTCTCTCTCTTAGAATTCCCTAATTCTTCTCGGCTCTCTTCTTTATATCAGCGCCCGATTATACCAAGCTAATCAAGTAGCACCTTACAGCGTATTCACACTAACTAGACTGAACTTTCGAGAATACACAATCTTAAGATACATAATTCTACCATATACCATGAGGGTACAATAATAAATACAACAGTATATGGATACTTCTAGTCCAATTTTTTTTATTAAGTGAGGTATGGATACGTGTTCTCTCATTTTCTTTACATTGACCATTCGTAATTAGTTTAAGAATGCATTTCCCGTAAAATGATTAGTATATATGAAGGCATGACAGTCTCTCTCTCTCTCTCTCTCTCTCTCTCTCTCTCTCTCTCTCTCTCTCTCTCTATATATATATATATATATATATATATATATATATACTGAAATGACTTTTCTATTTCTCATAATGCAGGTAAGGGTAAAGATTAAGGTGGTCACGGGTACTCCCGGTGGTGCTGTGGCGGCTGAAGCTAGATGGAGTGGTTCCCATTGGGTCATACTGGACAAGTAATTAAACATGAAAAAGTATTTCTTTTTTTCTGAGCTGTTAGTTTATTTTGTTGATTGCAAATATGTTTGTCCTTTGTTCCATGCACGCGCAATGAGGTCATTTGGCTTTGCACATTTGACATGTTGATGCATAGGTGATGAGAAAGTGTTAGGTGGAAGAGAACTGCATATATTATTTATTCATGGTTCCGAACAATCTAAACACGTGTTTTCAAAATTTCCAGTTTCTGAAAAATTAATTTTAGCTCTTAATATATTGTATAGAGATAATAGATATCTTCCGGACCACCAAATAATTTATATGGATGACCCTCTTCTGCAATTCTTATGTAGCACATTAGCTGTTTTTTATTTCGGGCAGCTGATAAGCCATACTAGAGGACCTTATTTTAACCAACTGCATCAGGTTAATCGTTCAGTAGATTTATGCATTGAATAGCCTAAACTATTAACTGTACGATAATTACCTGCCTGTAAACAGAGAAAGCAACGTATTACATTTTTTCCCACCTAATTCTTTGCTAGGTCCGGTGAACATTTTAATTAATGAAAGTATATAATATTTATGAAGGTTGCGACATTATTTGAGTTTCGGAGAGGCATTGCCATTATAGGTTTTGATTGAACAACTGCTTCACATAGGTAGAATTTTTCGGAGCTGCGTTGTCGAACGATAAATATATGAGAAATTTGTTGATGAATACCTACGTTGTTGAAACAGGAAATTAAAGCAAGAGGTAAATCATTGCATGGATGAACTCAACTGTAGCATTGTGGTGATGAATGGGTCACAGGCAAAAATCCTCAGACTTAACTTGGGGTGTTCCGATGAACTCCAAACTCCTTATTTCTCGGCTACTTCTTCACCAGGCATAGAAATTGCAAAGCTAAAAGGAAGAAGATTGAAGCATTCTACCCCAGTGGGTAGCCCTGAAGAAGCAGGTACTTCTGTTATAAGAAATATAGGAGTAAATTCAGGGTCAAGTTCCGACTCGACGACTTCTCCTTTCCTTGTCTATGAACAAAACCCTCTTTACGAGGGTCAGGGCTCAGGAAAAAACATACACAAAGCAATCAACGAACGAATAGATTTCAGTGTCCAGCCACCATTATACTTTGATATTGAAAGAGATCGCCCTCTCCCGCCATGGCCGCGTCCAACACCGTCTGTGGCTAGTGAAAAGAATACTGTATTTTGGATTCCTCAAAACCACATTGTAGACGAGAATTTTCGGAAAAATAAAAACAACAGTATTATCCAAAGAACTAAATCTCCATCTTCGAAAACTTTACTTGAGAATTTTATACGTTGTGATCAAGATATGAGAAGAAATGAATATGGGTTTGACCAAGCTCAAAGTAGAAGTTTCATCCCCGATTCGGGAAACAGAGATAATTCCATACCTTTGGGCAGAACTACCTCAATACCTCCTCCCTTATGCTCACAGTGTCAGAATAAAGCACCAGTATTTGGAAAGCCTCCAAAACGGTTTTCTTACAAAGAGCTAGAGGATGCTACTGATATGTTCTCAGATGTGAACTTTTTGGCTGAAGGTGGATTCGGTGTGGTCCACAAGGGAATACTCAAAGATGGCCAGGTTGTTGCGGTGAAACAGTTAAAATTTGGGGGTTCTCAAGCAGATCTTGATTTCTGCAGGGAAGTTCGGGTTTTGAGCTGTGCACAACACAGAAATGTTGTGCTGTTGATAGGATTTTGTACAGAGAGCAATTTGAGGATATTAGTTTATGAGTACATATGCAACGGATCCTTAGACCTCTACTTATATGGTATTTACTAACTTTATTTCAAACACTAATTTATTGTCGTTTCTCCTTTTGTCTTTGTAATTTGTTTTTAAATGTTCTTGACATCAATCCTATGAGAGATCAAACAGTTTAGCACTTGATTAACAGGAGATGAGAGTATGCCTTTCGATTGGAACTCACGCTTAAAGATAGCAATTGGAACTGCACGAGGCTTGCGCTACCTTCATGAAGATTGTAGAGTTGGTTGTATAGTGCACAGAGACCTTCGACCCAAAAATATCCTTTTAACCCATGACTTTGAACCTCTGGTAATGTACTCGCCTTCCACATTTCTTTTGGCCAAAACTTAGTACTCGACTTTTTTAATATTTGCAATCTGGTAATTTTAAACGACAATGCTTCACACATAAAATAACTGCATTTTAAATCTAATCATTTACCTTTCATATAGGTGGCAGATTTTGGGCTTGCTAGATGGCACTCAGAATGGAATATAGATACAGAAGATCGGGTTATAGGAACGTCAGGGTAATGAATTGGCTTTATGCATGTATATTTTCTTATCATCAGGATAAGGGACTTCTCGGTTTTGATTCTAATCGAGGTTACCTTGTATAAACTAGGTATCTTGCACCGGAGTATCTTGACGCTGGAAACCTTACATATAAAGTAGATGTATATGCATTTGGAATTGTATTATTAGAGTTAATAACAGGTAGAAGAATTAGCGAGTTGAAACAGTTCAATGGACTCTCGTATCTTTCTGAATGGTTTCACCCTCTACGCATATTAGAGCCCAGTCATATATTACAAAACGTTCCATCTCTCAAACCATGCTTCAACTCTGAGGAGTTATTGGCATTTAATCTTCAATTTCAAGCCATGGCACGAGCTGCTTCGTTGTGTCTCCGCGTGGATCCTGATGCCAGACCCCCAATGTCAAAGGTATGATTTGCACGGGTTCAACTTGTTACTTAGGAACTCCTTATATTTATTTTTCAATTGAAAAGGCCCTTCTTTTAACGTGAATGTAGATCCTGAGAGTGCTGGAAGGGGGTGATCCAGTTCGTCCTATGGGTTTAGACATCAATTCAGTTGGTAACACAAGTGGGCACTTAAGCGGTTTGAAGTCGCTCACTCCACCAGAAGGTACAATATCACATTGATCATTCCTTCCACTCTTGGGCTAGCTAGAGATCTATTGTCAGCAATATAGTTCTATTTGTGAGCTGCATAGGATCAATTATCCATTTGAAGGTCGGACCTTTCTTACGCTTATTTAAACTTTCTGATATGCAAAGCACTTATTGGTAAGAACTAAGAAAGAAATCATTATTTTAGCCTTCTCATTCAAAAATATATTTGTAATTTGGCGGTTGTTTCTGAAGCCCTGTACTTCTAACTCACCATATGCTTAATAGAAAAAATTCATTTAAAAGAGGATGTTTCTCTTTGTTCTATTTTCTCTTGGATCCGAAGGGAAATCCCCAAATTGTTTGAAACCTGAGGCCCTTAATATTTGGTGTCAGTTTCAATATGCAGGACTAGCAGTGTGCATATATGTGTGTTGTTCACCATGTGTTTCCCCATTTCTTTCTGTTAGAAGAAAATATATTAATTTTGAACACAAAGATTCCATTTCTTTAAAATTAGTTTACTTCTATATTTTTGCCATTACATCACCTATTTTCTCCATGTGTACTCCCTTGATGGGTTGCATTACATCTATATCTGTATACCCTGAAAGAAAAGGGAAAGAATGAAGCTAGGCACATCCTCCTTCTGGTTTGTCGTCCTCTCAACGTAGTTTAATAGTAGATGAATGTCAGTGTACGATATATTTGATCTTTGTGGCTTATTTTTGCATATTCGTGTTTGATTCCTCGCTGCTCGATATCTTCTTGGTCATTAAAACAGGGCAGTGTTTTTTATAATTAGACCATAGTACGAAAATTACACGGAATGTATTCAAAAGGGTTATCGACAACGATGATTTTCAAAAGTATAAGTTAAAGCAAGGTGTTCACTTAAGAGAAAAGCTGACCTGGTGTACCGAATCAGCATAGCAACAGTCTCTTTATCTTGTATGCTCGAGACTGAGTTTTTGACTACTTGAAAGGAAAAATTTAATATGCTTCATCAGATACGTAAACTAGTCAAAGATCGGCTTGTTCAAAAGTCAGTTTTTTAACCTCTTAGACATAAGATCAATCTATCTAAGTTCAACCTTTAGCCATCACAAGAGGAACTCATTTCTAACACATCTTAGGACTTTCAGAATTGTTTCCTACTAATTGAGACAACCTAGATTGAGGCCTCTAAATAATTGAGTAGAGAGGCATTTAGTTGGGAGTCATGCACATTAAATGAATGTTTGACCTCCGGTAAATAAATAAGTTGTGTTAAATGGGGGAAGACTCAAGTTATACTAAACCCTCTTTAGAAATTTTGATTAGAACAGTTAGACGTTCAGTGTGTGAGAGGTAAAATTAGAAAAATGAGAAATTAGACAAACACTACCTTGTTGAGTTGAGAATAACTTTTAGAGATGGAAATATGACAAGCACAATGGTAATGATGTATAATGCACTTTTTCCTACGTCCTCTTGTTAGGCAAATCATATTAAACAAGATAAAAGTTGTGGGTCTCCACAATCTATATCAATGTTAAGTTTCCCCCAACGACAAGCAAGTTGGAGTAATCAAAGTTGATCAAAAAGTGGCTCAGAAGTGTTACCAAGGAAGCTTGTGCAATTGACGTTAGATTTATCTTCATCCCAACCCAAACTAGGTTAATAATCTAAACTTAAATCCCCGACTTTTCTATGAAGAGCGAAGGTCCCATCATGTTGCTTATGTAAAACCAATCGATATAAAAGAAGGGAAGATAATTAATGTTGGCATTGATGTGAGGGTTAAGTTAGAAAATCAATTGGTGTAGCTTCTGAAGGAAAACCATCATGTCTTCATATGGTTGGCCACCAACATGCTAGGAATCAACATTGATTTCAATATAATATAGATTAACAGTAGACCCTTGTACAAATTCAATAATTTAGAACAGATGATAATTTGGTGAGGACCCTACATGACTCACTAATATAATGATGGTAATGTTTCCCAATGAAAAATGACAGATGTGTGTGAATTTCATTAATTACATGATTGTTGGATTAATTACATGATTGTAAAGTCTGCTCCAGCTTATCATCACAACACTTACCTCAAGAAATTGTCTGATGTTGTCAACAAACTCCTCATGCATTTCGTGGGAAAAAAAACTTGTATTGTTTTCACCATTTTCATTTTTATTGGGAGAATGTGAATATTAATGCAATGCATTAACTAGTTTGACATTGACTTTGAGGATCAAATGGGGGAAACGAGGGCCACTGGTAACCAATATCTGATCATAGTGTGAGCAAATTCAAGTTTTGAAGCTAATAGGTGAAAGCATTAAGTTTTTTCACACTTTTAAACAAGCATTTTCATATGAAGAAATTAATGACTATGATTAGAATATTTACTTCCCACTGTCCTCCAACAATTTCTGATTAAATTCCATGACCTTCTTTTCCATCGATCCTTAAAATATCTTACATCATCTCCACCCAACCAAATAAAAATTCAAACCAAATATCTCATATCTTAATACAAATATAAAAAGTACCTTCAGATGATCGATCACGCATACATATAAGTAATACACTAGTTAGAGTCTAACATATACATATATCTACGTTTCCAACGGACAATTAATTAATCATCTAACAACTCCTTGGAGAAGCATGTCTACACAGGTCCTTTGTTTCATCCTTTGGAATATCTCGTCAAATCATATGGTATGCATATTTATAAGGCTAATAACTACATGTTACCAAATATATTATAGACTCGGATTCGTTGAATTTTACACAGGACACTATGCTTATTATTCGTTAAAATTTACTTGTAAATTATCTTTCAAACAACAAATGTGTTGTTTCGCGTAAGACCCATCGTTAACTTCAGGTTCTATTGTTTAAAATTTATAATCAAATACAACTTCTAGTGAACCACATATTATTAATGAATATCTATATTTAATTTTTTAACTAAAAAAGAGGGTTTACAAAGTGTATCCTAACTTATATGGTTAAGAATTCATAATAAAACTCACAGCACAAAATAACAAGTTTTCGTAATTTTTAAAAAGATGAATAAATAATAGTAAAACATATATTAATTTTTTTGGTTATAGCAATAAGAAATACATTGAAAGGGAGGTAGTGTTAGTTAATGACAATCGTTTGCATGATTTTGAATTGAAGAAAACCGTAGTAATCGAATCGAGCAGGCACCAGGAGCAGAAAATTGTTTGAACTACCTCAACCATTCATTCTTACTTAAATTACATTACATTATTACATATTAATTAATTAATAATACAGATCTTCCACCAAGCCATTCAGTCCCAATCTCGTAGAATCAATCAATCAATCAATCAAAGTCAACGAGCAAAAAAACGAAGACCAGGAAGAAGAAAAACAAAAGGCACAATCATCCCAGCATGACACGTGGCCATAATAAAACCGAAGCCGAACCGGGCCAGGCCAGGCCCATCAGTTTCTCCCATTGGCCCAGCCAGAAGAGACGCTACTGTCGGAGACGGAGGGCAACGAGTCCGCATCAGAAGCCATGCGCTGATGCTGCACCTGATTATTGTTCATCGAATCCGACACGCTCCAAACCTTAACGGATTTGTCCAAACTGCCACTGTACAAAATCCAACGCCGCTCTCTGGCGGCGGCGGACTCGCGGTCCTCCTCCACGGCGAGGCACTTCACGGGACCGTCGTGACCCGTGAGAACCGACACGCACGTGTGAATCAAACCTTCTCTTCTCCACACGCATATAGTCTTGTCTGCGGACCCGCTGAACACTAACGTCCCCGAGGCGGTGAGGCACAGCACGGCGAGCTTGTGGCCCTTGAGGACGCCGCCGTGCGCGTAGCCCTTCTCTCGCTCCCAGAAGTTGACGAGCCCGTCGGAGGCGCCGCAGTACACCATCGAAGCATCCGCATCCACCGCCAGCGCCGTCACCGCACACTCCTGCTTCAGCAGCGTTTTCACCGCCGTGTGCTTCAGCCCCTTCCCCCGGGCCTCCCGCCGCCACACCTTCACCGTGCCGTCCGCCGACCCCGAAAACATCGTCGCGTCTTGGCCGCACACCACCGCGTTGACGGCGTCGTCGTGCGCGTGGATGGACTCGAGGCACTTGGAGTCGGCGATCCTCCACACCTTGATTGTTCTGTCCCACGACGCAGAGTATAGATACAACTTGTTATCAGAGAGACTCAAACACGAAACAGCGTCCGAATGCCTTATCCATAACGCCGTTTTGTGTCGCCGAACCTGAAAACCCAAAATTTTCACAACATCAAAAACCTCAACACTCCATCATCTCTTTCTTTCATTTCCTGCATGTTTTCTATTACAAAATCATTAATATAACCCCATTCCAATATCTTCATTAAAAATTCAAAATTTTCAAACTTAGAATTAATTTAAATTAAAAAGTATTGATTTTCGTGTAATTTCGTCGTCATTTTGTTCTCATGCATCAAAAGTAATGGAAGAGAGAAGAACCTCGACGTAGTTGCTGGGTTTAATGGAGCTCTTGAAGATGTCTTTAAGAGTGGGCAACGTGCCGGCGCGTTTGTGCACGCTCGGGTTCTTGGGCGACACCTTCCAGACACGGATTTTACCGTCCTGGTGCCCCGTGAAGATTTTCTGACCCGACAGAATTATGGTTTTGACCAATCCGCTGTTCGATTTGAACCCAGAATACTCCTGCAGGTTCTTCCAGACACGGATGTTCTTGCTGTCGGACCCCGTGTACAAGAGCTCGCCGGTAGCCGCCAGCGAGTATATGTGTCCCTCCTCTCGGACAAGAGACCCTATGAGCGCGTTCTGCGGCAAGTTCCCGCCGTCGTCTTTCTGCGACCACTGCGCCTTGGAAAACGGCGAACCCGCGGTGTTGTTCCAGGGCGACATCATCATGGGAGAGCCCTCGCCGCTGAGCCTTCCCTGATCGTAGTAATAAGGACTCATCGGCGACGCCGAGCTGCTACTCCGCATTGTGAACTCGTCGTCGGTTAAAGCCTCCGTGGTGGACATTCTGGGCTCCGATTGCATGTAGTGTGTGCGTGGAACGCTTTCACCGAACATAACCAACCCTATATGAATCAATTAATTAATTATTAATTAATTTAATAATAATCTGCAACTCGCAATTCTCTCTCCTTTTCTAATGTGTTTCATTCACCGTGGAGCAGATTAAAGGCCGAGACTTGAACTGCTACGGGGAAATGAAAAGGGGAGAGAAAAGGAAATCGAACGAAGACTTTGATTGATTATTGGTTGGGAAGAGAAAGTGAGAGAACGAAGGAGGTTAAAGAATGTGAGAATGGTTTTGGTGGCGCCACCCAGAGGAGAGAGACAACCTTCCAAACTTTATATATGGAATTCTAATCGGTGGTGCAAATCATTGCTTCAATCCTCTCTCCACACACCTCACGTCTTAATTTAAGGTTTCTCCCTAAATTTACACCTTTTTTTCTATTTCTGCGCTTTTCGTGCCTATTTTAGCTTCCTAAGCTCTTATAATAAGGGAAACTTAATAACTAAATATCATTTTTTTTTCTTGTATCTTCAAGTTGTGTATGCGTTTGTGAGAGTTGTTTGAACATGAATGAACTAGCTCTCTAGCTACCAATATATATAGCACGCAATCCTTTAGGGTTGGCTTGTGTGGTAGAAAGTGAAAGGAAAAGCGAGAGGTAGTTTGAGAGAAGAAAGAAATTATATGATATGATGGAAGAGAGAGTAGTTTAAAGAAAATACTATATATGTGCTTATATTGATTATGTGGCATAATAGATATATGTTTTTTATGATTTTCATTTTTTAGGATGTGTTTGTTAGAGGTAAAAGACGATAGGAAAGGAAAGAATGAAAAAGAAAAGGCGATAGATTTCATGAGTGAAATTTAATTTGTTTTAAGTTCAGTTGAAACAAGGCAAATTACATTTACAATACAACATGATTATAAAATAATGATGATATAAATATTCATTTTCTAAATGAATTTAATATAAAAATTAAATCTTATTCGTTTTTCTTTATTTCAAATATTTTTATCTTGACTCGAATAACATTTATTTCTATATAATTTTATTTCCTTTTTTTTTTTTTTTTTGTTTTTTAATGGCTACACCTCTTTACGTTTCTTTTCTTCTTCAGTACAATGTAATTGACAGATGAAAACTATATAACCATGCGTGGGTTCTGTTACACGTGCACACATGTTTTCTCAAGTGATGCATATGATGTGGTCTTCATAATGTTGATGAAATGCAAGCTAATAATGTTTGGTGTGAGAATTTCAGATGGCTGTAAAAATTAGAGGGGATTATTAGATAGTTTAAAAAGATATAATTTCAATATATTGCTTTTTGTTGAAATTAATTTTATTAAATCTAGTTTTTGTTTGGATTAATTTGATAAAAGTTAATTTAAGATAATTTATTTTGTTTAAATGTAAAAAAATAAGACAGGAAAATAAAATAATTTTTTTTATTCATGAAAACAGTATCAAATTTTTTAGTCTAAGAGAAGTGGAAACCCCTTAAACTATAATACTTAAATTTTTTGTCATGTTATTTTTGTTTTTCAGAATTTTATTTATAGTTGTTCATAAAAAAATTATATTTCAATACTGAGTTTTTATTTACTCTGTTATTTTTTTTATTTTATCAATTATTAATTTAAATTAATTATTATTCAGACAAATTTATTTGAATTGGAATAATGTAATTTGTCCAAATATATTCTAGTAATTAGTCTCTAATAACCAATAAGTTTTTATAATTATATATTATCAAGAATTTATGGGATATAAATCAAAATAAGACCTATAATTACACCATCCAAACACATTAATATATACATTAATATATATATATATATATAGGTTAATGAATCTACCAAATTCTTTATCGAAATATTTAAAGCAGGTCCATAATTATCTATACAACGAACTATATTGGTATCAATCATGTTAAAAATGAGAAGTAATAGATGCCACTTTAGGTCTGAAGTCTTGTCAATTAATGTCTCTTGTTGATTTGAGAATATTTTCTTATATATAGAATTATAATTAAAAAAAAAAAGTGACAAAATACAGCACATACAATGATAAGATTGAAACAAATGAGTTATTATTATTAATAATACAGTTATTATAGGATTATTATCATTATTATTATAATTATTAATACAGTTATTAGGATTATTATCATTATTATAATAATTCTTCTTATTTTTATTCTTAATTTTCTTATTATTATTTTACTGTTTTATTATTATTATTATTATTATTATTATTATTATTATTATTATTATTATTATTATTATTATTATTATACTAATTCTGACAGGAAAAATGACAAGTATAGATCCACATGAATATGTGATTAGTTTATTGTTAATATAGTACCATTAATTTTATTTTAATATATATATGTATGTATAGTGTGTGTATATAGTTATTACTATACGATTTAGTTAATTTATGTCGCAAACTAATAATATCAATGTCTCACACGGATCAATGCGTATGTTGCAATTACATAATATAAAAATTAACGAATAAGGCGTGAAGATAGATGAAAAGTTATTAATATAAACATGAAAAATTAATATATGATAAAAATAATAATAAAGTTTAAAATTAAGAGAAAACATGTAACGATCAATTATTTTAGAATTTCATATAAAGCATTGCAAATATGACAGAAACTAAGTAAAAGAACATAATTCAAAAGTTATTATTATTAAATTTTTTAGAGCATTATTTTTAGAATATAATATATTGTTTAATACGTAATTAATTACATTTTTTAATATTTCAATAATATATATTTAATTAATAAAATAATAAATTAAATTAAATATATAGTTATATTATTATTTAATAATTTTAATAACGTATGCTTGTACGTAACATCTCACTTAATTCACAAGATATTAAATCAAATTTAATATTGACTCGTCGAGTTATTTAACCCTATAAAGACTTCTTTTAATAATTAAAAACTAAATTATAAAGATGTCTACCAAAAAAAAATTATAAAGACGTCCACCAAGAAAAACTTATATTATTAATTCCAATCCATGATCATTAAAATCTATATTATTTTAAGTCTATTTCAATATATTTATATTAAATATAAATCTATTTTTCTAATGTAAATCATTAATTGGAGATATAGGTAAAATTTGTTAGATTTTGAAGAAAACCCAAAATCAAAAGGTGAGGTTGGGTCTTTTGGAATTATAAAATTATAAAACATTAGATTGTATTCATATAAATTGGGTTGAATTGATTATAGTCAAAGTCAAGTTAGATTGACTCAGACTTAAACTGAGTTGAGTTAAGACAAACTCACATTTAGTTGAATTGGATTAGGCACAAGTTGGTCTTAGTTCGATAAGATCAGATCAAGCCTAGATCAAGTTGAGTTGGGTCCAAGTCAAGCCAAGTCAATTTAGACTCAAATCAAACTTAGTCGAATCACTCTCAATTTAAGCTGAGTAGGCTTTTGACCAATTTAAGTTGAGTAAAACCCAAATAAGATCGAGATGAACTAAACCAGGTTAGGTCAAGTCAAGTTATATCTATATTGAGGTGTAAAGTTAGTATAATATCATATTATATTAGGTGCATCTCGTATCAAGTCGAGTTGAATCAGCTTAAACTTAATATTTAAAATATTTCAATAATGTAATCGGTTTGCTTAACGAAATTATTATTTTATTTTAAAATTTATTTTTATTATTTAAATATAATATTTTATCATTAAAAAGTTTGTAAAGTAGATATAAGAGTAGAAAACGGATGTAAATGATAATTTCCCTTTCCTCATTTCTTTTTTGGGCAATATACATGGGGTTCATAAATATTTGATGATATAAAGTCCAAAAATTGTCAATAAAGACGAAGTTTGGCTTAATTATATTACACTAAAGCATAACTTTAAAATGTAATTATAAAATCATAAAAAATTGGTCTATTTCACAGCTAAAGAAATTACATAGAAGAACTAACACCTTTACAAGCATGAACATGCAAGCACTGGTGCAAAGTGTGCACTGTGAAATTTTTGAGATCCTATGATGATTTTTCTGACCCCATTCTGTGTGGCCCAACTTGCTGTATCAATTTTAGACAAGTTGAATCTGTCATAGCACCACGTGAAATGATGCATTTTGTTTTGTAAAGGTCACAACATTGTATGAAATATAATGCAAGCATTACAGAAATAGAAAGAGGAACATCTGTCTTCCTTATATTCTTTGGTATTGCTAGTTTTATTTGAATGTTATGAGTTATGAGGTAGGGACCCATGCAGAGTTTATGAGTGAAGACAAAGTATGCATCGACCCTGAAACAGTGACACCCATGTGAGACTCTATAGAACCTAAGGGATAGATAGCAATAATATTTCCTTCAGTTTGATGGAATTTCTAAGAACCTAAAATTTTGATTTTGGTGAAGGGAACTGTGATGGACTTCCTTCCTTAAAACAAGATAAACAGTTTTAATAACATCTTTCATTCTAAACCTCTTTCACTCTAAACTCTAAACTCGTTTTTTGTGAATCTTATCATATCACATCAGATTAAACATGTTTTTTTGTGAATCTTATAAAAATTAACTATGTTCTAAAAATAATTAAATTATAATTAGTTATATTACTTATCAAATTATCTTTTAAGACAATAATAACCAAAAATCATGATTTGTTTTTAAAAGTTCAAAATCGAAAGAACAAAAGTGTATACTAACGAATATCATAATTCTGACATCAAATTCTGTTAAGAAATATGATAAATACACAATTATGAGAAAACATATTATTAAAAAAACAAAAATAATATAGAAAATATTTTACAAAGATAAAATATTTATCAACAAAATTTAAATATCAACTATTTGTTTCAATCCATTAACCAAGGCAATAAAAATCTTTAATTCTTAATTTAATATAAAAATGTTAAGGGGTCTTTTTTTTTACAAATTAATAAGGTGAATATATTATAAATTAAAGTTATTATAATTTTTTTTAAAATACTCTCATTTAAATAAAAACTACTAAGAAGAAAAATAATGATACTTCAATTAATGTAGAAAATTATAAAAAATGAAAAAAAGTATTTTTATTAGGATAAAATAATATTATTTATATATTTAAATATTAAATAAAAAAATTATGTATATATAATTGAACTAAAAAATTCAGGGGACATTCACAGTTATTTATATATCAAGCATAATTTACATTTGAATTTCAATGGAAAAATTGAAGCAACTAACAACAGAATTATTATTTTCATTATGGGACCTTACATTTACTGTTAATAAAATTCATCATAATGTTAAAAAATAAATTTTATATAAGTACCATTCTTACATCATGGTTTCCAAATTAACTTCCTAGATCTAACTGTGACGTCAACTTCTTATGCTACTCTTGTGCTCTTGTGCTCAAGAGTTGGAAAAAAAAATTGTTGCTGAACTAATCTGCAGGTTTTAAACCTAGAAAATCTGTGAGAAGTTTCAGTTGCAAGTTCGCAACTTTTCAAGTTATTTGATTGTCAAGGATATATTAAATCTTCTACTAGATTTATACAATCAGTTAATATCTACATTTTATTTTTATTTTTTTATAATTATCCTTAAAAACATATTTTGAAATAGTTATATATATGGTTATCAAAATATCATTTCTATTATTTTATATTACAGATAATTAGTTAGTTATGGTAGTGTTATCAAAAGGAAGTCAACCCACATTTAATGAGGTGAAAACCTCTGAAAAGGCAAAAGAACACTGCAAAATACAATTTTTTTTTCTCAGTGATACTAGTTTTAATGTCTAAATTTAAAGCCAAAAATGTTAATCATGGCTTAACTTTTCCTATATAATTTAAACCTTGCCTCCTAGGGGATGATTAGATTTGATTGGAAATGGCATGAAAGTGGTTAAATAGAGAAAAGTAACACTCTTCCCACCACATCGTGGTTGCCCTAAAATGGTTCAAAAAAGATAAAAAGGTGAAAGGAAAAGAAGGAACTTTATTTTGGAGTGTTGCAATTTGGAGATGAATGATAGAGCAGAAGCTGTAAACAGGTAACATTTGGTGATGTCATGAATCCATACCCAATTGACACATTTGTATGTTGTGTCATATTTGTCTCCATACATTGCATTGCGCATTCAGATGTTTCGTTTATCATAGAATTTCTCAAAAAACTAAAAATGCATGCACAGGAATGAAAACCAAGGATCAGCTACGTTTGTTTGTGTTATTTGGTGCAGACCCTTTGGTTCTACCACGTAGTAGGAGTACCCTACCCTTAAGGGATTTGTCTTTCTTTTCCTTGTGATTTTGATGCTCCAAATATTGTTATCCTCACACGTGGGAAACGCACATGCGTTATGGCTTCGCTTGGTCGGAAAAATTTACGCCTCTCTCCGACTTCCACGTGGCTCACAGCACTGGAATGTGTGCCCCCCACTGTGTTGCCAGAAGAAGGAAGCAAAGTACGTTGGTGAAATGAATTATTGAGAAGGGAAATAGGAAAGGGACCTTGCCCTATTACAAAAGATACATCATATTTCAAAAATCAAAATAAAATGTATCACGTGTTTTTTTTAATAAACAAACGAAAATAACTTGATATAATATAAATATATAAGTAATAAAATGGAAATTAAAGTTGTTTGGTGGACAAAAAAAAGTGAAAAGATATAGATGTTTGTAAATTTATTTACAATTAGTTGGTTTGTGGAACATTTATTTATTTATTGTTAATATTTTTTTAGAAATTATTATTATATTATTACGCTTTATTTACCTCCTTATAGTTATTTTGAAATATTTTCATTTTGTTATACAAGTAAACAAATCTGTCTGTCTACTGGACCAAACTGATTTAAGTGTTTAGTGGGTCAAATATACAGAAGCCCATAATCAAATGGACAAAGAAATTGAATAGAAGCCCATGTAGGTCATGATGGGTTATGTTTATGCCTATTTATTGAGTGATTCTTTATGCACCTTCGTACTTTCTTTCTGCATCTTATATTTTCAAAAATATCAACAATATTTTTTTTCATCTTTTAAAATTCAGAATGTAATTTTTATATTTTTAATTATAGAATTTAAAATATATTTTTTATTTTAAATTATATAATTTAAAATATAATCTTCTTATTCTAAATTAATCTTAAAATTGTATAATCTAAAATATAATTATATAATTTAAAATAATTCTTTTATTTTTAAATTTAAAATTGTATTAAGAGGTGAGGGATACAGGATTTATTTAATTTTATCACTAAGATTATAATAGTCATTTCATTAAATCTAAGGTGGTCCAGGGAGAAAGTACGGGGGTGCAGGAAGAATCCTGCCATTTGTTTGATCCGTGTTTTGCAGTCCACATTCTAACTTTATTTACAACCAAACAATTGCTATGCTTCTATAAAGTACTGGAAAAAAAATATATTACACTCCTTTGATCTTTAATCTTTACAAGTTTATATATTAATTGAGTTTTCAGTTTTTAATTAAATATTTTTTTAGATAAATTACATTAATATTAATGTTTTTGCAATAGATAAAGGTAATATATTTATTAAGAGAATGATATTGTTTTGAATAAGATTTCTTTTAAAAATAAGTGACATTTATTTTTATTCTTGATCAATATAAGTTCCATGGAAAACACGTGAAAGCATATGACATGGACATTCTTTATCGAAGAAAGTACCTGAAAAGCTTCATGGAAAGAGCCAAAGAAAAAAAAAAAACTTATTTTAGGGTTTGTTTGTAAGGAAGAAACCAGTACGGCAGGAAAACTTATTCTTTCAGAAGAATTTCTTGGTTTCACTGTTTTATATAATAATCAGATCGCACAAACTTCACTATCTTATATTGTGGAATGTACAAACTTTTTTGAAAATATATAGAATAGTTAACAATATACATATATATACATATATAAATAAATATATACTTTCTTCATGTCTTATATTATTTTAATTTATATAAATGAAAATTTGAACAAACAACTTTTAAATATTTTAAGTCTACATACATATATTTAAAAAAAAAATACTACATGTTTTATTATTATAAACAAAACAACTAACATCAATTAGAAGAATGAAAAATGGAAATTTGGAGGGTATTTTTTAATTGAAGAAAATAGAAGGCGATCAAATCACGTGGAATCGTGTATCTTGGACAATGGAATGCATGTACTACTTTCTTAGACAACTTAATTAAGGTTTTATAAATAAATACTTATATAATTAATTTGTTATTTTTTATTTTACAGAGCATACTTATTATGCGATTAATTATTACATTGATTTAAAAGTAATCCTCATTTTATTTGCTTGACAGGAAGATAAAAATATGAAGCACTATTTCCCTACCTTAATTATAGTTGGAGGAAATACATGTCCATTATTTTTCTTACAGCTTTTATTTCGTAACCTGTTTTCTTGTAGTTTTTTATAATTGTTTTTATTAAAATGTAAACTTTTCGTATCTTCTGTAATACAAATATATTATAAACAAATACTTTTAACAATTAAATAACTAATTATTTATTTTCCTACCAACTTATTTTCCATTTTTTTCCTTTGTTGATAAATGTCGTTACCTTCTACTTGCTAGTTACAGATACTTATGATAATTGTGTATTATTCTAACCAAAACTTTAGAAGATTCCTCAAATTAGAATACCGAGTATTAGTATATATTTTAAATTTGGTTCAGAATCCTTTATTTATAATTATTTATTTTCTTAATACTATAGATTTATGATTTCTTATTCTCCTCTAGTATTTAATTTATCAACAAAAATTATTATTATGTTGATTTGGCTATAGTTAAAAGTAGTAATTTAAAGTAATTTGAGTAAGGTCATGCTTTGTAATTGAAATTTAATGGTGAATAGGGCTTCATTATAAGAAATATTAAAGAAGTTTTTTTTTCTGATTTTATATAATTGTTGAAATTTAATGGTGCGTGGGGGCTTCATTATAAGAAATATTAAAGAAGGCATTTTTCTGATTTTATAATTGTTTTCTTGTAAGGGGCCTTATATTTTCATTCTCTTTAATTATGCAATACCATCATGTTCATTGATTGTTTAATAAAGCAAATGATTATACTTCATTATCTGAATGTATTAGTTTTATGTTTGATACTTCACTTATTAGCATTATTATCATAAACTAACATAATTAAACAATGTAATCATGTTTATTAATTGTTTAATAAAACAAAGTAAGAAAAGATGACTTTGACTTAGTTATATTGTCCTCCATCGTCAAAAGGACAAAAAGGTCCTCAAGAGATAAAAAAAAACCACAAGGATAGAAAGATTACAAGAATACATAGGTTATATAGTTATAAAGGTCACGATGACATATATGTCATCAAGGCACAAAGGTCACAAACAAAATTTATTAAGAATACTACTGATTGAAAATAATGAAAATTGAAAATTAAAAATTCTAAAAAAATATACATATAACATCACCTATCAAAATGTAAAAATATTAATGATTTTTATGTATATATTTTTTATTAATTTTTTAGTTTTGAATAAATAGATAACGAAGTATTGTTTCTAATTTTAGTGGTATAATATCATTTTTAGTAAATAAATAATTTTTTTTATTGTAATAGAATAGTAAAAAGGTTATTTAATGACTTTCCAATTCTAATTTAATTCTACTTTATAATAAATGCATATATTTAAACAAAAGATTAGGTAAAGAGAAGAACTTCAATTTTAAAAAGAATAGTAAAAAAATCTCTTCTATAACAATATTTCATTTCATTTATTGAAATATTAGTTATATGAAATAACTTGTATAAAGTGAATAGAATTAGAAAATTTGATATATAGAAGTTTGACATATTTAATAGATAATATGGGTATGAAAGGTGTAAAAGAAATCAATTAACATTAACCAAAAAATTGATGGATAACAATAATTAAATTTTCCATAATACACGAAAACTGTACAAAAAATACTTTATTTAAAATGTCAAATGAAATAAGAGAAAATTCTCAATCAAAACACTTAAAAATGCTAAAATATACAAAAACTAAAAACTAAAACTAAAGAAAATTTAAAGACAAACTAAAAATTTACTGAAACAAGAAATAAAGATAAACCAAACAGATTAAAATCATGAGGCAAAACTAAAAAATTAAACTGAAAGAAAGTACTTTAAAAAACTAAGATGAATGTTCTATTAATGAATTAAAATCTCCATCGCAAACTATTCAAATAATGCAAGTTTGACATCTAAATTGAACATCACTTACAATAAGATTATTAAAACAACCACAAGTTAAAAATCTATCTGTCAAGTCAATAGAATAAACTGAAACTGATCTCTTTACTTAACTTTCAACTTTTATTTACTATATATTTCGCAACATAGCTCTCAACCAAAAATTATTTAAATTACCTTTTCAATTGTTTTTTGTTCCAAACAGACAAACACAGCAATAATACATGATTCAAACAAAATATTAAACCACAAAATCTATGACATTACAGTCGAAACAACATCTGGTGATCTGTATAACTAAGCATGTAATCAAAATGATCGTTTCAATAATTTGTTAAAGACATTTTAAAGAAATCTGTGGTATCTCAATTATTTTGTTCTCTGTTGTTTTGCATGTGAATTGAACCATTTTGCCGAGGCCAATGTTAAAACCATGGCAAAGGAGAAACAGTTACCTGATAATAGCATAGAACTCTAGCAGTATCTATATATATAATATTGATATGATATAGTAATTGGTTGAAAGTCACATCGAAATGAGGGTCCAACCCAATTTGATGTTCTTGGTGATTGTTGAAGACTGGAGTACATTATGATTGTGAGCAGAAACTGCAAACAAAACTCCTTGGACCTTCCACTAGTTATAGTGGAGTGCACACTGTCCCACCACAATGCCTATTATTAGACCACACTACCTAAAGTCCAACCCTGCAATCTGGTTGTGGAGATTACAGGCATATAAACAGATCAAATCACAAACATTCACCATTAATGCCACATTTTTTTTTTCTTTAACTTTTCCCTGTCTTTTAATTATTTCAAAACTAAATCTAGACTCAAGTATGTTTATTTTAAGAGAATTTTTCATTTGGGTATCTGTGATTTCTTTCTTTTATCCTTTTAAAGTTAAAAATTACGCGATTGAGACTCTAAAATTTTACATTCTTCATGTTTACAGCATAAACCTTTTCTTAATGGATACCAACTTGTATAACACTGATTAATTGTGTGGGTTGAAAAAAGTCAAGTATCACTCTGATAATAGTGTCCTTGGCTTTTACACTTAAAAATCTTGTAAAATAATATTATTTATTATTTTAAAATGAATATTAGAGATTAAAAATGGCGATTTAAAATTTTAGAATGATGAAAAATAAAAGAAAAATATTTTTTATCAACCAAAACCAAAATCATTCATTTTAAAAAGACTAAAACTAGTGTGTTAAAATTTTATAAAAAATAAAAAATTAGTTTTATTAAGTTTGAATTGTATGAATGGCATCTTTCAAATATTATAAGTACTCCAGATATTTTCATCAATTGATACTTATTTATTAATGTTTGACTTGTAACATTAATGAGAAACTAGAATCCCACCAAAGTGATAACCGAAGAAAAAGACTAGCACAAATAGTATTTGGAGGACTAAAAATTGTGTGGTGCTTAAAAGATTCAATTTTACTGGATCAAAACCTAGTAGACTGAAGAGAAAAAAAGTAATAAGTAAACCTATTTAAGAATAAAAGGTATATGGAAGTAAAAATTACATAAAATTTAGAAAAAAGAAAAAGAAATGGGGAGAATTAATTAACACAGATTGAAGGTGGTGAAAGGAAAAATAATAGTAATGATGAAAGAGAATGGAGCTAAAAGCTTGATCTCTTGAGGGAGGTAATGGTGACGGAAGAACCCAACGGCGAAGTTCCGACCTGAATGTCGAAGGAGTCATAACGAAGAAAAAACTCCACAACCAGAAGCCTGGAGACCAAGGTCACGAAATCTTTCCCAGCACATTGCTTGTTCCCGAGTGTGGGCGATTCAGTTTCAGGTCCATTCGACCACAGCACGTGTTTCAGCAGCTTCTCCCCTTCCTCCCCCACGAACCTGTCTCCGACAAATTCCTCGGCTCTCTCGAAGATCCTAGGATCCTTCGTGGCGAACGGTTGGTACCCGAAAAGCAAGTCCCCCTCTTTCACCTGGAACGCGTGATCGTGGCTCTCGATCAGAAGGTCCCTCTTCGCCCTCCCGAACTGCAGTGGCACCGGAGGGTCGATGCGGAAGGCTTCGTAAACCACGGACTTCATCAGAGGCATGTTCTCCATCGCCGCCATCGTGATCTCCCCGCCGGCGGCTCTCACGGCGGAGCGAATCTCCTCGGCCAGGCGCGCGTGGAGCTTCACCCCGGCGCGTCCGATCCACTTGATGACGTTGGGGAAGAAGAGCTTCATCCCGCCGAAGGAGTTGAAGCAGGTGGCGAAGAGAAGATTGTGGCAAGCCTCGTCGCGCGCGATTCCCAAGCGCTCTGCTTCGTCGAGGACGGAAGAGGAAGAGGAGTAGAAGAAGTCGTAGAGTCTCTGGTAGTCTTTTTTGATGAGGGAGGCAGGGAGACGGAAGGTGCGAATGGTGGATTCTTCTAGAAACTGGGGGAGGCCCAAGCGGAGGACCGGGCCCAGCTGGAAGAGAACCCATTTCTGAACTATTTTTGGGCCGTCGCGGCCCAGTTTGGTGTCGGCGGGGTTGGCGGCGAAGAGGGAGCGGGCGAGGAAGTTGAACGCGGCTTGGTCGTTGGCGTCGCCGAAGCTGGCCTTGCCGGTTTCGGCGAGGTTGGACTCGAGGTCGTGGAAGAGGTCTGTGTAGGAGTTGTGGAACTCAGGGATGACGTGGGCGCGTCGGGACTTGAGGAGGAAGAAGACGAGCTGCTTGAGAAGGGCGTGTTTTGGCTCGGAGGGGTCGAGGTAGGAGAGGACTCTGTAGCCGCCGGTGAGGTCGGTGGAGGGCATGTAGGTTCCGGTGAAAACATCTTTTTTCTCGACCTTGGAGGTGTCGAAGAGGACGGGGAAGCTCTTGCCGTCGAGGAGAACGACGACGTTTGGGTTGAAGGTGATGAAGGGACCCGGCGGCATGTTGGTACGGAAGACCGTTGACTGGTACTTTTGGATGCGGGACTTGAAGAACTCGTCGCGCCCTTGCTTGTAGAAGTAGTCTTGACGGTCCTTCAAGGGACCGATCACCGGCAACCCCCAGTCACCGGGGATTTTCCGGATCGGGAGCTTGCTGGGCTCCGGGGAGGTTACCGACACTGCCGGTGGTGGTTTCTCGGAAACGGAGGCTCTGATGGAGGGCACGTGAAGGGAAGAGCGTTGTTTTCTTGCGGAGGGGAAGTCCAGTTGCAGGAATGGGGAGGAGAGTGTGGAGTAAGACGATGACGCCATTTTTGGTTTTTTGTTTTTTGTTTTTTTTCTTGTTCTTCTTCTTCCTCCTTTGATGATACGTGGAAGTGAGTTTGTGTTATTTATAGAGAAAGTTTGAATGGGGTGCGCGTCCAAGAGAGTGGTCGTTTTTGTTGACCTGAAAATTTGAGACTACATTGGAGTCATATATAGTGAGATTTGTGATTTGTGCATTATTTGTTTCTTTCTCCGTTCCCTCTTCCTCTTCCGTCCATCTTCTTTTCCCAACAACACCTTCATTTTTCATTAACAATTCAATTGTTATAAATAACATTTTTTTTTCTTCCTTAAATGTTGAAAGTGATCACATATTTACTATTCTCCCCATACAAAGAGAAATCTGTTTGATTCACCAAAAATTACTATCTAGTCCAAATGTGAACAAAACATACATTATTGGTTAATAGTTTTCTTTTAGTTAGTGTACTTCAATATGGTAGTTGCTTTTTGTTTCAATAGATGTCCTTGTTGTAAGAAAAAATTATAATGGTAGTGGAGCACGAATAAATTATGTTTGGATTTATGTATTTGAAGTGATTTAAAGTTTAAGAAGAGAGGGGAAATGAAGGTTGTTGGCGTCTACTCATGAGCAGATAAATAAGACGAAAATTATATAATTACAAATTTACCCTTTAACGTAGAAGTTTAATGCTGTAAATATTATTTTAATAAAAATGAATTCCTATCATTGAAAAATGACATTATTATTATTGTTTTAAAAATTATTTTGTATATTTTATTTATTGTTTCTTTGAAAAGTTTAAAAGTTAATCAGTAATATGTTCAAAATATTTATATAAAAATGAAAAATATAATTTTATCTATAAATAATATTTTTAAAATAAAATAATAATAAAAAGGATGTTTATTTAATAAGTTGATTAACTATGTTATATGAATATATGTATTTGATTAACTATAAATATCTTATATCAATTAGATCATAACATTTACATTCTCTATGAGAATTGAAGAGTGATTTTAAAGATGAAATTATGTTTTCTTAAAATTTTAGATTAAAAGTAACTTAGCATTTTTCTCAGTTAAGCCTATAAAATACTTTAAAAAAAAAAATTGGATTTCAAAATAGATAATATTTCAAATGTAATGATTAATCTTTAAAAATATTGTCTCAATAAATCTGAAGTTAAAATAATAATTAATAATAATTCCTAATAATACTTATATTTTTATAATACAATTAAGATTAATTCAAAAGTAAAGATAAGTCTTTTCAATGAATGAATAAGGAAAGTCTTATTTTATGGATATGTAAATCTTCTACCTTAACACTTCAATCATACATTATATATTATAAGTGCTTTGTTATGCAAACATAGTATATACATTGTTTGGTAAATAAAGACTATTAATTTGATGTCTTACAATGAATGTGAAATGATGGATACATGGAATAAGGTTGTGAATTATCTTTGTCTTGATATAATGTTATGTTTAATTGTATATAAAATTATCTACTCAAAGATAAAAGCAAATGTATTTTGACCTATGCAGTAGTAAGAAATACAAAATAAACTACTTTTTTATTCTCCTAAACTTCTATCAAATACTAATATTGCATTACAAGTTCTCACTTCTAAACCAATCTAAAAAATATAAAAGTAATAATGTTTTTATAATATTTAATCAAACAATTTAAAAATTAATACGTAACTAAATCATTATATTAAATCTTAAAGAAAAACTCAAATTCATTCATAATGTTTAAACAAAATTTAGAATAGAATGGTTCAATTTATATTAAAAAATCACATAAAACAACAATCATATTTTAAAATAATAGTACAATATAGAAATGAAATAAATTACTTAAGCTCACATCTTAAATAAATAACATAATATTATGAATGTACAAGCTTAACTAGAAAGTTAATTAAAGTTGATTTTCTACGAAAAAAATAATAGTATGTTACATAAACTAAATGTTATTACCTTTAAAATATCAATACAACCCTCTTTAATTTTTCTACTTATCTCTCGTATGACAATAAAGATTTGATAAAAAAAAAAATACAATTAACAAAAGGATAAATAATTGATGCAATTTTTTTAAAACTAACAAATCAAATACATAATATATATATATATATATATATATATAT